>CEAR01029165.1_pt1 | contig 112290 bp, 80 predicted proteins | sample 557461 | NCBI WGS metagenome assembly CEAR01 (sample SAMEA3182075, study PRJEB8094) | gut metagenome | biome: human; feature: gut; material: Stool; isolation source: human stools | place: Canada | collected 2012-03-14 | reverse complement strand
CCGAGCTGGCCGAGCTGCTGATCGACAGGGTGCTGGTGTACCCCGACAAGCGCATTGAGATCGCATACAAAATCCAGGACATTTTTGATTGAGGTGGCAGTCATGAAAATTGCTTTCTATTGCAGAGTGGACGGACAGGGCTTTGGCTTTGTCCTCCCCGATGAAGCTGACAAGCTCCGCGAGTTTTTCGCCGAGCATCAGGATAAGCCTGCGCTTGAAAATCCATCAAGCGCAAGCTAAAAATTTTTGTCGTGTGCTTGACATACGGGTGTCGCAAGTCATGAAATCTCAGGTGTTCCAGTCCGGCGTCTTTCAGAATTTTCTTGTGAATATTCACAATCGAGTCAGGGTGATACATTTCGCCTGTCTTGGGTGACGGGAACATCCACGGGTTATTTGGGTGCTTCTGACGTTCTGCGACCAGCAGATCGACGGCATCCTGCGGAATTGATATTTTACGGATAGAATTTTCTGTTTTCGGGCGGGTGATGTCCGGTTCGCCTGTATTGTTTCTCCCTGCCTGCTTGCTGACGGAAATCGTCTTGTTTTCAATATCCAAATCCGACCATTGCAGCGCAACCAGTTCACCTTTGCGCAAGCCGCTGATGAGTTCGAGATAGAACATGGGCAGGACGCCACGTTGATCTGCTGCCGTCAGGTAGGATTTGATTTGTTCCGGCGGCAGGATCTTCATTTCGTGCTTTGGAATTTTCGGCGGAACGCAGTCGTCTGCCGGGTTTCGGACAATCAATCGCTCCTTAACCGCGCGGTCGAGGGCATTGTGCAGCATCGTGTGGATGCCGCAGATCGCGTCCGGTCAGCTTTTTCAGCGGAATATCTCCGATGCGCGGTGTGATCTGCTTTTTATTGATTCTTGAAAAACGCTACCACAACAGCGCCGGGGCCCGCATGGGTTCCGATCACACTTCCTACGGTCGTATAGCGAATTTCTTTCAGTTTTCCCTCCCAGATGTGACGGCTGTCTTCGATATACTTTAGCAGCAGCGCGTCAGAAATTCCACTGTAGCCCAGCAGAACCGGCCTGCTGAAATCAATGCCGCCGGCCTTGTCGATCTCCTGAACGAGCAGATTGTTCCCCATTTTGGAGCCGCGTGCTTTTCCCAGCAGGTGAATCTCGCCGTCAATAACGGAAAGCACGGGCTTGATATTCAGTACCCCTCCGGCGAATGCGGCTGTCTTTGAAATGCGGCCGCCCCGCTTGAGGTATTCGAGGGTATCTACCAGCGCCACAACAACGATTTTTTTCTTCTCTTCCTCCAGTGCCTGCGCAGTTTCCTCTGCGGTCATTCCTGCATCCAAGAGGCGGAACGCAAGCTCCACCAGAATCCCTGTTCCCATCGCTGCGCTGGTACCATCTACAACATAAATGTTTTCATAATCCGCCGCCGCGATCATGGCGCTTTGATATGTGCCGGAAAATTTGGATGCAAGGGTAATAACAACGGCTGATTCGCCCGCCTGCCTTGCCTTTTCAAATTCCTTTATAAAGGCGTCCGGCGTTGCCTGACTGGTGGTGGGCAGCACATCGCTTTCGATGAGCTTTTCATAAAATGTTTTGTTGTCGATGGTCACGCCATCAATGTATTCCTCCTGCCCGAAATGAACGGTGAGGGGTACTGTAGATACCCGTGCTTTGATCTCAGGAACTAAGTCCGCAGTGGAATCAACAATAATCCTTGTTTTCAATTTCGTCAATCTCCTATTCTTCGCTATTTTGAGCGATGGCCTCAAGACTTATGCTGATGGCAGAAAGGCTGCGGTAAAATGTCGCTCGTTCGTCCTCCGTAAGGGTACGGCTAACCGTATCAAGGACGGCGCTGATTTTCTCCGCGATCCGTTTGCCGGCCTCCTGACCTTTTTCAGTCAAGCGCAAAGGGCTTCTGTACCGTTTGGCCCGTTCAGAATTCCGGACGATAAATCCGTTACTTTCAAGATGCTCCAACGCACGGGAAATGGTCGCCTTGTCCTCCTCGCAGTGCTCGCACAGCTCCGCCGCAGTCACGCCATCCAGAGAATATATGTAGTACAGACAGGACACATGGGCACTTCGCAGATGATAGGCGGCCATCTCCTGATTTTTTATCCTCCGTATGTCGCGGCTGATCCGGTTGATCAAAACCGTAAACGTCTCAAATCGCTCCTGCATGGCTGCGCTCCTCTCTCACGAATGCTTTTGTTGAAATCTCAACTTTCGGACTATACCACATGGATGTTGAAATGTCAACAGCAAAGTTCCGCACAGCCATTACTCTTTGATTATAGCATTCCACGCCGTGAGGCGGTCCCGTCGCGGGTTTTCTGTTATTTTATCGGGTGGAGGGTATGGTCATCAAGAACACTACAAAGCCCTCACCGGAGCAGCTCCGGCGAGGCTCTGCTTTTGACCACATAAAATGCCACAGACAGGTGTGGAACACATGGGGGGGACGCGGGTCACAAGATGTTAGGAAAGGAATTAGAATTGAGAGGAAACCGCTAAAAACGGCTAAAAAGTGCAGGAAAAATATTGCGGTAGTTCTTTGTTTACTGCGGCGCAGTTTTTGCGCCGGTTAGCTTCTATCTCCCTCCTTGACTTCTTTGCAGTCTGCTTTATAATGGTATTATGTAAATTGTTTTTCGACTGGGTTTGCAAAAAATCCGAAAAGCAACCAATACTTGCGCAAAAGCAGCCGATTTTCGGTTTGCAAAAATCGCGGTAACCCATAAAATCAGGAGGGAGAAAAGCATGACACTTGGTGAAAAAGCTGCCGCAAAGCTGATCGTTTCCCGGCAGAGTGTGCGGGAGTTCATAGGATGAAGGGCGGCGACATTGCCGGGCTGCTGATCCGGCAGGCCCGGCTCGGGCGGGACTGGAGTCAGGCGGGGCTGTGCCGGGGTATTTGCGCGCCCTCGTATCTATCCAAGATCGAACAGGGCAAGGCAGCGCCTTCTCCGGAGGTGACGGAGCTTCTGCTGCGCCGGTTGGGCCTCGTCTGGACTTCGGAGCCCGAAAGCCTGGAGCCCTGCTGGAAGGCCCTGCTCTCCGGCAGCCCGGACTTTGCTGCCTGCTATGAGCGGCTGGTGCAGCCCCGGCAGGAGGTCCTCGCCTGCAGTCCGCTGGCGGCGGACGCCCTGCTGCTGGCTGCCTTTTATGAAGATGAACTGCGTCCTCTGCCGGAGGAATGGGAACCATTTCTCTCCAACCGGCAGCTGGCGCTGCAGCGCGCTCTGCAGGGCCGATGGGAGGAGGCGGTGCGGCTGGAACCGCTGCCGCTTCTGGTCACACTCCGCGGAAAGGCCCTCTACGTCAAGGGTGATTACACCGTTGCCATTGAGGTGCTGCGGGACGCCTGCCGCTCGGCAGCGGATGCTGGATACCCCTATCTAATGCTGTCCTGCCGCCTGTGGATGGGGAACTGCTACTCAGATCTGGGCCGCATGGAGGAAATGCTGGCCCACTTCGCCGTGGCGGAGCGTCTGGCGGATGCCCTGGGTGACGCTGACAGTCTAGCTTCCCTCCGCTACAACGCCGCTGCCACCCAACTGGAACTGGGCCACCCCGAAAAGGCACTGCCCTACTTTTCTTCCCTCCCGCACCCCAGACTTCTGGACCTGCACAAGCTTGCCATCTGCCACGAGCAGCTTGGGCACCGGGAGCAGGCGCTGACAGCCGTTCAACAGGCAGAGCTCCTGTCCTCTGGTGAGATAGAGCGGCAGATGCTGGCGCTGGTGCGCTATCGGCTGGAGCACCCGGGCTACCTCCACGACAGCACCTATGGTACTCAGCTTCTGGACTGCTTCCAACACCTGCGGGACACCTACCCCATGGGCTTCACCCGGTTTCACCTGCCGTGGGTGCTGGCGTGGTACAAAGCCAACCGCCAGTACCGGCAGGCGTGCCGCCTGCTGGAGGAGTTTCCTGCAAAATAGCAGTTTCGTGCATCTAAGCGGGTCGTCACGGGAATATTTTTCCCATGATGACCCGCTTTTCTTTTGTAAGCGGCTATGCGATAATCATAGCAGTGAGGTGAATGCCATGAAACGAACACTCTGGACGCGGGACTTTACCCGTATCACCGCCGCGACGGCACTTGGCGCTGCCGGCGGCATTATCAGTCAGTTTGCCCTGTCCTTTCTGGTCTTTGACGAGACGGGCAGCACACTGGCCGCAGCACTGTCGGTGGCCATTCAGCTGATTCCCATGGTGCTGCTGCCGCTGATCATCGCCCCCATGATGGACCGTCTGCCGCGCAAGCCGTTTCTGGTGTGGGGCGATCTGCTCAACGGCGTGTGCTACGCCGGAGCGGGGATCTTCCTGCTGCACAACGCCTTCTCCTACACCGCCTATCTGGCCTTTTCTCTGCTGGTTTCGTGCCTCGGAGCCTTCGACGAGCTGGCCTACAACAGCTTTTACCCTCTGCTGCTGCCGGAGGGGCAGGAGGAGCGGGCCTACACCGTCTCCGCCATGCTCTACCCCATTTTGAAGGTTTTGATGATGCCGCTGGCAGCGCTGCTGTATGATACGCTGGGCGTGGGGCGGCTGCTGCTGATCCAGGCTGTGCTGTCGGTGCTGGCTGCACTCATCGAAAACCGTATCCGGGTGCAGGAGAACCGCCGGGACCGGGGGCCGCTGCTGTCTCTGAAAACCTGGTGGCGGGACGTCCGGGAGGCCGCCGATTATCTGCGGCAGGAACGCGGCCTGCACGGTCTGTATACGTACATGGCCGTCACCAACGGTATGGCTATGGGCTACGCTCCCCTGCTCATTGCTTTCTTCCGCACGGCGCAGGGGTTCACCACCGCCATGTATTCCTTTTTCTCTGTGGCGGAGTTCACCGGGCGTACCATCGGCGGAGTTGTCCGCTACCGCTTTTCCCTGCCGGAGCGAAAGCGGTTCGGCTTCCTGTTCGGGGTATATCAGACCTATGAGCTGATGGACGCCTGCCTTCTGTGGCTGCCGTACCCCTTGATGCTGGTGAACCGGGCTCTCTGCGGCTTTCTGGGGATCCAGAGCGCCACCATCCGTCAGGCGGCCGTGCAGCGCTACATCCCAGACCGGCTGCGTGCCCGGCTCAACGCCTATGAATCCTTGCTCTGCACGGCGGCGGGCGCGGCGCTGTCGCTGGCCATCGGCGCGCTGGGGGAGGTCCTGGACTACCGGCTCTGCATGACCATCTGCGGTCTGACCACTATGCTCGTGTGCTGGCTAACAGTGTTCCTGCGTCGGCGTCAGGTGCAGCAGGTGCTGTCCGGCCACCCCCATGCAGCTCAAAGCGGTGAAGCGCAATAGCGATTTGTTTCTATGCACGTTTTCGCTCTCTCAGCGCCCCCTCACAAAGCCCCAAACTGCCCGCGCGGCGGGCAGTTTGGATCGCAGACTGGAAAACATCCCGTTTTTCCGTCTTTTGGGCGGCTGCGGACGCTGTAAACGTCTTTGCGGCCTCTGAAATGGGAATAGAAAAAACGAGGCCATCTGCGGTGTGACCTCGTTTTTGTGCATATGGCTGCCGTGATTGGCCGCTGCGGCATCTTCTCAGAGAACGAGCCGGAACGGATCATAGGCTCCGACCTGCCTCGCGCCAAACTCGCGCATATAGACTTAGCATCGTATCACCCGTTTTCATATACTTTCATTTCTAGTACAGCACACTCTTTGCGCTTACGGAAGAAGAAACGTCTAAAAACTGTTAGCTCGTCCGCAGCATCCATCGCCCCTTCGCATTGGTTTTGTGATTCGCTGAGCAGCGGGATCGTTGGTGTACCGCTCGGCTGCCCTCTTCCTCCTTGACTTCTTGTTTGTGTGCTTTATAATGGTATTATGTATATTAAGGAGATAAAACGCTATGAATGATTATAAGTTTTCGACTCTGGAATATAAGCGGCCGGATCTGGAGGCGCGGCGGGAGAAGCTTGCCGGGTGGAAGGATGCGGTCGAGCGTGCGCAGAGCTATGGCGCGCTGCGCGCGCTGATGCTTGAGATCGACCGCGAGACGTGCGAGCTGGCCACGCAGTATTCCATTGCGCACATCCGGCACACGCTCGACACGCGCGACGAATTTTATGAGGCGGAGATCGCCTATCTGCAGAACACGCTGCCCACGCTCAGCGGCGCGGAGGTCGCGCTCAGCGAGGCCATCGCCGCCAGCCCCTACCGGGCGGATATCGAGCAGGAATACGGCAAGCAGTATTTCGTCGCCATGGATCTGCAGAAGAAGCTGTACTGCGAGGAAAACATCCCGCTTCGCCAGCAGGAGAGCCGTCTGACCAACGAGTATCAGAAGATCATGGCCACGGCCGAGATCCCGTTTGACGGCAAGACGCTGAACCTCTACGGCCTGCAGAAATACTTCGAGCATCCCGACCGCGCGGTGCGCGCCGCCGCCGTCAAGGCGTACTCCAACTTCTACGAGAGCAACGAGCCGCGGCTGGAGGAGATCTGGGACGAGCTGATCCGGATCCGCAACCAGATGGGCAAAAATCTCGGCTACGAGAACTATATTCCCGTCGGCTATCTCGAGCAGGGGCGCACGGACTACGGCGAGAAGGAGGTCGCATCCTTCCGCGAGCAGGTGCGCACCGTCCTCGTGCCGCTGTGCCAGAAGCTCTATGACACGCAGGCCAGGCGCCTCGGCATCGACCACGTCATGTGCTACGATGAAAAGATGGTCTTCCCGGACGGCAATGCCGAGCCTGCGGGCGACGACGCCTTCATGGTCAAGACCGCGCAGAAGATGTATCACGAGATCAGCCCAGAGACCGGCGAATTCATCGACTTCATGATCGACCACGAGCTGATGGATCTGCAGAACAAGCCCGGCAAGGCCTCCACGGGCTACATGACGAGCCTGCCGAGTCTGAAGGCGCCCTTCGTATTCTCCTGCTTCAACCACACGATCTTTGATATGCAGGTGCTCACGCATGAGCTGGGCCACGCCTTCGCGGGCTATATGGCCATGCGCAGCCAGCCCATCTCGGACTATTACAGCGAATCGACCGACATCGCGGAGATCCACTCCATGTCCATGGAGCAGTTTGACTACCCCTACGCCGAGTGGTTCTTCGGCGATCAGGCGGACAAATTCCGCTTCGCGCATCTGCAGGAGGCGCTGACCTTCGTGCCCTTCGGCGTGGCCGTGGACGAGTTCCAGCACATCTGCTACGCCCATCCCGAGCTGACGCCGAAGGAACGGACGTATCAGTGGCACCTGCTGGAGGAGAAGTACATGCCGTGGCGGCGCTATGAGAACGACGCGTTCTTTGCGCGCGGCGGCTACTGGTATCACAAGCTGCACATCTACCTCTACCCGTTCTACTACATCAACTACACGCTCACGACGATGGGCGCGATGGAGTTCAAGAAGAAGTACGCCGAGGACCGGGACGCGGCCTGGCAGGACTATCTCAACCTCTGCAAGACCGGCGGCAGCCGCAGCTATCTCGAGACGCTGCGCTACGCGAACCTGTCCAACCCCTTCACCCCCGGCTCCGTCGAGCGCGCCTGCGGGTACGCGGAAGACATCCTGCTCAAGCAGATCGCCGCGCAGGAGCAGAACGCATGATCGCACACTTCCGGGCCGGAAGCATGTAATCATGATGTAACGAAATATACACAGAGCGTCGGAGAGGATGATCGCATCCTCTCCGACGTTTTCTGCATCGGCATTGAAAGCGAAATTTTTTTGAAAATGTGCTGATCTGGCTTGCTGGATTGTTATATGGATGAGGCCTCAAGGAAATGGAGAGACGGTATGGAACAAGAACGCGTGCTGGCGCTTTATGATGCGTATGCGGACGGGGTATATCGGGTGGCGCTCGGGTATTTGCGGTCGGCGCACGACGCGGAGGACGCGGTACAGGCGGTATTCTGCCGGCTGCTGGAGAAGGAGCTGACCATCTGGCCCGGGCGCGAGCGCGCGTTTTTGACGAAACTGACGATCAATCACTGCAAAAACCAGCTTGCGGCAGCCAAGCGCTTCGCGCCGGAGGCGCTGGACGAGCTGTGTTTGCCGGCGGAACCGGAGGACCGCGCGGTGCTTCGCGCGGTGATGGAGCTGCCGGAAAAGTACCGGCTGGTCGTGGTGCTGCACTGTCTGGAGGGATACTCGTTTTCCGAGATCGCCGGGCTGCTGCAGCTGACGCCGTCCGCCGTCTCCATGCGCCTGCACCGGGCGCGAAAGATGTTGCGTGAACAGCTTGGGAGGGATCAATAATGGAAGAAAATTTCAAGCGCATTGCAGATGCTGTCCGCCTGCCGGAGGGCAGCCGGGCGCGGATCCGGGCGCAGATCGCCTCCCGGGCGGAAGAACAGGAGGCTTCTATGCAGAACAAACCCAAAAAACACCTGCCGCGGCTGGCGGTGGCGGCAATTATCATCGCGGCGGCGCTGACGTTGACGGCGGCGGCTGCGGCGGTCGTCCACCGATTCCGGAATGATATCATTGTCTCCAGCGTCAGCGAGCTTCCGGCATCGACGGAGGATACGCCGACGGCCGTGGCTGTTGTGACCGACAGTCAGAGTGCGGCACAGACGCTGGATGAGATTCTGGCGGAAGGCCCGTATATCACTGCTGAGGAGTGGGAGTCCGGAGAAAAAATCGGTGGTACGACATCCGCTCAGTATGGTGGCTGGGACACCGCGGAGCTCATCAGCAGTGACCCGGCGCTTTCCGTCCGCCGGATCACCCGCGAGACGGACGGCGCGGAGAAAATGCAGTACATGGCGGAGGATCCTGCCGATCTTCTGCCCGTGCTGACCGGGAAGATCCGCTTTGATCTGACGTGGCTCTCGGAAAACTACAAAGCTGTCACCTTGGACGATCAGGCATTTATCGTCTGGGACGAGGACGGAAACCCCGTCAGCGAATACTTCTGGGCGGCCTATGGCGCGAATGACGGAAAGGGCTGGTTCAGACTTGAGATCATGCATGACACGACCTGGAACCTGTCTCCGGCCTATATCGTGGACGGCTCGTTTGAAGAAGCGTACTATTACACGACGGCAAACGGCTGTGAATTTCTGATCACCGCAGACGGCGATACCGTCTGGGCGGACTGCACGACCGCAAAGACGAGCGTCAGCCTGTACGGCGCGTATCTGACCACCAGAGATCTGGAACAGATCGTCGAGCATCTGGCGCTTTCCATCTCGGAATGAAGCAAGGCAGCGCCGGAGGAAACCAAAACGATTTCCTCCGGCGCTTTTTTTGCTCCAACTGTATTGCATTTTTTATGGAGATCCTGTAAACTTAGGATAGAATTACAAAAGGAGGCGGCTGCATTGGCGGAACTGAACTTGACATCGGCGGTCCCCCATACGGACTGCGGCACCGGGCGGCAAAGGGGCCGGATCGGCTGGCTGATCGCGGCGGGGATCCTCGCGGCGGCGCTGCTGGGGCTGCTCGTGCTGACGCTTGCGGATCTGCGGCGGGCGGCCTCCCCTATCGTCTTTCCCGTGGAGGACGGCGTGTATAATCTGACCGCAGAAGCGCTGGTGACGACGCCGGAGGACGCGGGCAGCTTTGCGCTCTACACGAACAGCACGAAGCTCGGCGTTACGATCGTCTCAGATGCGGAGCAAAGCGGGACCGTCACGCTGGTGGACGCCGCGACCGGGGACGGTATCCGATATGCCGCGGTCAGCGGGCGCTCCGCGGCGTGCGAGTTCACCGCGCTCACTGCTGCCCAGCGGTACCGTGTCAGCTGCGAGGGGTTTTCCCCGGACGCCGTGGTCACGATCTCCGACGCCAGGACTATCAGCTTCTGGCACAGTCTGCGCGCCGTGCTGGGTGAGCTCCTGTCGCTGCTCGCGGGCGGCTGACAATGAACTGAAACAGGAAAACCGCCTGCCGGGGCTTCGGCAGGCGGTTTTTGTCTAGGTGCAGCCATCACGAAATGTTTACATCTTTTTCAGGGTCATTTCAGATTCCGGCGATAGAGTACAGCCACAGAACCAAAACAAGGAGGCTGTTTTCCATGAAAAAGCTGATCTCTATCCTGCTGGCGGCGGCGATGCTGCTCTCACTCACGGCCTGCGGCAGCACCGCGGCGGACAGCAGCCGCTGCGAGCGCAGGGCCTTCGTTTTTATGAGCGTGGATATGCGGTTTTCGGAATGCCGCTCAGTTTTCCCGTGTTCCGTCGCCGTGCTGTTCGCAGAAGCGGGCGAAGAAGGACGGGGCTTCGCCCGCTGCGTCGAGGTGCGAGAGGTCGGCGAAGCGGGACATGCGGAAGATGGCGGTGCCTTTCTCACGCTCTTCTGTGGTGACGACGGTGACGCTGCTCGGCAGGGCCACCGTATGGTGCCAGAGCGTGACGGGCGAGCAGTCGAACAGGCGTGAGAGCAGCACGCACTCGACGCCGAAGTGGCAGAAGAGCAGCAGGTTTTCCGTGTTCGGCCGGACGGCGCGGTAGAGATGGTCGCCGCGCTCGTAGCCGTGCTTCGCCAGCAGCGCGTCAAGGCCGTCCGTCACGGCGCGGTAGACCGGCGCGACGCCGGAATCCCGGTAGGCCGGAGCCTGCAGCCAGCGCTCGGGGTCGTAATACAGCGGCTCATGCGTCCAGGTCTTCGGCGGAAAGTCCCAGCCGAAGCCCTTGGGATTGTAGACCGGCGGGACCGTATAGCCCGTGTCGAATTCGCGCAGCCACGGCAGGACCTCCGCCTCCTGACCGACGGCCCTGAGCGTCAGGGACGCGGTGTCTCTGGCCCTTCCGAGCGGAGACGTGTAATAAAATGCGTTCCGGATCTTAGACAGACGATGGCTTAAAAGTTCCGCCTCACGCCAGCCCTTTTCGGTCAGCGAGTCATGCTCGTAGTCCGGCTCCGCGTGCCGGATGATGTAGATGTTCATAGATGCGCCCCCTGATCTGCAGCTTTTCTGCGCTATTGTAGCGCGGGCGGGCGGGTTTGTCAAACAGTGCGTGGGACTGCTGGTGCTATTCCGCTAAGCCGTATTTGGTTTTGATGCGGTCGAGTTTTTGGAGCAGGGGTTCGGCGGTGAGCCAGAGGAAGAAGAAGGTGGCGAGGGCGCGGACGAGGTCGATGGGGATGCCGGTGACGTAATAGCTCAGGATGATTTTCCAGTTGATCGTGTTGGACCACAGGAGGGCAGACGCGGGATTCATAATGCCGCCGTAGAGGACGGTGGAGGCGATGACGCCGAAGATGCAGAGGCTCAGGCGCGAGCGGCGGAGGACGCCCTTGCGGTACAGGACGCCCGCCAGCCAGCCGATTGACCCCATAGCGAACATCTGCCACGGCGTCCACGGGCCTTGTGAAAACAGCATATTCGAGACCAGCATGGTCATCGCGCCGACCAAGAATCCGGTCTCGCCGCCAAAGGCCACGCCCGCCAGAATCGTCATTGCCACGACCGGCTTGAACTCCGGCAGCATGAAGAACGCGGCGCGCCCCGCCACATTCAGCGCAACGAGCACGGCAAAGAGCACCAGCTCGCGCGCCTGCGGCTTGCGCCCCTCGAAAATCAGGAAAAAGGGCAGCATACATTCCAGCAAAATGAGCAGCGAAATGAAGTAATATTTCCGTCCCTCAAAGTAGTAGTTGCCAATAAACAGCGTGAACGGAATGAGCAGGAGGATCAGGAGCGTTGCAAGAATCGTCCGCTTCTTCAGCTTGCGCTTTTCTACAGGCGTCTGGATGAGGTAATCCGGACGTTCGGCCTTTCGGCCAATAGATAGCGCGAACACAAGAAGCGCGCCGAGCAGGATGGCATATTGCCTGAGCTGGTCGCCCGCCAGCGCCGTCATGCCGTTCGCGTCGATGAGCTTTGTGAGGTCTGTCACACCAATGGCCTGAATGATGCAGAACAGCAGCACTGCGCCGGACACGGCAGCGAGGACTTTGCGCCAGACGGGCAGCTTCTTCGCGGCTGCTTTTTCCGTCTTCGGTTCGGGCAGCGTGCGTTCGTATTTCGGCAATTCCGGTTCTGCGTCAGCCACGCCGCCGCAGGCTGCGATCACATTCTCCGGCGTGACGGCTTCGGGCAGGATATCGCGGGCGATGCGGTTCGCAGCGGTCGTGTAGAAGCTGTTGCCGCTGAAAAACGTGCGCGGCTCGGCTTCGGTGACGATGCTGCCGTCGAAGAACAGGGCGCAGCGGTCGGCGTATTTCGCGCAAAATTCAATGTCGTGGCTGACCATTAAAATTGCCACACCGGATGCTTGCAGCGTCCGCAAAATCTGCCCGAACGTCTGCTTGAACTCCGCGTCCAGCCCCTTTGTCGGCTCGTCAAGGAGCAGAACATCAGGATTCAGAAGCAGGATTTTTGCCAGCGCCGCGCGCTGCTGTTCGCCGCCCGAAAGGTCGTAGGGGTGACGGTCAAGCAGCTCTGCCAGCTTGCAGAGGGAAACGACCTGTGCCAGTCGGTCGGACTTCCGCTCCGTTTTCGGTAAAATCTCCAGCAAATCTTCACGCACAGTGGATTTGACGAAAAGCGCCTGTGGATTCTGCGGCAGCATCCCGACGCTGCCGGTGATGGCAAGCTCGCCGCGATAGGCTTTTTTCAGGCTTGCCAGCAGCTTGAGCGTGGTGGTCTTGCCCGTGCCGTTGCCGCCGAGCAGCGCAAGAAATTCGCCCTTGTGCAGCTCCAGCGACAAACCTTTCACGACATCCGGAGCGTCTTTGTCGTACTTGAACCATAATTCCTGCGCCGACACGACGGTTTCGCCATTTGGCGCGGGTTTTTGCGTTTCGGGGACAGCTTTCAAATCATGTGTTTTCGCGTAATCCAGCAGCCAGTTCCGTCCGTTGCAGATGGAGATGGGACAGGCGGTTTTGGAATCCGTCGCGCTCCAGATGCGCATGGCGGTGGGCATGGCAAGGAACATGGCGCTGCCGCGGTCTTTTAATTCCGCGCCCACCTCGGCGGGCGTGCCGGTGCAAAGGAGCTTGCCGCCGTCCATGACCGCGACGCGAGATGCAAAGCCGAACGCTTCTTCCAAGCGATGCTCCGTCAAAATGATCGTCGTGCCAAGCTCCCGGTTGATCTTGCCGAGAGTCGCCAAAAAATCCGACGCGGCAATGGGGTCAAGCTGGCTCGTCGGCTCGTCGAGAATCAGCACTTTTGGCTGCAAGACCATAACGGAAGCGAGATTCAAGAGCTGCTTTTGCCCACCGGACAGCTCTGTGACCGGCTTGTAAAACCATTCCTGAATCCCGAAAAACGATGCCATTTCCGCAACTCTGCGGCGAATCGTCGGCGTATCGTAGCCGAGGGATTCCAGCCCGAACGCCAGCTCGTGCCAGACCTTGTCGGTCGCGATCTGATTTTCCGGACTTTGCTGCACAAAGCCGATCTTCTCGGCCTGTTCGCGCTGGGACAGTTCATCGAGCTTCTTCCCATCGAACAGAATTTCACCGGAACGTCTGCCATGTGGCGCGAGGACGGTTTTGAGCTGCCGCAGCAGCGTACTTTTGCCGCACCCGGAGGGGCCGCAGAGCACCAGAAACTCCCCCGGTCGGACAGACAGTGTGAGGTCGGAAATCGCGTTCTTTTCCTGTTCCGGATACGCAAAATTCAGGTTTCGGATTGTAAAGATTTCCACTGCCTGTCCTCCTTTCGGTCGAGAATCACGGGGGTAAGAACAAGTGCCAGATACACGAACATGAAGCTGATCGTCAATGGCGTCCATAAGGCGGTTTTAACAGTAGGGTAATACCTAAAATACATTCCGCCTGCCAACCAGCCCGAAAGAATGTACGCGCCGCAGAAGATCAGCCACGCGAGAACGTTTTTGTCTCTATCATCAAAACGATAGATGGAAAACGCCGTGCGCCCAGGCAGACCGTAGCCGCGGGCGCGCATGGAATCTGCGGTTTCGATTGCATTTTCCAAGCTCCATGTGACCATAATGGAGAAGATCTTGACGGCGTTCCCGACTCTTTGGAACACGCTGCCGTTTTTCGTGTCGCGCCCGATGCACGCCTGCGCCTCGGAGACGACCTGCATCTGCGCCTTGAACTTCGGGATGAAGCGCAGCGCCATAGACAAGACCAGAGAAAGTGCTGGTATCACACGCCCGAACAGGTAGACGAACTTGTCCGAGGTCATGACCTCGTTGTAGCTAGAAAACCAGAGGACAACGCTTGCCAGCATGACGGCCGCCGCCACGCCGTACAGGATGGATTCAAGCGTCAAGGGGTTGCCGCTCGGAAGATACGTCAGCATCGTCTGCCCCTCATGGTTAAAGGCGGGGTTGACCAGCGCGGCGATCACCGCCATGGGAAGCAGTCCCATGACGGCAAAGCGTACCGCTTTTCTGCCCTTGAGATAGATGTCATACGCCAGCGCGCCGGTCAGGGAAATTGCCAGATAGACCGGGTGCATCAGACACATCGAGAAAAGCAGGACCAGTGCAAAGTATAGGAAATTGATTGTCGGATGATAGCCCGAAAAGGCGTCTTTATTTCTCATTCGCTTTCATTCCAGTAATCGCCGCCAACGTCTTTGCCAAGGTCACAGGTATAGACCCATTCAATCACATCGCCATCCTTGAGCTGATAGCGGCTGCATCCGTAATTGGGGAACCAGCCGTTGACCTTGTACATCCAACCGGAAGTGTTACCAACGTCAAACTCATAGAGATTATTGATTCCTTCGATATAGGCGGAATTGTAGATCGGCGTGTTCTCAAATTCCATGTGGATCTTCTGTTGCTTGCAGGTGCGCTGTAAGATGTTAAAAACGCTCTCACCCTCATAAAATGTGACGGTCATCGGTTTCAGAATCCAGCCGTCCTCCGGCACCAGCTCACGCTTTTCCTTCTTACAAAGGTCCATATTGTCGAGAATCGTGGCGCAGGAGATGGAGAGGGTGCAGGTGTATTCCGCATCGCCAATTTCCACGTCCTCCGGCTCGACCGGGATGGGCTTTCCCTCCGGCACGGGGTCCGTCTGGTACTTGTCCTTGCCCGTGCCGGTGTCGATCAGCATGCCGCCCACTTCTTCATATTCGCCGGTTGCACTTGCCTGGATTTCCTCCGGCGAAACGTATTCTGGCTGTTCGGTATTAGCCTGTGCAGATTCTCCCGTCTGCGGGTCGCCAGACGGCTCTGAGACGTTTTCTGTGGGCGTCTGCGTCGGTTCTGTCTCAACCTTGTCCGGCGTATTTGATTCCGCCGCGTTCTGCGCCGGTGCCTCCACCGGAGCAGCAACGGTCGGCTGCGCTGACGTGTCTTTCTGCTTCGGCATATTCCGGTCGCCAAAGACAAACGCCGCAGCAAGCGCGAGGACGATCAGCGCCGGGATGATAATTTTGAGTTTATTTTTCTTCCAGAAAGTCATGTCAGATCAGCTCCGCAGCGGTCAGCATATTGTAGAGCATCTGCGCGATCTCGCAGCGCAGGATGGCCTTGGTGGGTTCGATATTGAGGTCGCTCTGGTCGAGGATCCCCGCCGCGTAGCAGAACGCCAGCGGCTCCTTGGCCCAGCTGGCTACGCCGCGGTAATCGCCGAACTGGGCGAGCATGTCTTTGGTCGCGGCGGCGGACATGGCGGTATCGAGGCCGCAGAGCTTCGCGGCTCTTGCCACCATCGCGGCAGCCTCCTGCCGGGTGATGGTGCCGTCGGGGTTAAATTTGCCGCTGCCGACGCCGTTGACGATGCCGCTGCTGTTGGCTGTGCCGATGTAACCGGCGTACCACTTGCTGCTGGGGACGTCCGTAAAGGCTTTCGTGTCCTTGGCTGCTAAACCGAGGGCTCTTGTGACGATGGCGGCAAATTCCGCGCGGGTCATGGTCTTGTTGGGCAGGAAGGTCCCTTTTCCCATGCCGTTGATAATGCCGCGGGAGGCGAGTTCTTCAATCGCGGCTTTGTTCGCGTGGTTTTTGATGTCCGTGAACGTTGTGCCGGGGGCGGTCACACCGGGGACCTTGACGGAGGCGTCGGCATTGCCCTTGCTGACGTTCGAGGCGGGTTTCGAGGTGTTCTTGGTCACGTCACCCATGCGGTAGAGGGCGTTTTTGCCGTTTTCGGCGCGGTCGATGGCGACGAGGGCATAGAATCCCTGTTCACTCGACATTTGATTGTTGCCGTCCGAGCCGTCGAGGACGTGGTAGAAGCCGCCGTTCGACTGGCGGAAGGAGAGAAGATTTTCTGTCAGGGTGTGGCCGTTTTTGACGAAACGGCTGTCATCCAGAGAAATCCCCAACTCGCAGAGGGCGACCGCGACCTGTGCGACGGATTCGACGTTCGTCGTGCCCCAGGAGGCGTAGCCGCCCTTGCTGTCCTGGACTTTGGAGAGCCAGGTAAGGGCCTTGTCGGTGGCGGACTGGACGGATTTCTGGTCCTGATATTTGGCGAGGGCCTGCAGGGCCATTGCCGTCATGTCGGGGTCGGAATTGCCGGTGCCGGTGAGGTTCCAGCCGCCGTCAGCAAGCTGGTTATTCAGGATCTCGTTGACGTAGAGCTGGCGCGTGGCCTGGGTTTTGGCGGCGGGGTTTTTCGGGATGTCGTAGCTGCCGGAATCGAGGGCGATGAGCGCCCAGATGGGGCCGTTGAGACCCTGCCAGATCGTTTTTTCGAAATCGCCCAGCGGGGTCAGGAGGTTATAGCCCGCGACGTTCGACGGGTCGCGGCCGATGGCGGTCAGGGCGAGGATGACGCGGGAATATTCGGTGTATTTCCGCTCGTGCAGCACGCCGGCGCAGTCTTTGACGTACTTCTCGACGCGCGCGTAGTAATCGTCAAAGTAATTCGCGGGGACCGGATAGCCGGAACGGGCCAGGCCGATGACGGCCCACTCGCCGCCGATGGAGCCGACCTCCGGCGCTTTGACGGCGGAGAGCATGTAGGCGGCGCTGCCCTGCAGTTCGCTCTGGACGCCGGAGGCGGCCAGGGCCGGGGCGGCCAGCGAGGCGAGGACGCAGAGCGTCAGGACGAGGGCGGCGAATTTACGGATTTTCTTCATCATGGATCCCTCCTGAGGTGCGGCGGGGCCGCGGCATAAAAAAACGCCGGTCTGTTCGAAAACAGACCGGCGCCCTGCTCCGGATCGGTCGATAGAGTCATCGTGCTATCGGCAAAGGTCTCCCCTCCTCCGCTGGCAAAAGCGCAGACAGGCGCGCTGCGGGCGAAGACAGCGATTCTTCTGACTTGGACTATGGACTTGCGTCCGCGTTCGTCCCCTACCTTCTCACGGGCGGGCCCGCAATGGCGGCCTTTCGGCCAGGCAGCCGGGCGGCCAGCGCTGTCTGACGCTGGGGCGGCGGCTGATTCGGGGAAGAACTCATCCTCACAGCTCCGGGCGAGTAGGTTCGTTGTTCTTTCGCTGGAAGCTTTTTACGACTCCAGCTACACGTCTTCGGATGAGAAAACCGGGTATATTTGGTTCTTATTATACAGGATGCGCGGGGAAAGTCAAGAGCTGTCCACCTCATCAGTCAGCCTGCGGCTGACAGCTTCCCCTCATAGGGGAAGGCTTTTTTATGGGGAAAGCCCCCGGGCGGGGGCCCGGGGGCTTTGGATTGGGTCAGCGTTCGTAGCGGGACCAGTCGGGGTCGGGGAGCATCTGGCGCCAGAGCTCGTAGTTGAAGGTCTTGCGGGTGTAGCCGTGGCTGTTGGTGGCTTCCTGGACGTCGAGGTAGTACCACTTGGAGGTATCCATGTTGTCGGTCCACTTGTTCATGTTGGTGAGCAGGTCGGCCGGGGACTCGGGCTTGCGCTCAAGGACACGGTTGATGAGGGTCATGGCTTCGGCGCGGGTGATGTTCTGGTCGGGCTTGAAGGTGCCGTCGGGGTAGCCCTTGATCCAGTCGTTGTAGTAGGCGATGCCGATCTCCTTGGCGGCCCAGTGGCCGATGACGTCGGAGAAGGTGGCGGACTTGCCGGACTGGGTCTCGTCAAAGCGGGCGGCAATGGCGGCAAACTCGGCACGGGTGATGGGCTTGTTGGGCTTGAAGGTGCCGTCGGGGTAGCCGGTGATGATGCCGAGGGCGGACATGGTGGAGATGGGGTTGTTGTACCACTTGCCGTAGGCAACGTCGGAGTAGGTGTTGGAGGTGGTGAAGGCGCCGTCGCGGACTTCGTCACGCAGGAGGCGGAAGAAGATGGTGGCGACTTCGGCACGGGTGATCTGGCCGTTGGGATGGACGGTGCCGTCCGGATAGCCGATGACGTAGGCGAAGTGGTCGGTCTTGTTCAGCATCCCGGTGTCCTTGCCAATGATGGTGGGGATGATGATGGGATAGTAGTCATCCTTGCCGGTGTCGATGGTGTTGTGGAAGGTGATGGTTTCACCAGCAACACTCCGACCATCCTTGTAGATGTTGAAACTGCCAACTACAAGCTTGTCACCCTCACGTTTGACATAGACATAGACCTTGTAGGTCGAGTCATCATAGGTAACGCCGGTGCGCTGGCCGTCCTCCTCTGTCAGTTCGAAGGAATAAGTGCCTGCGTGCTCAACCACAATGCTGCCGTTGAACGGAGCGGTCTTCGTCTCGCCGCCGGTGATACTGTCGAAGTGTGCGTTGAGCGTCGTGCTGAGAAGCTGCTCGCCCGCATAGGTGTTGACCTCTTCTTCGCCCTGGATAGAGCTGATGACAGTCTTAAATTCCTTCACGTCGACCGTGAAGTCCACGTCGCTGGCAGTCTTCGTGCCGGTAGCGGTGAGTTCCTTCTTTACGAAGTCGGCAAAATTGATGTAGAGCTTGTTCGGGTCTTTTTCCTTGACGGTGGTCGTAGCTTTGACATTGCCGATTGCATTTTCAACTGTGCATTCGCCGTTGCTATCGAAAACAAGGTTTGTATAGGTCTTCGCTACGTAAATATCGGCCGTTGTTACACCACGGTAGAATTGAACTGTAAAAGTATCTTTTACCTGGCTTACATCCACATCGTCGTCATCGACAATACTTACACGTTCTGCGCCCACGTCTTCGAACTGCATACTGGTCTTTGTGCCTGCATTGACAGTGATTTTATAGAGCAGGGTGACCGATTTTGTGCCATACGGGACTTCCAGTGTACTTGCTTCGCCGTTGCCTACAGGATAAAGAATGTCATTGTTTATGTTCTTAAAGGCTTCAATGTCACTGGACACGCTAGGAGGAAGCGTATCGACCATATTGGTCGTGACAACGGTCTTGCTGACGACGCGGGGTTCTTTCGGCTCGGTGTAGGTGTTGGTGATGGTGAGCCAAGTGGCGTCTGTGGCAGTAAGGTCAATCGACTTGCTGTCGACGGTGACGCTGGTGATGCTCAGCGCATGCTCGGCACCTTCACCAACCACGACAGTCATGGTGTGGCCAGTAGTAGCGAAACCATCATCATAGGTCATACCGGGGCGCACGGGTTGTTCTTCGACGATGGAATAGTTATAGGTGCCGGGGGCTTTGAAGGTCAGCTTGAATTCGTCGGTTGCCGTTTGGAACGGAGCCGAGCCGGTGTAGCCTGTGCCGCTGGCGGTAGTGGCAGAGACAGTCGCGGTGGCAGTTGCGGAAGCTGCTTCTGCACCAGTCTGCTTCACGTTGATTGTGAAGCTCTGGTTGCTCAACTCAACGTCGGAGTTCAGAGTCTTCTGGATCTTGCCGGTGAGATCAAGGTTGATCGAGTTATAGGAAAGCCACTTTGCAGTGTAAGTTGCGTTTTCGGTGACTGTGGTGGGGAAAGATGTGACCTTGGTATTGTCCTTGTACCAGCCGTCGAAGTAGTAGCCGACATTGGAGGTCGTTGTCGGAGCAGCCGGGAAATCGGCGCCGTGGCTGAGGCCCGTACATTCCGTTGTGCCTGTCAGCGTACCGCCAGCTTCGGTTTCAAATCTGATGGTGTAGGTCTGCTTTGTTGCGCTGAATGCCGCATAGTACGTTACATCCGCTGTAACGTTCGGAAGGGCATCAACAGCGCTGCCGCTCGTCTGATTCGGAGTGGTTGCCCAGCCGACGAAGGTGTAGGTATGTTCGGCATCGGCCGCTTTGGTAGGCTCTGTACCGTCATAGCTCGGACGGGCGTTATACGCTACACCCGTATCTGTTTCGTAAGCAGTGTCTTGGCCGTCCTGCGGCATCCACGTGACGGTGTATGTCCGCGCTGTTTTGCTGAATGCTGCATAGTAGGTCACATCGTCGGTGACAGGCGGGAGGTCTGCTTCAAGCGTGCCGGTCTCCTTATTGGCCTCGGTTGCCCAGCCAACGAAGGTGTACGTGTACTGCGCATCATCTGCTTTCGTCGGGTCGGCCTGATCAAAGCTTGGCTGTGTGTTGTATTCTACGTTGTTATCCGTCTCGAGCGTGGTAATACCATCCTGCGACTTCCACGTGACGGTATGGCTCGGCATTGTGACTTTACCGGCGGGGATGGGGAAGGGGATCTCTACGTTCTCACCCTTGCTGTTCTTGACCGTGAGGGTCGTTTTGCCGTTGAGGGGGGCGTAGCCGTCCTCTGTCTTTACCAGATTTTCGTTATCCGGGTCGATGGTGACGGTGTAGGTTTTGGTGTAGGTGTAGACGGTTTCCTTCGTGCCGTCGGCGAGCGGCTTTGTTTCTTCTGTCTTGTTAAACGCGTCCGAATTGAGTTCCCAGTTCATCACGGTCTTACCTTCGCCAAAGACCGTAGAGCTGATGCCTGTCGGCAGGGTATCCTTGACCGTGCCGGTGCTCAGGCCGGAGACGATGGTTTTAGAGATGGCTGCAAAAGCAGTGTTCAGTGCATCCGCATCAGCAGCATCGTAAGCAAACTTTTCATTCGAACCCGACTTAGGCTGTGTGGCGATCTTCTGCTTTAAATAATTGCCAACAGTTATCTTCTGATTACCGTTTTTGTCATAATCTTTTATCTCATTACCGCTTGCACCAAAGCAAACCGTATAGACAGATGCACTGTTTCTCAGCGTGGCTGCTGTGCTTTTGGTGGTATTATAGGTATCCTTTTTGCAATCTTTTCCCGAGCCATGGACATAGTATTTTGTATTGCCAATCTTTATAGACCCTTTTATGCTGACACCTTTGCTCAGGTAAAATGTCGGTTCGCCGTCCGATAAGACAATAACGTTCTTCAGATTTTTACTAATTTTAGCGACCGTATTCTGCTTCAACTGATAATCTGCCAGCCGCAGACCGCAATCCAGGTTCGTTCCGTCGTGGGCACTCCATCCGCTGGTATCTGTCGCCATCTGATAGCCGCTCTTGTTCGATACATCGACCCAGTCGCCTCCGCCGGTCACGCCGCCTTTCTTGTTGAACCAGACAAGGCAGACCCAGCGGCCAAGATTCAGGTCCGCGATCGTGGTTTCTTGCCCATTCTCGTCAAAGCGGCCGCTGTAGGTTTTAATGAAGTCCTTTACCGCCTTTGTTGCGGCAGACATGCGGCTCTGCTCAGAGGTGACCCTTACCCATTCGTTAGGTTTATCATATTTACAACCTTCTGTGTGATAATAATTGCCACGCGTATCTGTGGTACTTTTACAGTATGCGCATCCATTCATGGAGCCGGAATGGTCCAGTACCAGCACAGTTGCCGCAGAACCGGGGTTCTCCTGCGATTCCGTCTTCTTCAGGACAACCTCCAGCGTGACTTCGTACTCGTTAGGGTTCGAGGTCGGTTTCGCGGTCTTGGAGACAGATTCAACGCCAGTCGGCAGCTTGCCTTGGTTGAGGGTTCCCTCTTTCCAGGTCGTATCTTCATAGTAGCCATTTTTGACGTCGCTACTCGTACCTGCAGCGGGAGTATCCCCGTCGGCAGCCAGCGCTACCGTCGGGAGCAGGCCGACGGTCAGGATCAGCGCCAACAACAGGGCTATGATTCGTTTCATCATTTTTTCTTCTCTCCTTATGTATGGTTCAATTTTTTTGTTTTCTTCTTTCGTTTTTCTATGTGCAACGGCCGGGGGGCCGAGGTTTAGGGGGAAGGGTGCAATCGGGGGACGACCTCTCAGTCGCCTGCGGCGACAGCTCCCCTTCGCAAGGGGAGCCAAGGGGGGTGCGGCGGAGCCAATGCCTCCCCTTGTTAAGGGGAGGTGCCGAGCGGAGCGAGGCGGAGAGGTTCCGTAGGGTCGCTGCGGCGGGGGCGACCTCTCAGGCGCTGCGCGCCAGCTCCCCTTCGCAAGGGGAGCCAAGGGGCTTACAGGAATTTCCTTCTGCAGTTCCTGCAGAAGGAAAAAAGAGGGTACCCTCTTTTGGCAGTTCATGGGGCGGATGATGTAGCAAATACTACCTGCGCGCTTATTCTAGCACAGTTGGCTGTCAAGCGCAAGAAGTTTTACTGGAATTTAACATTTTTTGATTTCTCATGGTATATGAGCCATGGTGTATGAGCCATTATAGCACATTTGGGGGAAAAATGCAATAGGTTCACAAGATTTATGATTTTTTTCAGGAATGTCGAAAAAAATTACAGGCGGCCCGGGCGGGGCCGCCTGTTTTTAATCGCCCTCGATCATGCGGTAGCCGACGCCGGATTCGGTGAAGATGTAGGCGGGCTGGGCGGGGTTTTTTTCGATCTTGCGGCGGATGTTGGCCATGTTGACGCGGAGGATCTGGTTGTCGCTGCGGGCGCTGGGGCCCCAGAGCTCTTTGATGAGGTAGTCGTAGGTCAGGACCTTGCCCGCGTGCAGGCCGAGGAGGGCGACGAGCTTGTACTCGTTCTGGGTGAGGCCGGCGTCGCGGCCGGCGATGTAGACGCGGTGCTTGCCGTAGTCGATGGTGAGGTCGCCCGCGGTGAAGACGCCGGAATTGGCCACGGCGGCTGCGCCGTCGGGCGTGCGCGTGTGGCGGATGGCGGCGCGGATGCGCGCGAGGAGCTCCTCGGTGCCGAAGGGCTTGGTGAGGTAGTCGTCGGCGCCGGCGTCGAGGGCCTCGACCTTATCGCGCTCGTGGCTGCGGGCGGAGACGACAAGGATGGGGACCTTCGACCATTCGCGGACGCTGCGGAGGATGGTCATGCCGTCCATGTCGGGCAGGCCGAGGTCGAGGATGATGAGGTCGGGACAGTGCGAGGAGATCATGGTGTTGGCCATCGCGCCGGTGCCGGCCATGAGGACGTCGTAGCCGTTGGCGGTGAGGATGGCCTGCATGAAGCCGCGGATGGTGCGCTCGTCCTCAATCAGAAGTATTTTCTCTTTGATCTTCATGGCTCGTTTCCTCCAGTGGTAGTGTGAATTGCAGAAGTGCGCCGCCGGTGGGGCGGTTGCAGGCGCGCATGGCGCCGCCGTGGGCCTGGACGATCGATTTGCAGACGGAAAGGCCGATGCCCATGTTGCGGCGCTTGTCGGAGATGGCCTCCTGGTCGCGGGTGAGGTAGCCGTCGAACAGGTGCGGGAGCAGGGCGGGGGCGATCCCCTGCCCGTCGTCGGAGACCTCGAAGACGGCGAGATCTTCGCTGCGCGTCAGGCGCAGGGAGATCTGCGTGGTGGTCTTGCCGTGCTGGACGGCGTTTTCCATGAGGTTGATGAGGACCTGCTCGATCAGGATGATGTCCATGGGGATCATCAGGAGGGTGTCGGGGGCGGAGATCTCGACGCGGGTGGCGGGGTAATGGCGCTGGAATTTCATGGCCGCGGCGCTGAGGACCTCTTCGCCGGCCTCGAGCTCCTTTTTGATGTTCGACGCGCCGGACATGCGCGTGACGGAGAGCAGGTTTTCGACCACGCCGATGAGCCAGTTGGATTCGTCGCGCATGTTTTCGAGCAGGCTCGTGCGGGTCTCGGGCGAGAGCTTTTCGCCGTTTTCGAGGATCGCGTCGATGCCGCCGACGATGGCGGTCAGGGGCGTGCGGATGTCGTGGGAGACGGCGCGCAGGAGATTGCCGCGCATTTTTTCCTTTTCGGCTTCGGCGCGGAGCTTTTCCTGCTGCTTGATCTGGGTGGTCAGCGCACTGACCACGACGGAGACAGCCAGCATGACGAGGAACGTCAGGGGGTAGCCGGAGATGGTGAAGTTCAGCTGCATGTAGGGGTAGGTAAAGATCCAGTTGACGCCGACGACGCCGAGGAACGAGGCAAGCAGGCCGAACAGGTAGCCGTCGGTAAAGCGCGAGACGAGGACGACTGCGCACTCAAAGATCAGAGCGACGAAGACGTCGGACGAGTCGATCATCCGCAGCAGCGCGCAGAGGATGGCCGCCAGGCCGAGAACGCCGAGGCTCACGCCGAGATCCCGCCACGAAAACGGAAACAGCTGCCGCAGCCGCGCCCGGAGGGTCTTCGGTTCTTTTTTGGTCTGTGTATTTCCCATAAGATCTTCACCCATTTTATCATAGCATAAAGGAAAGATTTCGTCGCGTTAAGGGACTGTTAAGAAGCGTTCGCTGGAAGCCTCCCCTTTCAGGGGAGGTGGCCCGGCGGAGCCGGGACGGAGAGGTCGTGCCGGGAAGAGACAACCTCTCAGTTGCCTTCGGCGCCAGCTCCCCTGGAAGGGGAGCCCTTGACCCGCTGCGGCGGGGTAACCCCTCAGGCCCTTCGGGCCAGCTCCCCTTGACAAGGGGAGCCTTGGGTTTGCGCAGGTCCAGAGCCTCCCCTTGTCAAGGGGAGGTGCCGAGCGGAGCGAGGCGGAGAGGTTATTCCCGGGGCAGGCACGCGAAAAACGCAGCCGGGGGCTGCGTTTTTCAGATCACGTATTCATCGCCGGCGTCGGCAGCGGTCAGGCTGGAGAGAGTGACGGCGTCGAGGGCGGCGCGGATCTGCGCGTCAAGGCGGCGGTAGACCTCGGAAACGCCGGAGGCGGTCTCCGCCGGGGTCAGCTGCACGTCCTCGCCGAGGCAGGCGAGCGTACCCTCCGCCGCGCGCAGGATCTCGCCCGCGGTATAGTCCGCGGGGCTGCGCAGGAGGCGGTAGCCGCCGCCCTTGCCGTGCGAGCCCTCGATCAGCCCGGCCTCGGCAAGCGTGCGCAGAATGCGCTCGAGATATTTCTGCGACAGCTCCAGCCGCTCGGCGATCTGGCGGCCAGGGACAAGACCGCCGCGGTGTCCGGCCAGATCGATCATTACGAGCAGGGCGTAGCGGCCGCGGGAGGAGATCAGCATTCTGCCGCCTCCCTTGCGATGATGCCGCCGCCGAGGACGGTATCGCCGTCATAGAGCACGGCCGACTGGCCGGGGGTAATGGCGCGCAGCGGCTCGTCGAAGACGAGGCGGACGCCGCTCTGCCCGGCGGGGTAGACGGTGCAGGGGCGCTCGGGCTGGCGATAGCGCGTTTTGGCGCTGCAGCGGTACGGGAAGGCCGGGGCCTCGCCGGAGATCCAGTGCATGTTCGCCACGAAGCATTCGTTCGTGTAGAGGGCCTGATCCGGGCCGACGACGACGGCGTTCTGCTCCGGCAGGATCCTGACAACATAGATCTTCCCGTCCGAGGGCATGCGCAGGCCGCGGCGCTGGCCGACGGTATAGTGGATGATGCCGCGGTGCGTGCCGACGACATTGCCGTTCAGGTCCAGAAACGGGCCGGGCTGGGGTTCCTTGCCGGTGCGCGCGGCGATGATCTTCGCGTAGTCGCCGTCGGGGACGAAGCAGATGTCCTGGCTGTCGTGCTTGCGGGCGTTGCAGAGGCCCGCTTCGGCGGCGATCTCCCGCGCGTCGGTCTTGCGGAAGGTGCCGAGGGGGAATTTGACGCGGGCGAGCTTCTCCTGCGTCAGGTCGTAGAGGACGTAGCTCTGGTCCTTGGTCTCGTCGAGGGCCTTTTTGAGGACGTACTTCTCCCCTGCCCGCTCGACGCGGGCGTAGTGGCCGGTGGCGATATAGCGGCAGCCCAGGATATCGGCGCGCTCAAAGAGCTTGTCGAATTTCAGATAGCGGTTGCAGTCGATGCAGGGGTTGGGGGTGACGCCGTGCTCGTAGGCGTCGACGAAGCGGTCGATGACGCAGGCAGCGAATTTGTCCTTGAGGTTGAAAACATAAAACGGGAAGCCCAAACGGCGGGCAACGCTCCTGGCGTCCTCCGCGTCGTCGAGCGAGCAGCAGGTATGGCCCTTGGGGATGCCCGCGTCCTCGTTGTCATAGAGCTTCATCATGCAGCCGACGCAGTCGTAGCCCGCGTCGGTCAGAAGCTTTGCCGCCACGCTGGAATCCACGCCGCCGGACATGGCGACGAGCACCTTCTCAGTTCCCATTGGCAGCCGGAGACGCCTGCATGGCGGCGATCGTCTGTTCCATGAGTTCGTCGAGCGTCCAGCCGAGCATGTCCGCGCCGCGCTCGATGACCTCGCGCGAGCAGCCGGCGGCAAATTTCTTATCCTTGAACTTTTTCTTGAGGGACTTGAGCTGCAGATCCTGCACACTCTTCGTCGGCAGCATCCGCACGACGGCGCCGATGAGGCCCGTGAGCTCGTCCGTGGCGTAGAGGACCTTCTCCATCTGGTGCTCGGGCTGCACGTCGACGGTCAGCAGATAGCCGTGACTCACGACCGCGTGGACCAGGCGCTCGTCGACGCCCTTTTCCCGCAGGATCTCCGCCTCCTTCGTGCAGTGCTGGTCGGGATACTGCTCAAAATCGAGATCGTGCAGGATGCCGACGGTCTGCCAGAAGTCCGCCTCGTCGGCATAGCCGAGCTGGACGGCAAAATGCCGCATGACGTCGCCCACGATGCGCGCGTGCAGGCGGTGGAATTCGCCCTCATTATATTCACACAGCAGGTCCCACGCCTGCTCCTTGGTCGGGATCATATTGACACGCCTCCTGAAAGAAGTTTGAGATCAGTATAGCATATTTTATCGGAAAAAGAAAGCGCGGGGCGAGTGCCCCGCGCGTTTTGTGTACGGTCAGTCCGCGAACAGCGGGGTGGAGAGGTAACGGTCGCCGGTGTCCGGGAAGAGGACGACGATGGTTTTGCCCGCGTTCTCCGGGCGCTTGGCCAGTTCCACGGCGGCATGCAGGGCCGCGCCGGAGGAGATGCCGACCAGCACGCCCTCTTTTCTGCCGACGAGCTTGCCGGCGGCAAAGGCGTCTTCATTGGAGATGGGAAGGATCTCGTCATAGATCCTGGTGTCGAGCACATCGGGGACGAAGCCCGCGCCGATGCCCTGGATCTTATGTGCGCCCGAAACGCCCTTGGACAGGACCGGGGAGCTTTCCGGCTCGACGGCGACGACCTTGACGGACGGGTTGCGTGTCTTGAGATAGCTGCCGACGCCGGTGATGGTGCCGCCGGTGCCGACGCCGGCGACGAAGTAGTCGACCTTGCCGTCGGTATCTTCATAGATCTCGGGGCCGGTGGTCTCAAAATGGGCCTTGGGGTTCGACGGGTTGACAAACTGGCCGGGGACGAAGCTGTTCGGGATCTGCGCGGCCAGCTCGTCGGCCTTGGCGATGGCGCCCTTCATGCCCTTGGCGCCTTCGGTCAGGACGAGCTCGGCGCCGTAGGCCTTCATGAGCTGGCGGCGCTCGACGGACATGGTCTCAGGCATGACGATGATGATGCGGTAACCGCGGGCGGCGGCGACGGAGGCCAGACCGATACCGGTATTGCCGGAGGTGGGCTCAATGATGACGGAGCCGGGCTTGAGCTTGCCGGAGGCCTCGGCGTCGTCGATCATTTTCTTTGCGATGCGGTCCTTAACGGAGCCGGCGGGGTTGAAGTATTCGAGCTTGGCGAGGATCTTCGCCTTGAGGTCCAGGTCTTTTTCGATATGCGTGAGCTCGAGCAGCGGGGTCTTGCCGATGAGCTGATCTGCGGAAGTATAAATCTTAGACATAATGATGATCTCCTTTTTATTTGTCAGAATGTGATGTGAAATTTGGACGGTCCAGCGGTCACATTCGACATCGGAATGCGGCGCGCGGCGGGAGATTCCGGATCATGCGCTCACCCTCTCTTCTTTGTAGAACCAACTCGGTAGGTTGGTGTTCTTCATCGGATGGCTGTATCCTAGCATATAATTCCTAGTTTGTCAATAGGCTTTAACGAATTTTTTTGCCGCGTTGCATCCTGACAGGTTTTATCGTATAATGGGATAAGAAAACAGGAGGCGGCAGCTATGAACAAATTCTGGGGACATCTGAAGACCATCACGCACCACCGGCATCTGGTCATGCGCGGCTGCTTCCGGATGGGGCTGATCTGGCAGGGGCTGACGCACGACCTTTCCAAGTACTCCCCTACCGAGTTTTTTGCGGGCGTGCGGTATTTTCAGGGCAGCCGCAGCCCCAACACGGCCGAGCGCGAGGCCAACGGCTATTCTCTGGCCTGGATGCACCACAAGGGGCGCAACCGGCATCATTTTGAATACTGGACGGACCTGAGTCCCGTCACGCGGACGTATGAGCCGGTCGACATGCCGGTCCGGTATCTGTGTGAGATGGTCGCCGACCGGATCGCGGCCTGCAAGACGTATCAGGGCGCGGCCTATACCGACGCCTCCGCTCTGCAGTATCTCGACCGCGCGCAGGAATCGCGCCTCGTCCACCCGAACACGATGAAGCGCCTGCGCTTCCTGCTCACCATGCTCGCCGAACAAGGCGAACCCGCCACCTTCCGCTTCATGCGCCAGACCGTCCTGAAAGGCAAACCGTTTGCGGAATAAAAAGCGCGCCCTAAGGCTCCCCTCCCAGGGGAGCTGGCTCGGCACAGCCGAGACTGAGAGGTCGTCGCAAATTTGCGACTGTCGGATGCCTCCGGCGGCCCTATCTTTTCTCTCGCAAGAGAAAAGATAGGGGAGAAAAGAGTGCTTGGGGACGCGGGGTGCGTGCTGCCTCTGAGTTTAGGCAGGAACCAATGTTTCGGGCGTCATTCCACACGATAGTCACCTTACGGGCGTCTGACTACGCGCCGCCTGATACGTAGGAATCAGATTTGTAAGCAGTTACCTTTGAATATTTGCAGCCAATAGAAGGTGCAGTCTGAATCTGTCAGACTGCACCTTTTTGCGGGATGGTTTGTGTTACGCGTTGTAGGGGCGGGGCTCTGCTCCGCCCGTTCTTCCGATGAAACCGGCACCTCCCCGGGCACTTCTGCGTATGCTGGCGCAGAGGGGGGATCGATATGTGTGTGAAGACGGAGCAGCTGGGGCTGGTGCTGCTCGGGGCGGGGATCGGGCTGCTGGTGTCGTTTGCGCTGTGCGGGTGGTTTCTGCGGGTGTTGGTGGCCATCATTCTGATCGTGCTCGGACTTTTGCTGCTGAAATGAACATATCCTTGTCCGGCTCCGCGTATAGATATCCCAGAACATACAAGGAGTTGAGACTATGGAGCTTGCATTCGAACAAAAACAGCGTTCCTGCCTGAAGCGCACGGCGCATCTGTCCCTCGCGCAGGAGCAGACGCAGGAGCTCATCATACCCGACGCCATGCCCGACGCCGCCCGCACGCTCATCTGCTACGCCGAGCCGGAGCTGCAGAGCAAGACCAGCCGCGCCGGAAGTCTGCTCGTGACGGGCAATCTGCGCGCCTCCTGCCTCTATGCCGACGAGGCGGGCGGATTGCAGCTGCTCACCACCGACGTCCCGTTCACCCTGAAGCTGGAAAGCAGCGACCTGCAGGAGCTGACGCAGTCCGTCGTCCGCTGCTCGGTCCGCAGCGCCGACAGCCGACTCATCAACTCCCGCAAGGTCCTGCTGCGCATCAGCGTGCTGGTCCAGGCGGACGGATATGAGCCGTGGACGGAGGAGGTGCGCGCGCTGACCGACGCGCCTGCCTGCCTGCAGCAGAAGACGCAGTCCTATTCCAACGCCGTCCCGGTCGAAACGGCCGAGCGCGCCTTCCAGGTCAGCGAGGAGCTGAACGTGCCGGAAGGGCGGGCGAAGATCGTCCGGCTGGCCGACTGCATGCTGCAGCCGGTCGTGACGGAGCAGAATCTAGTCGGCAGCAAGGCCGTGATGAAGGGCACGGCCAATTTGCAGCTGACCTATCTTGACGAGCAGAATGAGCTGCGCACGCTGAGCCTCGCCGTGCCCTTCTCCCAGTACTGCCAGCTGCAGGGGGACTATGAACAGAACGAGGACGTGGAGACCGCCCTGCTCGTGACCGGCGTGCAGCTCGAGCCCGTCGACACTGAGACCGGTCAGAAGCTGCTCTTCGGCGCGGGGATCCTCGCGCAGTGCACCGTCATCCAGCCGCAGACGCTCACGCTCTGCGAGGACGCCTATTCCACCCGCGGCGATTTCCAGCCCCAGTGGCAGGAGCAGGAATACAGCATGCGCCTCGACGCGCAGACCCTGCGCGAGCCCATCCGTCCGTCCTTCCCGGCGCAGGCGTCCGCCGTGCTCGACTGCCGCGTCTATCCCGACGCGATGGCGCTCGAGCGCACGGCAGACGGCGTGATCGTCCACGTGCCCCTGCGCGCGGACACGGTCTACACGGACGCGGACGGCGCGGTGCAGTCCGAATCCTTCCGCACCGAGGTCAGCTGCAAGACCGCACTGGACGAGGACTGCGCCTGCGAGGCCGTCTTCCAGCTCCAGCCGGAGGGCTATGCCGCGGCCGGCAGCGGTGCGGTCGAGCTGCGGTACGACGCGGTGTTCCAGCTGCAGTCGTTTGCCAAGCAGAAGCTGCAGAACCTGGTGGGCGGCACGCTCGATCTGACGCGGCAGCCGCGCGCGGAGCGCGCGTCGGTCGTCATCCGCCGCACGGGCGCGCAGCAGCCGCTGTGGGACCTTGCCAAGCGGTATAAGACCACGGCGCAGGCCATCCAGACAGCCAATCATCTGACGCAGCCGGAGGTAGAGGCCGGAAGGCTTCTCCTCATTCCCATGTAAGGCAGAGGAGGCGGACTATGGAACACAGATCGATCTATGAGCAGATCGCCGGGCGCACGGACGGCACGGTTTATATCGGCGTCGTCGGCCCGGTGCGGACGGGAAAATCCACATTCATCAAGCGCTTCATGGAGCAGCTCGTGCTGCCGAACATCGAAAACGTCTACGAGCGCGAACGCGCCACCGACGAGCTGCCGCAGTCCGGCTCCGGCCGGACCATCATGACCGCGGAGCCGAAATTCGTTCCGAACGAGGCCGCGCGCATCAGCCCCGACGGCAAAACGACGCTGCGCGTGCGCCTGATCGACTCCGTGGGCTACATGATCCCCGGCGCGGTCGGCGACACCGAGGACGGCAAGCCCCGCATGGTCACCACGCCCTGGGCTCCGGAGGAGCTGCCCATGGCGCAGGCGGCGGAGCTCGGCACCAAAAAGGTCATGGAGGATCACAGCTCCCTTGGCGTCGTCGTCACGACAGACGGGACCGTCACCGATATCCCGCGCGAGGACTACCGCGAGGCCGAGGCCCGCGCCATCACCGACATGCAGAAGACGGGCAAGCCCTTCGTCGTTCTCGTCAATACGCAGAGCCCCGGCGCGGCTCCGGCTGAGGCCCTGTGCGCGCAGCTGCGCAGCGAATACGGCGTGCAGGCCCTCGCCATGGACTGCATGCACATGCAGACGCAGGACATCGGCCGTCTGCTCGAGGCCGTCATGTACGCCTTCCCGGTGGAGGAGCTGCGCTTCTTCCTGCCGAGCTGGGTCCGCGCCCTGCCGGACGGCCATCCGGTCAAGGCCGCGCTCTACGACGCCATGCTCGAGCGCGCGGGCGCGCTCACCAGCCTCAGCGAGGCCGAAAGCGTCCTCGGGACGCTGCAGGAGCTCGAGCCGGTCGACGAATTCCGCGTGCGCGAGGTCGACCTCGGTACCGGCACGGTCAGCTGCGAGCTGCATCTGCCGCAGGCGCTGTTTTACGAGGAGCTGTCCCGGCAGGCCGGGGTGGAGATCGCCGACGATGAAGCCCTTCTGCAGATGCTGCAGGAGCTGGCGCAGACGAAAAAGCTCTACGACAAGGTCCAGACCGCACTCGAGCAGGTCAAGGCCACGGGCTACGGCATCGTCATGCCCGGCGCGGAGGAGCTGAAGCTCGAAAAGCCGGAGATCGTCAAAAAGAACGGCAACTACGCCGTCAAGCTCCGCGCCAGCGCCCCGTCGATCCACATGCTGCGCGCGCAGATCGAGACGGAGATCAGCCCCATGGTCGGCGGCGAGCAGGAATCCCAGCAGCTGATTGACTATCTGCTCGGCGAATACGAGGAGGACACCGACAAGCTCTGGCAGAGCAACATCTTCGGCAAGTCCCTCTACGAGCTCGTCTCCGAGGGCGTCACCGCCAAGATCATGCGCATGCCGGACGACGCCCGGCAGAAGCTCACCAAGACCCTCGGCCGCATGATCAACGAAAACACCGGCGGCATGATCTGCATCCTGCTGTAAAAGGCTCCCCTCCCAGGGAAGCTGACTGAAAGGTCGTCGCAAATTTGCGACTGTCGGATGTCTCCGGCGGCCCTATCTTTTCTCTCGCAAGAGAAAAGATAGGGGAGAAAAGAGTGCTTGGGGACGCGGGGGTGCGTGCTGCCTCTGAATTTAGGTGAGACCCTAGTTTTTAGATGTCGTTCCACACGATAGTCACCCTACGTATGTCTTAGTACGCGCCGCCTGATACGTAGGAATCAGATTTGTAAGCAGTTACCTTTGAATATTTGCAGCCAATAGAAGGTGCAGACCGGATTTGCTGGTCTGCACCTTTTTGCGGGATGGTTTGTGTTACGCGTTGTAGGGGCGGGGCTCTGATAGCATCCGCGCCTTGCTTACGCGGATATTTTGCCGAAAAATGGCATGGTGTTGGAGCGTGGGTGTGGATGGGGTGCATATTTTGTGCAGGGTGACGAAAATGGGCGGGTGGATTGCAAACATCTGCCAATGGCGGAGGCTTGACTTTTGTAGTATAATGCAGATATACTGCTCCGGGCGTTTGACGCGGGGCAAAAATTAAGGGAGGATACTATGAAGAAACTGATCGCGCTTCTGCTGGCAGTATGCATGGTACTGGGTCTGATGACCACGGTATTCGCAGCAGATGAGAAATCCAACGACATTGTGATCCTACATACCGACGACGCACACTGCGGCGTCAACGACAATCTTGGTTATGCCGGTGTCGCGGCATACAAGGCCGAGATGCAGAAAACACACAACTATGTCGCACTCGTTGATTGCGGCGACGCTATTCAGGGCGAGTCTATCGGCACACTGTCCGCAGGCGCCTATCTGGTCGATATCATGAATGAGGTCGGCTATGATTTTGCCACCTTCGGCAACCATGAATTTGACTACAAGCTCCCGCAGCTGGCCAAGCTGACCAAGCAGGCGAAGTATCAGTATCTGGCGTGCAACTTCAAGTACATCGGCAAAGGCACATCGGATCTGAATTACAAGCCGTATGAGATCGTGACCTACGGCGATAAGAAGGTCGCATTCATCGGCATCGTTACGCCGGAGTCCTTCACCAAGTCCACCCCGGCTTACTTCCAGGATGAATCTGGAAACTACATCTATTCCTTCAGTGAAGACGAGACTGGCACAGCGCTTTATGAGACTGTCCAGAAGACTGTTGACGAGGCAAGAGCTGCGGGCGCTGACTACGTCATCGCAATGGGTCACCTTGGTAACGAAGGTATCACCGACCGCTGGACCTCGAAGGCTGTCATCGCCAACACCACCGGTATCGACGCCGTGCTGGACGGCCACGATCATATTGCCGGTGTTCAGAAGGTTGCCAATAAGGACGGCAAGCAGATCGTTCTGACGGAGCCGGGCACCAAATTCGAAAATCTCGGCAAACTGACGATCAAGACCGACGGCACGATCACTGCCGAACTGATTTCCCCGAAGGAATTCACCGAAAAGGACGCAGGCATCACCGCTTACATTACCAAGCTGACCGACACGTTCAAGGAATACGTGTCCAAGGTCGTCGCCAAGAGCAGCATTGCGCTGCCTGACAAGGACGAAAACGGGAATCGCCTCGTCCGTAACCACGAGACCGCTCTCGGCGATCTGTGCGCCGATGCGTTCCGCGTGATGATGGACGCGGATATCGGCATCATGAACGGCGGCGGCATCCGCAAGCCGATCAAAGCCGGCGATATCACCCTCGATAACATTCTCAGCGTTTTCCCGTGGGGCAATCTGCCTTGCAAAATGGAAGTCACCGGCCAGACTGTCCTCGACATGCTGGAAATGGGTGCGATCAACTACCCGGAGGAGTCCGGCGGCTTCCTGAGCGTTTCCGGTCTGAAGTACACGATCATGGCGGGTGTCCCGTCCTCCATTGAATTGACGGACAAGGGCGAATTCTCCAAGGTCGCCGGTAAATACCGCGTAACCAACGTTCAGGTCCTGAACAAAAAGACCAATGAATATGAGCCGCTCGATCTGAACAAGACCTATACGCTTGGCGGTATCGACTATACGATCCTCTACTGCGGCGACGGCTTCACGATGTTTAATGACTCTAAGGTCCTCAAGGCCGGCGACGCCTCCTACACGGATGCGCAGATGGTCGTTGATTACATCGAGAATAAGCTCGGCGGCACCATTGGCGAAGAATACGCCAAGCCGCAGGGCCGAATTTCCGTCAATACCGACATCAAGGGCAGCGACTGGTTCTATGAAGCCGTCAACTATGTTCTCAGCAATGGCCTCATGACCGGCACCAGCGACACCACCTTCACGCCGAACGGCGCGCTGACGCGCGGGATGCTTGTGACGGTCCTGTACCGCATGGCGGGCTCCCCCAAGGTCGAGGGCAAGGTCAGCGAGAAGTTCTCCGACTGCACGGACGGCAGCTGGTATGCCGACGCCGTTCTGTGGGCCAGCGCGAACAAGGTCGTCGACGGCTATGAGGACGGCACGTTCAAGCCCACCAAGTCCATCACCCGTCAGGAGATGGCCAAGGTCCTCTACGGCTACGACAAGATCGGCGGCAAGACGGCTGAGGGCATCACCGAAAAGCTCACCTACACCGATCTCGATGCCATCGCCGACTGGGCGCTCGAGGCTGTCACCTACTGCACGGCGGAGAAGTATCTGGCTGGTTCCAACGGCGCGTTCAGCCCGAAGGGTACCGCGACCCGCGCCATGGGCGCCAAGGTGCTCATGAACATGACGAAGGAAGCTGCATAAGCGCCTTCTCCCCCGCATTTCCCGTTTCCCCCGGGGCCTTCGGGCTCCGGGGGAATTTTTGTCTTGACAGCGTAACAATGTTATGCTAATATACGACCGTAACATTGTTATGGAAGGAGGCACGGGATTGGAAGAGGAGCTGATCTCCAAAAAGGAGCTGCTGGAGCAGTACCAGATCTCCTACGGGGCGCTGTACCGCTGGAAGCGGATGGGGCTGATCCCGGAGGGGTGGTTCCTGCGGCGGTCCGCGCCGACCGGGCAGGAGACCTATTTCCGGCGCGCGCAGATCTGCCCGCGCATCGAGCTGATCCTGCAGAGCAAGGACCGCGTCTCGCTCGAGGCGCTGGCCGCGGAGCTGCAGGGGCAGAAGCAGGCGGCCGCCGCCGAGCGGACGCTGATACTGGAGACGAAATACGGACTGAAAACCTATCCCCTCGATGCGCTTATACACCTGTATCTGGCCGAGGGCGAACACAAAACCGATATTCTGGAGCATCTGAAGGAGGAAACATTATGAACGAACACATCGATATGAAAATTTCCGGCTCGAGCACCATGCCGGGCGGCGAATACGGCAGCGTCTCGATCAGCGGCGCGGGCAAAGTCAATGGCAGCCTCAAATGCGAGGAGCTGCACTGCTCCGGCGCGGCAAAGGTGCAGGGCGACGTGGACTGCGCGGGCGAACTGCACACGAGCGGCGCGGGCAAGATAGCCGGGAGCGTCCGCTGCGGCAGCCTGTCGGCCTCGGGCGACTTTTCCGCGCAGTCGGTGCAGGTAGAGGGGCTTGCGTCCGTCTCCGGTTCCCTGCGGACGGAGCGGGCGCTTACGGCAGACGAGCTCAGCGCGTCCGGTTCTCTGGAAGCGGGCAGCGTCCACTGCCGGGCGTTCCGCGCCTCCGGCGCGTGCCGGGTCAGCGGGGATATCGAGGCGGAGACGGCAGCTTTGAGCGGCGCGGTACAGATCGGCGGACTGCTGAACGCGGAAACGGTCGAGATTTCAACGAACCCCGCGGTGCACATCCACGCCATCGGCGGCGGAACCATCCGCGTGCTGCAGAAGGACACGACGACGTTCCTCGGCATCTTCTGCACGAGCCCCGGCCGCGCGCGCATCGGCTCGATCGAGGGCGACGATATCGAGCTGGAGAATGTCGAAGCCGAGATCGTCCGCGGCAAATACGTCCGCATCGGGCATGGCTGCCGCATCGGGACGGTCGAATACGGCGAAAATCTGGAGGCCGAGCCCGGCACCGTCAGCCGCAGCACGCAGACCGGCGCGAAATAAATATCAATTCCGCGGGAAAATGTAAATATTTCTTAACTTTTCTTCAAATGGTTTGATTCCTGCCGCAATCTGTGATAGAATGCAGTGGTATGTGAATTTCATGATAACACGATAACTGGAGAGATTCGATGTCACAGGTCAAATTATTCAGCTCGTCCGGCGGCGCACGGGTCGCCAAGCGCTCCGGCCGGCAGAAAAAGCAGAAGGTCAAAAAGCCTCTGAAGACGCTGGCCATCTGGCTGCTCGTCATCCTCTGTCTGGAAGGGCTGTACTTCTTCTGTATCTACACCAACAACTCGTTCGTCAAGAAATGGCGCACGATCTACATCAACACCGCCATGGATACCATGCGGCACCAGTGGCTGGCGACGTATTTCATCCCCAAGGACGTGATCGACGAGGTCCGGTACGAATACGGCCTGGTCAAGGCCGGGACCGTCGGCAAGGAATCGACCTGGGGCCGGACCGATCCGGTGCCCGCGGACCAGACGCCGTCGACGTCCAATGACAGCATCGTCACCCTCGACCCCAACGTCACGCACGAGACCGACCAGCCGGACGCCGAGGAGCTGACGCAGGAAGAGCTCGAAAAGCAGGCGGAGGAGAATTTCTATTCCGTCTTCTGGGAGCTTGACCGGACCTCGATGGAGACCTATCTTGCCGAGCACCCTGACACGCTGGCCAACGGCTGGGAGCATATTTACATCAACGAAGCCGGGTTCGACGACGAGGGCACGTCCATCCAGTCGACCTTCGGCGAGCAGGTGCTGGCCATCGACGCGTATAACGGCGTGCTGCTGCTGCGCATCTCCGGCAAGGGCTACCGCGGCGTGCTGGCCGTGGGCAAGGACCCGTCGCGGCTGTCTATCGAGATGGCCACGACGCTCGGCACCGCTGGTCAGCTCTCCGGCACGATCGCCGAAGCGCACAACGGCGTGCTGGCGATGAACGCCAATGGCTTCCTCGACCCGAACGGCGCGGGCAACGGCGGTCTGCTCGCAGGCTATACGATGTCCAACGGTAAGGCCTACGGCGACCACTTCTCCGCCTACGCCTACAAGCGCATCGAGCTGCATGAGGACGATCTGTTCTACATCAAGGACGCGCTGTCCCCCGTCAGTGAGGACTGCACCGACGCGGCGGAGTTCACCCCCGCGCTGATCGTCGACGGCAAGAAGATCATGGACGATTACTGGACCGGCGAGCAGCCGCGCGCGTGCATCGGCCAGAGCGAGAAATACGAGATCCTGATGCTCGTCATCGAGGGCCGGTATCCGCTCGAGGGCATTCTCGGCACGAGCGTCAACAACTGCTCCGAGATCCTGCTGCAGCACAAGTGCATGCAGGCCATCAACCTCGACGGCGGTTCGAGCGCCATGCTGTGGTTCGACGGCGAGTACGTCACGCAGTCGTCCTCCTCCCCCCTGCGCTACACCGGCGGCCGCCCGCTGCCAAACGCATGGGTCTATAAAAAGGCAGAGTCATAAAAGTAACCCCCCGGACGATACGTCCGGGGGGTGTCTATTCCTTCCCCTCATAGGGGAAGCGGTGGATAAAGAAAGAGCCGCCCGTGGGGGCGGCTCTTTTGGGGTGGGTTATTTGGTGATGTTTTCTACGAAACGATGGAGGATCGCGGCGACCTGGGCGCGGGTGGCGCTGGCGCGCGGGAGGAGCTTGCCGTCCGTGCCGTTGACCAGCTTCTCTGCGACAGCCCAGGAAAGCGGAACCTTCGCGTAGTTGGAAACTGCCGCGGCGTCGGAGAAGGCGCTCAAGCTCGCGCTTGCCGACGTACCGTACTGCTTGTACTGCGCGTAGCGGCAGAGGATGGCTGCCATCTGCTCGCGGGTCACATTCTCGCTCGGGCTGAAGGTCGTGGCGCTGGTTCCGTTGACGATGCCGTTGTCGGCGGCCCAGGTGACGGCGGCTTCATAGTAGCTGCCGATCGTGACATCCGAGAAGCCGCTGCGGCCGGTGACGGCGGGTTCACCTTCGAGCCGGTAGAGGACCGTAACGAGCATGGCGCGCGTCATGGGGGCGTAGGGGCTGAAGGTCGTGGCCGTGGTGCCGGAGAAGAGGCCGTTTTCGTAGGCGAAGACGACGTCGTCATAGAACCAGTCGGTCTCGCGCACGTCGGTGAACGGCAGCATGCCGTCGGTGAATTCCACGGTGATGCGGTCGTAGATCTTCAAGCTGCTGCAGGTATAGCTCTCGACCGCGCCGATAGACTTGCCGTTGACCTTGACGTCCTTGACATGGCAGCCCTTGTCGGGCGTGAAGATGAACTTCACGGTCCGGCCGAGGTCACTGAGCGTCAGTACGGGCGCCGCCTTGCCGTGCTTGCCGGCCGTGACCACGTCGCCGATGTGGCGGCGGGCGTATTCCGCGGGAGAGATATCCGCGGCCGTGAGCCAGGTGGAGGTCTCCGTCGCGTAGTTGTCCACGTAGTGCCAGACGATGCGGTCGCCGTTCTGCAGCACGTGCTCATCCAGGGCGTAGTTGCCGTGCGTGCCGTTGACGGTGAACATCCAGCCGGAGCCTGCGCCGTTGTCGAACTCGCTCAGCGTGTAGCCGCCGAGGATGGATGGGGCGGTGATGCTTCTGACGTAGCCGGAGGCTGCGCCGGTGCTGGTCAGCCCGGCGTCCTGCAGGGCTTCGGTGAAGACGTCATAGACGGTACTGCCCTTCTTGACGGTGTAGGTCTCCGTTTCGATCCAGGTGACGTAGCCGAGGTGCTTGCCGGTGTAGGACTCGGGGAAATCGCCGATCAGACGGAAGCTGACCTCGATGGTGTCGCCGTTCACGTAGGCGTCGATGTCTGCCTTGGCCTGTTTGAGCGCGGCGTCAGCCTGCTCGGCGTACTGGGCGCTGCTGATGGAGCTGCGGCCGGTGCGATAGGCCTCGGTGATCTTCGTCCACTGGTCGGTGGTGTAGTCGGTGCGCTTGAGCTTGTCGTAATAGGCGTCAAGCTCGGCGAGCTTGGCCTTGCGGTAGGCCTCGAGGAGCGTCTGGAAGGTCTGCTTCCGCTGCAGGAAGGTCCCGTAGTTCGTGACCTCTGCCCTTTCCTCCGCCGTCAGCCCGGCGTAGGCCGCTTCGATCTCCTGCAGGGCAAGATAGGTCTCGCGTTTGCAGTCGGTGACGGTGCCGAGGGCGGTGATCTTCGCCGCGACGTCGGCTGCGCCGCTGGCTGCCGGGAGGAGGTCGACGGCGTCGGACATATCGTAGAGGCTTTTCACGCCGCGCTTGAAGCGGTCATAAGCGACGAGGGCATAGGCCGCCTGCTCGGTCGGACGCGGGGAGACTCTGGCGTTGGACGCAGTGGAGTCGAGGGAGAAGCCGCCGGAGGCCGTCTGGTAGGACAGGAGGCTGGTCAGCGGGTTCTTGCCGCCTCTGGCGTATTTGGCGTCCGTGCAGTCGATGCCGAGGGCCGAGTAGGCCGTGACGAGCTGCGCGTCGGTGCAGGCGTTGCCGTAGCCGGTCAGGCCCTCCAGATAGGTCAGGGCCTTGTCGATCGCGGCCTGCACGCCGGTCTCGCTCTTATGCGGAGCCAGGGCCGTGAGGACCATGGCGGTGGCGTCCACATTGTCGGCCGGGTTCTTGTCATTGATCTTCCATGCGCCGGAGGGGTTCTGCATGCTGAGCAGATACTGGATCATCGCCGGGACCGCAGCGGTATCCGCGACGGTATAGGGCGCGGAGTCGATGGCGATGATGGCGAAGGCAGCGCTGGTGGTGCCGGGGACGGTCGCCTTATAGGCGCTGCCGGTCTTCGCGGTCAGCGGGGTGACCAGATCGTAGGTTTCGCCGCCGACCATATAGGCCTTGGCGTTCTGCCCGAGCGCGGTCAGCGCGAGGACGAGGCGGGCATTCTCGTTGGTGGTCTCAAAGCTGCCACCGTTCGCTGCCAGGAGCTTCGCCAGTTCGTCAGCATAGCCCGCGTACCAGCGCTTGTCGGCGTCGGAGCTGAGCCCCGCGCGGGCCAGGGCCATGACGGCCCAGTCGCCGTTCGTGCTCTGGTTCGCCTTCGGAGTGACGCTGCTGCGGATATAGGCCAGGACGCTCTGCAGCTGGGTCTGGTAGCCCTGCGCGTTTTTCAGCTCGTTGAGCTTTGCTTCTGCGGCTTCAAGCACGCCGAGCTTCGTGACATGCTCCTTGGCGGCGTCGCTCAGGCCTTCATATGCGCTGCGGGCAGCGGTGATGAGGCCTTCCTTTTCCAGCGTGACGGTGCCGATGGCTTCGATCTTCGCGTCGACGGCGGCGGCCGCGTCGCGGTCGGCCTGATCCTGCGCGGCGTCGGCAAGGACCTTCTTATAGTCGGCCTCGGCCTTGGCGAGCTTTTCTTCCGCATCGGGGAGCAGCTTCTTGGCCGCGTCGGTCAGGCTCTTGTAGGCGCCCGAAGCCTCGTTGATGGCATCCGCGCTGTCCTTGGTGACCGGGAAGAGCGCGTCGATCTTCTCCCCGGCGGCTTTCGCAGCCGCCTGATTGGCCGTGCTGACGACGGTGACGGTCACGCTGACTTCCTCGCCTGCCAGCTTTTTGAGCGTATCGAGGACATCCGCGTAGCTGCTGTTGTCCTTGCAGGTCTCGTAATAGCCGCCGAAGCGTGCGCTCTTGAGGTTGGCGGTGATGGTAACGGTCTTGTCGTCGGTCGCATGCGGGGTGACGAGCAGGTTTTCATCGGCGATGACGGCGCTGTTGCTGCTGCGGAAAAGCCGCCAGGGCTGTGTGCCCATCGAGTCATAGCCAGGCAGATCCGTCGGGACGATGCCGGTGCCCAGCGTTTCATCGCTGGTGTAGACCCAGATGAGTTTTCCGTCGGCATCCAGACGGGCCTCATGGAAGGCGTGCAGGTTCTTCGTGACGGCATCGGCCGAGATGTTCTGGTCGTCGTTGATGCCGGCGAAGAAATTCGCCTTGGCCTTCTCGAGCAGGGCCAGCTCCGCGGCGAGCTCGGAGGGCTTCAGCGGGGTGACGGTGATGATGCCGAGCTCCTTGGTCTGGGTGTAGCGGGTATCCAGATCCTTCCCGTTCTTCTTCGTGACGGTGAGGGTCAGCTTGACCTGTCCGGCCGTCTCCGCGAGGCGGCAGATCTTCAGGCGGTAGCCGTTCACTGCCGCGTAGGTCGTCGCAGTGCCATCCGGCGCGGTCGCGGTCACGGTCATGGCATAGCCGTCGGAGCCGGTATGGAAGCTGACCGTCGTAAAGTCCCCGGAGCGCAGGAGCTGGATATCATTCGTCACGTTGGCCGGGTCGATTGGCTCTTTGGTGACGGAGTCCGTCAGTCGGGCCAGCGTGTACTCCGCGCAGATCTTTTGGATGGTCTGCATGTAGTCGCTCGCCGCGCCGGGGATGGTGACTTCGATCGTCCGTGTGACGGTGATCGGCGCCTCGACGTCCTTATTATAGTCGTCGATGTTCTTGTTGAATGTGAAGGTCGCGGTCAGCTTGGCCGCGGTGGCCTCCTCGTTGGGATGGATCGTGCCTTCCGCGGGGGTCAGCGGGCCCTTGTCCTCCACGGTGACGACGACGCTGGAGCTGGTCCAGCTGATCGTCGACCAGCCGCAGGTATCCAGTCTCACCGGGAGCGTCAGGGTCTTCGTGACCGCGGTGCTGATTTCGTTCTCGCCCTTGATGGTGTCGAACGTCAAGGCAGCCGCCGCGGTGGTCATCGCTTCGGTGACCTTCGCGCGGTCCCACGGGATGGAGACCATGCAGCTGCCGGTCGTGACGCTGACTTCGTTCGCGGTGCTGAGGGTGAACGTTACGCCGTTGACCCGCGCGTCGCCGGTGCCGATGCTGCTCTGGGACGGATCCTCGTAGTAATAGGTGACCTTGCCGCTGTCGTCGATCAGCGTGCCCGCACCGAGGCTCGTCTTGCCCTTGTCCGCAAGGGTCACGGTGATCTGGTCGGCGGTCAGGGACGCGCCGCTGGCGGTGATGGCGTCCGCGAGCTTGTCACGGACGGTATCAAGGACATTTACCTCGCCGGTCTTGTAAGCCACGCGGAACCTCGTGCCGAGCTTGGCGATGATGGCCTTCAGCGCGGCCTTGTCCGCGGAGGCGGCCGTCCTGACGGTGAGGGTGAATTCCTTCATGTCGGAGACGCCGTTCTTCGTGATCGTAGCGGTCAGGATGACGGTCACGTCATTGCTCGTCGGGAGGGTGACGGTGCCGTCGTCGGCGATGATCGCCGGCTTGCTGCTCTTCCAGGTGATGATCGAGCCTTTCGCGCCGGTCGAAGCCAGCTCGAGCTTCCCGGCGGAGGTCACAGTCGTCGGGGTGACGGTCAGGGCCGCTTTATCGGCCGCGACGTCCTCGGCGTCCTGCGTGACCTGCGGGGCGCGGCCGCCCTGCCATTTGAGCACGGGGAAGCCGCCGTTGATGTTGTTCTCCGCGTCGACGTTGAAGGTCTTGTCCGTCGGGCTGAGGGTGATGGCAAAGGCGTCGAGCTTCATCTCGGACGCGAGCTTGCAGTTTGCCTCGCCCTTGTCCAGCGGGTAGCCGACCATCTCGTCGGTGTGGACGGTGCTGCCGGAGGTATAGGAATATGTGCCCTTCAGGAAGTAGCAATTTTCAACGCTGCCGATCTGGTCACCATTGCTGTTTGCAATCGTGCCCGCGATCGTGCCGCAGGCCGGGTTCGTAGAAGTACTGACGGAAACGATCTTGCCGGTGTTATAGCAGTTCTTTACGATCGCAGATGCAGTGTCGTTGGCAATGCTCACGATGCCTGCTGTACGGCTCGGGCCAGTGATCGTACCGGTGTTATAGCAATCCGAAATCGCCGCGCTCTTCAGCACACCAGCAATACCGCCTACACCGCCGTAACCCTTTTGTGCAACTGTCACAGCACCGGCATTGAAGCTGCGGGTAATTGGGCCAGAAGACGAACCGGCGATACCGCCGACCTCTGCAACGTAGGTCGGAGAATTTTGGTCCGCGCCGGTCCAATTGCTGCTGATCGCACCATAGTTGGCGCAGTCGGTGATATGACCGGCCGCATAGAGCCGCCCGACGATGCCGCCGACGACCGACCATTTTGCGGAGATGGTCATATGGCTGACGCAGCCCTCAAACGAGCCATAGGCCTGATTGCTGATACCGCCCTTCGGGGCCGTATCCTTGTCGTCTGCAGCGTGATTGCTGCCGTAGACCGTGACGTTTTTGACCAGAGCGCCTTTGCCGGTATAGCCGAAGAGCGCGGCGGTCAGACCGTAGACGGACTTGCCATTGCCGTCGAAGGTGCCGGTGTACATATGGCTGTAGTCGCCGATGGGGGTCCAGGTGTTGCTGGTCTGGCCGTAGTTGACGTAGATGTTGGCCGTCAGCCTGGCGTGATATGCGGTATTGCCCGCGTTGACCTGATCGGCGAACCAGGCGAGCTCCGCCGCGGTGCTGATCTCGTAGACGCCGTCGGTGGGCGTGACGGGTGTTTTGTCCGTGCCGTTCCAGGTCTTGTTGGTCTCGAGCTGAACTGCGATGGTCGCATCCTTGCCGCTGACGGTGAAGGGCGCTTCGACCTTGTAGTAGCGGGCGTCGTCGACGATGTATGTGTACGTGCCGTCTGGCAGACTGTAGGTGAAGGAACCAGCCGCATTGGGCTCGACGCTCTCATCTGCATGCTTGACCGTTACGGAGGCCGGAGTGACGCTTGCGTTCTCGTCATCGGTGAAGGTCAGCGTGACGGTGTACAGCTGCGCGCCTGCCAGCTCGATGGGGCCGACGGTCTGCGCCGCGCCCGCGACGGTGAAGCCGCCGGTCGCGCTCGTGCAGCCGAGCTTGGAGACGGTGTAGTGGTATTTGCCGTTCGGCAGGCTGTAGACGTTCGCATTTTCCGCCGTGGGCTGGATCGTCTCCCCGGCCGCGTCCGTGACGGTGATCTTTGCGCCGGGCGTTGTGACGTTGAAGGTCACGGAGAAGGTCTCAACGCCGAGGTTGACGTCGACGCGCTGGCTCTCGCCATTTACGGTGACGGAGCCGGTGGCGGTGTTATAGCCCTGCTTGGAGACGGAATAGCTGTACGTGCCGTTTTCCAGCACGAAGACGCCGGGCTCCGCCGGGGTCTGGCCTTCGATGGTGACAGCCGCGCCCTCGGGCGTGACGAAGGTCACAACGGGCTTTGCGGCAGGATCCTGCCAGTTCAGGGTCAGCTTGCCGTCGCTGCCCGCGGCGAACGCGCCGCCGAGCAGGCCGATCAGGCGCTTGCTGCCAAGTTCTTCAGCAGAAATAAAAGAGGCTTCGTCATCATCTGCCGCGTAGCTGCCGATGGTCGCTGTGCAGCTGCCAGCCAAGGCATAGCTGCCGCTGACCGCGGCGGCCACAGCATTTTTGCTGCCCACAAGCGCGCCGCCGTAGATCTCGCTTGTTACCGTGCCGCTGTTCAGGCAGGCCGCAACAGCGCCGTTGGAGCTATTATACAGTTGTCCAGCGATGCCGCCGACTCCCTCCGGGACACCCTTGTAACCAGCCTTTCCTGCGCCCGCAACTGCACCTGTATTATAGCAATTCGTGACCTTGCTGCTCGAATATCCGACGATGCCGCCGATCTTCGAGGAAGCACCAGTAATCTTGCCGGTGTTATAGCAAGCAGTGATGGGAATCGATGCTGTTGCCGCAATACCGCCGATCGAAGCTTTGCCGCTGATATTGCCGGTATTGGCGCAGTTCGAGATACCGGGGCTGTTGGAAGCGCCGCCGACGACACCGCCAACGTTTTCACCGGTCGTCCCGCCATCGATCGAGCCTTCATTCCGGCAGCCGATGATCACAGCGCTGTTGTCCGTGTAGTTCGTCATGTAACCGACAACGCCGCCGACATAATAGAGGTAAATACTTTCGCTGCGCGGCGTGATGTTCATGCGGTTGACGCAGTTTTCCACTCTGCCGCCAGCCAGGTATGCCACAACGCCGCCGCAGTTCCATTCGGCCTTCATTGCACCTTCCACAGTCACATTTTTGACAGTGCCGCCAGTGTACACATAGCCGAACAGGCCTGCGCCTTTGTATTTTCCGCTGATGAGCTCGCCGACCGGATTCAGGCCGGAGATGGTCTTGCCGTTGCCGTCAAAGGTGCCCTTATAACCGGTCTTGGCGCTGGTATCGGTCAGCTTGCTGATTGCCGTCCAGGGGTGGCCGCCGAGGTTGATGTTCTCGGTCAGCCTCGCGTTCAGGGTGTAGCTGCCCTTGTTCACCTCGTCGCGGAACCAGGCGAGCTCGTAGCTGTTGGAGATCAGATAGGTCTCGCCGTCCTTCTGCGGTTCGACCGTGGTCGAGCCGTCCCAGTCGGTGGTGTAGTGCATCGTGAGCGTGACGGTCTGGTTCGCAGTCACGTTCAGGGTATCGGTCAGGGTGGCAAAGGTCTTCGCCTTGACCTCGTAGGTATAGGTCCCCTGCGGGATGGTTTTTGCCGTGTTGTTGGTCAGGGAGAGCGTCGTCTTGCCGTCCGCCATGGTGAGGGTGATGGCGGGCTCGTCTTCGGCAAACGCTCTGCCCTCCTCCGCCGTGACGGCGAAGGTGACGCTCGCGGTGTTGACCGTGATGGTAACGGTATTTTCCGCGGGGTCGGAATTTCCGTAGGTCTCGCCGTCGCCGATGGCGATGACGGTGATGGTATAGCTGCCGGTCCCGGCGAGCTCAATTTCCGTGGTGTAGTCCCGGGTCGTTTCGATGAGCGTCTCGGTCACGAGCGTCTCACTGCCCTTCGCAAGCGAAACGAGATAGCCGCGCGCGTTCGGGACCGCCGTCCAGCTGGCAGTCTTGTCCGTCCACGTGATGACCGGGGACGCGAGCTTCTGCGGCTGGATGACCGGGAGGGCGGGCGCGTTCAGAAGATACGGGAAGCCCGCGTTTTTCAGGCCGTCGGCCCCGGCGTAGATGCCGAAGGCGCTGCCGAGCCTCGTGAGGATGGCCGCATCCTTCAGCTCCGCCGTGGTCTTGGGCGTGCCGGTGGTGTTCTTGCCGCTGTCCTTGCCGGTCAGGGCGCTGTCGCTGCAGTAGAAGGAGCTGGCAGTCGTTATGGTGACATAGCTGCCGCCTGCAAGCGGGCCAAACTCCCCGGTACCGGCCGTCACGTCAGCAACAGCATACGTCGTCTTGATCTTTGCTTTGCTATACGAACCGCCGTCGCCGATCACGCCGCCGACGTAGCCGTCGCCCGTCACAGAGCCGCCGCGCACAAAGCAGTTCGCGATATCGCTTGCGTTGCCGCCGCCGATCAGACCGCCGGCATAGTCGCCGGTCGCCGTTACGGTAACATGCAAGGTGTAGCACTCCGTCACAGCCTTGCCGACCTGCGCAATCAGGCCGCCGACATATTCTGTACCGGAGACTGTCGTATCGATCACTGCGCACTTCGACACAGCCGTGCCGGAATAACCGATCAGGCCGCCGGTCAGGTTGCTGCCGCCAGTCACAGAGCTGTTCTTCACCACGCAGTTCGTGATCGTGCAGGTGCCGTATGCAGCGCCGACCAGAGCGCCGACGTTGCCGGACGTGCTGGTGATCGTCGCGTGGTCGATCGTCAGATTCTGAATGGTAGCCCCATTCACACGGCCAAACAGACCGCTGAGCGATTCTGTTCTGTCGATCTTGAGGTTGGAGATGGTATTGCCAGCACCGTTGAAGATGCCCTTAAACTGATTCGTGCTGCTCGGGCCAATGGGCGTAAACACGTTGTTGGCAAGGTCAATATCCGCGGTCAGCTCATAGTAGAGGCCGCTGGTATTTCCGCCCTCTGCGCAGAATTTGCTCAAATACGCCAGCTCCGCGCCGCTTTCAATGAGATACGGATCCGTCTCGGTGCCGGAGCCGGAGAAGCTCTCCGCCACGCTGCCGTCCCACGCGGTGAGGGCGGTCCATTCCGCGGCGATGATCTTTTCCGTGCCGTCCATCGTGACGGTGCCGCGGATGCTCTTATAGCCCTTGCGCTGGATGCGGTAGCTGTAGGTCTCGGGCACGAGCGTGAAGGTATAGGTCTCCCCTTCCCGCGCGCCGGTCTGCTCGCCGCCGGCCGCATGGGTGACGGTGACGGCGGCGTCCGCCGGGATGTTCGTGAAGGTCAGCTTGCTGCCGGTCTTCGCCGTCAGTTTGACCGTCGTATCGGCAAGGCCGGTCGACTTGGCGACCGTGACGTCGCCGGAAGCGTCGGCGTAGCCGAAGCAGGACGCGGCGTAGTGGTAGACGCCCTTCGTGAGGGCGTAGACGATCTTGCCGTCTTTGTCCTTCGCTGTCTTCGGCGTGATGGTCTTAGCGTCTTCGCCCTCGCCCTGGGTCAGGGTGAAGTCCGCGCCCACGGGGTCGACAATGAAGTTGACGTCATAGGTCTTCGCCGCCAGCGTCACGGCGTGGGTCACATCGGACGTCGCGATGGTGAAGGAGCCCTCCTGCTTCAGATAGTCGTTCTCGCCGTCGTCACAGGTGACCGCCCAGCGGTAGCTGCCCTTATTGAGGCCGGAATAGATGTAGGTCGCCTCGTTCTTTTCGCTGTCTGTGCGCACCTCCGGGGTGCCGACGCTGGCTGCGCCGGTCACCGTGACGGAGGCGTTGGCAGGCTTGACCGTCAGCGTGATGGTAAAGGTCGCATTCGGGTCTTGCCACTTGAGGGTGGGATAGGGATCCGCGTCTGCAAACGCGCCGCCGAGCGAGGCCGCCAGCGTTTTGAATTCCTCCGCGGTCTTCGCGGTGCCCTTCGTATCCTCGGGGCCGCAGCCGGTCAGATAGAAGCAGGCGGTCGCTTTCGCGCTGTAGCTGGTGCAGTGGCCGAACAGCGCTTTTGCATAGGTCCCAGTCGGGACGCTGCCGGTGGAATAGCAGTTCGTGGCCGTGCCGCTCAGATAGCCCGTAATGCCGCCAAGATAAGCGCCGGTCTGGATATCTCCCCGGTTATAGCAGCTTTCGATCGTGCCGGCACTTTCATTCTTGCCGGCAATACCGCCAATATGGCCAATGTTCTCGTTTCCGCCCGTGACCCGCGCCAGGTTATAGCTGAGCGCGATCGTCCCGCGGTTCTGGCCTGCAATACCGCCAGCCAGCGCATAATAGGAGCTGGTGGCTTTTTCATTGTGTGTTACGGGCGCGCTTTCGTTTGCGCAGCCCGTGATCGTGCCCTCATTGAGAGCTGCAATGCCGCCTGCATAGCCGCCGCTGGAAATCATAGAGTTTTTCAGCGTGACATTGCTGATCGTACCGGCATTCGATGCGGCGGCGAGCGCCGTATAAACCTTCGGATTGTACGAGCCGGTCTTCATGCTCTTGACGCTTGCGTCCGCGATCGTGAGGTCGTGGATGCTGCCGGTCTTGCCGACGTAGCCGAACAGGCCGGAGACCGCGTCTTCGCCGTCCATGTACAGGCCGGTGATGGTCTTGCCGTTGCCGTCAAAGTCGCCGGTGAAGGCGGCGGAGCTGGAAGCGCCCATCGGCGTCCACTTCTGCGCATAGTCCCCCGGCTCGTTGAGGGTGATGTTCTTCGTCAGAATGCCCTTCGCGCCCGGTTCTTCCCCGTTCACGAGGTCGGCAAAGCCCTTCAGCTCTGCACCGGACGTGATCTGATAGACGTCGCCAACCTTGGTCGGCACAACGCTGTCGCCTTCCCAGGCATCGCTGGCCGTCAGCGCGACGTTGACCGTCTGCGCCGCCGCGCCAACCGTCAGGAGCTGGTTTTTGATCTTCTTATACCCCTTGGCCTCGACCGTGTAGGTATAGCTGCCGGCGGGAAGGTCATAGACGGTCGGGTTCGCTTCCCGGGCCGTCATCACGGTCTTTTCGCTGTTCCAGACAGTGATGGTGATGGCCGTATCCACGGCCGCGCCGGTCACGTGAAAGGTAACGGCGATCTTGTCCGCAGCCGTCAGCGTATCCTGAATCTCAAGGTTTGCGCCGTTGACCTGGAACGGGACATTTTCCTTGCTCTCATAGCCAAACAGCTCTGCAGAGTAGGTATAGCTGCCGTCCGGGAGGATCCAGGTGTTCGCCGTCTCCGAGACAGGCTGGATGGTCTCGCCCTGCTTGACGGTGATGGCCACGTCCTTGGGCATGTTGGGGAACGTGACGGTCCAGACCTTCGTCCAGACGGCGTAGAGGTTCACATCTGCGCCGTTCAGCGTGATGGACGCGCCGTCGGCGTATTTGACCGCGCCGCCCGCCGTCTCGGCCCAGCCGTCAAAGCGGTAACCCGCGTAGGTGAAGGTGTTCTTCGTCAGGTCAGCCGTACCGAAGACGCCCTGCTCACTGGTCGCGTCCGTGCCGTTGTTGGCGTGGAAGATGACCTTGTTCGGGAGGGTGACGGTGAAGTTCTTCAGCCAGACACAGTCGCTCGTCCCATCGCCGCTGAAATCCTTCTCAAAGCGGATCCGGATCTTTTCACCAGCCTGTACCTCCACACTGTAGGAGGCATAGTCGCTCATCTCTCCGCTGAACGCTTCTTTATCCGCCTCATTGAGCAGCGTCTCCGTTTCCTTGCCCGCTGCCTCCGTGATCCGGTAGACCTTCAGATAATCCCACTTGGCTTCCGAAGAAGTCTTATAGGAGAAAGTCAGCTTTGCTGTCTTCAGGAAAGAGATCGTCAAACCGGATTTCGATTTGCCGATTTTTTTGTTTGTCGTAACCAGCGCTGTACCGTCTTCCGCTACTTCCAGCGGGTAGATTTTCTTTTCAATGTCTTTCGTATCATTGGCAACCGTTGCTGTGCCTGCCAATGCTGCGAAGAAGTTCTTGAACGCAGCGTCGGGATCCGTTACTGTCTTGACTGCGGTAACGGTGTAGACGCCCGGGTCTACCTTTTCCGCACCGCCGTAGGTGCCATTGTTCTGGCTCGGCCAGCTCTTCGCACCGACCACGACGGTGAACGTGTCGCCCTCTTTGACCGTGACGGTCTCACTGCGGCGCACGAGCGCAGTATTCGTGTACCAGCTGTTTTCGTCGTTATTCAGCGCATCGATCTGCGTATCCGTCAGTGTACCTTTGAACACGCAGGCGAGGAAATTCTTATTGGCTGCCGTCGGGACGATCTTGACCGATTTGCTCTCCGCGTCACCAAGCGGGATCTCATAGTGGGTGGAGTCGACCTTGTTCAGCTCCGCACCGGTCACGGTGAGGTCGGCCAGGGTCTTGTTTTTATCATTCGCGATACTGCCGATATCCGCACCCATTTTGCAGGTGTACTTCATGCAGATCTCATCGCCGTCACGCAGCTCTTTCTTTGCCGTATATGCTGTCGGCAGATCATTGGCGAACCATTCGTTGAATGTGTACATCCAGCCAACGCTGTAATTCGTCGGATCCGCTTTCAGCCCGCCGATCTCCGTAATATAACCGTCAGAGTCGGTCATGGTATAGCCCTTGACCGCATCCGCGATGCAGGTCATCGCCGTGGAGTTCTCGTAGAGCGTGACCTCCTTGTCGACGAGCTTCCCATGCCACTTTGCCGCACCGGCTTCCCAGGTCCCGTAGCCGGTATCCGCAGCGCCGGTATCCGCCGTGTTATTTTCCACGATCACGCGGACCGTACCGATCGCACTGCCCAGATCGACCGCGGTCTCACTGTCGCTGCTCTGCGCGGCTGTCTGCGGCACGGCTTTGGGCGCCTGCTTGGGCTCCTCGGCCGGGATCTCTTCTGCCGGAGTCAGCTCCGGGTCGTTTGCCGGAAGCTCCTCTGCCGGATCCTCCGCCGCGGGCTCGTCCGCGGACTGCGGCTGATAGACGATGGTCCGGCTCTGCGTCTCGCCCGCAGCGCTGACGGTCAGCGTATAGCTGCCCGCCGCCTCAAACGAAAGCTCATAGGCCGTCCAGCCGTCCGCGGCCTGCGTGCCGGTCAGCGCTTCGCCGTCCAGACTGGCGGTGTGCTCCACCGCCTCGCCGTCCGCCTCCGCGCGGATCGATACCGGAAGCGGCGACTGCGCCGCAGGATAGACGCCGTCTGCCAGCGCACGGTCCAGACTGGTCTCGATCGTGACCGTCTGCTGCGCGGGCAGCTCGTCCGCCGGTTCCGCCGCCAGCATGTTCACCGGCAGAACGCCGATGAGCATGACCAGTGCCAGGATCAGACTCAATACTCGTTTTTTCATGTGGTTCGCTCCTTTTTCTTTATTTTTCTTCGTGGTCGTATCTGCAGCGCCGATAAGGGGCGCATATACGCAAAAAAGCCGCCGTCTGAAACAAGTCAGACGGCGGCCGTACCCGTGCGCCGGGCGCACGGAAAAAATGAACGCACTGCTCATAAGATCAGTGCGCACAAAAATCGACATTGCAGGGAGAGCTCGTCCTGAATGTTTCACATCCTGAAAGCGCAGGATATCTGCGCCCTGACAGCAATTCTTCTGACTTGCAATCTGGAGGATCCGGGATCCTCCGCGTCCGTTTCCTACCTTCTCACAGGGCTCAAGTCCCCGCAATGGCTACCTTTCGGTCACGCAGCGCATGGCTGCTTTGGAACGTCCTCTTGCTCACAGCTCCGGTCGAGTGGATTGGTTACCTTTCCTTTTTCATCGCAGACTGCCAAGCCTGACAACCTGCGATTACACGTCACGGATGAAGCATATTCAATTTTCCGGCCCCGCCCCTCCTCCGGGCCCCGGCCGATTTCCCCTCCATTATACAAAACTCCTGCCAAAAGTCAATGCCGGCTTTTGGCGAGCGCATGCAAACAGTGAGCGATGCCTTTTCATGCGAAGCATAAAAGGCGCTGCGGGCCAATGAGTTTTTCGCGGCACACTCCCCCGCTGTTTTATGATCTCAGCGTGGTCACGTCATTGATCAGGAGGGCGTCGGGGTGGAAGGGGTGGATCTTTTTGAGATTTTCCGGGGTGGTGAGGCCGACTTCCGGGGTCCAGGTCATGATCCACAGCTCTTTTCCATATTGACGGACACGCTGCGCGGTATCTGCGTTCAGCCATCCTTCGATCAGACGGATAGCGTCCGCCTGCGTTTCACCGAAAGCGGAGATGCTTTCCACGTCCGGCAGGAAGCCCAGCACTTTGATCGTGCTGTCATACGCCTTGACCTTCTTTACTGCCTCTGTGCTTTGAACGCCAAGCACCACTTTATGAAGATAGTCGTGTTTTTCGATGCTTTCCGGGAAGCTAACAAGGACTTTATCTTCTGCTGCATAAAACGTGCGGCAGCGTCGGATGGTTCTGGTGCTGCCGCATGTTTGCTTACGATCCTGTTTTGTCCATCAGGCGCTTTTCTCTGCTGCGCAGCGCTTAAGCAGCTGCTGGATGCAGATCGTGACGCCGGCCATGACGCATGCGGAGGCCAGCAGCATCGGCTGATAGGTGCCGAGACAGTCGAAGGTCAGATTGGCGATCGGCGTGCCTACGGCGTAGCCGGCCGTATTGACGGATACGATGATGCCAAGCATTTTGTTGTATTGCGGCCCCTGAAACAGGTCCTGCGCGATCAGCGGGAGCATGATCGTCTCCAACGGCAGCGCCAGCGCGGACAGGATGCCGTAGGCCATCGCCAGCACGCGGCCTGTGGGCGTGGCCGTGACCTCTGCGAGAAGGATCAGCACTGTGATCGCCGCGCAGTCACACAGAAGTACGGTCCTCCGAAGTCCCGCATGGTCGTGAATGACGCCCGTCAGGAATTTGCACACGGTCAGGCTGAGCGCATGCGCGCTCACGACCGCGGCAACATAGCCCGCATCCAGGCCGACGTCCTTCATATGCGCTGCGCTGACGCCGGTCGTGCTCTGAAGGATAAAGCCGGTCAGGAAGACGCAGACAAGGAGCAGATAGAACCGGGCACCGCGCGCGGTGCTCTGCCCGCTTTCAGCCTGCTGCGGTTCTTTTTCTGCGCTCGTGCTTTCTGGGATTTTCTCCGGCGGCTCGCGATAGAGCGCGAGGACGATCCCGGCGGTCACGGCCAGGATCAGCGCCACGAGCTTATAGGCATTGCGATAGCCGAAGGCGTCGCCGGGCGCATAGATGATCGGTGTGACGATCTGCGTCGCGACTGCCGCGCCGACGCCGTTTGCCGCGAGGATCAGGCCCATGATCTTTCCGGCGTGCGCCGGACACCAGCGGTGCACGATGCTGCCGACCATCGTCGTTGTCGTCCACGCAAGGCCGAGGCCCAGCAGCACGCCGCCCAGATAAAACAGATAGATGTTCGGCGCATAGGCATAGAGCAGCATGGACGCGATGAGACAGGCGAAGCCCGCGGCGATCAGCCGTTTGCGGCCGAATCTCGCGCACAGCGCGCCGAAGAAGAGATTCACGACGGCCGTTGCGATATAGCGGCAGCTGTCATTGATCGAGAAAAGGCTGCGCTTGATGCCGAGGGCCTCGGTGATGGCCGCGAGATAGAGGCTTTTACTGCTGCTGCAGAAGCCGAGACAGACAAAGACCATCAGGAAGCTTGCGGCGACAATGACCCAGCGATACCGCTGCGGGGAGATCTCTGTGTGCTTCATCAGGCGCCTCCCTATGGTACGAGCAGCTCCCGGTGATCCGCCGGAAGGAGGATCCCGTGCAGGATCTTTCCATGCAGGCGCGGCAGATCGGCGCGCTCCCAATCGCAGAGGGGATAGCGGTATGCGCCGTCTGCATCCGGTCTGTCCGCCAGCACGTCGGAAAAACGGAGCAGGCGCACATCGTAGTTTTCCTCTGCGTCCGCCGCAGTCAGGATGTAGACCGGCAGGATCTGAAGACCAGTGACAAAGGTCCTCGGCCTGCCGTCCAGCTCTCCCTTTGCGAGCGTATAACGCGGGACATAGGTGATGCGGCTGTCGCGGCTCTGCGGGTGAAAGCTGACGAAGTCGCCAAGCGAGTAGAAGATCAGGCAGCTGCGCTGCTCGCCGTTTTGCGTATAGGTGTACTTTTCCATCGGCTGTGAGACATGCGGATGCGCGCCGACGATCACATCAACGCCCATTTCTGCGAGCTTGTGTGCGTATTCCACAGTCTTGGGGTGCGGATACAGCTCGAATTCCCAGCCCCAGTGTGCGTGCAGCGTGATGATGTCCGCCTTCTGCGCCTTTGCCGAGGCGATGAGCTGTTCGATGAGCGTAAAATCGCACGGGGTGTCGTTGAAGCGCACCTCATTCAGGAGCCACTTCTTTTCATATGCGCGGTCGTTGAGGTCAAACGTCGCGCTCAGCTCCGCGACGCGCACGCCGCCGACGTCCAGCACGAGCGCCTGCGTCTGCTCCTGCGGACTGCGGTTCGTACCGGAATGCGCCGCGCCGCGGCGGTCAAGCTCGTCGAGCGTTGCGAGCAGACCCGCCTCGTCATAGTCATAGCAGTGGTTATTCGCCGTGGAGAAATAGCGGATCCCGGCGTTCACAAACCGGTCCAGCATCCCGGCGGACGTGTTCATGCGCGGATTGCAGTCTGTCCTGGTCTGGCCGGGCAGGACCTTCGGCTGGTTGCGGCCGAAGGGCGCGGCGGGATAGACCGTCGATTCCAGATTTGCCGTCGGCAGGTCGGTGGTCAGGTAGAAGTCTGCGATGGAATCGAACAGGTGCGGCGTGTACGCATCGCAGATGCAGTCGACTGCCATGCAGTCCGAGCCGTGGCTGACGGTGATGCGCCGCTCCTCGCGGAAGCCGGCAGGCAGCAGGAACTGCAGATCCTGCTGCCGGAAAAACTCCGCGAGGTTAGATCCGGGCATGGGCTGCTCCAGCGCGTGCCCCCAGCATTTGTAGCACCAGAATTCCTCGTCCTCCCGCGAGGAATAGACGCCGGGGCACGGATGCGGCTGGCAGAAGTGCACAGGATCTTCGGCGGCCATCGCCTCGAGGCGGGCGATGGTCTCCCGCGGGATCTGACTTGCGTATTTCATTTCAGGCGTCCTCCTTACTTATGCAGCGAGTCCATCGAACGCGGCTTGACGCCTTTCGGGATGGGGCATACATAGCCCTCCGGGCCGACCAGACGGCGGTGCTCCTGCTTCGCCCGCTCCAGCAGCTCCGCGTTGACCATCAGCTCCGCGCCCATCGCGGCAAGGGATTTTGCGATGTACAGCGTCATCTTGTGCGCGAGCGGCATGACGCCCTGCGTCACAGCCTGCCAGCTGTGGCACGGCGTGCCGAAGGCCCACGTCGCGGCCTTGGCCTGCACCGTGGGGCAGACCCAGCTCACGTCGCCGACATCGGTCGAGCCGCATTCATACTCGATCTGGCCCGTGTAGGGCAGCAGCTCATCGTGGATGGGATGCACCGGATCGGCCTTCGGATACTCCATCAGCGCCATTTCAGTCAGCTCGCGGGCGAAGGTCTCGTCGGCTTCGGTGATCTCGGGCACGCCGATCTGCGCCATTTTTTCATAGAGCACGCGCTGAAGCGTGTCGTTCAGGATCGTATCAGAGCAGGCCTTCACAAAGTCGATCTCGACCGTTGTGCCGGTCATGAGGGCCGCGCCGCGCGCGATGTCGTTGACGCGTTCATACAGCTCCTTGACCTGTGCGCTGCGCGGCGCGCGGATGAGATAGAGGACCTCCGCGTGCGGCTGCACGACGTTCGGGCTGAAGCCGCCTGCGTCGGTGATGGCGTAGTGGACGCGCGCCTGATCGATCATATGCTCACGGAGGTAGTTTGCACCGACGTCCATCAGTTCTACAGCGTCCAGCGCACTGCGGCCCAGATGCGGCTCGGCGCCGGCATGCGCGGCCTTGCCGTTAAATTTGTAGAGCACCTGGCAGTTTGCGAGCGAGGTCTGCACGCGCACGCCTGTGTTCTCGTCCGGATGCCAGCAGAGCGCGGCGTCCAGCTCGTCAAACACGCCGTCGCGCGCCATGAACGCCTTGCCGGAGCCGCCCTCCTCGCCGGGGCAGCCGAAGAGGATGACCGTGCCGGGGCACTTCTGAGTCTCCAGAAAACGCTTGATGGCGATGGCCGCGCCGAGGCTGGCCGTGCCGAGCAGGTTGTGTCCGCAGCCGTGGCCGCATGCCCCGCCCGCGGAACGTTTTTCCGTCACACCGCCCTCCTGGCTCAGGCCGGAGAGCGCGTCAAATTCCGCCAGCACGCCGATGACCGGATGACCGGAACCGAAGCGGCCGGAAAAGGCCGTGGGGATCCCGGCAAGGTTTTCTGTGACCTCGAAGCCCTCGCTGCGCAGCGCGCTGCAATAGCGCCCGGCAGCGTGGAATTCGGTAAAGGCAGTCTCCGGATCTGCCCAGATGCCGTCCGAGAAGTTGTAGAGAAATTGCGCTTTTTCGTCGAGAACAGACAAGAAATCAAGCTTGACCATGAATAAACCTCCCGAAATTTTTCTGTTTTCATTATAATCCCGCATCCGGGAAAATCCACCGCACCGCGTGTTGTTTCGTGAAGTTGCGCGGAAATTGCGTAAAAGTTGCGTGTGGGAATGCACGCATGTCCACCGGTCATACGCTCCAAATACAAAAGCACCGCCACAGCCGGAGCGCATGTGCGCCCCGCCGCGGCGGTGCTTCGTATTCTTTCTATTCCATGCGGCCCGCAGCTTTTTCCCGGCGGGCGCTGCTGACGATCAGGAAGCAGATGCTTCCGAGGATCAGCACACAGGAAAGCATCTGGCGGAGCGTCAGCTGCTCATGCAGGAGGATCGCGCCGATCACAATGCTTCCCAACGGCTCAAACACACTCAGGATCGCGCACAGCCCCGCCCCGGCATACTGCACGCCGTATTGCAGGAAGACCGTAGCACAGACGTTATTCAGGAAGGCGATCAGCGCAATGATCCCGAAATTCGTCAGGATGCTCCGAAGCTGCAGCGTCGCGGTCAGCGCGCCGTAGATCAGGCCCACAACGGCCATGAGCAGGCAGATATAGAAGGTGAGCGTCTGCCGGTCTTCCTCCTCCAGAATGCCCGAGCGCTCCATGTACAGCAGCTGGAACGTCCACGTAAGGACGGACAGCACAGCAAACAGGAGGCCCCGCTCCGCGCCCGCCGTGACATTTTCAAGAAGGAGCCCCATGCTGATGGTCAGGACGGCCAGGGTGATGATGGTCGTTCCGGGCAGCTTCTGCCGGAACAGCACCGCCTCCATAACCGCAACAAGCGCGGGGTACATAAAGTGGATCGTTGTGACTGTTCCGACCGGCAGATACAGATACGCCAGATTCAGAAAGATCTGTGTCGCCACCGTCCCGAAAACGCCGTACAGCGCGATCTTCGGCAGACTGCGCAGTTTGACGGCTGGGGGCTTGCGCCGGATGCAGCCTGCCAGAAGCAGCAGGAGCATGCTGCAGCCTCCGCGTCCGACCAGCAGCGTCGCGACGGACATGGACTCCTTTGTCGCCAGCTTGATGAGCGCCGCGCCAAGTCCGTACAAAAGCGCCGAGGCCGTCGCAAATACGGCGCCTTTGAAGCGTGTCTTTTCCATTTTTCTCTCTCCGATGTAAAAAAGTCGTATGCGCTCCGAAGAATGCCGCCGGTGGTCCGGCGGCGTCACACTCAGAGACGGATCTGGGCGGTATCTTCGTGGTACTCGATCAGTTCCCGGTCGCGCAGGATGGCGTCCAGCGTGGCAAAATACGCCGCCTTGCTCTCATAGGGCGCGTGATAGCGCTCCACGACCTGCTTTGCGCGCGCCGCGCCGTTTTCCATCAGCAGCGCCATGAGCAGCAGCTGGCCCTTGGCCGAGTTGACGCAGGCCATCTCGCGGTCAACGAGGTGATAGTCATCGCCGTGCGACTTTCCGGCCGCGCCCGCGATGTGCGGATGCAGGACCGGCATGATGCAGCTGACGTCGCCCATGTCGGTGCAGCCCGTCGTCCACTCGTTTGTGATCTTCACGCGGTCCGCGCCGAGCAGCGCCCGCATGGCCTCGCCCACTGCCTGGGCAAGCTCCGGGCTGTTGACCAGCGGCGCATAGCCGGGCCGGTCACTGACCGAGACCTTCGCCCCGAGCGCCAGCGCGCCCGCGGCCAGCGCACGGTCGACCTTCCGGTTCGCGTCCAGGATCGCGTCGAACGACGCGCCGCGGATGTATGATTCCAGCGTCGCCTCGCAGGGAATGATATTGACGCATGCGCCGCCGGAAGTCATGATCGGATGGATGCGGATGTGATCGCCGTCGCGCAGCGTCTCGCGGATGGCGTTGATGCCCTGCAGGCCGAGCGACGCGGCATAGAGCGCATTGACGCCCTTTTCCGGGCTTCCGCCCGCATGGGCCGCGACGCCTTCATAGCGAACGGTCTTGGCAATGCAGCCGTTCTGGCCGTAATGGCAGTCAAAATCGCAGTCGGTGCGTGTGCTGGTGTGGAATAGAAACGCCAGATCCACGCCGTCCATGTATCCGCGGTGCATGAACTCGGTCTTGCCGCCAAGATAGTGGATCACGCCCGCGCGGCGCAGGCCGTCGCGGAAATCCAGCTCGATCAGCTCCTCCGCCGGGACGCACATCAGCCGGACCGACCCGCTCAGGCCGTCGAGCGCACCCGGCTCCTTCAGCGCCAGCGCGATCCCGGCCATGGCCGCGCACTGCGCGTGGTGGCCGCAGGCATGGGCGCAGCCGTCCACCGCCTGCACATGGTTCGGCGCGCTCAGCGCATCCAGCTCCGCCATGATGAGCAGCTTCGGGCCGGGCCGTCCGGTCTCGATATCCGTGTAGAAGCCGGGGATATCCCCCGCCTTGACGAGCGTGTAGCCCGCCTTTTCAAACACGTCCTGCATATATGCGGTCGTCTTCCACTCGCGGAAGCCCGTCTCCGGGTGCCGCCAGATATAGTCCTCCGCCGCGAGGATCTCCTCGCGGTGCTTGTCAACGAGTGTCTCATAGAGCTTGGTCTGCATGGCGTAGCCTCCTCATGATCCCATCATTATAAATCAGGCCGGAAGCGCAAAACTCCGCATTCCGGCCCTGGGTGTATCGCTCAGATCTCGAAGTATTCCTGCATCAGCCGCATCGACAGCTTCGCGCCGTTCGGCAGCTGATCGAGATCGATCTCCTCCTGCCGCGTATGGCAGCCGCGGCCCACCGCCGCGCTGACGCAGATGGCCGGGATCCCGGCCGCGAGCGGAATGTTGGCGTCGGTCGAGCTGGGGCCGTGGATCGGCTCCGCGTCAAACAGCTCGCGCACGGCGCTGTCCGCGCGCGCAATGAGCGCATCCAGCTTTTCCTGCGGCACGTCGCCGCCGCACGGGCGGTCGCCGACCAGCTCCACCTCGACCTCCACGCCCATCGCGCGGTAGGCCTCGAACGTCTTTTCAAAGAACACGCGCATGGTCTCCAGGCACTCGCGGTCGTTCGAGCGGTACTCGCAGAGCATCGACGCCTCCTGCGCGATGGTGTTGACCGACGTTCCGCCCTCGATCACGCCGACGTTGTAGGTCGTCTTGACGCCCTCCTTCTGCGGCACCTTCATGGTGTAGATGGTGTTGATGATGGAGGACAGGTAATAGATCGCGTTGCGGTTTCCAAACGCGCCGTAGCTGTGTCCGCCCTCGGTGCGGACGGTCACGCGGTAGCGGTGCGAGCCGACCGCGCTCGTCACGACGCGGCGCAGGTTCGTACCGTCGAAGGTGTAAAATTCGTGGATGCGGCTGCCGTAGTCCTGTACGATCCGGCGGCTGCCCTTCAGATTGCCAAGTCCCTCCTCACAGGAGTTCGCCACGAACAGCAGGCCGCATTTTGCCCGCAGCTTCCGCTGCACGAAGTAGCGCGCGCTGACCATCATCACGGCGAGATTTGCCGTATCGTCGCAGACGCCGGGCGCGTACATCTTCTTTTCATCCTCGCGGAAGGGCATCGGCTCGGTGTCCGGGAAGACCGTGTCGGTGTGCGCCATGAAGACGACCAGATCATTCTCGTCCGTCACCTGATACCGGCACACGACGTTCAGCGCCTCATCGATCTCCACGTCTTCAAAGCCATTGGCCCGGAACCACGCTTTGCAGTATTCCGCACGCTTTTCCTCATGGTGCGAGGGCGCGGGGATGGCGCACAGGTCCCGGATGATCCGCTTGATATCCTCGATATTTTCCGCAATGTACGAAAGCATTTCCTTTGTCAGCATCGTTTTTTCCCTCCGCTTTACAGCAGGACCGTTCCGGTCCCGTCGCTGCCGATCTCGATCTTCGTCCCATAGGGCAGGCTCATTTCCGCGAGCCGCTCCAGAATGCCGCTGTGCGCGTCCGGGGCGGGCCAGCCGCCGACCGAGCGCTTTTTCCCGAAGCCGAGCTCGACCGGCAGCAGCTTCAGCTTGCGGAGCTTTCCGTCCTCCGCCTCCCAGTACGGGACGATCGCCTCAAACATGACGCGGCTGTAATACAGGCCCTTTCGCCCGTGGTCCGAACGCTTTTCAAACATCTCGTCCAGTCCCTCGCTGCCGGTCATGCCCTGCTTTTCGAAGAAGCCCACCGGGGCCTTTTTCACGGTCTCCAGCTGGATGATGAAGTCGCCCAGCGAATAGAAGATCGGGCAGCCCTTGTAAATTTCGATCGGGCGGAGCATATGCGGCCCCGTGCCGACGATGGCGTGCGCGCCCGCGTCGATGCAGCGGTGCGCAAATTCCACGCAGAACTCCGCAGGCTCGCTCTTCACCGCGCCCATGCACTCGTGCGAGTGGATGGACACGATCACATAGTCGGCCATGAAGCGCGCCTCGCGGATCATTTTTTCCGTGCGGGCCATGTCGGTCTCGTTTACGCGGGTGCGGATGCCCGGCTTGTCCGCGCGCGCGATGCGCATGGCGCCGAACTCCGCCGCACCGTCGGGCAGCTCGGGGAGATAGCCCTGCGAGCGTTCCAGCTCGCGGTCAGCGTTGAGGTCCAGCGCGGCCGCGATCTCGCGCAGCTGCGCGAGCTGCGCCTCCGGCAGCTCATACCGGGTGTCGAACCGGAGGCCGTTCAGGCCCGGACGCCCCGGCATAGTGCGCGTCTGCTCGCCCGCCATCGCGTCGGGATAGAACGTCGAGCACGCGCCGATCACGGCATAGCGCCCGCCGGGCGCGTCCAGATAGATGGGCGCTGTGGCCTCGGCCAGCGAACGGCCCGTGCCGCAGGTGGGCAGCCCCGCCGCCTGCAGGTATTCCAGCGTCTTCAGCAGTCCCGCGTGGGAATAGTCCATGGCATGGTTGTTCGCCGTGGTCAGCATGTTGAAGCCGAATTCCTTCACGCCGTCCAGCACGCGCGGCTCCGCGCAGAACCAGCTCCCGCCGGACAGCGCCGCGCCGTAGGTCTCAAAGTTGTGGATCGTCGTCTCCAGATTCAAAAACCGGAGCTCGCCCTGCGCGATAAAATCCCGCAGCGCTTCAAAGCCCTCATAGTGTCCCGGCAGCTGCCGGAAGATCATCGCGTCGCCCGCGGCGGTACATTTCATGACGGACATCTCCGTTTCCTCCCTTTTCTGCGCAGCTTTTTTATGGAAGTCGTCAGTTCTCCGCGTTTTCTTCGGTCTCGTCGTCCTCAAAGCGCAGCTCGTCGAGCCCTGCCGAGCGAAGCTGCACCTCCGGCTGCTCCTGCTGCGGGAGCGTCTGGTACAGTTCGCCCGCCGCATGCCCCTCCTCGCGGCGCATGACGCGCGCCTCGATGGCCGGGTAGGTCAAATACGTCGTGATCGACGCGACGAACGAGAACATGATGAGCGCCGCAAAAATGAACGAATACGGCAGCAGCCCCACGCCGAGCCCGATCAGCAGCGCAAACAGCAGCAGTGCCAGCAGGGTCTTGCCGATGTTGCCGAAGACCAGCGCCATGCTGTTTTTCAGCAGCGCGCCCAGCGGCAGATCGACCATTGCGAGCATGGGGAAGAAATAGAAGCTCACGCACAGCGTCAGCAGCACCACGCACGCGGCGAAGCCCGCCAGCAGGACAAAGACCTTGTTGACCTGCATCAGATTATAATAGAAGACCGTGCTCAGAACGAACAGCGCCATCACCGCCGCGATGGCCGCGCCGCCGCCGAGGCTTTTCCAGAAATCGCGCCGGAAGGCCTTCCAGTAGTCCGGCCACAGGAAGTGATTTTCATCGCGCACCATCACCGACGTGATGCGGTGCATCGCCGTGAGCGCCGCCGGGATCGTGATGATGGGCACGCACGAGAGCACGAACAGGAGATTCAGCTTCAGAAGCTCGAAAAACTCCCGCCAGAGCATGTCCATATAGCCCACAAAGCCGCGTTTTCTGATCGCGCTGCGTTCCAGATCCGGCCGGTCCCTGCGCGGCTCATACCATCTTCTCATTGCGCATCCTCCTTCCGGACGGGACGGCACAGATTGCGTTCGGTCTGTGCGTCAAACACCTGAATATTCCACGGGTCGACCCGCAGCGCGAGCGTATCGCCCGGCTGCACGCCGGAATGGTTCGTCAGAACAATCAGGAAGCGTACCTCGCCGCAGCGGAGCTGCACATGCAGACCCGCGCCCATCGGCAGCACGTTCAGCGCCTCTGCCTGCAGCATCGGCTCGCTGCTTGTATCCAGCCGGAAATCCTCCGGCCGGACGCCGAGGATCACGCGCATGCCGTCCTCCGCGCCCGCCGTGTCCAAAGGCAGGCGCTGCGCGGGCAGCTCCAGCGTCTTCCCGAGCAGCCGGATGCTCCAGCCGGTCTCTCCGCGCCGCAGGTGCGAGGCGAAGAAGTTGATCTTCGGCGCGCCGACAAAGCCCGCCACATAGACCGAGTTCGGGTGGTCGTAAATTTCCTGCGGCGTGCCGGTCTGCACGATCCTGCCCATGTCCATGATCGCCAGCCGGTCGCCCATCTGCATGGCCTCGGCCTGATCGTGCGTCACATAGACGAACGTCGTTTTCAGCCGCTCATGCAGGCGGATGATCTGATCGCGCAGTTCTGTCCGCATTTTTGCGTCCAGGTTCGACAGCGGCTCGTCGAGCAGGAACACGACCGGCTCGCGCACCATCGCCCGCCCCAGCGCCACGCGCTGGCGCTGGCCGCCGGACAGCACGCGCGGGCGGCGGTTGAGCAGATAGTCGATATCGAGGATCTTTGCCGCCGCCTCTACGCGGCGCTTGATCTCCTCCTGCGGGAGCTTCATGCTCTTGAGCGGAAACGCCATGTTCTTATAGACCGTCAGATGCGGATAGAGCGCAAAGGACTGGAAGACCATCGCAACGTTGCGCTTCATCGGCTCGAGCGTGCTCACGTCCTCGCCGTCAAAGCGGAGCGTCCCCTCCGTCGGCTTTTCCAGCCCCGCGATCAGACGCAAAAGCGTACTTTTTCCGCAGCCGGACGGCCCCAGCAGCACGATGAATTCGTGGTCGGGTACCGTCAGGTCGACCTGCTTGAGCGCCTGCGTGCCGTTCGGATAGACCATGCTGACGCCGGAAAGTTGAATTTCAGCCATTTGATTTGCTCCTGTTTCATAAAGTTGCGCTGCCGCAGATCCTTTCACCCGCGGTCTCACTGCAATAACGATAGCACAGGCCCCCGCGAAACGCAACCGCGCGCAGCGCGCTTTCTTTCGCTGCGCAGTGCGTCCGCCGTAGGGTGTATCCAAAAAGCAGACCGGGCCTCATCGTACTGCAAGGTACGGCAAGGCCCGGTTCGTACAGAACGTCATTGCTCCGGCGTGCATTTCCGCGCGGCGGAAAACTCAGCCCTTGACCGCGCCCTGCGTAATGCCCTCGACGAACATCTTGTTCATGCACAGGAACAGGATGAGCATCGGCAGCATTGCAAGCATCGTGCCGGCCATCATGAGGTTATACTGGCTCGCGCCGGCGCCGCCGGAGGACTGCAGCTTCACGACCGCGACCACGAGGGTGGTGGCAGCCTGATCTCTGGCGAGCATCAGGTTCGGAAGCAGGTAGTTGTTCCACGAGGCACGGAACGTCATCAGCGCGACTGTCGCAAGGATCGGCTTGGACAGCGGCAGGATCACGCGCCACCAGGTGGAGAAGAAGGAACAGCCGTCGATCTTGGCCGCGTCATCCAGTTCCTTGCTGATGGTCTTGAGATAGCCCATCGTCAAAAAGAGGTTGCTCGCGCCCGCCGTGCCGAACTGGACCAGCGCCAGACCGGGCAGGTTGTTGAGGCCGAGCTTCGTGGTGATCCGCAGCAGCGGGAACATCGTGACCGTACCGGCGCCGATGAACATGGTGGCCATGAACAGCCAGTACAGGAACTTCTGACCGGGGAAATTGCCGCGCTGGAAACAGTAGGCCGACATCGACGTGAACAGCACCACCAGCACGACCGTCATCAGGGAGACCTTGATGGAGTTGATGGTATAGTCGGTGTAGGTCACCTTGCTGGCAATGCCCGTGCCGCTCATGCTCCAGACAGTCTTATAGTTGTCGAACATGAAGGTCTTCGGGATCAGGTTGATACCGCCCGTGGCGATCTCCATGTTGGTCTTGAAGGAAGCGGAGACCGTGTACAGCAGCGGAATGACGGTCAAAATGACCATAAAGATCAAAAACAGATACAGAAAGAACTTCGCTCTGGCGCTCATTCGCATTGTCATCGCTTGCAGCCTCCTTTCTCAGTAAACGTCGCTGGACTTCTTGGTCGCACGCAGATAGATCAGCGTGACGATGCCCAGAATGACGGCTGTGACCACGGTCAGCGCCGCGCCGTAGCCGAAGTCAAGGCCGGATGCGCCGCCGTCGCCGAAGAATTTCTTATAGATGTAGGTCATCATGACCTCGGTCTTGCCGCTGGGCTTGCCGTTGGTCAGGGTGAGGACCAGATCCGTGACCTTGAGCGAGCCGAGGATCGCGTTCATCAGCACCATCTGCAAAACCGGACCGAGCAGCGGGATCGTGATGGTCAGGAACTGGCGCGTATTGCTCGCGCCGTCGATGGACGCCGCCTCATACATTTCCGGTGGGATCGCCTGCAGACCCGTCATGAAGAACAGCATGTTGATGCCGAAGTTCTGCCAGATCGACGCGATCATCAGCATGATCATGGCCGATGTGCCGCCCGAGAACCATTTGACGCCCTCGCCGCCCAGCAGCCGGATTGCGGAGTTGACGACGCCCTGGTTGTGGTTGAACAGGTAGGTGAACACAACACCGATGACCGCGACGGAAAGCATCGACGGCATGAAGAACACGGAGCGGAAAAAGTCGCGGCCGCGGATCTTCTTCGTCAGGATGAAGGCCAGCACGAGCGCCAGCGGGATCTCAACGAGCAGCTTGCCAATGGCGAACACAAAGGTGTTTCCGACTGACAGCCAGTATTTCGAGGACGTGCTGGAAAACACGCGTATAAAATTCTTGAGGCCCACGAACTTGACCGTGCCGAACCCCTTATAGCTGAACAGACACCAGCGCATGATCCACAGCAGCGGGATCACAACGAAGATGATCATGCCGAGCACGGTTCCGGCGATCATGAGATAGCTTTGTATCGTCGCCTTTGTTCCTAATCTTTCCCCTTTGTGCACGAAAAAACGCTCCTTTCGACCGACCGCGCGGCATGGCGGCGCAGAGGTGTCAAATTGTTAGTCCCATTTTACGTTGCGGACGGAGCATGTGTCAAGTTTTGCGCAACGCAAACACTCGGATTTGACATTTTCCGAAAAAACAGGCTTCTGTTTTTGTTTAATTTGCATACGTATCTTCCCTCCCTTGCAGGAAAGTTCGCTGTTTTTCCCACGTTTTTTCCCCGGCACGGCGTCCGCCGCGCCTGTTCCGCTCAGTTTCCGCAGACTTTTTGCATGGATTTCCGCAAAAATCCGAAAAACTTTTTTCTGTCTTGACACGCCCCGGGCACATTGCTATCATTGGAATTGAGACAGGGCAGCAGCGAAACGATCGCGCGAAAGTTGCGTAGTTGTTGCGTTAATTCAGCCGCTGCACGGGAGGATATGATAGTTATGAGTCATTTTCAGATCGGCTGGGCAGAGTATTCTCTGACACCGGATAAAAAGGTATCTCTTGTCGGCCAGTTTGCCGAGCGCATTTCCGAGTACGTGGAAAAACCGCTGTGCGTGACCGCCATGGCCGTAAGCACCGACAGCGACCAGGCTGTCTTCTGCAGCTGCGACCTCGTCGGCGTTTCGTGGTCGCTGCGCGACGCCGTGCGCGAAAAGCTCGCCGGCAACACCGTGGGCCTTGACCCGATGAAGGTCATCATCTCCGCCATCCACACCCATACCGGTCCCGGCTATACGGGCCGCGGCAATTCCTCCGGCCGCTTCTCCAGCAATTCCAGCGGCTTCCGCGCCCTTCTGGAGTCTGAGCTTCCCGCCGGAAAGAAGTATGTGGAGAGTGCCAACGTCACCGCCAACCCCGAGATCGCGCAGGACGACGAGCTTCTGGAGTTCCTCTCCGGCCAGATCGCCAAAGCCGCGCTCGAAGCGTGGGCAAAGCGCGCCCCCGGCGGCTTCTCGAACGCGTTCGGCCGCGCTGTCGTCGGCATGTGCCGCCGCGTGTGCTATAACGACGGCTCCGCCCAGATGTGGGGCAACGCCGAGACCGCGAAGTTCACCGAGATCGAGGGCGGCAACGACTCCGGCATCGAGCTGATGTATGTCTTTAATGAGAAAAACGAGTTGACCGGCATCGTTGCAAACCTTGCGTGCCCGGCGCAGTGCGTCCAGCACCGGCTGTTCGTCTCCCCCGACTTCTGGGGCGAGGCCAAGATGCTCCTGCGCAAGCACTTCGGCGAGCACATCTTCCTGCTGCCGCAGTGCTCCGCCGCGGGCGACCAGTGCCCAGTCGACCTCGTCCGCTGGGTCGAGCCGGAAAGCGACGTGCACGATCCGAACCTCAAGCGCACCAACCCGCACAAGCGCAAGGCCGATCCGTCGATGTTCGACCTGTCCGGCATGCGCAAGGCCGGCAAGCGCATTGCAAACGAGATCATCGAGGTCTACAACGAGGGCCTCGACGCCCCGCAGACCGACCCCGAATTCGTCCACGAGGTCCATATGATGCAGCTGCCGCTGCGCCGCACGACCTTTACCGAGGTCGCCGCCGCGCGCCGCCGCATCCATGACTATCTGGCCGAGAAGCCGGGCGACGTCGACTTCAACGACGCAGCCGCGCTGCAGGTCGACCTCGGCATCCTCCGCCGCGAGGAGCTGCAGGAAAAGATGGACATCCTCGACACCGAGTGCCACATCATCCGCCTCGGCACCATCGCCATCGCCTCCAACCCGTTCGAGCTCTTCCTCGACTACGGCAACCAGATCAAGGCGCGCTCCTACGCCGAGCAGACCTTCCTCATCCAGCTGGCCAACGGCACCGAGGGCTATCTGCCCACCGAGAAGGCCGAAAAGGGCGGCCACTACAGCGCGTTCCTCGCCTCCGGCCTCGTCGGCCACGCGGGCGGCGAGCAGCTCGTGCGCGAGACGCTCAAGAACATCAACAAGCTCTTTGCAGAATGATCTCCCGCGGCAGCGCCCCCACGGTGCTGCCGCGGAAAACAGAAATATAATAAGGAGGCTTTCCTATGTCCAAACTGAAATTCGGGTGGGCGGAGCAGTCCATCACGCCCGACAAGAAGGTATCTCTCGCCGGACAGTTCGCCGAGCGCATCTCCGAATATGTCGAAAAACCGATCTGCGTGACGGCCCTCGCCATCAGCTCCGAGACCGACCAGGCCATCTTCTGCGCCTGCGATCTGGTCGACATCAGCTGGGGGCTGCGCGACGCCGTGCGCGCAAAGCTCGCCGGGAACGACGCAGGTCTTGACCCGATGAAGGTCATCATCTCCGCCACCCACGTCCATACGGGCCCCCGCTACGCCCACCGCGACGATTCCTCCAGCAAATTCACCGGCAACGCGACCAGCTTCCGCGCGCTGATCGAGTCTGAGCTGCCGCCCGATAAGAAGTATATCGAGAGTGCCAACATTTCCGCCAACCCCGACATCGCGCAGCCCGAGGAGACCTTCGAGTTCCTCGCCGAACAGATCAGCAAGGCCGCGCTGGCGGCCTGGACCTCCCGCACCGAGGGCAGCTTTGTCAATGCCTTCGGCCGCGCGCCGGTCGGCATGTGCCGCCGCGTGTGCTATAACGACGGCTCCGCCCAGATGTGGGGCAACGCCGAGACCGCAAAGTTCACCGCGGTCGAGGGCGGCAATGACTCCGGCATCGAGCTTCTGTACATCTTCGGCGCGGACGGCGAGCTGACCGGCGTCGTGGCGAACCTCGCGTGCCCGGCGCAGTGCGTCCAGCACCGGCTGTTCGTCTCCCCCGACTTCTGGGGCGAGGCCAAGATGCTCCTGCGCAAGCATTTCGGCGACAAGCTCTTTATGCTTCCGCTCTGCTCGCCCGCCGGCGACCAGTGCCCGGTCGATCTCGTCCGCTGGGTCGAGCCGGAAAGCGACGTGAACGACCCGAACCTCAAGCGCACCAACCCGCACCCCAGAAAGGCAGACCCCTCCATGTTTGACCTCTCCGGCATGCGCAAGGCAGGCAAGCGCGTCGCAAATGAGATCATTGAGGTCTACAATGAAGGCCTTGACGCACCGCAGGCAGACCCCGAGCTCGTGCATGAGGTCCACAACATGCAGCTGCCGCTGCGCCGCACGACCTTTGCGGAGGTCGCCTCTGCGCGCCGCCGCATCCATGACTATCTGGCCGAAAAGCCGGGCGATGTCGATTTCAACGACGCAGCTGCGCTGCAGGTCGACCTCGGTATCCTCCGCCGCGAGGAGCTGCAGGAGAAGATGGACATCCTCGACACCGAGTGCCACATCCTGCGCCTCGGCACCGTCGCTTTCGCGACGAACCCGTTCGAGCTCTTCCTCGACTTCGGCAACCAGATCAAGGCGCGCTCGTATGCCGAGCAGACCTTCCTCGTCCAGCTCGCGGGCGGCTCTGAGGGGTATCTGCCCACCGAGAAGGCCGAAAAGGGCGGCCACTACAGCGCGTTCATCGCCTCCGGCCTTGTCGGCCATGTGGGCGGCGAACAGCTCGTGCGCGAAACACTCAAGAACATCAATCGCCTCTTCGCGGAGTGATCTCCGCTGCGGCCGCCGGATCTCCGGCGGCCGCTTGCTTTTCCGGCCGTTTTTCGCTCCGTTTGCGCGGTTTTCGGACGTCATATCGACGTTAGATATCTTGAATTTGTCGAAAATCCGCGGATTATCGCGGGTTTTTGACGTGCCAAGTGCAACGTGTTCGAAAGATGCGTTTCAAAGTTGCGTAGAATTTCCGCCGCATAAATTTCTATATTCTGGTTTTCCCCATATTTTGTATCAACTTTTTCGTTTTTGTTCCGTGCGGTAATCTGTTCGTTTTATCGTATTTCATAATTATTTTCACATGAAACAGCATTCTGCACAGTTTTTGCGCGCGTATGTTGTCCGGATTGTGCAAAACGCTCCGAAGCGATTGACGGACTTCCGAAAAACTGTTAAACTTTGAGTAGCGAACAAAAAACAACAAGGAGGAAAAACAATGAAAAAACTTATCGCTCTGCTTCTGGCCGCGATCATGGTCCTCTCCCTTGCTGCATGTGCTTCCAGCCCTGCGGCGGATCAGCCGGCAAATGACCAGACCACGGCAGACACCACCACCACCACGGAAGAAACCAAGACCGAAGAAAAGACCGAAGACACCGCCGCTTCCGGCGACGTCGAAGTCGTCACCTACTACTGCTCCATCGGCGCTTACCTGAACACGCTGCAGGCTGAGGTCGCCAACTGGAACGAGACCACCGGTAAGGAAAAGGGCGTTGAGATCCAGATCATCTCGGACATCAACGACTACTCCAACAATGCCCGCGCTCTGATGCAGGGCGGCACATTCTATGATCTGGTCGATGCCGGTACCGGCTCTGCCGACTGGATCGTCTCCGGCTGGATCCAGGATCTGAACGCCATCGACAACGCTGAGCTCAAGGAGCTCATCGCCGGCTACGAGCCCTACATCCAGAACGGCATCAACATCCAGCAGGGCATTTTGGTCGCTCTTCCCCTGGAAGTTGTCCCCATCAAGTTTGCTGTCAACCTCGACCTGTTCGAGAAGAACGGCCTCGAGCTGCCGAAGACCTGGGAAGACGTTTATAACTGCGCCAAGGTCATCACCGAGAACGGCAACGGCGAAGAGTTCGGCTACGGCTGGTGCACCTGGACGGCCGGTATGATCCGCCGCGGCACCTTCAAGGTCTGCATGAACTCCACCGGCCGCGGCTGGTTCGATCCCAACACCGCTACCTATGACTTCTCCCAGTTCAAGCCCGTCCTCGAGATCGAGGCCAAGATGATGCAGGAAGGCCTGCTCCTCGGCGCTGATGACCTCGGCATCGACGAGATCCGCGCGCAGTTCGCCGCCGGCAAGGTCGGCATGTTCTATGCGCCTTCCTATGACTACGGCGTCTACACCAGCCAGTTCCCAGCAGAGTGCAACTGGACGGTCATCGATCCTCCCGCAATGGTCGACGAGACTCCCTACAAGGGCGTTTACCTCGACCGTGTCGGCTGCTCCATCACGGCTCCCGCCTATGAAGCTGCTTCCGATGCACACAAGCAGGCCATCATCGACGCGTTCATCTTCCTCAACAGTGACGAGCTGAACAGCAAGATCTACTCCGTCGGCGGCATGATCCCCTACAAGACCGAAGTTATCGAGAACACCGAGCTCAGCGCAGACCTCGGCCCGCAGTGGGCACAGTTCGGCGACATCAGCAACTACGCCAGCATGTCCCTGTATCCCGACTCCCTGCTCCCGCTGGAAGGCGAAAACTTCAATACCGTCCTTGACTCCTACCTGCGCGGCGACCTCGACGATCTCGACGCTGTCTGCGCCGATCTGGCCGAGCGCTACAACGCGGCTTACAAGGAGCTGAAGGAATCCGGCGACGTCGACCTGTCTCAGTACGAGTACGCTTACGACATCTCCAAATAATTCATTTCCCTTTTGAATACACCCTTTACGAAAAGGAGGCCGCAGCTGCGGCCTCCTTTTTGCGTGTGCGCACGCCCAAAAGCCTCCCCTGAGAGGGGAGCCTTGGTGCAGGCGCGTCCCCATCATGCCTTCCCCTATGAGGGGAAGGTGGCACGGCGGAGCCGTGACGGATGAGGTGGAGGCATTTGCGTCTACGAGGCGCTGTCCACCTCATCAGTCGCCTCCGGCGACAGCTTCCCCTCATAGGGGAAGCCATCCGCTGCGGCGGGGTTCACCTCTCAGGCGCTGCGCGCCAGCTCCCCTTGACAAGGGGAGCCTCTGGGCTGGCGAAAAAAGCCTCCCCTTGTGAAGGGGAGGTGCCGAACGCAGTGAGGCGGAGAGGTTATACCGCGACGCAGCAACCTCTCAGTCTGCTTCGCAGACAGCTCCCCTGAGAGGGGAGCCTTGGGGCGCTCCCGGGCCAGTGCTTGACAGAACGGCCCGCCGGAATGTTCCGGCGGGCCGTTTGCGCTTTATTCTGCTTTTTCCTTGAAGACGCTTGCCTTTTTCCATGCGCCGCTCCGGTAATACAGCAGCAGGATCACGCTGCACAGCACCCAGCCTGCCGGATAGCCCATCGCCACCGGGAGGACCGTCCCCCAGACCCGGTAGACGATCATCAGGTAGATCTGCCGGAACAGCACGAACGAGCCCAGCATGATCAGCATGCAGCTGCGCGAATCGCCCGCGCCGCGCAGCGAACCGGAGATGATCTGGTTGATGCAGATGACTAAGTAAAACGGAGAAATGAACCGGATGAACAGCGTCCCGTAGCGCAGGACCTCCGGCTCCTGATTGAACAGGCTGATGAGCTGCGGCGACAGAAGCATCAGCGGCAGCAGCACCACCACCGTGACCGCCTCCGACAATAAAAGCGCCGTCCGCGTGCCCTGCTTCGCGCGGGCGTGGTCGCCCGCGCCGAGATTCTGCCCGACGAAGGTCGTCACCGCCAGCGAGATCGTCGTGATGGGCAGGAGCGCGAAGGAATCGATCTTGTTATACGACGTCCAGCCAGCCATGCAGTCCGCGCCGAAGCGGTTGATATAGGACTGCACAAAAATATTGGAAAACGCCGTGACCGCCAGCTGCACCGCCGACGGCAGGCCCAGCGCGCAGATGCTGCCGAGCATGTTCTTCTCCAGCCGCACTGCCCGCCATTCGATGCGGTAATCGCCCTTCGACCGCGTCAGCACGAGCAGCACCAGCGCCGCCGAGGCGAACTGCGCAAGGATCGTCGCGATCGCCACGCCCGCGACGCCCATGCGGAACACCGTCACAAACAGCAGGTCGAGGATGGTGTTCGTCACCGCCGAGAAGATCAGGAAATACAGCGGCCGTCTGGTGTCGCCGACGGCGCGCAGGATGCCCGCGCCCATGTTGTACAGCAGCAGCCCGCTCAATCCGGCAAAATAGATCTGCAGATACTCGCTCGCATGCGCAAGCACCTCCTCCGGCGTTTGCATCATCCGCAGCAGCGCGGGCGTCAGCACCACGCCGAGCACGCTCAGCACAATGCTCATCAGGATCGTCATGGCGATGGTCGTCTGCACGGCGGTCCGGACGTTCTCCCGCTGCCGCGCGCCGTAATGCCGCGAGATGACGACGCCCGCGCCGGTCGCAAAGCCGTTGAAGAAGCCGATGAGCATATTGATCACCGGCCCGACGCTCCCGACCGCGGCCAGCGCCTCCTTGCCGACGAAATTTCCGACCACCACGCTGTCCACCGTGTTGTACAGCTGCTGAAAAATGTTGCCGATCAAAAGCGGGACGGAAAACGCGACCAGCTGCCCGAGGACGCTGCCTCTGGTCATGTCGGTGTCCGTCCGCCGCAGACCCGTCTGCAAAACGATCACCACCAGCTTTCTCTTTTTCCGCGGCCGCGCGCAGGCGCGCCGCTCTGTTTGTATCTTAACACAGCTTCGCCGCCGCGGGCAAGTCCGCGCGGCGCTGTTCTCTGCAAAACTACGCGAAAAACAGAAAGGTTGTTGCATTGCAGTTGCGCTTATGTTATGATGTCCAGAGAAAGGCGGTGCATTCCATGGCAAACCTGAAAGACATTGCACAAAAGCTTGGCGTGAGCGTCTCCACGGTCTCCCGCGGGCTCAACGGCGGCAAGGAGATCAGCCGGGAAATGACGGAAAAGATCCTCAAGGCGGCGGACGAACTCGGCTACACCCTGCAGGGCCGCGGCGGCCGCGCCACGCCGGATTGGAATTCGGCGGGCATCATCGTCCCCGAGGTCGCGTCGGAATATTACGCGCGTCTGGTGCACAAGGCGAAGGATTTTCTCGCCGCGAAGGGCTATTCGCTCATCATGAAGTTGACGGATTTCAAGGCCGCGGAGCTGCTCGACGCGATCAACACCATGAGCCGCATCCACGTCAAGTGCCTGCTCGTCGTCATGGATACCGAGGAAAACATGTCCGATCAGCTCATCAGCGCCATGCACAGAAGCGGCCTGCCGATCATGCTGATCACGTCGAAATACTATCCCCTGCTGGAATTTGACTGCATCCATCTCGACGAATACAGCGGCATCATCATGGGCGTGCAGCACCTGCAAAAGCGCGGCTACCAGCGCATCGCCTGCATCAGCGACCGCATCTCCCTCAGCCGCGTCACCGTGTTCAAGCAGGCCATGAAGCTGCAGGGTATGAAGGTCGATCCGCAGCTCATCTGCGTCGGCCCCGAGCGCGCGGAGAGCGGCGGATATCTCAGGACCAAGGAGCTTCTGTCGCTGGAGAACCCGCCCGACGCCGTCTTCTGCTGCTATGACCAGATGGCCATCGGCGCCATCCACGCGCTGCGCGAAAGCGGTCTGCGCATCCCTGAGGATATGGCCGTCATGGGCTTTGACAACCTCACGTCGTCCAAATATATCGAGGGCGGCATCACCACCATCGCCAATCCCTACGAGGACATGCTCTCCGTCGCCGTCAACATCCTGACCAAGCGCACGAAAAACCCGCAGATGTCGCAGCAGCAGATCGCGCTGCGCCCGAATCTGGTCGTCCGCCACACAACCTGAGGCCGCGGGAACCCTCAATTTTGCGTTGTTTTGCGTGAATTATTTCATGGTTGCGCATTGACTATTTCGTTCGGCTATGGGAGAATAGGAATAGAAAATCGCCTTAGCCGGCGGCTTTGTTTGTGCACTGTGCCGCAATCGCCCCGCGCGTTCCGCTGCCGGTCATGATCCCAATAACAACTGCAAATGAAAACACGGAGGAAGGCTCACATGGATAAACGGGTAGGATTTGTTTGTTTCGGAGAGGTCAACACGCCGATCGAGCGGCTGCAGATGAAGCACGATGAGGCGCTGGGCGTTCTGACAGCCATGGGTTATGACCTGCTGGACGCAGGGCTCGTCATCGACGATGAAAAATACGCGACCGCCGACGCGGCGGCGGAAAAGCTGCGCGGCTTTGATATGTGCTGCCTGGTCGTCTGCGTGGCAGGCTGGGTGCCGACGCACGCCGTCATCCGCGTGACCGACCAGTACCGCCATATCCCCATGCTCCTGTGGGGCCTGTGCGGCTGGAAGGAAAACGGGCGCATCATCACCACTGCCGAGCAGGCCGGCACCTCGGCTACCCGCCCGACGTTCGAGGCGCTCGGCTACGATTTCAAGTATGTTTACAACATCATCGGCAAAGACTATCCGCGCGCGAAGCTCGACGCATTCATTTCCGCCTGCGCAGCGAAGCGCGCCCTGCGCGACGCGCGCGTCGGCACGATGGGCTACCGCGATATGCTGCTGTTCGGCACGCAGTATGAGGGCAACTCCATGCGCGGCCAGCTCGGCGTCGAGGTCGAGCCGTATGAGATGCTCGAGATGGTCCGCGCGCTCGACACGCTGGAGCCGGACAAGATCGCCGAGGGCGTGAAGTACGTCAAGGAAAACTGGAAATTCGAAAAGCCCTGCGATGAGGCGATCATCGAAAAGGGCGTCAAATACGCGCTTGCCATCGGCAAGAAGATCACCGAGCGCGGCTGGGCGGCCATCACGCTTCTCGACGTCGACGGCATGAAGAAGCTCGAGGGCTTCCCCCCTGCCATGGTCTTCATCCTGCTCGAGCATTACTACCACGTGCTCACCACGCCGGAAAACGACGTCATGGGCTGCGTGACGCAGCTGATCATGAAGTATCTCTCCGGCCAGACCGTGCCGTATCTGGAGTACTACGAGTTCTTTGAAAACAGCGTGATCGCGGGCGTGCCGGATTATATCCCCGAGCCTGTGACCGACGGCCCGGTGACGGTCCTTCCCGCCGCCTTCGGTCTGCTCAACACGTCGCTTCTGTGCGTATCGAAGGTCAAGACCGGCTATGTGACCTGTGCGCGCCTTGCCTACATGCACGGCCGCTACCGCATGCACGTCTACACCGGCGAGGCCAAGACGCCGCCCGCGTGGAACGAGTACGGCTGGGATGATCCCGCGCCGCAGCTGCCGTCGCTGGAGATCTTCCCCGATTCGTGCACCGTGGAAGAATTTGCGCAGAACGTCTGCTGCCAGCACGTCATCGTCGCCTACGGCGATTACACCGAGCAGCTGCGCGACTTCTGCAAGCTCATGGATATCGACCTTGTCATGTAAATACAATTTTTAAAAAACTGAGAAGGCGCTGCTTGGGCGTTGCTTCCCATGTGGAGCGGCTCGATGCAGCGCCTTTTTTATGGAGGAACCAACATGTATCTTGGCGTTGACCTTGGCAGCACCAACATCAAGGCTGCCATTTATGATGGATCGATGCAGCTCGTCGGGCAGCAGAGCCGCCCGGTCGAGTATCTGCGGGAAAACGGCTTCGTGGAATTTGACGCGGAGCGGTATTATGACGAGCTTGCCGCGCTCATCGCGCAGCTCACGCGCGACTGCGGCGTATCGAAGATCCGTCAGATCGCGTTTACCGGTCAGGCGGAATCGCTCGTTTGCGTGGACGCGGAGGGCCGCGCCTGTATGCACGCGATCTCCTGGATGGATGAGCGCTCGACCGAGGAATGCAAACTCCTTGCCGCGCAGTTTGACGCCGCGCTCTGCGAGCGCGTCACCGGGCAGCAGGCACTCCTGCCGACCTGGCCCGCGACGAAGATCCTCTGGCTGAAAAAGAACCGGCCAGACGTCTTTGCCGCCGCCGAGACCTTCATGCTGCTCAAGGACTATATCGTCTTCCGCCTGACAGGCCGGAAGCTCGCCGATATGTCCATCGCCACCTTCACATTCTATTTTGATATCTACGAAAAGCACTACTGGACGCAGATGCTCGATGCCATCGGCATTGACGAGACCCGGCTGCCGCCGCTCGTCGAGCCGTGCAGCGTCGCCGGGCCTCTGACCGCGGATGCCGCGCAGGCGCTCGGCCTGACGCAGGACACGCTCGTGAACGTCGGCACGCTCGACCACTTTGCGGGCATGATCGGCACCGGAAATGTCCGCCCCGGCGGCGTCACGCTATCGACCGGCACGGTCATGGCCCTCGCCGTCATGGCGCAGGAACCGGCGCCGCGCGACAGCGGGATCGCCATGCACTACGGCTTCCTGCCGGATACGCACGTCATGCTCCCGGTCGCCGAATCCGGCGGTGTCAGTCTGGAGTGGTTCCGCCGGACCTGCATGCCGGAGACCGGCTATGACGAGATGAACCGCGTCCTGCTCGCGCGCGGCGGCGAGAATCCGCTGATCTTCCTGCCGTACCTTGTGGGTACGAACGCACCGGAATTTGACGCCGACGCGGCGGGCATGTTCTGGGGTCTGCGGCAGGAGCACGATGTTTTTGACATGGCGCACGCCGTCATGGAGGGCGTTGCGTTCATGCTGCGCAAAAACTGCGACGCCATCGCCGCAAAGGGAACGAAGCCCGACCACATCATCGCCACCGGAGGCGGCGCGAAAAGCCCCGTCTGGTGCCAGCTTCAGGCGGATATCACCGGCCTGCCGGTCGTCGTGCCGCGGGAAAAGGAAGCCGCCTGCCTCGGCGCGGCCATCGTCGCCGCCGTCTCAGACAGGCAGTATGCGGACTATGCGCAGGCCGCGGCGCACTGCGTCGCTATGGTCACCCGCTACGAGCCGCACCCGAGCGCCTTCCTGGAAACAAAATACCGCCGCTTCGCGCTGCTCTATCAGGCCGGAATCCAGGCGGCCCGCCTCTGAGCCCCCGCTGCACGCAGCAGCAAATTTCAAGCCCACCCCGGACGCGCCGATCCGGCGCGTCCCCTGGCCAGGTTCATAGAAAACAGGTGAATAAACATGGACTACGCAAAAGAATCTCTTCGTCTGCATGGCGAATGGAAGGGAAAAATCGAGGTCACGGCGCGTGTGCCGGTCGAGACGAAGGACGATCTGTCGCTCGCCTATACGCCGGGCGTCGCCCAGCCGTGCCTGGAGATCCAGAAGGATCTTGAGAAAAGCTACGAGCTGACCCGCCGCTGGAATCTCTGTGCCGTCATTACCGACGGCTCGGCCGTCCTCGGTCTCGGCGATATCGGACCGGAGGCCGGTATGCCGGTCATGGAGGGTAAGTGCGTGCTCTTCAAGGCCTTCGGCGACGTCGACGCCTTCCCGCTGTGCGTCAAGACGCATGATGTGGACGAATTCGTCAATACCGTCGCGCTCATCTCCGGCTCGTTCGGCGGCGTGAATCTGGAGGATATTTCCGCTCCCCGCTGCTTTGAGATCGAGCGCAAGCTCAAAGAGCGCTGCGATATCCCCATCTTCCACGACGATCAGCATGGCACGGCAGTCATCACCCTCGCCGGTCTGACCAACGCGCTGAAGGTCGTCGGCAAGAAGAAGGAGGACGTGAAGATCGTCACCTCCGGCGCCGGCGCGGCAGCCATCGCGATCGTGAAGCTGCTGCTCTCCGCGGGCTTCTGGAACGTCACGATGTGCGATCGCAAGGGCGCGATCTACAAGGGGCGTGAGGGTCTCAACTGGATCAAGGAGGAAATGGCCGAGGTCACGAATCTCAAGCGCAGGGCTGGAAGCCTTGCCGACATGCTCGTCGGCGCAGATGTGTTCATCGGCGTCAGCGCGCCCGGGACCGTCACGACCGAGATGGTCAAGACCATGAACAAGGATGCGATCGTCTTTGCCTGCGCGAACCCGACGCCGGAGATCTTCCCGGAAGATGCGAAGGCGGGCGGCGCGAAGGTCATCTCGACCGGCCGGAGCGATTACCCGAACCAGATCAACAACGTTCTGGCCTTCCCGGGCATCTTCCGCGGCGCATTTGACGTGCGCGCCAGCGATATCAACGAGGAAATGAAGGTCGCCGCCGCGCACGCGCTGGCGGAGCTCATCTCCGAGAGCGAGCTATCGGAGGACTATATCATCCCCAAGGCCTTCGACCACCGCGTCGGCCCGGCTGTTGCCAAAGCTGTTGCAGAGGCCGCAAGAAGAACCGGCGTGGCAAGGATCTGAGCGGAATACCGGAATACAGGAGGCTGACCCACGCAACTGGAATTTGGATATGGCAGCGGCGTGCAGACCGTGGAGCTTCCGCAGGAGAATCTGCTAGGTGTCCTCCATGCCGCCCCCATCCTGGTCGGCCGGGAATGTTATGAGACGGTCTGCTGCGTCGACTCCGATGCGGCCGACTGCATCCACCTGGGCGACACCGCACACGGAACGCCGGTGGACATCACCCGCGCAGTCGCGGAGGCCGATTTCCAGATCTGCCTGGGCAACATCGAGTTTCATTATTTTGCCGGATATTCCGGCAGCGCGCCGAAGGACGCCAACTTGTACCAGACGCAAAAGGCGCTGGACAACGCAAAGCACGCCGTCAAGGACGGCGGCACCATCATCCTGATCGGCGCCTGCCCGGAGGGCCTGGGCAGCAAGACCTTTTCTGACTGGCTGCTCGCCGCGCCGACCGCGCATTCCATGGTGGAGCGCATCTCCCGTAATTTCCAGCTGGGCGGACACAAGGCGGCCGCTATCGCGATGGTGCTGGAGAAGGCGTCCATCGACCTGATCTCGGAAATGGACGACGACTTTGTCCGCCGCATCTTCCTCGAGCCAAGGCCCTCTGCTCAGGCGGCGCTGGACGCCGCCTTCCGGAAATACGGCCCCTCCGCCACCGTCCTCGCCATGCCCCACGGCGGCTCGACACTGCCGTATCTGCAGGACGCAGGCCCCGATCACAGCCGGACATAACAAATTGAAAAGCAGCTGATCTCAAATGAGACCGGCTGCTTTTTCAGACAATATGCAAGTTCAGGCCCAGACGCTCAGGCCCATGTGATACCACTTCAGGCGCTCGGGCGTAATGACGGTGCAGCCCGGCACGCACGCGTGTACGGCGCGCTCCATCTCCTCGATCCGCGGCAGATACACGTCCTCGCTCATGGCCAGATCCATATGGTGCGGAATGAGCACCTTCACGCTGCCCGCCTCGGCCATGGCCGCCAGATCCTCCGGCGTCTGCTTCGTGAACTGCATGATGGCGATATCCGGCTTCAGCTCGCGGATGATCCCGAGCTGCTCCGGGGTGGCGTTGCTGCCCCAGAACATGATCTTCAGCCCGCCGGGCGTCGTGATCAGATAATCGCGGTATTCCAGATCGCCGAAATTGCCGCACGCCAGCCGCTGCGGCGTGTTGACCCACGGGCGCTGGTGCGCCGGGTCGGTCAGGTCCGCATGTGTGCAGTGCTGGTTCGTATGGCGGGCAAACAGCGCGCGCACCCGCGCGCCGCCGAAGTCCAGCTCCAGATTCGGCGTGACCGGGTAGACGTCATGCGGGTTCGCATTGAGCATCTCGATCAGCGCCGGGGCGCTCAGCTCGCCGCAGAGCACCGGGCAGTGAAATTTCTCCATCACATACGCCAGATCGGTGATATGGTCCCAGTGCGTGTGCGACAGCAGCACGATATCTGCGCCCTCGATGACCTCCGGGCCGAAGGGCGCACGCGGGCTTTCGCCGATGCACGGGTCGATCACGATCCGAAAATCACCGACACGGATCTCAAAGCAGGCGATCGTCAGCCAGCGGATGGAGACCTCCGGTCGGAGCTGCGGTTGTTCGATCAGCATAATATCTCTCCCTTTTCATTGCATTCCCGGCGCAGATGCGCCGGTTTTTCTTTTGTTTGTCTGCAGCCGCGCACAAAGCACAGCCCCTGCCGCCGCCATCGCCGCCAGCATCCCAAATGCGGCGGAAAGTCCGGCGGCGTCGCAGACCGCGCCCATCAGGACCGGCGCGAGCATCCCGCCGATGCCGCAGCCCGCGCTCATGACGCCTGCTGCGCCCGCACCGGCTTCCGGGAACAGCCCGGTCGCCTGCGCGACGAGCGTCGACCAGATCGGGCCGTAGGAGAAGCCTGCCGCGAAGCAGCACACGAGCGATACCGTGGGATGCTTGGACACAGCCAGTGCCAGCAGAAATGCCGCGCTTGCAAGAAAGCAGCCAATGAGCGTCTTTTTCGGGTTACGCAGAACGGCGCTGAACAGCATCCGGGAAACGGTCATGCCGATCCAGTACGCCGAAATCGCGGCAGCTGCGAGATCGCCCGCCGACAGACGCACGGAGAACAGGCTCTCGGCAAAGTAGCTGATGCCGTTTTCCAGCCCGACATACAGCAAGATCGAGAAAAACAGCAGCCGGAACGCGCGCGAGGCGAAAAAGTTTGTCCGCGCCTTTGCTTCCCTCTGCGTGACGGTCTGCCGTTTCGGGAACACCGTGAGCAGAAGCAGCAGCGCCAGCAGCGTATAGGCTGCCGCGCAGATCAGAAACGGCAGCCGCCAGCTTGCATGGCGGCTTTTCTGCAGCCACTGCACCAGAAACGGGCTGATCACCGCGCCGAGCGAGAGCAGCGCCTGTGACAGATTGATATAGCGCGCGCCCTTCTCCGCGTCCAGCTCGGACAGCACGGCAGACGATACGCTTTCGCACACGCTGTAGCCCGCGCCGACGCAGACCGCGCCGATCACATACACGCCGAGATTTTTAGAAAGTCCCGCCAGAAAGCAGCCCGCGGCGAAAACCGCCGCGAAGATGCACAGCACCGGCTTTTTTCCGATCCGGTCCGCCAGCGCGCCCAGCACGACCGGCAGCACGACCGCCGCGACATGCTGCGCGGCCACCAGTCCGCCCATGCCCGCGGCATTCTGTCCGTATTCCCGTGAGACCTCGCTGATGACGAGCTGCACACCGCCGAGGTAAAAGCCATAGAAGAACAGCACCGTGCAGAGCAGCGCCAGCACCCACCCGGGGCGCAGTTTTGTTTTCATGCTTCCTCCGCGACCTCCACAGCCGCGCCGGTCGCGCGAATCTCGTCCAGCTCCTCCGGCCTGGCCCCGCTGTCCGTGATGACGGTGAAGCGGTCGTCCAGACGGCAGATCCCGGTGAAGCCCGCGCGCCCGACCTTGCGGCGGTCGGCGGCGATGATCGCCCGGTGTGCCTGCTGGAGCATGATCCGGTTGACCATGGCTTCCTCCGCGTGATAGGTCGTGATGCCCTGCACGGCGTTTACGCCGTCCACGGACAAGATTGCCCACGCGGGCTGATAGCGCCCGAGCTGCTGCACGGCGTCGTCGCCGAACGTAAAGCCGTAGATCGCGTTGATCTCGCCGCCCAGCAGCACGACGTGCGTCTCCGGATACCCGGCCAGCACCTCCGCCGCGCGGATGGAGTTGGTCACGACACACAGGCGCTTGCGGGCGCAGAGCGCCTCGGCCACGCGCAGCGTGGTCGAGCCGGAATTGAGGAACAGCGTATCGCCGTCCTGAATGTGCGATAGCACCTTGGCAGCAATGGCGCGCTTCTGTGCGGCAAGCGCGTCCGGAGCGGCCTCCTGCACAGGCGCCTGTACCGGCTGCGCCGGGATGGCGATCGCACCGCCGGGGATGCGCACGAGGCGGTTTTCCGCCGCCATCGTGTCCAGATCCGTGCGGATCGTCGTCTGCGTCGCGTTCAGGAGTCCACTCAGCTCCGCGACCGTTACCTGTCCGTTCTGCGCCAGAAGCTCCAGAATCCGCTTTCTGCGAATGTCGATCTTCAGTCTGCCTGCTGCCATAGCTTACACGTCCTTTTTCCTTATAAGGCTTTATGATTGAGCCGCTCGCCGACCGCTCCGCCCGGATGGATGAGGGCGAACTGTTCGGCCTGATAGCCCGTTTCTTCGATGAGCGCTGCCTGCAGCGCGTGGAAGATCATGCAGAGCGCCGTCGTCGAGGTCGTACCCTGCGCGTTCCACTTGTCCGTCTCGCGGTTGACGTGCTGCTTGAGCACGACGTCCGCTGCCTGCGCCAGCGGCGACTCCAGATTCTCCGTCACCGTGATGATCGACACGCCCTTGGCTTTGCAGATGTCCACGATGGGCAGCAGCTCCTTCGTCTTGCCGCCGCGGGAGGCGAAGACCATCACGTCGCCCTGCTGCAAAAAGCCCGTCGCACCGTGGACGGCCTCGGCTGGCGAAATAAACCGAGCCGGCCGCTCGATGCAGCACATGAGGTGCGCAAAGTGCTGGCAGATGATGCCGGAATGTCCGCAGCCCGCAGCGCCGATGCGCGGGGCCTGCGCCAGCAGATGCACCGCACGCGAGAACGCGACCTCGTCAAAGTAGTCCTTCATTTCCAGAATGCACTGCGCTTCGATGTCATACGCGGCCCTTGCCGCCTGAATGGATTCCACTTTCACAGAATATCCCTCCTGAGATTTGTTCTGCGAACAGTGTAACACAAATATTATTTGCTTTCAAGAGATTTCATTTTGTGATTCGCTGATTTTCTATGCTGAATTTTGTGTAAAACGCAGAAATCAGCAAATATCATTGACGCATACGCAAATATGACTTATAATTGGGCTATCTGAGGAAATGAGGTGACCGTATGAACCAGCATACCATCCGCGCGCCGTTTTTTGAGATCGGGCCGAAATCCTACCTCTACGGGCAGGACGTTGTCGACCTTGCCATCGCTGCCGACAACGCCTCTGAGAAATACGGCGTCGATATCATTTTCACCACGCCGATCGTCTCGATCAGCGCGGTCAAAGCCGCCACCAAGCATATCCACGTCTTTGCCCCGCACATGGACCCGCTGGAGCCGGGACGCGGCCTTGCCGACATTCTGCCGGAATCGCTGGTCGCCGCAGGCGCAGAGGGCGTCATGCTCAATCATGTGGAAAAGCCGCTGACGCTGGGCGTCCTGAAAAAGACGATCGAGCGCGCCAAGGAGGTCGGCCTGACCACCATCGTCTGCGCGGACTCCATCGTAGAGGCCAGCATGATCGCCAAGCTGGACCCCGATATCATCGTGGCTGAGCCCAGTGAGCTGATCGGCACGGGACTCACCAGCGGCCCGGAATACGTGGAAGCTGCCAGCCGCGGCGTCAAGGAGGTCAACCCTGACATTCTGGTGCTGACCGCCGCCGGTATTTCCAACGGACAGGACGTTTACAACACCATCATCGCAGGCGCTGACGCGACCGGTTCTTCCTCCGGCGTTGCCAAGGCTGCCGACCGCGCGGCCATGGTCGACGAGATGATCGCCGCCGTGCGCAGGGCTTGGGATGAAAGACATACAAAATAATATATAACAAATTGATTTGGAGGTCAAACACAATGGAATTCAAGGTTTATCAGAAAGAACTCGAGCTGCAGTCCCGCGGGTGGATCCCCACCTTCCACGACGTTTCCCGTGAGGTCGTTGAGATCGTCAAGGAATCCGGCATCAAGAACGGCACGGTCTGCATCGCGTCGCACCACACCACCTGCTCCGTCATGATCCAGGAGTGCTCCCACGACATCGACTCGTTCGATCTGGAATACCTGCAGCACGATCTGCTCGACATCATGCGCAAGATGATCCCCGACTTCGCCGAGGAGCATCAGTACCGCCATCCCGGCCCCATCCATACGCAGTTTGGCCGCTACGTCAATGAGCCGGGCGACTACACCAGCATGAACACCGACGGCCACCTGCGCTCCGTGTTCTTCGGCCGCAGCGAGACCATGACCATCAAGGACGGCGTCCTCGATGGCGGCGAGTTCGCGCATATCTACTTCATCGACTGGGACCACGTCCGCGCCCGTCATCGTCAGCTGAATGTCACCGTCATGGGCACGACGGAGGATGTGAACGACCGCAAGTTCCACGGCGGCCAGACCATCAACACCCTCCGCAAATACACCGACGAAGAAAAAGCCCACGACGTCCACTACACCCTCCAGCTCGACGCGAGAGAGTTCTGAGTCTTATCCCATCCTGCAAAAGGCGCTGCTTCCGCAGCGCCTTTTTTAGAACCGCACCTGAAAGAAAGGAATATTACCATGGAAAAAAATATCCGCATTGGCTGGGCACAGACGGACATCACGCCTGACCGGCCGATCTATGTCATTGGCCAGCTCTATTCCCGCATTTCGAGCTACGTCCACGATCCGCTGACGGCGACCTGCCTTGTGCTGGAAAACGGCGAGGAGCAGATGATCCTCGTCTCCGCGGACATGCCCGGCGTGCCGACGATGCACATTTCCCGCATTCTGGAGCGGCTGGACGCGCCGGGACTGGACCGCAGCCGCGTCGTATTCAGCGCGATCCACACGCACAACTCCACCATGTTTACGAAAAATACCACGTATGAGGTCTATTTCAAGAGCGTTCTCGGCGATCTCTGCCCGGAAATGGAGGAGCCGGACGACATTCTCAAGGATGAGGAGCTGGAGGAGTTCTTCATCGGGAAAATGGTCGGCCTGATCGAAGAAGCATGGGCCGCGCGCAGGCCGGGCGGCGTGGCGCTGGCGCACGAGTACGCGGCGGTCGCCTTTAACCGCCGCCCGCAGTTCCTTGTGAACGGCAAGCGCGAGTCAAAGATGTACGGCGACTGCTCCGAGCCGAATTTCCTTGGCTACGAGGGCCCGTCCGACCATTCCGCCGACATGCTCTATACCTTTGACGAGCAGCGGCAGCTGACCGGCGCGCTGGTCTGCATCCCGTGCCCGAGCCAGGTGTATGAGCTGCACCGTTTTATCTCCGCCGACTATTGGGGCGAGGTCCGGACGCAGCTGCGCGCGGAGCTGGGCAATATCTACGTGCTTCCGCTCTGCGGCGCGGCAGGCGACCAGAACCCGCTCGACCTTGTCCGCATCTCCAAGGATAACAAGCGCGAGCTGATCGTCTGGAACGCACAGGAGACCGAGGTCGACCGCAGCTTTGACATGCTGCGCGAGTGCCAGCAGATCGGCGGCCGCATCTGCGACGCCGTCCTGCGCGGCTACCGGCAGGCGCGCAATGAGATCCAGACGCGCCCCGTGTTCCGGACAAACTGCTTTGAGATGGACGTGCCGCTGCGCACCGTAGAGAAAGCCGACGTCGACGCCGCCGGCGCGCGCATCGAGGCGGTCAAGGCCGCGTGCCCCGCAGGCGGGCGGCTGACCGAGGCGCAGATGATCCGCTGCTTCGAGGACATCGGCTATCTCAACCGCTGGAAGCTCCAGCAGGAGACGACACGCTTTACATTCCCGATCTTCGTCTTCCGCATCGGTGCGGCCGCGTTTGCGACGAACCCGTTTGAGCTGTATGTCGACTACTCCTACCGGATGAAGGCCCGCTGCAAGGCGCGGCAGGCGTTCATCATCCAGCTCTCCTCCAATGCCAAGGGCGGGTATCTGCCCACGCAGATCGCGGTCGACGGCGGAAGCTACGGCTCGAAGCCCGTTTCCACGATGGTCGGCCCCGAGGGCGGCGATGAGCTGGTCGAGAAGACCATCGCCGCCATGGACGCGCTGTTCTGAGTGTCCGTCCCCTTCCGCAAGCCCCCCATAAAACACGCTGTGAGAATTCGTCTGTTCCTACGAATTCTCACAGCGTTTTCTATATTCAGGATATCTTATAAATGCAGATCAAAATGTTCGCCGGGGAAACACTCTCCCGGCATCACAGGAACACGCCGCGGTCGAGAAGCACACGCTCCAACTCCCGCGCGTGCTCGGCGGCGTCCGTCCCGCGCATAGAGCCGAGCGTGCTGCATAGCGCGTACAGAATGGACAGGCACCCGGCATAGCAGGGAAAATACCCCTCGGCCGAGGCCTCGCACTGCAGCGTACAGGCGGCGTAGGCGTACAGCGGCGACGGTTCCAGGTCGGTCATGAGGACGATCGGAACATCATGCGCATGCAGGAAGGCCGCGCCCTCCGCGATCTGCGCGGTATAGCGGGAGAAGCAGATGGTGATGACCAGATCGTCCGGCCGGACGGTCATCAGCCGGTCATAATAATCACAGGCGCCGGGCAGAAGCTCCTGCACCTGAAGACCGAGATAGCGGAGCATCGAGGTCAGCAGCGCCGCAAGCGCGGCGGAGGCGCGTCCGCCCGTCACATAGACGCGCTTTGCAGCCAGAATGCGGCGCGCCGCATCGGAAAGCGCTTCGCGGTTCTCCGGCAGCGTCATCGTTTTTTCGATCGCAGAGATATCCTGCCGCATGGTCCGCTCAAACACGTCGCCATCCGGCGCCGGGGCGCTGGAGAGCTTATTCGTGATGATGAGCTTGGACTGCGCATAGGCGGAAAACGTGCGCTTGAACTCGGTAAATTTCTCAAAGCCGAGGCTGTTGCAGAATTTCACGACGGTCTTTTCGCTCACGCCGCAGTTTTGGGCCAGCGCCGTGATCGAGAGAAACGGGATCTGCTCGTAATTCTTCACGACATAGTCCGCGACCAGCCGCTGCGCGGCGGGGAAGCCGTAGCGGCCGCCCTTGATCCCGGAGAGGATCTGCTGTATTTCGTTCATCGAAGCGCACCTCCTTTGGACTGCCTGATTATTCTACACGAAAGGAAGGGAAAAATCAAATTCCAAGAAGGAAAAATATTTTTCTTCTTGTCTTGCAAAAGGAAAATTATATGGTATAATCAAGATGCCGGCAGAACAAGGGCAACACCGCACAATTCGGCAAGCAGATTCGACGAGAGATTTTTCGTCAAGTCAAGGTTTGAAAAGTGCAGGAATCCTGTATGTACCCGCAAGGGGCATGCCGCATCCGTAAGGCTCCTTCGTCGCCAACGGCTGCGCAATATTTCAAGCTTTTCAAACCGCAGAATTGGCGGAAAAGATCCGTCGAAGCGCGCAGACGCAATTGTACGGTGTTGCCCAAGATAAGGAGAGAATCTATATGGAACAGCAGCACGCGATCCGTTATCTCGCGCTTTCGCAGGAGGAATTGATCGACGCAGGCGCATTTGACCTGCAAATGAGCATTGCAGCACTGGAAAAGGGGCTGCTTGATTTTGAAAAAGGAAAAATTCTTTTCCCCGATAAGATCGTCCAGATCTTTGATCAGGAGACGCAGGACCGCATCAACTGCCTCCCGGCGACGCTTCTGGAGGAAGGCGTCTGCGGCGTGAAGTGGGTGTCTGTTTTCCCGCAGAACCCGCGCAAATTCGGCACGCAGAACCTTTCGGCCATCATTGTGCTGTCGAGTCTTGAAAACGGCTATCCGGTCTGCGTGATGGACGGGACGCTCTGCTCCAATATGCGCGTGGCGTCGATGGGCGCAGTCGCGGCACGGAAGCTCGCGCGGGAGGATTCCGAGGTGATCGGCTTCATCGGAGCCGGCGAGCAGGCCAAGCTGCATCTGCTCGGCATGAAAGCAGCGCGTCCGGGCCTGAAGGTCTGCAAGCTGGCCTCCAAATACCCGGAGGAGGAGACCGTGTTTATCCGGCAGCTTTCGCGTTATCTCCCGGATATGCAGTTCATCGCCTGCAACGGCAATATGGAGGCGGCCATGCGCGATTCCGACATTCTGGTCACGGCCACGAGCGCACAGGCGCCGCTTCTGAAGGCCGACTGGATCAAGGAGGGCGCTTTCTACAGCCACATCGGCGGCTGGGAGGATGAATACGCCGTCGTGCAGAAGGCCGATAAGATCGTCTGCGACGACTGGCAGACCGTCAAGCACCGCACACAGACCGTCAGCCGCTGCTATAAAGATGGCGTGATCGGCGACAGCGATATCTATGCCAACATCGTTGAACTGCTGGACGGCAGCAAGCCCGGCCGCGAAAATGAGAAGGAGTTCATCTACTTCAACGCCGTCGGCCTCGCCTACACGGACATTTCCATTGCGTACGCCATGTACACGCGCGCCCGCGAGGCAGGAAAGGGACATATGCAGGATCTGCAGGGCAGCATGATCTTCGACAAGACAGACCTCAAGCTGCATCTATAAGTTCCCGTTTCATACGATCAGTCACGGCAGAGCCCCGAAAGCTGGGCTCTGCCGTGATTTTTCTGTTATGGAGATCCCGGCGCATCGGCACTGCGGCCTCGCAGTTATTCTGCCTTTGCCTTCCGCAGCGCGAGGATCCGGTTCATCTCGTTATAGACGATCATATAGCCTTCGTCCACACCCATGCCGGGCTTTGCGAGGATCTGTGCCGGCTGTGTCGCCATGGCGCACTGCACGCAGACCTGCGCAGAGCGGTCGGTCTCATTGCAGGTGCCGCCCTGATATGCACCGATGCCCTTTTCCTTGCAGTAGAGGACTGCCTCGATGGTATTGTTGATGCCGCCGAGATCCGGCGTTTTGATCTGGATCATGTGACCGGCTTTGTGATCAGCGAAAAGCTTGATATCTTCGAGCGTATTGCACCATTCGTCAGCGACCAGCTCAACATCGATGCCGCGCCGGTCCAGCTCCGCGGTCAGCCCCGCGAGCGCCTCCATCTGCGTTTCGCGGTCACAGTCGCAGTCCATCGGTCCTTCGATCCGCAGGTGGAACGGCTTTGCGGTCTGCTCCAGGACCGCCAGATAATCCGCCATGGCTGCATAGTTATGATTGCCGAAGGCTGCGCCGATCGTACCGTAGACATCGATATGCAGGACCGGGGCATAGTGCTCGTCCAGACGCTGCGCCAAGATCCGGTCACGAAGCCACGCCACATACTCCTGAAGCTTTTCGCCGTGCGCGCCGAGCTTTGTCTCCACGTTGTTGATCAATGCGTGCGGGAGCACCTGCGCGCCCTTGATGATCATTTTGTCCGCATTATCATACCGGTCATCCCCGGACTGGGTAAAGATCGGGATCAGGTGATCCGATACCGTGCAGCCGTATTCATCCGCCACGACCTCGCACATCATGCGCCCGCTCGCCTTTGCAACGGCGTCAAGCAGCGCCTGAGAAACACCATAGCGGATCGCCGTATGCAGCCGCTTGCCGCCGACCTCGATGGCTTCCATCCTTGCGGCAAGCGCATGGAAATTGTCCGCTTCCTGGCCGACCAGACACGGTTTGATGTACTGCTCAATAATAGGAATAAAATCCTTCGCCAAAAACAGCGGATCGCGCCCGCCTGCGCCGGAATACTGTACCGCCGCGCAGTCGCCGTAAGCGACCTGGCCGTCCTCCAGGATCAGCATGACCGAGATCGCCTCGCCTGCCTGACGGACGGCGGAAAAGCCCTCGGTGACAGGCTGGCCGATATAGAACATCCCGTCGTGCCCCGCGCCGCGCTTGATCGCGCGCTGGTCGTCAAAATAGAAGCCGGTACGTCCGGGTGCGCAGACAACATTTTTGATTTTCATAAATAATACCTCCGTCGTTATCCATCAGTTTCTCGGCCGGCCGACAAGCCGCCCCTTACCGATCGCATACACATCATCGATGACCATCTGGAAGCTCGGCGCACGCTTTTCATATTTTGCGCGCTCTGCAATGCGCGCGGCGTGGAAATCCTTCAGGTCCTGCGGGAATGGGAGATTCCCCATGTTCAGGATCCGGATCGCACCCTCGTTATCGCGGCAGGGAAGCATCTGCCCTGCGTTATAGCGGCAGGGCGCAAACGGCACATCCAGCACGCCTGCCACAACGCCGCGGCAGACCCCCAGCGCGATATCTCCCTTGCCCAGCTCAAAGCATTTGTCGACAATACAGCGCGTCTCCCGGCGGATGATCTCCATTTCCTCGTCCAGATGCGAGTTTTGAAATATCTGGTCTGCCATCATATTGACGACCTGCTTTGTGCAGCGGAGCCCCTGCGCATTTGCCTCCATCGTCGGGATCCCGATCGCTTCGTGCGGGCTTTTTACGATGACCTTTGTGGCTTTGGAGAGCGCGGCGATCAGGCTGCCCGTGGAGATCACGCCGAAGGCCTTGGCTTCGTCTGCGGGGAAGCCGCCCATCCACTGATGCAGTACCGTGGTAACAACGACCTGATCGTACCCGTATTTGTGCAGATATTCCTCGGTCAGCTCCTCAAGCGTGCGGATGGCCGCGATGTCCTGCACGATGTTGCCGCACTGCCCGTAGCCGACGGTGATGTTGCGCACGCCCTGTTCGGCGGCAAGCAGCGCTTCGATGATGGCAGCCGCGTGCGAAATGCACGGCGGCACCAGCGTGCCGGTCAGCGGTCCGTACGGCTCCCGATTGATGGAGATCCCCATTTCCTCGTACAGGCCTGTCAGCCGGTCAACATACTGCCAGGAGCGGATGGTCGTTTCCATCGGAACATTTTTGCAGTACGGAAGATTGTAGGAAATACCGCCGCCCTCATAGCTGGTAAAGCCGCCGGCATAGGCGATCTCCGTCAGCAGACGCGCGTCCGGGGTGCCATGCCGCACCTGCAGCGGCGTGTGGACGCTCTCGATCACGCGCCGGCAGCCGGCGACGCCGTGATTGACCGCGGGAAAGCCATTGAGCATGGCGCGCCCGAGCCGGATGGATTCCTGAATGCCGTCCTCCGCTTCGGCATAGCGGTTTTGCCGGGTGTAGCTGTCGATCGTGGTGGGCAGAAGGTCGGCCTCGCCCTCCTTCTCCAGATACTGCATGAGCTTGATATGTTCCTCGATCACCGGCACGCCGGCACGCGGCTGAATGAGCGTCCGCCCCGCTTTCTTGGCCTCCAGAAGCTTCGTGGAAAAGACACGTTCCGGCGAGAGCCGTTTCTGATAATCAGCGGCCTCCTGCAGGTCTACGTCCTTTCCCGTCGGCCATTGGCCAAGGACCTCCTGCCGTTCCTGCATGAAGACGCCTTCGTCCAGCTTTTTGTTCTGAATTTCCATCTATCTGATCATCCTTTTCATAATTTGAAGCGCCGCAAGCGGATCATGCGTGGAAAGCAGCCCCATTGCAGCGAGAATATAAGAGGAATCGATCAGGATCTCCGCGTTTTTCGGGCGCAGAGACGCCGGATCGGCGGGGTCATAGCAGAAATAAGACGCGATCTCGCGCACACGCGGTGAATGGATCAGGCTCCCGCCGGTCGCCACGACGCGCCGCACGGCCGTCAGATCCTTGCCCGCCTGCACGAACGTCTGCCCGAGCAGGGTATAGGTCTCTTCGATCGTCCCTGCATGGCGCTTTGCCGCCGTGCTGACCGCCATACATGCCAGCGCATGATCCAGCTGCGCCAGCTCCCCGTCACAGTCCGGGACGAGCTCCGTCTGTTCACTCAGCATCCGGCACAGCGTCTGCACCCGCTGCTCCGGGAGCCCGGACAGCTCTGCGAGGCGGCGTGCACCGACCGCATCCAGAATGCCGAGAACGGAGTAGCGCATCCCGATGTCTCCTTCGACGGTACGCTTGGCATACGGCTCCGGGAGCCCTTTGTAGACGGTGTTCATCTGCCGGGGCATTCCTTCGCAGATGGAGTAGACATCAGTCGTTGCGCCGCCTACGTCCACCGCGGCCAGCTCGCCGATCCCCGGCTCGCCGCCAAACCCGCCGGAGAGCAGCTCCAGCGCTTTGAGCACGGCTGCCGGTGTTGGCATGAGGATGTCGTTCATCCTTTCGGCCGCGCGATCGAGCCCCTTTGCCTGAATGATGCGGCTCAGAAAAATTTCGCGGATCGCGGCCTGCGTCTGCTCCGTTTTGAGCAGGCCAAACTTCGGCATGACATTTTCACATACCCGCACGCGGCATCCGGCGAGGATCCGCTCGCATTGCCGCGCAGCCGAGCGGTTGCCCGCGACGATGATCGGAAAATCCGGCTGCATGGCGGCCAGCATGTTTGCGTTATGCAGAATGCAGGCCGTGTTTCCGCCGTCCGTCCCGCCGACGAGCAGAAAGATATCAGGCTTCTCCCGCCGGATCTGGTCGATATCATCCTCCGTCAGCTCAAACGAGAATTGTCCGATCAGCTTTGCTCCGGCGCCGAGGCTGGCCATGCGCGCGGCCTCCAGCGTCAGCTCCGGCACAAGGCCCGATACGATCATCCGCAGTCCGCCTGCCGCGGATGAGCAGGCATAGCGCTCGGCGTATTCGAGCCTGCCGGTTTTCTCCTCAAGCTGCCGCAGCGCGGCGGAAAAGCCGTCATTGACATCTGTCTGGACGGTCGTATAGGCGGCTGCCGTTCCAAGCACGCGCGCCGTGTCAACGTCTACAGCCGTCAGCTTGGTATAGGTGCTGCCGAAATCCGTCAATAAAACAGGCTTCATACCGGCACAGCCTCGCTGCATGCAGCGGCATCCATATGCAGAAGCTCACGCAGCGCGTCGATGGTCGTTTCCGGCGGCGTTCCAGGCGGGAAAGCGCGGTCAAAGCCCATGGCGTGGAAGCGCTTTTCCACATCCTCAAATTTCTGCTTGCCGACAACGATATTTCCGCCGACGACCAGCGGGATCCCGAGAAGGCCGGCCTCGTCACACTTTTCGCGCATCCCGCGGCAATCCAGCTCCCCCTGCCCATACAGGCTGGAAACCACAATGGCGTCCGCGTCTGATTCGATGGCTGCAGAGATGTACTCCTCCTGTGACACCATAACGCCGAGATTAACGACATCGAACCCGGCTTCGGTAAATGCGTGATAAAGGATCTTGTTGCCGACGGCATGGACGTCTGCTCCGATCACACCGATCACAAGAACCTTTTTTCGTGTCTGCTCTGTTTGCATGGAAGGAACTCCTCTCAAAAAATGATTGGAAAATTTCATTTTCAGACCGTTTCTACCTATTATTGTAGCTTCAGCCACGGGGAAGTCAATTTATTTTTCCGGAAATGCAACGAAACTTGCGTCGCTTGCAGGCCATGCAAGCGACGCAAGAAAAAAATTCATTTCGGAGAACGATTTGCCAGAAGCCGTTCGAGCCGTTCGGTCAGATAGATGGCAGAGCCCTCGTCGATCTGGTAGGAACAGGAGATCAGGCGCGCGTGTGCCGCAAACTGTGTCAGCAGCCCGAGCGCCTTTTGTGTGCAGAGCTTCTCATAGCCTTCCGGCACAAGGACCGCATCCTTGCCGCTCAGATACGCAGACAGCGATTCCGGCGGGTCAAAAAGCGCCGGTCCTGCGATTTGAAGCCCCTGCGTATATTCGTCGCAAAAGCTGCGCAGCAGCGCGCCAAAGCGCAGGCTTTGGCTGACGATCCCTACGCGCTGCCCGGGCGAAAGCTTTACGATCGGCGCAACGCTGGACGCCTGCAGGCGCAGGGCGATTTTTGCAACTTTTTCCGCCTGCCCGGTCATCCCGGCAAGCTGTTTTGCATGTTCGGTCGTCGTGATCATCACGTCCATCTGCTGCGCGAGCCGCCCGGGGTGCTGCTGCACCTGCTCGAGCAGCAGGGTATGCAGCTCGATGCCGTCCATATGCCGGAGCTGCTCTTCCAGCTGCGCAAGCACCTCGGGGTTGCATTCGACCAGCGCGACCTGCAGCTTGGGCTGCTGCGCACAGAAGCGGCGCAGCTGGTCCGCAAAGAGCTGTTTCATTTCATGGACGCTGATCCCCATCTGGTGCAGCTGCTGCAGCAGCGCATTGATCTGCTCCTGTGCCGCCTGCCGGCGATCGGCTGTCCGGTGGTAGCAGACGAAACTGCCGCGCCCGGGTGTTTTGATCAGAAGTCCGTCCCGTTCCAGCTCGTCATACGCGCGTTTGACCGTACCTTCCGCCACATGCAGCTGTTCCGACAGTTCCCGCACGGTCGGAAGGCGTGTGCCGTCCGGGAGACTTCCGGCACGGATCCTGCCCGCAAGCTCCTGCCGGATCTGGTCATAGATAGGCGTTTCCCCTTCCGGTGCGCACAGATCAATGCGGTTGTTTTCCATTGCACTGCTCCAGATATGCCCTGCGGCCCGTCTCGTAGAGATCGTTTCCAAGGGCGTCGATGATCACGGTGACCGGGAAGTCCTCGACCTCCAAGCGCCGAAGCGCCTCTGCGCCGAGGTCCTCATATGCGATGACCTCAGCTTTTTTGATACATTTGCTGAGCAGTGCGCCGCATCCGCCGATCGCGCCGAAGTAGACCGCGCCGTGCTGCTTCATGCTGGCGATCACTGCCGCATTCCGCCTGCCCTTGCCGATCATGCCGCGCAGACCAAGCGCGATGAGCGTGGGCGCGTAGGCATCCATCCGATAGGAGGTCGTCGGCCCCGCCGAACCGATGATCTGACCGGGTGCAGCGGGCGTCGGACCGACATAATAGACCACTGCATCCATCGGGTCAAAGGGAAGCGGCTTGCCTGCCTCCACCAGCTCGCAAAGACGCTTGTGCGCTGCGTCCCGCGCGGTGTAGATCACGCCGGTCAGCAGCACGCTGTCACCGGCGCGGAGCTTCCGCGCATCGGCTTCGCCAAGCGGCGTTTTCAGTCTGAGCGTCATATCAAAGCACCTCCGTTCTATGTCTTGCCACGTGGCAGTTGATATTGACAGCGACCGGCAGCCCTGCAATGTGCGTGGGCATGGAAAGCATGTGTACAGCCAGCGCGGTGGTCCTGCCGCCAAAGCCCTGCGGGCCGATGCCGAGCGCATTGATGCGCTCGAGCAGCTCGCGCTCAAGCTCCGCGTAGAACGGATCCTCATTGTGCCCGCCCGTCTCCCGCAGCAGCGCCTTCTTTGCCAGCAGAGCCGCTTTGTCAAAGGTGCCGCCGAGGCCGACGCCGACTACGATCGGCGGGCAGGGGTTCGGCCCGGCCTGCAGCACGGCGTCCAGCACAAACTGTTTTACGCCGTCCAAACCGTCCGACGGGCGGAGCATGGCGATGCGGCTCATGTTCTCACTGCCAAACCCCTTCGGCGCGACAGTCAGCTTCAGCCGATCCCCCGGTACGATCTCATAATAGATCATGGCGGGCGTATTATCGCCGGTGTTCACGCGGTCCAGCGGGTCGCGGACCACGGACTTGCGCAGAAAACCGTCTGTATAGCCGCGCCGCACGCCCGCATGGATGGCTTCGTTCAGATCGCCTGCAATATGGACCTCCTGCCCAAGCTCAACAAAAACGCAGGCCATGCCAGTATCCTGACAGATCGGCTGCGGCCGTTCGGCGGCAATGTCCGCGTTTTCAAGGATCCGTCCGAGCACTTCCTTTGCGATTGGCCACGGCTCATCTGCATAGGCCGCGCAGATCCGCGACCTTACATCCTGCGGCAGCTGGCGGTTTGCCTCGACGCACAGCCGCGCAACGGTGTCCGTGATGTGTGAAGCTCTGATCTCACGCATCGTCATTCCTCCCCCTTTCGTTCTCCGATCGTATCCAGCAAGGTGCCGTCCCGGCCGATGACCTTTGCGAGCACACGCCCGGCAGGCGGCAGCGGCGCCGGTGTGCCTGTGATCTGCTCGGCAAGCGCGCGAAGCTGTGTGATCTCCAATACCTGCATCCCGGCCTGCGTCAGCCGCTCGCGCAGCTCTTCCCTTCTGGGATTGACGGCGATCCCCGCCTGTGTGATCAGCACATCAATGTCCTTGCCCGGCGTTGAGATGCAGGTGACGCGGTCGCGGACGATGGGAAGCCGGCCGCGGAACAGGGGCGCCGTGATGATCGAGAGTTTGGAGCCCGCGGCGGCATCGCTGTGCCCGCCGGAGCCGCCCATGATGCGCCCGGAGGAATCGGTGTGGACATTGACGTTAAAATCCGTGTCGATCTCTGTCGCGCCGAGGACGGCAACGTCGAGCGAATCCATGATGGAGCTTTTTGCACCGGCGCTTGCGTACTGCGCCGCGCCGACCTCGCAGTGGTTCGGGTTATCGCGGATGGAGGCCGCCGCCTTCAGATCAAAGCACTGCACATCCATCAGCGCCCGGAAGCAGCCCTCGTTGAGCATATCGACCAGATACCCGGTAATGCCGCCCTGCGCGTAGCTGCCGTGGATCTGCTCGCGGAGCATGATCTGCTTGAGATACATGGCCGTGGCAAGCGTCGCGCCGCCGGCGCCGGTCTGGAACGAGAAGCCGTCACGCAGAAGCCCGGAATTCTGGATGACCCGCGCCGCCGTCTGTGCCATGACGAGCGCAACGGGATTGCGCGTCATGCGCGTGGTGCCGGACACGATCCCCGCCGGATCACCGATGGCGTCGATCTGCACGACGTAGTCCACATAGATCTCCGAGATCGACCAGCCGGTCAGCGGATATTCCGCCAGCTCATCGGTGATGACGACTACCTTTTTTGCGTACATCGCGTCCGGGAACGCATATCCAAGGCTGCCGCAGGCGGATCTTCCGTACTTTCCCGTGCAGTTTCCCATGCGGTCGGAGCATGGCGCGGCGATAAAGGCCACATCGATGGGGGTGATGCCCAGCGCAATATCACGCGGGCGGCCGCCGTGCGTGCGGAACTCGACCGGCTCGTCCATCAGACCGGCGGAGATCTGCCGGCCGATCCCTGCGGAGATGTAGTTTGTCTGCACCTTCCGCACAACGTGGTTTTTGATGTGGTCCAAAAGCGGCGCGTGCGTGTCAAACAGCGCGCTGGCATTCACGGTCAGATCGCGGATGCCCATGGCTGCGATCTCATCCATGACAAGATTCAGCACATAGTCGCCGTTCCGGAGATGATGGTGGAAGGAGATCGTCATGCCGTCCTTCAATCCGGCCAGCGTGATCGCCTCACGGATGGTTTTTACCAGCTTCGTATTCATGCAAGTGTCCCTCCCCGCTTCAGGATCTGTTCCGCATCGGCAAGCGTCCGTTTCGCGCGGGCGGCGATTGGTGCGTCGATCATTTTGCCATGCAGCGCGACCGCTCCGCGGCCCTGCCGCTTTCCTTCCTCCAGCGCTGCAAGCACCTCGTTCGCATGGTCGACCTCTGCCTGCGTGGGGCTGAAGCAGCGGTTGATATTGCCGAGATGGCGCGGCGAGATGGCCGCCTTGCCGGTAAAGCCGAGGCTCTTTGCGAGCGCAGCGTCCGCGCAGAGTCCTTCATCATCGTCAACATCCGTAAAAGGCGTGTCGTAGACATCGATCCCTGCCGCCCGCGCGGCCATGACCAGCCGCGTCCGCGCGTATTGGATCTCCGCGCCCTCTTTTGTCCGTTTGCAGTGCAGATCCGCGCTCAGATCCTCTGCACCGAGGAACAGCGCCTGGACCCGCGGGCTGGCAGACGCGATCGAAAACGCATTTTCTACGCCGAGCGCCGTTTCGATCAGCGCAAGGATGCCGACAGCTCCCGCCGGCAGACCGTTTTCTGCTTCCAGCCGGTCGAGCGTTTGCGCAAGCATCTGGATGTCCTCCGCGGTACAGGTTTTGGGCAGCATGATGAGATCGGGCTTCTGCGGAACAACAGCGGCCAGATCTGCAAGGAACATGGGTGTTTCAATGGAATTGACGCGGACGATGACCTCGCTGCCGCAGAGATGCAGATTGCCGATGGCATAGCGCACCAGATCGCGCGCCGCATCCTTTTCCGTCGGGGAAACAGCGTCCTCAAGGTCAAAGATCACGGCGTCTGCGCCGAAAAAGCCGCAGCTTGTCATCATTTTCGGCGTGTTGCCGGGCACAAAAAGCATGGATCTTCTCATCGGTCAGCCTCCTGTGCGCGCGCAAGCGCAGTTTCAAGTCTCGCCCGGATGATCCAGTCCAGCGCACCGCGGTCGTGCAGCTCGACAAGCGCCGTGAGCTGCTGTGCATCCAACAGCTCGCCGACGGTCTGCTTCATGGCCTCACCGAATTGCGCGCGCAGCGCTGTATGGAGAATGATCTGTGTCTGATCTGCCGGTGTGACCGTCACGACGACGTCGCCGGATTCGTCCGTTCCCGCCGTGGCGGAATGCAAAAGTCCTCCCATGAAAATTCCTCCTTGTAATATATCAATTTGATGATATTATATAATACAATCAGGCTATTTGCAAGAGAGACAACATGCGCTATACTGGAAGAAACGCAAAGGAGGACTGCTCTATGCCGGAAAACGCGATCCAGCACAGTCATATTTACAGCACCTATTTTGCCCCGCGCGGCAGAAGCCGTATTTTCAACCTGGGCATTCAGCTCGCGCAGCTGTATTTATCGCCGTTTGACCAGATCATCGGTGTGATCGGGGAGGCCGGCTCAGGAAAAAGCGTGCTGATCAAAGGGATGTTCCCGGGTCTTGAGCTGACCAACGATGACGATGGCGTCAACGTGCGCCCGCTGCCGATCCTCGACCAGGATGCGGAGACCGGCTTTTTTTCCCCGCATACCTATCATATGGACATCCGCTTTGAGATGGGCTTTCATCAGCTCAGTGAGCTCGCGGATGCGATCCGGCTGGCCGTGCGCCGCGGCAAGCGCGTCGTGATCGAGCATTTTGATCTGATCTACCCCCTGCTGGGCGCAAATGCAAACCTTCTGATCGGTGTCGGCGAGGAGATCATCATTACCCGTCCGACGATTTTTGGTCCGGAGCCGCAGGAGGTCTATCAGCGCGCCTATGACTCTCTGCCGTATCGGCTGATGGCGCATACGGCAGAGGATCTTTGCGAGTGCTTTTTGCCGCCAAAGGAGCTGGAACGCTGCTCGCATGATGACGTGCACCACGGCTTTATCCTTGCCTTCCCGGACACAGCGCCGGAGCTGGATCTGGATCAGCTGGAGCAGCAGGTCGCGGAGGTCATCGCACGCGACGTACCGGTCGACTATGTGGACGAAAGTCATATCCGTATCGATCACGTGATCCACGAATGCACCGGCCCGCGTACCCACGTTCGTTCGACCGGAAAGGTGCAGGGCTTCCGCCTGCTCAAGCATTTTGTATTCGACCCATATACCAGACGCTATCTGCTGGTCGGCTGCGTCGGCGAGGATTCCGAAACCTATATGCAGCGTCTGGACCGGCTGTAACAGGCACGCTTCACTCAAAAAAAGAGCTTTTGTCCCTCAGGACAAAAGCTCTTTTTTCGTGTATCATGTGAACACTTCGGATCAATTTCCAAGTCGGTGACACAAAACTGTGCCACCAGCGAAGCGGTCACAGTTTTGAAGCGAGGAGCAACGGAGCAAGTTCGCACTTCGTACCCCTGCATCACGACCCAGCAACGCGGTCGCGATGCAGAAGCGAAGAAACGCCCCGTCCGGCTAAGAGACCTCGCCGCAAGGCGGGGGCTCGTGCCAAAAGGGGCGTTTCTGAGCTGTGCCAGGTGAACACTATGGATCAATTCCCACGTTGGCGGCACAAACCTGTGACCCAGCGGAAGCGGTCACAGGTTTGAAGCGAGGAGCAGCGGAGCAAGTGAGAGATGACTTTTTATGCAGAGCATAAAAAGTCGTCGCGAACTTGCGCAGTTCGCGACGAGCTGGTGCCGGTGGCCGGACTCGAACCGGCACGCCATCGCTGGCGGTGGATTTTGAGTCCACTACGTCTACCAATTCCATCACACCGGCGTTGCTGTCGGTAATTATACAGCATGGCGCGCGGAAATTCAAGAAAAAACTTCCGGAAGCCGCGTTATTCCTCCGCTTTCATCTGCTCGTTGAGGTGTTTGCAGAGCAGGGCGAGCGAGGCGGCCATGTTTTCGTTCTGGACGAGGATATGGTCTGGCACGTTCAGGTGCTTGGGCGCAAAATTCCAGATGGCGAGGATGCCGTTGCTGATGAGCAGATCGCACACGCCCTGCGCCTGCTCGGCCGGGACGGTGATGATGCCGATCTTGATCTGCTCGCGGCGGCAGATCTCGCCGAGGCGCGACAGGTGCATGATGGGCTTTCCGCTCTTGGAGGTGCCGATGATGGCGTCGTTCTCGTCAAAGGCGGCGACGATATTCAGGCCGTATTCCGCGAAGCCCGAGTAGCCGAGCAGGGCCCGGCCCAGCTTGCCCGCGCCGATGAGCACGGCGTCGTTCGTGTTGCCGTAGCCGAGGAACTGCTCGATATCCGCGATGAGCGCGGCGCGGTTATACCCGATCTTCGGGCGGCCGCCGGAGGAGACGAGCGCCAGATCCTTGCGCACCTGCACCTCGCCCATATGCAGCCCCGCTGCCAGCGCCGTGGCGGAGATGTTGACGCTGCTGCCCTCCGGCAGACTTTTGAGGTAGGCAAGATACGTCGGCAGACGCTTGAGTGTTGCTTTGGAGATCTCTTTTTCCATATGGCCGCCTCCTTTTGCTGATATCGATAAACGAATTTTGTATCGATAAATTTATACCACACGCGCGCGGTTTTTGCAACCCCCCAGCCAAGGCGCCTTAACTGCAGATCTGGCGCGAGATCTCCCGCCGCAGCCGCAGCATGATGCGCTTTTCCAGGCGCGAGATATACGACTGCGAGATGCCCATGAGGTCTGCGACCTCCTTCTGCGTCTTCTCCCGGCGGCCGCCGAGGCCGAAGCGCATGGAGACGATCTGTTTCTCCCGCTCCGGCAGCCGGCCGAGTGCCTGCCGCAGCAGCTGATGGTCCACATCGTCCTCCAAGGGGCGCATGACGATATCCCCGTCCGTGCCCAGCACGTCCGACAAGAGCAGCTCGTTGCCGTCCCAGTCGGTGTTGATCGGCTCGTCGAGCGAGACCTCCGTCTTCTGGTTGGCGATCTTGCGGATGTGCATGAGGATCTCATTTTCGATGCAGCGCGAGGAATAGGTCGCGAGCTTGATATTCCGGTCGGGCCGGAAGGTATTGACGGCCTTGATGAGCCCGATGGTGCCGATGGAAATGAGGTCCTCGAGATTGACGCCCGTATTTTCAAACCGCCGCGCGATATACACGACCAGGCGCAGGTTGTGCTCGATGAGCGTCTGCCGCGCCGTCTCGTCCCCGGCGGCGAGGGCCTCGATCGCGCGGCGCTCGTCCTCGGGCCTAAGCGGCGCGGGCAGGACGTCGCTGCCGCCGATGTACATGATCTTCCCCGGCTGTATGAGGCCGAGCTTCTGCAGAACAAGTTCCAGTTTCATCCGATCTCTCCTCCGATCAATGCATGATAGCTTCCTCCGTCCGACACGGGCGTCGGGGAAAAGGCTGCAAGGCAACGCTTCTGCTCCCCTGTCCCCTCCTGCGCCTCGCAGCGCAGGCAGAGCAGCAGCCCCGCCTGCGTACCGACGCTCCGATAGCTCAAAAGGCGCACAGGAAGCGCGGGATCGCGCGTTTTGAGCCGCAGCAGCAGCGCCGCCGGGTCGGCCAGGGCCTGCGGCGTGACGCCCGCCTCCGGCAACAGCGCCTGCAGCACGCCCGCCTCGGCGACGAGCACGCGCTCGCCGGTCATCGGGTCGCGGAGCGTGCAGCCGGTATCGTGCAGCGCCCGGACCTGCACGCTCCGCCCGCCCAGGCGCAGCCGCAGCGTGCGGATCTCGCCGCCGTGCTGCACCGTGCAGGCAAAGACCGTGTAGCAAAGCGCGTACAAAATCCCCGCCAGAAGCAGCAGTCCCAGCCCGCTCACCGCGTAAAACGTTCCGCCCGGCAGCACGAGCACGCCTGTGCCGAACAGCTGCGCCGCCGCGACCGCCGCACCACCGAAGGCGCAGACGGCCGCGAAGAACAGCGCGCCCGTGCGCAGCGTCCCGCGTCCGGCACCGAACGCGATGAGCAGCATGGCCGCAAGGCTCGCCAGCTTCACCGGCAGCTGCCGCACAAACGCCAGCGCCGGGAACAGCGCCGCCGCGGCGTACACGCCGCCGAACGCCGCCGCCAGCGCCAGCCGCAGCCGCAGGATGCGCCCGCCGCCAAGCTTTGCCGCGCAGACGAGCAGCAGATAGTCCACTGCTCCGTTGAGCAGGAACGCCTCGTCGGCGTACACCGTCATCTCCATCGCCTCCCCCTGTTTGTCCCGGCCAGTCCAGCTTAGCGCGCGGAGGCAAAAAAAGCGGTCGCAATTCCAAGCGGAATTGCGGCCTTTCGTTCGTCAGGTTTTCCTTGTATTGTCAGATTGGCTTCCCGCCGCGCAGAATCTGGCGGATGCTTTTTTCCGCCTTGCTGCGCGGGATCATCAGCTCATGCCCGCAGCCCGTGCAGCGCAGGCGGAAATCCATGCCGCTGCGCAGCACCAGCCACTGCTTCGCGCCGCAGGGGTGCTCTTTTTTCATGACGAGGATATCGTTGACCTGTACGTCCATGGCGTATCTCCTTTTCTTCCCCTGCCTGCATATATTGGAGCAGGAATTGGGGGGGATCTTATGAATCATATGCTTCCGGAAGGGCTGCATCCGCAGCCGGAAGGCTATACCAGAGAGGAGCTGCTGCTCGCCATGCAGCAGCGCAGGGTCCTGCAGGCGCGGGCCGTGCTGTGTGACGAACGTCATGCGCTGCATGTGCCGCTCGGCTGCTGCGAGGGTGTGATCGAGCGCGCGGAGGGCGCGCGCGGCATTGCCGGCGGGCAGACGCGGGATCTTGCCATTCTTTCCTGCGTCGGGCGGCCGGTGTGCTTTCATGTGCTGGGATTTTTCCCGGACGGGCGGGCGCGGCTGTCGCGCCGCAGCGCGCAGGAGCAGGCGCTGGATCTGCTGCTCCGGCAGCGGCCGGGAGAGATCCTGCCCGCCGTCGTGACGGGGCTGGCGGAGTTCGGCGCGTTCTGCGACATCGGCTGCGGCGCGCTGGGGCTGCTCGGCACGAGACGCATCTGCATGTCGCGTCCGGCGCACGCGGCGGACTGCCTGCGGGTGGGCCAGCGGATCTTCACCGCGATCCGCACGATCGACCCGGTGCAGCGGCGCGTGACGCTCACGATGCGCGAGCTGCTCGGTACGTGGCAGGAAAACGCCGCGCGCTTCCGGGCCGGGCAGACGGTGACGGGGGTCGTCCGCACGGTGACGGACTACGGGGTGTTCATCGCGCTGACGCCGAACCTGTGCGGGCTGGCGGAGACGGACGGGCGGCTGCGGCCGGGGCAGGCGGTCTGCGTGTTCATCCGGGCCATCCTGCCCGAGACGCTCCGGATCAAGCTGACCGTCCTGCATCCACTCGAAGCGCTGCCGCCGCAGGCGCTGGTCTACACCCGGACCGAAGGCCATCTCGACCTCTGGCGCTACGGCACCCCGGACCGCGCAAAGGCGGTGACGATCTTCTGATCGCCTGCCCCATGCAGGCAGCCCCTTGGCTCCCCTTCCAGGGGCCGATTCCCCCTATCAGGGGGAAATGTCCCGAAGGGACAAAAGGGGTAGGGATGCTGTCACCGAAGGTGACTGAGAGGTTGCTGCAAATTTGGTACGACCTCTCCGTCTCGGCTTCGCCGAGCCACCTCCCCTGGGAGGGGAGGCTTTGTGTCGTCTACTTCTTGATCTCCTCCCAATATCGCTTGGCGGCCTGTTCGGTTTTGTTGTCGCCGTAGGTGTAGTAGGTGCGGTCTTTGATGACGTCGGGGAGGTATTGCTGGCGGACCCAGTGGTTGGGGAAATTGTGGGGGTAGAGATAGCCCTGGTCGCGTTCGAAGCCTGTGCCGTCGGCGTGGACGTTCTGCAGCTCGCGCGGGACGGGGCCGGTCTTCCCGGCCTTGACGTCGGCGATGGCGGCGTCGATGGCCATGCAGCCGGAGTTGGACTTCGGCGCGGTGGCAAGCAGGATGACAGCGTCGGCCAGCGGCAGCCGCGCCTCTGGAAGACCGAGCTGCAGCGCGCTGTCGACGCAGGCCTTGACGATGGGGATGGCCTGCGGGTAGGCAAGGCCGATATCCTCCGCCACGGAGCACAGAATGCGGCGGCAGGCCGAGGGCAGGTCCCCCGCCTCGAGGAAGCGGGCGAGGTAGTGCACGGCGGCGTCCGGGTCGGAGCCGCGGATGGACTTCATGAGGGCGGACAGATCGTCATAGTGATCGTCGCCGGCTTTGTCATAGCGCATGGCCGAGCGCTGCGAGACCTGCTTCGCGTCCTGCATGGTGAGCGTGACGACGCCGTTTACCGGCCGCGTGGCGGTATAGAGGAACTCGACGGCGTTGAGCGCCTTGCGGATATCGCCGCCGCAGGACTGGGCGATATGGCCCGTCACGCCGGGCTCGGGGACGATGGTCACGCTGTCGCGCGACTCGAGGAAGTTCAGCGCCCGGTCCACCGCCCGCTGCGCCTCCGCCTTCTCCACAGGCTTGAACTCAAAGACCGTGGACCGCGACAGGATCGCATTGTAGACGTAGAAATACGGGTTTTCCGTCGTGGAGGCGATGAGGGTGATCTTGCCGTTTTCGATGTATTCGAGCAGGGTCTGCTGCTGTTTTTTGTTGAAATACTGGATCTCGTCGAGGTACAGGAGCACCCCGTTCGGCGCGAGGAAGGTATCGAGCTGGGCGTAGATCTCCTTGATGTCGGCGGAAGACGCCGTCGTGGCGTTGAGTTTACATAATTTTCGTTGTGTTTTCTTTGCGATCAGATTGGCGACGGTCGTCTTGCCCGTGCCGGAAGGGCCGTAGAAGATCATATTGGGCACCGCGCCGGATTCGATGATGCGGCGCAGCAGGCCGTTTTCGCCCAGAATGTGCTGCTGGCCGCAGACGTCGGAAAGTTCCTGCGGACGAAGCGCGTCCGCGAGGGGCTGATACATATCGCCCGCCTCCTTTTTTTCTGTTTCTCGTATTATACCGGCTTCTGCTGCCAATTACAAGCGGACGGTTCCCTTTCCGCCGCATTTGTGATACAATACGACAAACGCAACGCAGGGAGGGGCAAACGCATGGAAACTGCCGAACGGGTGGCCGGGATCATTGCCGCGCTGAAAGAGGAATATCCGGATCCGGTCTGCGCGCTGCAGTATCGGAAGGACTACGAGCTGATGATCGCGGTGCGGCTGTCGGCGCAGTGCACGGACGCGCGGGTCAATCTGGTGACGCCCGCGCTCTTCGCGCGCTATCCGACGCTGGACGCGTTCGCGGAGGCGGATGTGGCCGAGGTCGAGACCTATGTCCACTCGTGCGGCTTCTACAAGCACAAGGCGGAGGATATCGTCCTCGCCTGCCGGATGCTGCGGGACGAATACGGCGGGAAAGTGCCGGACACGATGGACGCGCTCCTGCGCCTGCCGGGCGTGGGGCGGAAGACAGCGAATCTGCTGCTGGGCGATATTTACAAGCGCCCCGGCTCCGTCGTCTGCGACACGCACTGCATCCGCATCTGCAATCTGCTGGGTCTGGCCAGCGGCAAGGAACCGGCGAAGGTCGAGCAGCAGCTGCGCGCGATCCTGCCGCCGGAGGAATCGTCCGACTTCTGCCACCGGATCGTGCTGCACGGCCGCGCCGTCTGCGCCGCACGCAAGCCTGCCTGCGACCGCTGCTGCCTCGCGCCCTACTGCAGGAGCTTCTCCGGAAGCTGACCGGATCGATGCAAAACCGCCCGCCGTTTTGATAGATAGTCGTAAAAAGCTCATGCCTACACGCGATCTTGGCTCTCCCTCTGGGAGAGCTGTCGCCGCGGGCGACTGAGAGGGCCTTGCAGCCTCGTTCAGACGTCTCCCCTCTCCGTCTTCGCTGCGCTCAGCCGCCTCTCCCAAAGGGAGAGGCAAGGGATGCCCGCGCAAAATCAAATGATGCAAGAACAGGCACAACGGATGATCCCGCTGTGCCTGTTGTCTGTCTTATTCGGCCACCCATTTCGGCGGGCGGTTCGTTTTATTCGCTGAATTTCCGCTTCATTTCGGCCTGACGGCCGCAGGTCATTTTGCCTTCGGGGCATTTGCCGGTGCAGAAGCAGGTCGGACCATAGAGGCGGAACAACTCCGGCGAGACCTCGCGCAGGGCGGCGAGGGCCTGACAGGCGGCGTCGCGGATCTCCCACTGCGCGCGCGTGCAGCAGCGCAGGCGGAAGAAGACATAGAGCTCGCCCGCATTCATCGTCGTGAGCACAGGGACCGTCTGGCCGCTGAGCATCAGGTAGCACAGGGCAGACTCGTCCGCGCCGCGATCGCGCAGCTGCGCCGCGGCCTGTCCGGCCAGCTCGAAGGCGCTGCGGTAGCGCGCCTCCATCCCCTTGTCCCGGACGCTCTGCGGCAGGACATAGCGGTCATACCGGATATTCTGCAGCAGCTGCGGCGGGCAGAGCGACTGCATCCGGTGGCGCGTCAGGTGCGTGAGCGCGGCGAGCGAGAGGCCGCCGAAGAGCAGCGTATAACTCGCCTGTTCCAGCTCCCGGCGGCGGGGCCGGGCAAGGAGCGTCTTCAGAAGCTCGGTCTGCTCGTCCTCCCGCAGCGGCTGCGGGGCCAGGCCGTGCGCGAGCAGGTACGCGTCGCAGATCTTCCGCCCGGCATCCTGCGCGGCGGACAATACGGTGACGGGTGCGTCCGGGACGAGCGGCTGCGCCGCCTGCGGCGTCCAGTCCGGCGTGCGCCGGTAGACCTCCGGCTTGCGCAGGGCCAAAAACGGCAGCCGCGCCTCGCATTGGGCAAACAGGCTCTCGCCGAGCGCACGCAGCTCCGGGATGCCGCTGCCGCGGCCGTAGGTCAGCTCATTCATCACGTGGACGAGCTCGCGCGCGTTCATCGAGCAGAAGAAATTGCTGCAGAAGCAGTACGGCAGGACGAAGCGCGCATCCTCCTTCGGCACGCCCGCGGCCTCCAGCTCGTCATAGATCCCGAACAGCGCCCGGACGGCCGCGTCGAAGGCCGCCGCCTGCGCCGGGTCGGAAAAGTCCGGCGCGACATAGCCCGCGCCGGAAAAATCGACGTAGCGGCGGGATTTGACCGTGAAGGACGCCAGCCGGAATTCGATCAGGAACTGCTCGGCGAGGACGGAGACGTTCTCGAAGGATAAGTTTACATAACAATGTTCCAGCACCGACGTGTGCCCGGAGGAGAGCACCTTGCCGATGAGCTTTTCATTTTTTTCCTGCCCGGCGGCGAGGGACTTGGTGTAGATTTCATCCGCCGTGCCGTCCATCGTGGAGATCCGGCCGCCGGAGGCGATGATCGCAGCCGCTTCCGGGCTGCAGCTGATCAGGGTCACATGTCCGTGCATCGTGGGTCCTCTCTTTCTCTTGCGGTACATTTAGAGTTCATCGGAATGGCTCGCCCTGCTCGTCGTAGACCTCGAGCCGCCGGATGCGGGCGAAGTCGGGCTTGCATTCGGGCAGATAGGTCTCGATGGCGTTCACCAGCAGCTGCGGATTGCAGCTGGGATTCTGCGCCGAGACGAGGACGGTCAGCTCCAGCTCCTGCCGGGACGGCTGGCGGAGGCTGCACGCGAAGATCATCGGCTGCAGATCCAGCTCCGCTTCGCCGCCGCTCTTGGTGCGCTTCTTAACCAGCACCGGGCCGCCGGAAAACAGCGCCGCGATCCGGCTCTGCGCCGTCTCGGGCACGCCGGCGTCATACTCAAGCGTGATCTCGGCCTGCAGGCGGGTCAGGTGCTTGATCTTGACCGCGCTCTCATAGGCCCGCAGCACGCGGATGCCGGCGGGCATGGTGCGGTTGAGCAGGGCCGGGAGCTTTTCAAGGTCGACTGAGCCGTCCTGGATCTCAAAGTCCAGGATCTCGCAGCAGCTCTCCGAGCCGACGGGCAGCGGCAGGGCGATGGAGACATAGGCCCGCGGGCTGAAGCCCTGCGAGTGCCAGATCATGATGTCCGCCCGCTTGAACGCGCGCTGGAAGATGCGCATGAGGTCAAGATGCGAGATATAGACCGCGTCGCCGGTCTTTTCAAACAGCAGGCGATTCATCGCACAGCCCCCTTTCGCTCAGGCGCCGGGCGCCGCAGCCATTGCAGTGCGTGCGGCAGTCGGGCGTAGATTCCGAGCGCAGCGCCTTTTCGCGCTCGCGCAGCAGGAAGTTCGTGGTGACGCCGACGTCGATGGTCTGCCAGGGCAGGATCTCGTCCACGCCGTAGCCGCGGGTCGTATAGAAGTCCGGGTCGAGCCCGGCGCGGCGAAAGGCCTCGAGCCATTTTTCATAGTCAAAATACTCGTCCCAGCCGTCGAGCCTGCAGCCAAGGTTGTGCGCCTCGAGCAGGGCTTTGCCCACGCGGCGGTCTCCGCGGGCCATGACGGCCTCGAGGCGGCTGAGATCCGACTCGTGATAGCGGTAATCGACGCATTTGGCGTGCAGGTTCGCCTGCAGCAGGTGTACGCGCCGCAGGTATTCCTCCGGCGTGATCTGCGCCGCCCACTGGAACGGCGTGAAGGGCTTGGGGACAAAATAGGCCGTGGCCAGATTGATGGACAGGCCGCGCTTCTTCCCGCTCCCGTTTTCCCGCCAGACCTGCAGGATCTTATAGACCAGCTCGGCGATGCCGATGACGTCCTCGTCCGTCTCGGTCGGCAGGCCCAGCATGAAATAGAGCTTCACGCTGTTCCAGCCGCCGGAGAAGGCCGTGGCGCAGGTGGAGAGGATCTCCTCCTCGGTGACGTTTTTGTTGATGGCGTCGCGCAGACGCTGCGTCCCGGCTTCGGGCGCAAAGGTCAGGCCGCTCTTGCGCACCTTCTGGATGCGCAGCATGAGCTCGCGCGAGAAATTGTCCGCGCGGAGACTGGGCAGCGAGAGGTTGATCTTGCGCGGCTCGCAGTAGCGGAGCAGACCGTCGGCCAGCGCCTCAAGCTCGCGGTAGTCGGAGGTCGAGAGGCTGGCGAGGGTGATCTCGCTGTTGCCGGAATCCTCGAGCGATTCGATCGCCTGTCTGCACAGGGTATCCGCGGATTTGGCGCGGATCGGCCGGTAGCAGAAGCCCGCCTGACAGAACCGGCAGCCGCGGATGCAGCCGCGGAAGATCTCCAGATTCGACCGGTCGTGGACGATCTGGGTCGAGGGAACGATGGTCTTCGTGGGGAAATAGGCCCGGTCCAGATCCTGCACGATGCGTTTTTTCACGCGCGCAGGCGCGCCGGGCGCGGGCGTAATGGCGGCAAGGGTGCCGTCGGGATTGTAAGTATGCGTATAGAGCGACGGGACGTAGACGCCCTCGAGCTTCGCCGCCTCGCGCAGAAATTCCTGTTTGCTCAGACCCTGCCGCTTGGCAGCGCGGTAGCATTCGATGATCTCGCGGGTGCTCTCCTCCCCTTCGCCGATGGAGAAAAAGTCGATGAAATCGGCCAGCGGCTCCGGGTTTACCGTGCAGACGCCCCCGGCGAAGACAATGCCCTCCAGCCCCTTGCGGTCTTTGGCCAGCAGCGGCAGTCCGGAAAGCTCAAGCATGTTGAGCACGTTCGAGTAGCACATCTCGTAGCCGAGCGTGAAGGCGACGAGGTCAAAATCGCGGACAGGGTCGTGGCTCTCCAGCGCCCAGAGGGGCAGCCGGTTCGCGCGCATCTCCGCCTCCATATCGCCCCAGGGGGCGAACACCCGCTCGCACCAGACGCCGGGCATCTCGTTCATCACGCCGTAGAGGATGCGCATGCCGATGTTCGACATGCCGATCTCATACGTATCCGGGAAGCAGAACGCCACGCGCACGTCGATGTCCTGTTTCCGCTTTACGATCTGGTTGTATTCTCCGCCCACGTAGCGCGCAGGCTTCTGCACGCGCGTGAGTATCCTGTGGATCTGATCTGTCATGGCCGTTCCTTCTCATTCGTTGCATTTCATTTCATTGTAACCGCTGCGGGCATAAAAAGCAACCGGTAACGTTCCGTTTCGCGGCCGGAACTGCCTGTCGGCGCTATTCGCCCGTGCGCTTTGCCAGCGTCAGCAGCCGAAGCGTCAGATACGCCGCCGTGCCGAGCGGCCAGAGCCCGGCGCGGCGGAAAAACGTCAGGATAATCCCCGCCAGCAGCAGCGCCGCGCAGACCGCGAAGCTGCTGCGGCGGGAGACCGCCTCGGCGCGCGCCAGCGGCAGATGCTGCGCCAAGGCGCAGCGGACCGCCCGGCCGCCGTCCAGCGGCCAGACGGGCAGCAGATTGTAGATTCCGAGCATCAGACTGTAGGCCGCGAAGGCGGGGCTCCGCATGCAGAACAGCGCCCCGCAGACCAGGTTGACCAGCGGCCCCGCCAGCGCCGCGAGCAGCTCCTGCCGGTAGCCAAGACCGGCCGCATCGATCCGCAGATCGGCAAAGCGGAGCGTCAGCCGCCGCACCCGGCCGCCGCAGGCCAGCATCATCACGACGTGCGCGAGCTCATGCACGCCCATGGCGTACAGGATCGGCAGGACCGACCCGCTCCGGTCGAGCGCGGCAAGGACGATCGCAAACATGAAAAAGCCCGGCCGGAGGTCAATTTCCGGCACCGGTCAGGATCTCAAACGAGCCGGACAGGGCCTCCTGCACCGGCTCGCCCTCCCGCAGCCGCTCCGTCAGGGCTGCGAACGCCTGCACGGTCTTCGTCTGCCGCGCGGCGCCGGAAAGCCGGGTCAGCGCGGCGTCCACCGCCGGGACGCAGGTCTTGAGCGTCAGCACCAGCATCACGAGCGCCAGCAGCAGATACAGCCGGGAGATCCACGCCCCCGGCTGCCGGTCCGTTTTGCCGCAGGATTTGTCACGCGTCTGCTTCATTGCACGCACCTCCTCAGGGAACTATATGCGCCCGAGAAAATTTCATGCAAAGCCCTTGACAAACTGCCGCAAATCCCCTATAATACTCGAGCTGACGGGGTGTGGCGAAGTTTGGTATCGCGCTTGGTTCGGGACCAAGAGGCCTCGGGTTCGAATCCCGACACTCCGACCAAATCCGGCTGAAATCTTTCGATTTCAGCCGGATTTTTCTGCGTTTTCGGAACATTTTCCGATGGAGAATTCTGTGACTTTTCCGTCTGACCCAAACCTGACCCAAACGAAAAATCAGGTAGAATTATTCGCACGAGAAAGAATGATGTTGTGAAAAATTCCGAGCAGAAAGGTGCGGAAATGCCCCGAAATGCCCGCCAAAAATATCCGACCAACCTTCTCAGGCGGAAGCGTGCGCACGGGATCGTGTACCATGCAGCCGGGTATAAACATAGCTCCGGGCGCAAGGGTGTTGACTATGATGCCATAGCACTTAAGGCGGTGACGGAATGATCCGCCACCGCCATGCTTACTGCCGAGTTTCTTCGGACCATTTGAAAATATCAAGCTAATGTATCAAATGCAATAATCTTTCCATTTTGCTGTCCCACTCTCTGCTGGAATCGGCGCACTCTTTCAGTTCAGTTTCGACTTCAGTATTTATCGGAAGATTTTTCTTGTAGCGGATGGTATGCTCAAGGCTTGCCCAGAAGTCCATAGCGATTGTACGGAGTTGTATCTCCACCGGCACATGGATCTCTTTATTCGCAAAGAATACCGGCAACCGGATCGTCAGGTGCAGACTGCGATAGCCATTTGGCTTAGGGTGTGAAATATAATCTTTCTCTGTGATAATTTCAATGTCAGACTGATCTTTTAAGCACTTTGCCAAAAAGAACACATCCTCCTCGAAAGAGCAGATTACACGCACACCGGCAACATCCATGATATTTGCCTGCATGGTCGGAAAATCCAGAGGAAGTCCGCGCTTGTGCATCTTATTCATAATGCTGGAAGGCGACTTCAAGCGGCTTTTCATACTTTCTATCGGATTGCGGTCATGCTGCAATGAAAATTCCTCATTCAAAATTTCCAACCGACTTTCAAGTGCTTTCAGTGCGCAGCGGTATTGCAGCATGACTTCCTGATATCTGCGATTTTCACTTAAAAGGCGCTGGCATTGCAGATCGTCCAAGCCTTTATCTGTCGCAACCGTCAAACCAAATAGATTTTCACTCATAGCTTCTCCATTCCGCAGGGATAGGCGCTCTGCGCTGTCAGCCGCTCTTGTGTTACGACCTGATAAAAGCTGTATCCGCCGGAGAGATGGGCACAGGTGAAACCGTACTGCGTCAAAAGCCGGCAGGCCAGATAACTGCGAAGCCCTGTCTGGCAATTCACATAGACAGGCTTGTCCCGCTCTAACTCGTCCAAGTGTTCCCGCAGATCGTCCAGCGGAATATTGTGGAATCCATTCAAGTGCCCACGTCGATATTCGCCTTCCGTACGGACGTCCAGCAGCGTCGCACTGCCATTGCAAGGCAAGTCCTCAACCTCATTCCAATGGAACTGCCGCACTTTCCCGCTCTCCAAATCTTCGATCATAAAACCGGCCATATTGACCGGGTCTTTGGCAGAGGAATAGGGCGGCGCATAGGAAAGGTCAAGCTCCGTCAGTTCCAAAGCTGTCATTTTTGCGCGAATGGCCGTTGCCAGTACATCAATGCGCTTGTCCACACCGTCGCCGCCAACGATCTGCGCACCAAGCAGCCGCAGGCTTTCTTTTTCATACAGTACCTTCATTGCCATAGACCGTGCGCCGGGATAATAGGTAGCGTGGGATGCCGGGAACAATACGACTTTGTCGTAAGCGATCCCTGCTGTCTGCGCTGCCTTCTCATTGATTCCCGTGGAGGCTGCTGTCAATCCAAACAGCTTCAGGACAGACGAGCCCTGAGAGCCGTGAAAGCGGCTGTTTCCGCCGCAGATATTGTCAGC
>CEAR01005890.1_pt1 | contig 116070 bp, 105 predicted proteins | sample 557461 | NCBI WGS metagenome assembly CEAR01 (sample SAMEA3182075, study PRJEB8094) | gut metagenome | biome: human; feature: gut; material: Stool; isolation source: human stools | place: Canada | collected 2012-03-14 | reverse complement strand
GCCAGCGCGCTGCCGATCTTTCCGTCGCCCACGATCACGATCCGCATGGTCTCAACTCCTTTTGTCTCATTATATTAAAAATCATACCACGCCCGCCCCTTTTTTGCAACCGCCCCCGGTAAAGCCCCCGTTCAGGAATGTTCCCTCTTGCCCGCGTGGGAAAAACACAGTATAATTATAATGAAAAAGAATTGCCGTCCCTGTCCCAAGGATCAATGCCGCGTCTGCCCCGCAGAAAGGTACCATCCATCAAAATTCCATCCGCACCTTCTATTGCCGGCAGATATTCTAAGGCAACTAGTATCAAATTTGATACCCCCGTATCAGGCGGCGCGTAGTATGCCGCCCGTAAGGTGCGTATCGTGTGGAACGACGACCAAAACATTGGGGCTTACCTGAAATCAGAGGCAGCATGCACCCCGCGTCCCTAAGCGCCCTTTTCTCCCCTATCTTTTCCCGCGCAAGGGAAAAGATGGGGCCGCCGGAGACACGTCAGAAATGACCACGACGGAACGAGTCCCCGCTGTTCGCGGAGCCTCTTTTCCTCTGTGCTCATTTCTTCCTTTCCAAACCGCAAACTGAATTTGCGGTTTGGGCTTTGAGGCCGGAATGCCCTTCCGGCAATTTTCCACCAGGAGGTTCCCTATGAAACAGCAATATCTGCAAACCGGAAAGATCGTCAGCACGCACGGCGTGCGCGGCGAGGTCAAGCTTCTGCCCTGGGCCGACAGCCCGGAGTTTTTGCTGCAGTTTGACACGCTCTGGATCGGCGGCCGCGCCTACCGGGTGGAGTCCTCCCGCGTGCAGAAGACCTGCGTGCTCGTCAAGCTCGCGGGCATCGACACCGTGGAGGCCGCCAGCGCCCTGCGCGATCAGGTCGTCTCGATCGACCGCGCCGACGCGCAGCTGCCGCAGGGCAGCATCTTTATCGCGGATCTTCTGGGTCTGCCGGTCTACGACGGCGAAACGCCCATCGGCAGGCTGACCGACGTCATGTCCACGCCCGCCAACGACGTCTACGTCGTAAAAGGCAAGGACGGGCAGGAGCATCTGATCCCCGCCGTGCCGGAATTTGTCCTCGAGCGCAATGTGGACGAGGGCTATATCCGCGTGCGGCTCATCGAAGGGATGTAAGGCCATGCGTTTTGATATCATGACGCTGTTTCCGGAGGCTGTGGCGCCGATGCTGAACGCCAGCATCCTCGGCCGGGCGCAGAAAAAGGGGCTCATCGAGATCCACGCCCACCAGATCCGGGACTATACCACCAACAAGCAGAACCAGGTGGACGATTACCCCTACGGCGGCGGCCGCGGCGCGATCATGCAGTGTGACCCGCTGTGGCGCTGCTGGTGCGCGATCTGCGATGAGATCGGCGCGCCGGTGCACACCATCTTCCTCTCCCCCTGCGGCCCGTCGTTCGACCAGGCCAAGGCGCGGCAGCTGCAGGCGGACTACGACAATCTCATCCTCGTCTGCGGCCACTATGAGGGCGTGGACCAGCGCTTTCTCGACGAATGCGTCGACGAAGAGATCTCCATGGGCGATTTCGTGCTCACGGGCGGCGAGATCCCGGCCATGGCGATCGTCGACGCCGTCTCGCGCCTGATCCCGGGCGTGCTGGGAGACGAGGTCTGCTTCACCGACGAGAGCCACTGGTCCGGGCTTCTCGAGTACCCGCAGTACTCGAGGCCCGACGACTGGCACGGGCTGACGGTGCCGGAGGTTCTGCGCTCCGGCGACCATGCGAAGGTCGCCCGATGGCAGAAAAAGCAGTCGATCCTGCGCACGCTGCACCGGCGGCCGGATCTGTTTTACAAGCTGCGCTTCCCGTACAAGACGCGGGCCGAGCGCAAATTTATCGCAGAACTGGAGGCAGAGGATGATGACTTCCGCGATCGAGACCCTAAAAACCTGGATTACCGAAAGTGACAACATCGTGTTTTTCGGCGGCGCGGGCGTGTCGACCGAGTCCGGCATCCCGGACTTCCGCAGCACGGACGGCCTGTATCACCAGAAATTCGACTATCCGCCCGAGACGATCCTGAGCCACACGTTTTTCTATCAGCACCCGGAATATTTCTTCAAATTTTACCGTGAAAAGATGCTCCCGCTGGACTATCAGCCGAACGAGGCGCACAAAAAGCTCGCCGCGCTCGAACAGGCCGGCAAGCTCCGCGCCATCGTGACCCAGAACATCGACGGCCTGCACCAGAAGGCCGGCAGCAAGCGCGTCTACGAGCTGCACGGCTCGGTCTACCGCAACTACTGCGAGAAATGCGGCAAATTCTATCCGCCCGAATACATCCGTGACAGCGCGGGCGTCCCCCGCTGCACCTGCGGCGGGCGGATCAAGCCGGACGTGGTGCTCTACGAGGAAAGCCTCGACCAGACCGTGATCGAGGGCGCGGTCCGCGCGATCGCGGACGCGGAGGTTTTGATCGTGGGCGGCACGTCCCTGACCGTCTACCCCGCGGCGGGGCTCATCCGCTACTACCGGGGAAACAAGCTCGTGCTCATCAACCGCGATGAGACCCCATACGATACGTACGCCAACCTGATCTTCCGCGACCCCATCGGCAAGGTGCTGGGCGCGATCTGAATTGCTATGACAAGAACGGAATTTTCCGCATGGTGCAAAACCGTGCATCTGCTTGACGGCGCGACCGGCAGCATGCTGCGCAGGGCCGGCATGCCCGCGGGCGTCTGCTCCGAGACCTGGATTTTGGATCACCCGCAGACGCTGACCGCGCTGCAGCGGGCCTATCTCGCCGCGGGCAGCGAGATCATCTACGCGCCCACCTTCGGGGCCAACCGCGTGCTGCTGGGCCACCACGACCTGCAGCGCGAGGTCCGGGCGCTCAACCGCGATCTGGTGCAGCTCGGCCGCGAGGCCGTGGGCACGTCCGCGCTGCTCGCGGGCGACATGACCACGACCGGCCGGCCCGTCACCCCCGGCGACGACAGCGCGTATGAGACGCTGCTGGAGATCTACCGTGAGCAGGTCGAAGCGCTGCTCGAGGCCGGGGTCGACCTGTTCGCCGTGGAGACGATGATGGGCGTGACCGAGTGCATGGCCGCCATCGAGGCCATCCGCAGCCTGTGCGAGACCCCCATTTTGTGTACGCTCTCGGTCTATTCTGACGGAAAATGCTATTTTGACGGCTCTGCCGAGGAAGCGGCAGAGCTCCTGCCCGGCCTCGGCGCGGACGCCGTGGGCATCAACTGCTCGTCCGGCCCGGACCAGATGGGCTCCGTCGTGCGCATGATGCACCGGGCCGCTGGTGATACGCCCATCGCCGCCAAGCCCAACGCGGGCCTGCCCACGATCACCGAGACGGGTGAAGCCGTCTACAGCATGGGCCCGGAGGCCTTCGTCCGCCACATGCAGGCCCTCAAAGCAAGCGGCGCCGCCCTCCTCGGCGGCTGCTGCGGCACCACCCCGGAATTTATCGCCGCGATGCGGAGCCTGAAATAACCCCCCTGCCTTCCCCTACGAGGGGAAGGCGGCACGGCGGAGCCGTGACGGATGAGGTGGGGACAGTTGCGTCCACGAGGCACTGTCCACCTCATCAGCCGCCTTCGGCGGCAGCTTCCCCTCATAGGGGAAGCCATGGACGTGAGCCCCTCAAGCCTCCCCTTTCAGGGGAGGTGGCACGGCGGAGCCGTGACGGAGAGGTCGCAGCAAATTTGTGGCAACCTCTCAGTCAGCTTCGCTGACAGCTCCCCTTTCAGGGGAGCCTTGGATTTTCGCTCCCCGCAAGGAGGTACAAATTATCTGGATTTTCACTGCACCTTCTATTGATGGCAGTAGTTCTAAGGCAACTAGCCGCAAATCTGATACCTCCGTATCAGGCGGCGCGTAGCAGAAACTCGTAGAGTGACCACCGAGTGGAACGACAGACGAAAACATTGGGACTTGCCTAAAATCAGAGGCAGCATGCACCCCGCGTCCCCAAGCACTCTTTTCTCCCCTATCTTTTCTCTTACGAGAGAAAAGATAGGGCCGCCGGAGGCGCGTCAGAAACGACCACGACGGAACGAATCCTTGCAAGCAAGGCTTCTTATCCTCTGCGCTCGTTTCTTCCTTTCCAAACCGCAAACTGAATTTGCGGTTTGGGTTTTATCGCAAATCTGCGACAACCTCTCAGTCTCGGCTGCGCCGAGCCAGCTCCCCTGGGAGGGGAGCCTTTGTGGACTCCGCAATTTTTCATCAGGAGGCAGCTATGCCTGAATTTTTACCGATCTCCCGTGCCGATATGACCCGGCGCGGCTGGGACCAATGCGATTTCGTCTATATCATCGGCGACGGCTACGTCGACCACCCCTCGTTCGGCCATGCGATCATCTCGCGCGTGTTGGAGGACGCAGGGTATAAGGTCGGCATCCTCTCCCAGCCGGACTGGAAGGACCCCGCCTCCATCGACGCTCTCGGCGAACCCCGCCTGGGCTTTCTGGTTATGGGCGGGAATATGGACTCGATGGTCAACCACTATACCGTCTCCAAGGCCCACCGGAAGACCGACGCCTATACCCCCGGCGGCATCATGGGCAAGCGGCCCGACTATGCCGTGACGGTCTACTGCAATCTCATCCGCAGGACCTATCGCCGCAAGCCCATCATCATCGGCGGCATCGAGGCGAGCCTGCGCAGGCTGGCGCACTACGACTACTGGTCGGACAAGCGCAAGCGCTCGATCCTGCTCGATTCGCAGGCCGATCTTCTGATCTACGGCATGGGCGAGCGCGCTGTGGTGCAGATCGCGGACGCGCTCAACGACGGCATGGACGTGCAGGACATCACGTACATCGACGGGACCGTCTACAAGACCCGCGCCGTCGACGATTCCGTCCCCTCCATCGTCCTCCCGTCCTATCCCGAGATCCAGAAAAACGCCCGCGCCTACGCCGAGAGCTTCGCCGTCCAGTACCGCAATACCGACCCCTTCTGCGCCAAGCGGCTCATCGAGCCGTATTCCGAGCACGAATTCGTCGTGCAGAACCCGCCGCAGAAGCCCTTGAGCCAGAAGGAGATGGATCACGTCTACGGTCTTCCCTACTGCCGGACCTATCATCCGTCGTACAAAAAGCTCGGCGGCATCCCGGCGATCCGCGAGATCGAATTCAGCCTGACCTCCTGCCGCGGCTGCTTCGGCGCGTGCAGCTTCTGCGCGCTGACGTTCCATCAGGGCCGCATCATCCAGACCCGTTCGCACGCGTCGATCCTGCAGGAAGCCGAGGCCATGACCCATGCCCCCGGCTTCAAGGGCTACATCCACGACGTCGGCGGCCCGACGGCGAATTTCCGCCAGCCCGCGTGCAAAAAGCAGCTGCAGCGCGGCGCATGCCCGGGGCGGCAGTGCCTGTTCCCCGCGCCGTGCAAGAATCTCATCGCCGACCACTCGGACTATCTGGCGCTGCTGCGCAAGCTCCGCAAGCTGCCGAACGTCAAAAAGGTCTTCATCCGCAGCGGCATCCGCTTCGATTACCTGCTGGCCGATCCCTCCGACACGTTTTTCAAGGAGCTCGTGCGCTACCACATCTCCGGCCAGCTGAAGGTCGCGCCGGAGCATGTGTCCGACCAGGTGCTGCGCGTCATGGGCAAGCCCCCGCACAGCGTCTACCAGCAGTTCGTGGAAAAATACAAAAAGATCAACGAGCAGGAGGGCATGAAGCAGTACGTCGTGCCCTATCTCATGTCCTCGCACCCCGGCTGCACGATGCAGGAGGCCGTCCGGCTGGCCGAGTATCTGCGCGATATCAACCACGAGCCCGAGCAGGTGCAGGACTTCTACCCCACGCCCTCGACGCTCTCGACCGTCATGTATGACACCGGCCTCGACCCGCGGACGATGGAGCCGGTCTATATCCCCAAAAATCCGCACGAAAAGGCCATGCAGCGCGCGCTCATGCAGTATCGCCGGCCGCAGAACTACTTCCTCGTGCGCGAGGCGCTGCAGAAGGCGGGGCGGACCGACCTGATCGGCTTCGACCCCAAGTGCCTCATCCGTCCCTACCCGCCGAAGGAGAAAAAGCCCGGCGCGCCGGACGCGCAGCCCGTGCGCCGCACTGCACCCGCAAAACCGGCCAAAAAACGCCCGCCCCGGCGGTAGTCTATCCGCCGGTCCCACCTCATATAGTCTTCCATACGAAGAAAAGATGAGGTGGAACCATGGAAAATACAGCAAATCGCATCACCCTGACCGGCACGCTGGCATCGCTGCCGGAATATTCGCACCAGAATCATGAGCGGAAATTTTTCCGCTTCCTGCTCTCGGTCGACCGGCTGAGCGGCACGGAGGATCTGCTGCCCGTGCTGGCGGCGGAGGACGTGCTGGCGCAGGCGGACCTGTTCGCGGGCGAGCGCTTTACCATCGAGGGGCAGATCCGCTCGTTCAATAACCGCGAGCCCGTCGGCCGGCGGCTGATCCTGTGCGTCTACGCCCTCTCGCTCACCACGACGCAGGAGCCCATGCAAAACGAAGCCGTGCTGACCGGCACGGTCTGCAAGCCGCCCGTCTACCGGCAGACGCCGCTCGGGCGGCAGATCACGGATCTGTGTCTGGCCGTGCCGCGGCTGTACCGCAGGACGGACTATATCCCCTGCATCCTCTGGGGCCGGACGGCCATGGCCGCCGCGGAATACCCCATCGGCACGGAGCTGACGCTCACCGGGCGTCTGCAGAGCCGGACGTATCTGAAAAACCTCGGCGAGACGAGCGAGACGCGCACCGCGTACGAGCTTTCCGTCAGCGCCTGCGAGCGCATCGCCGAGCCCGCGATCTTTTAGAAAAACTTCCCGTTTCCTGCAACCAACTGCGCAAAAATCCGTCTATAGAAGCAGAAGCACATAAGAAAGGAGAACTCAACATGAAAAAGCGATCGATCCTTGCCATCCTTCTCGCCGCCCTGCTGGCCCTGACCATTTTCACCGGCTGCGCGGCAAGCACCAAATCCGCCGCCATGGACAGCAGCGCTCCCCAAGCGCCCACCATGGAGGCGCCCATGGAGGAATCCGTCGAGGCGGAGGAATTCGCCTACGACACCGTTGCCACGTCGGAGGCAGGCGGCGGCTCCGCCGAAACGCCCGAGCCGGACGATTCCGTTGCCGACTATACCGCGAAGATCATCTATACCGCCTCCGTCTCCATCGAGACGACCGAGTTTGACAAGGCGGTCGCCGCGCTGGAAAATCAGGTGCAGAAGATCGGCGGCTTTGTGGAAAGCTCCAACGTCACGGGCGACACCCAGTACAATTCTGACGGCACGACCACCGTCGTCAACCGCTGGGCGTATTACACCGTCCGCATCCCCTGTGACCACTTTGAATCCTTCCTGCACGAGACCGAGGGCTTCGGCAACGTGACCTCCACCAGCCGCGACGCACAGAACGTCACCTCGGCCTACACCGACTATGAAGCGCGCCTGTCCTCCCTCAACACACAGGAGGAGCGGCTGCTGGACATGCTCGCGAAGAGTGAGGACGTCGAGACCCTCATCGCGCTTGAGCAGCGGCTGTCCGACGTGCGCTACGAGATCGAGTCCATTGAGCGCAATCTCCGCAACTACGATATGCAGATCAAGTATTCGACCGTGAATCTCGACCTGCGCGAGGTCGAGGTCTACACGCCGACCGTCCCGGTCCGGCGCACGTTCGGCCAGAAGCTGGCGGACTCGCTTTCCGACGGCTGGAACGGCTTCACCCGCGGCATCCAGAACGTGATCCTCGGCCTGGCCTCCGCCCTGCCCGCGCTGATCCTGCTGGCCGTCATCATCGCAGCTGTGATCGTCTGCATCAAAAAAGCCCGCAAAAAGCGCAAGGCGAAAAAAGCCGCGCAGGATCCTACCCCACCGCAGGACCCGCAGTAAAAAAACTCCGGTGCAGCCTTATCGGGCTGCACCGGTCGTTTTATTTTTATCGATATTTGGCAGCAAATCTGCAGCTGCCGGCGGCCTCGACGGAACGAGTCCCCGCTGTTCGTGGAGCCTCTTTTCCTCTGAGCCCGTTTCTTCCTTTCCAAACCGCAAACTAAATTTGTGGTTTGGGTTTTTCTACGCAAATTTGACACAACCTCTCAGTCTCGGCTGCGCCGAGCCAGCATCCCTACCCCTTTTGTCCCTTCGGGACATTTCCCCCTGATAGGGGGAATCGGCCCCTGAAAGGGGAGCCTTTGTAGGGCGTCAGCTCTCGTCTTTTTCGCGTTCGCGGAGGCCGGCGACAGAGGAGATGGGGAGGGTGAAGCAGATCGCGCCGGCTTTGGTGCCGGGGCCTGCGTTTTCGTGGATGGCGCGCATGATCGCGGCCTTTTCGTCCGCATGCGCGATGATGTAGACCATGTCCTTCTCGTCAGCCAGGCTGACGCCGAAGAATTTCTCCCCGCGTCTGGACCCGGTCCCCTTCGCGTGCAGGACCGTGCCGCCGCCTGCGCCCGCGGCCCGCGCCGCGTCCATGACGAAATCGGCATAGCCCTCGTTCAGAATGACAACGATCAGCTCGTGTTTGAATTCCATATGCGGCGTCCCTCCTGTTTTGCAGTCGTTCGTGAGATAGGCGAGCGTTTTGCCGCCCGCCACGCTCTTGAGCGGAACGGTCAGCAGGATCCCGTTGCCGGGAATGTCGATGAACAGCCTGCGCTTGGCAGCCCTGGTCAGCTGCGCGGCCTGCTGCGCGCCGGCGACGGCGCAGGTGACGGTCTTCGGCGTCTCGCCGAGGCCGTAGACGGCCAGATGTTCGTTTTTTGCCGTGCCGCGGCCCGGCATACTGAGGATCATGGGCAGCCCGGCCTCCCGGAACAGCGCGTTCATGACCTCGCCGCGGTCCGCGTCGGTGACGGCGATGATGTAATACAGTTCCATATCAGCAGGCCTCCCACAGTTCGATGATCTCGCTCTCGCCGAAGTCCGGCAGGGCCGGTTCCTTCTCCGCGCGGCGGGATTTGACAACGTAGATCGCACCCATGACCTGCACGGTGATGAGCGGCATCATGGCGACCAGCGCCACAAGGCCGAACGCGTCCGTCATCACGTTGCCGCCCAGCGCCTCGCACGCGCCCATGGCAAACGGCAGCATGAACGTCGCCGTCAGCGGGCCGGAGGCCACGCCGCCGGAGTCGAACGCGATCGCGGTGAACGTGCGCGGCACGAAGAAGCTCAGCGCCAGCGCGAGAAAATAGCCCGGCACCAGGAAGACCATGATCGATACGCCCGTGATGACCCGCAGCATCGCCAGCCCGCCCGCGGCGGAGACTGCGATCGACAGGCTCACACCCATGGCCCGGGCCGAGATGGCGCCCGCGCTCAGGTCCTCGACCTGCTTATTGAGGATATGGACGGCAGGCTCCGCATTGATGATGAACCAGCCCATGAGCATTGCCAGCGGGATGAGCAGCCAGCTCTTCCAGCCCTCGGTCAGCGCCGCGCCCAGCGCGTAGCCCACCGGCGAGAAGCCGACGTTCACACCCGTCAGAAACAGCACGAGCCCCGCGTATGTGTACAGAATGCCCACCATCACCCGCAGAAACGGCAGCTTCCGCAGCCGCAGCGAGACGAACTGGAACACCAGGAAGAACACCACGATCGGCAGCAGCGCGAGCGTGACCTCCTTCATGTATTCCGGGAAGGCGTGCAGATAGTCCCTGCCCAGCGCGACGGTATTGGTGATGGCGGCGGCCGCCTCGCTCTGCGTCTGCGCGGGCTGCGTCTTGTAGATCGCGCCCAGCAGCAAAACCGACGCGATCGGCCCGATGGAGCACAGGCCGACGAGGCCGAACGAGTCCGCCTTCGCGTTCTCGTCGGAACGGATCGAGGCCACGCCGACGCCCAGCGCCATGATGAACGGCACGGTCATCGGCCCGGTCGTCACGCCGCCGGAATCGAACGCGACGGCCAGAATGCCCTGGTCGGACAAAAACGCCGCGAGAAACACCAGCGCGTAGAACACGATCAGCAGCAGCCGCAGCGAGATGCCGAACAGAATGCGCACCATGCAGAGCATCAGGAAGATCCCGACGCCCACCGAGACCGTCAGGATCAGGACGGTCTTATCGATCTCCGGCACGTTGGCCGCCAGCACCTGCAGATCCGGCTCCGCCACCGTGATGGCGACGCCCAGCAGAAAGCTGACCACCAAAATCAGCCACAGCTTGCGCGATTTGGTCAGCTTGGCGCCGATGTAATTGCCGATCTTGCTCATGGACATCTCCGCGCCCAGTGTAAACAGGCCCATGCCGAGGATCAGCAGCGCCGTCGCCAGGACGAAGGAGAGCATCAGGCCCGTATCGACCGGCACGAGCACAAAGCAGATGGCCAGCACGATCAGGCTGATCGGCAGCACGGAGGCCGCAGCCTCCTTTAATTTTTCCAGTAGTTCCTGTCTGCGGTACAAAGCCTCACTCCTTTGCTTTTTTGCTTTTCAAGAATTATTCTTATTTTAGCAGAAAAACGCCGTTCTGACCAGAGCGGAAATGTAAAAAGGCTGTTAATTTTATGGACGGGCCGCGGCATATTCCGCGTCTGTGTATTTTTATGCATTTTCACCAAAGAATTCGCCGCGCGCTTGACGCCCGAATGGAAAACCGATACAATATTACAGCTTATGCACGAACGCCCCGGCTGCATGCGCGGCCGGGGTGGATCTTTATGAAAAGAGAGAAGACATATGGAGAAGAAACCCGCGCGCGCGATCGCGCTGCTGCCCATCGGCGTGTTCCTGGTCCTGTACCTGGGGCTCGGCATCGTATTTGAATATGTGCTGAAGATCAAGATGGGCTTTTACAATATCCCCATCGTCGTGGCCTTCCTGGCCGCGATCCTCGTCGCCTGCCTGCAGAACCGGGCGCTGTCGTTCGACGAAAAGCTGGAGGTCATGGCCAAAGGCGTCGGCGATAAGAACATCATGACGATGATCCTCATCTTCCTGGCTGCGGGCGTGTTCGTCGGCGTCGTCGGCCGCAGCAGCGCCGAGTCGGTCGCGTATTTCATGCTCGCGCACATCCCGGCGCGGTTCGCCGTGGCGGTCCTGTTCGTGGTTTCGTGCTTTGTCTCGACAGCCATGGGCACCTCCTGCGGCACCATCACGCTGATCGTGCCCATCGCGATCGCCGTGGCGCGGACGTCGGGCTTCAGCCTGCCGCTGTGCATCGGCTCGGTCATGGGCGGCGCGATGTTCGGCGACAACCTGTCGTTCATTTCCGACACGACCATCGCCGCCTGCAACACGCAGGGCTGCGAAATGAAGGATAAATTCCGCACGAATTTCCGCATCGCCCTGCCCGCAGCGCTGGTGACACTGGCGCTGATCCTCGTGTTCTCGCTGCGCAGCGAGATCGGCGCGGTCGAGATCCCGGAATATCACCTGCTGCAGACGCTCCCGTACCTGCTGGTGCTCATCGGCGGCGTGGCGGGCATCAACGTGTTCGTCGTGCTGCTGACCGGCATCTTCTCCGGCGCAGTCATCATGCTCGCCACCGGCGCGACGCATCCGACCGAGCTGCTTGGCAATATGGGCTCCGGCGCGTCCGGCATGTTTGAGACGATCATGGTCACGATCCTCGTCTCCGCCATGTGCGGCCTGATCCGCGAATACGGCGGGTTTGAGGCGCTGCTGGGCTTCATCAAGCGCATTTTCCACGGGCAGCGGGGCGGCCAGCTCGGCATCGGCCTGCTCGTCGGCGCGATGGACATCGCCACGGCCAACAATACCGTCGCCATCGTCATGGCCGGCCCCATCGCAAAGCAGATGAGCGAGGAATACGGCATCTCCGGCAAAAAGAGCGCGTCGCTGCTCGATACCTTCTCGTGCATCTTCCAGGGCATCATCCCCTACGGCGCGCAGATGCTGCTGGCCATCTCCGCCTGCGCAGAGCTCGGCGAGACCCTGACCGCCTTCGAGATCATCCCCTGCCTGTTCTACCCCTACCTCCTGCTCATCAGCTCCCTGGTGTTCATCTTCCTCATCCCGGAGAAAAAATAAAAAACTCGTCCCGGCTCCCCTCGGAGCCGGGACGGTCGTTTTAAAAAGGCAAAATGTCAGCGGGGTTTTGGGAAAAGCTCACAAATCCGAGACATCACATTTTGTGATTTTGCCCGCTTGTGGGAAACAGAAAATCAGGCTACAATAGGAAGCAAGAAAATGCACACGGGTGCAGAAAGGCGGCAGACATGGCGGCTCCCAGACCGACGCTTCAGGACGTTGCAGCACGTTCGGGCTTTGCGCTTCGGACGGTCAAGAAGGTCATGAGCGGCGATCTGTCTGTCCGCGACAAAAACCGCGAGGCGATCCTCCGCGCCGCGGAGGATCTGCACTACGTGCCGAACCGGGCGGCAAGCGCCCTGGGCCGCCGCAGCCATATCCGCATCGCGGTCGTCTATGCCAGATTTACGGATCTGTATTTCTCCGACATGGAGCGCGGCTTTCAGCGCGCGCAGGCGGAGCTGTTTGATTATGGCCTGACGCTCGAATATGTGGATACGGTCCTGGATGACCCGCAGCCGCAGCGCGAGGCGCTGCAGGCACTTTTGTCGCGCAGCGACATTGACGGCGTCGTCCTCAACCCGCGCAGCCAGGATCAGCTCGACGACCGGATCGACGCTCTGATGGCCGCCGGTAAGCCGGTCGCCGTATGCGGCACGGACGCACCTGGCAGCCGCCGGCTGTTTTATACCAGCTGCGATCCGGAGCGCGCAGGGCGGATCGCCGGACAGCTGCTCTGCTGGGAAATGGGCGGTCGGGGCCGCGCCGCCGTATTCTGCTCGCCCGGGCATGACCAGATCAACAAGCGGACCGATGGCTTTGCCGCATATGTGCAGACCCGCTGCCCGCAGATTAGGATCGACCTTATTTCGGAGCACGGCCCGGAGGGCTGCCGTCGGGCCGTCAACCGGCTGCTTGACGAAGGGCAGATCAACGGGATCTTCTGCGCGGCTGCGCCCGCGCTGTACGTCGGGCAGGTGCTTAAGGAGCGGCGCATCCCGGATTTCCCCATGGTCGGCTTTGACTATTCCGCGCCGACGGCCCAGCTGCTGCGGGAGCGGTATATCTCCGCGCTGCTGGACGAGCGGCCCGACAAGTATGCGTATCTTGCGGTCAAAAAGCTGTTTCAGTATCTGACCGACGGCGCGATCCCGGCGCCCGTCGAATTCACGCCGAGCTATATCCTCACCAGCGAAAGTATCCTCTGATGCACACGGTTTTTTCACTTCAAAAATGCACCCGTGTGCATATTCGGGTCCCGCAAAATGCACTCGCATGCAAGTTCGTTTCCGCCCTTCTGTCGCCGCGTCAGGATCCGCGCAGCTGCAGACCGGCGGCGAAATAAGAAGATCCACATGATATGTTTAAGGAGATGACAGCATGAAAAAATGGATTTCCCTGTTTTTAGCCGCTCTGCTGGTTGTCGGCATGGCGGCATGCAGCGCACCTGCGGCAGCGCCGGACGCGCAGGCCGGGCAGGCACAGGCGGATCAGCCGGAAGCGTCCGGCGAAGAAATGGTCGTCGTGGAAGCGTATATCGTCCAGCCGGACTGGAGCGACGCATGGGACGTGATGGAGGCCCGGTTTGAGGAGCAATACCCGTGGATCGACGTAGAATCGGTCGGTATGGGCGCGAGCGCATCGGACTTTATCTCGACTCGTGCATCCGTGAACGATCTTCCCGACGTTACGCAGATCGACAACAACTACATGTGGCAGACACTCTGCGACGAGGGCAATATCATGGACCTGACCGGACGCGACGTTTGCCAGTACATCCCGCAGTCCTATCTGGACGCCTACACCTACAACGGACAGCTGATCGGCATTACGCAGGGCGCAGCTTTTTCCACCATGTATTACAACATGCAGCAGCTGCAGCAGGCCGGCTGGAACGAGCCCCCGAAAAACTGGGACGAGCTGCTGCGCTGCTGCGAAGACCTGCAGAACGCGGGCTATACGCCGCTGACGTTCGCCGGTGACTTCCCGACCTCTCTCTGGATGGTATTTGAGCTGATGATCGCAAATGAAGCGGGCCCGCAGCTTGGCTCCGGCGTCTATGAAGCGCAGTTCAAGGACGGGACCTTTGATTTCACAGCCTATCCCGCGCTGGCCGAAAGACTGGACGCGCTGCGTCCGTATATTCTCCCCGGTACGCCCAGCATGAGCCAAGAGGACGTTGTCGCTGTCATGACCGACGGACAGGCAGCGATGTGCGTGGCGGGCAACTGGTGCGCCGCGACGATCCTGGACGGGATCGCGCAATGCACTGCCGACGCCTCGCTGGCTGCAGCCTCTCTGCCGCCGTTCCAGGCTGCGGACGAGCAGACATGGATCTCCGTCTCTCCGGAGACTGCCTTCGGCATCACGAACAAGCAGACCCGGACGCAGAAGGAGCAGGAAGCTGTGGAGCTGTTCTTTGACTGGCTGTTCCTTCCGGAAAACTTCATGCTGATCCAGAATGCGCGCGGCACCGTCCCCGTGCTCGGCAGCATGACGAGCGAGCAGATCGTTCTGCCGGAGGCCATGACGAGTCTGGTCGGAGAAATGAACGCCGCACCGTATGTCTCCATGGGCTTCAATCTCTATACCGCTCAGTTCAGCGACACCGCCTGCACCGCACTGCGGGATTTCTTCGGCGGCAATGAAACGGCGCAGAACGTGATCGATCTGATGTGGAAGACAGAACAGGAATCCTACTTTAACCAGAAGTAACGCACTTGACCAGCGGCAGGCTGGGCTCCGGCAGAGGTTCCTGCCCTCTGCCGGAGCAGCACCAAGGAGGAACAACGATGAATCTGAACGCCTACATGCCCGTCGCCGGGGAACGTCCGCTGGACAGCATCCTGCAGGACGGCGGCTTCTGCAGCATTTTCCGCACCATCGGCTGCATCGGCGACAGCCTCTCCTCAGGAGAATTCGACTCCATTCAGCCGGACGGCACCATCCTCGGCCATGATCTGTATGAACATTCCTGGGGGCAGTATCTGGCTAGAATGTGCGGCAGCCGGGTCTATAATTTTTCCCGGGGCAACATGACGGCCATGGAATACTGCCGGACATTTGCCGAAGAAAAAGGCTACTGGGACCCGGCGCTTGCCTGCGAGGCCTATATTCTCGCGCTTGGCGTCAACGATCTGGTGAACTATCATCACCAGCCTGGGACGCTGGCGGATATCTGCCTTACGGACTGGCGGAAAAACGCGCAGACCTTCACCGGATACTACGCGCAGATCATCCAGCGGCTGAAGGAGATCTCGCCGCGCGCAAAGTTTTTCCTGATGACGATCCCGCGTGATGCTAACATGGATCAGGAAGCCGTCCTGCTGCAGGGCTCTGTCATCCGGCAGCTCGGCGCGTTTTTTGACAACACCTATGTGCTGGACTTTTACCGCTATGCGCCGCCGTACGATGCGGCGTTCCGGGACCGTTTTTTTCTGGGCGGCCATATGTCGCCGTGCGGCTATCTGCTGACAGCAAAAATGGTAGCCTCTTATATCGATTTTATCATCCGGAACGACATGGACGCGTTCAAGGAATCCGCCTATTGCTGCACGCCGTATGCCTACCGGTAGGACGGTTTTTTGCAGCAGCCCTGACGGCGGCGCGTCCATCCGTCCGATCTGGAAGCCAGGAGGGATCCCTATGCAGGTTCGTCTGCCCTACGGAAAAACTGCGATCACGATCGATGCGCCGCCGGAGCGCGTGATCGCCTCCCGACTCCGCGAGCTGAAGCCTGCCTGCAGCGGCAGGCAGCTGGTCGCCGAGGCCATGCGGCATCCGGTCGCCGGTCCGCGCTTGTGCGAGCTGGCAAAGGGAAAACGCAATGCCGTCGTCATCATCAGCGATCATACGCGGCCGGTCCCCAGCCGCGATATCCTTCCGCTGATGCTGCAGGAGCTCCGGCAGGGAAACCCGAACATCGATATCACGCTTCTGGTCGCGACCGGCTGCCACAGGCAGACCAACATGCAGGAGCTGGAGCACAAGCTCGGCCCCGAGATCGTCCGGCAGGAAAAGATCGTCGTCCACGACGCGTTTTGTGCGCAGTGCAGCACGCAGATCGGTGTCCTGCCCTCCGGTGCGCCGCTGGTGATCGATACGCTGGCCGCCGAAACGGAGCTGCTCGTCGCAGAAGGCTTCATCGAGCCGCATTTCTTCGCGGGCTTCTCCGGCGGACGAAAGAGCGTCCTGCCCGGCATCTGCAGCAGCGCCACGGTGTTGGGAAACCACTGCGGCCCGTTCATTGCGCACCCCGCCGCAAGGACCGGAAATTTGGTGCAGAATCCCATCCACCGGGATATGGAGGCTGCCGCAGCGCTGGCGCGGCTGCAATACATCGTGAACGTCGTCATAGACGAGGAAAAGAAAACAGTGGCAGCCTTTGCCGGCGAATTCCGGCAGGCGCACGCCGCGGGCGTTGCATTCCTGCGGCGCTATTGTGAGACAGCGCCTGTTTTCGGCGACGTTGTCGTGACGACCAACGGCGGCGCACCGCTGGATCAGAATCTCTACCAGTGCGTCAAGGGACTGACGGCGGCCGAGGCGACCGCAAATCCCGGCGCGGCGATCATCCTGTGTGCGGAGATGGCCGACGGGATCGGCGGCGCGCAGTTTTATCAGGATATGAAGGCCTGCGCCTCACCCGCTCAGCTGTACGCCGCGTTCGCTTCCCGTCCGCAGGCACAGACCGTCCCGGATCAGTGGCAGACGCAGATTTTGTGCCGGGTGCTGATGAAGCACAGAGTGATCTTTGTGACCCGGCCTGAAATGCAGGCGGCCATCGAGGATATGAAGCTGGAATACGCCCCCGATCTGCAGACCGCCCTGGCCATGGCCGGCGGCGGCTCGCGCACATTCATCCCCGACGGCGTCAGCGTCTGCATCCGCCAGCCGCACAAATGATAAAAAATAACGAAAAAAGACCTTGAAAACATCGTTTTCAAGGTCTTTTCCCTGGCGCGGAAGGAGAGATTTGAACTATGAAAGTTCGTTTTATCGCTTGAAACCGCGTGAAATCCTATACAAAAATCAATGCATTCTCTTCATTGCGTACAATGGCGTTCAAAGCGATACAAAGCTCTTAGGGGAAAAAATAGGGGAAATTTCCGGAGCAAAAAACAGGGGGGCGCACTGGTCGGCGTCCCCTGTTTTGCTGCTCTACTCCCCACGCCGCCGAGCCCGCTCTGAACGGATGCCTGCGACATATCCGCTTGTCCAGATCGAACCGAGCAGCCGAATGATTCCCATCTGATCTTCGGCGTTTCCATAGTCAAGACCGGGGAGCGGGAGAAAGGTTCGGTTTCCGGACTGCGCCTTGAATGCGAAAACTACGTCGATTGCCGATCTGGCGTTGGCAACTGTAAAACGCCTGTTTGCGATTTCGATTGCTTCCTCTGGCGACGGTGTGTACTTGTGTGCGTCAAAATGCGCTCTGCTTTCTCTCATCCTGCAACCTCCTTTTTCTTCTGCTGCTCGTTGAGCAGCACCTGCATCCGCTCAATTACGCGGTCTACTTCCTTCGGTGTCAGCTGTCTGACCAGCGCGATCAATTCAGCCTTCTCGTGCTCATCGTCTGCGCGGCTCACGGCCGCAAGCGAGGTGTTCACTTTGTTACCTCCCAGCCGTTCACCAGGTCGTATATCTGTGCATACACGGCGTTGATCTCCTTGCTCACGAAATCCAGACCGGCAGCGAAGTATGAATTGCTGCTCCGCGACAGCTCCGCTTCTGTGATTGCTTCCAGCAGGTTTGCCAGATCGCCGAGCCGGTCCGTCAGCCGCTGCAGCTCCTTCGTGCTGCCGTTGGTGTTAATCGAAACATGAACTTCCATTCTGTTCTCCTTTCTGGAGCGGGCTGCTGCCCGCCCCGCTCATGCGACCGTGAAACGGCGGCTGGTGGTGGACTTGGTGAAGCGCTCGGCCAGCTCGGGCATTGCCTTCTTGAACGCCGTGCTGTCAAACCGGCTGCTGGTCACGGCCTTCCACGTGATCTTGTAATCCGCGCCCGTCAGCGTGTCAGCGTCGATGGCGGTCATGTGCGCCTTGATCGCGTCCTGGATGCTCTCGATCTCGGCAGTCAGCTCGTCGGCCATGCGGCGCAGCTCGCGAAGCTCGTTGACCTTGCTCTGAATCTCGATGTTGCTCATGTGTAAGACCCTTTCCTTTTTCGGCGGGCTGTGCTATACTGCAATCAGCCCTTTTCGGCTGCGTCTCCTGTTCACTTCCTACGGCGGCAGGAGACGCTTTTTCTTTGCTCTTGGGGAACTCCGGCGGCTGGGGGCCTTCAACTGATCTCGCGAGCCTTGCTGCGCTTTGCTGATCCTTCCCAGCTCTTATAGGCGTTCTTGGTTTCCCTATCGGTACTTTCGTCCGCCTTCTGCCGGTGTCTGAACTGTTTTCTTTTGTTCCCCTTGACTGTCTTAATTATAGCACTTAATTCATGTGCTGTCTATCGACGAATTGCACATATTTTAGGTGCTATTTCTGTGAATATTTGCACTTGATATATGTGCTTTTCTGCGCTATAATATGGACAATGTGAAAGAGGCTCAACGCCAGATTGCCCGGATGATTTTCAAAAGGGGGCGCAGAATATGCCGGTAGGGTACAAGATTGACATTCTTGCGGCGCTGAAAGCAGCAGGGTATAGCTCGACACGGATTCGCAACGAAAAACTTATGGGGCAAGCAACACTCCAGCAGCTCCGACACGGAGAGCTTGTTTCGTGGATGAATATCGCGACGATCTGCAAGCTGCTACAATGCCAGCCGGGAGACATACTGGAGTACACAGAAGAAAAGGACGGTGAAGCGGAATGACCTACGCTGACAGATACCATCTGACACCGGAGCAGAGTCGTTTTTTAGCCAAGAAGAAGTGGGACGAAAACGTCTATTGCGGAATGAAGATGGAAAACCGCGCCGTGACCTTCCCGCAGACGAAAACCATTCTGGAGGGTGTCAACGTCCCCGGCGTGCAGATCGACGATATTCAGGCGATTTTGAATATGCGCGACGCATGGCGCTTCCTGATGGGCTCAATCAATGAGCCGGTCACGCTGGAATATCTCTGCAAGCTGAACGACTTCATCGCCCGCAACGAGGCGCTGGAATGGGGCAAACTGCGTACCGGCAGCGTATCCATCTCCGGTACAGACTACACACCGCCTGTGCCGCAGGAAGCGTCTGTCCGGGCGGAGCTGGCCGCGATCCTTGCCGCCGATACTTCGGCCACGGAAAAGGCGCTGACGGCCTTCTGCTGGGGCACACGCGGGCAGCTTTTCTGGGACGGCAACAAGCGCACCAGTCTGACGCTGGCAAACAAGATCCTGCTGCAAGCTGGGGCAGGTATGCTGACAATCTCCGCGAAGAACATGGAGCAGTTCAACGAAGCGCTGCTGAACTACTACGACACCGCCGAGGCCGAGCCGCTGAAGGCATTTCTGTACGAGAACGCGATACAGGGCTTGGAGCTATAAAGACAAGCAAAGCCCGCTCTCCAAATCAGGGGAGCGGGCTTCGTCTTGTTTTGAGCCACTTGCAACTCGCAGCGCGGCGCGTTTGTATGGAGCAGGGATTCTCGTTATGTCCGGATGCTTCCGACGCTCTACGGGGCGCTGTGCGGCTCACGACGGCACTACGCCTGTTCTGCGTCGAGCAGGCGCTTGATCTGCTCTTTGGCGTCTGTTTCCACAGATCCGCTCTTTTCAGAACTGGGATCTGCTGCGTCGTCTTCGGAGGCCGCTGCAAACAGAGCCTTCACCAGTATCCGCGCCGCTTTCATGCGGACTGTGTCTGTTTTCTGCTTGATATTCATGTTTATGCTCCTTCCTTGGCTCCATGTGTGGAGCGGGTTTCTTCTCTCAAATATCGGTACACGATGGCTTTTACCGTGTCCGTCGTTGTGTGGGTTATTTTTTGCAATCTCTTTCCATGAAAGAGCGCGAAAGAAGCGCAACCGGAACACAAGGCGTGTTCGCGGGTCGCGAATGCCCACGATCCAGACGGCGAGCTGCGCTTCCTTCGCGTCGCTCTTGGCTGCGATCTGCTCAATCTGGCTGTCGAGGTCGGCGATCTCAGCGGCAAGCCCGCCGACCTTGTCTGTGACACCACTTCCATGCGGCATTCCATTCAGCTTTGCCGTCGTGGACGTCGCTGCATCCATCAACTGCGCTTTTGCCGTGTTCAGCCACTCCAGTTCAGCTCGGAGATCAAACAGCACGTTCAGTTCTTCAATGGTCATGCCGTTCCTGCCTTTCTGTGCGGCTTTTCTGCGCCCGAAGATAGGGAAAATCGTAACGAAATTACCGGAAATATTATAGGGAAACTACAAGCAATTTGGGGTCGTCGAGCCCGCAGCAGATAGGGGGGTACACGTCACAGTACCTTTTCCCGCGCCCTCCAGCACGGAAAATCCCCATGCTGGCCGCACCTGCAAGTTTGATGATCGAAAGAGATTTCGATAGCATGAAATGCACAGGAGCGGGACGGATCGCCAGAGAGGAAGGGCTGTGAAGCCCTCCCATCAGTCCGTTTCAGATTCTTCCTCTAGCTGGCTGTCCCATTCCTCGAAGATCGCGCTCAGCGCGGCTCCGGACGGCGTTCCATCCAGGCCGGGGGCAATTTCTTTTTTGGCAAGTGACAGCCCGATTCTGACTTTCACATCATCAGGACCGCCGCAGCCGGGCGCAGTGAGGTCGATATGACCTACAGTTTTTTCGAAAATGCTGAAGCAGCGTTTGGCGTCTGCTCGTTCTGCATACCACGAAGTGTCTGCACCGGAAGGCAGCAGCTCTGTCAACTGCTTAACTGCTCCCCGAATTGCATCGACGACATCTTTGCGATCATTGCCCATGCCGCAGCTTTTGATTGCCATACGATCCCTCATGCGAGCAACTGCCGCACTGAAAAGATCTTTTGAGCCATACGCCTTTGCGCCCTTGAACGCATCAGCGCTGATAATGGCGATCTGCTTCTTTGCTTCCAGCTTGTCAAGGTCTGCCGTTGCTGCCTGCTCAGCGGCAGTGTCTCCCTGCTGGATGACTTCAATCAGGCGAACCCGCGTCCGCGCCTGCTCACGGACCGCAGCGTCAACTGCGGCGTTTGCCGCTGCCGCTCTGGCTTCGAGTTCTGCCGTCCTTGTAGACAAATCCTGCTCAAAAGCATCGACGGCCTGATTGAAACGCTCTCCTGCAACCTCATACGGATCGCGCTGCGTGGAGAAGTATTCTGCTGCCAAGCCGGTCAGTTCCTGCGTGAGAGAACTGATGCGGAAAACATATTCTTCGCGTGTCATTGCTTGTCCCTTCCTTTCGTCAACCTACGGTGATTCCGTACATGATGTAAAACTGCGCATCGCAGTCCAGTGTGATCGAGGTAATATTCCCGTGCATGCCGCCCGATCCGTCCTGCGTATAGGACTCGTATTCAAAGCGATAAAGACCATCCGAGCCTTTTTCACTTTCGCGCAGCTTGCGGCTCAATGTGTCGTGATTGCTGGTCTGCACCGTAACTGCTGCTGCGTGGTCAACGCACAGAAGAATCGTCGCGATGCGTGGACGTCTAATCAAGTCAAGAATGTTCTGTCCCGCTCGGACAGGGTGGAGAATCTGACCGCTGCCAGATTCGGGGAAACGATTTTCAAAATACATGGTTTGTCCTCCTCATTTGTCGTGGTTGGTAGTCGTGTGTTGTTTTGCAGCTTCGCGCTCGCCTCCTATCTCGGATAACCTGCCAGCATGTCCGATGCATTCTGACGCATATGTTCCCATTGATCTTCTGGCGGCACAGCATAATCGCCTCCAAGAGCAGACGGCGGGCGATTGGGCGCAGGAGCGGAATAGTCTGCCATGTGCGACGTGTTCCTTCCCCCCAGACCCCTGTCAGCTGTAGATGAGATTGGAGATGTAGTTGTGGTTGGAGTTGTGGCTGTAGTTGGAGCTGGAGTTGTAGTTGGATAGCATACGTCATCATCGATAATCGGTGATGAACTATGATTATCAGTGTTTATCGCTGGTGAGCGTTCACTTTCGATGATCCACGCTTCCAGCTCAAGCGGAGTTTCACCCCGGCGCTTTGCTTCTCTGCAATAAACCGCCCATTGTTTTTTCTTCCGGACAAGATCGTACCGTTGGCTGTCACGGTCAACCAGCGATTTAACAAACGGCCAGACAGCCAGCGCAAACCCGCTCAAAGAAGGAATTTCACCATATTGTGCGTATTTCAAAATCGCAAGGAATAGTTGCCCAGCATCGTCTGGGCTCATTCCCTCTATGAGCGGGATAATGTCAAAATAGATCATCACGCCCGGCTTGTTGTCGGCATTATTGTTCATATGCTCCGTCCCCTCCAGCTTCGCGGTCAACCCACTTTTCCAGCAGGCGGCGGCTCACCAATGTCCGGTTTCCGATCCGGAACGCGGGGAAGTCCGCACGGTGCGTAAGCGCATAGACTTTTGGCAAGGAAAGACCAAGCAGCTGCGCTGCTTCCGCGACGGACAGTGTCAGCTTTTCACGAGTGTTCTCCATCCGTATCCCTCCATGCAAGCTCATCAATCGCCCGAAGAATGAGCTGCTGCCGAGCCTCTGGCAACTCACGCCGCATCTGGCGGCAAAATGTTGAGTCGGCAACACCAATTTTCTCTGCGACTTCCCAAAGCCTAACGCCAGATTTCTTTGCTTTTTCTCGAATTGCTTCATTTGCCATAAAATCAACCCTTTCTTTTGAGTAAGTCATTGACGCTTCATCTGTGTTCTGCTATACTCATTATAGCAACAGCGGTAGCAATAGTCAATATCTGTTTCGTTCTTTTTGGATAAAGCGTACATATGAAGCAAAAGGAGAAGACGTAAATGGGCAATCAAGAAAGACTTCCTGTCTTGAGAACACGTATCGGTGAACTCATGGGGGCGCGGTCAATAACTGAATTTGCAAAAGAACTTCAAATTTCACGGCAGACGCTCGGCTTTTATCTCAACGGAGATAGGATCCCAGATTCCGAAACTCTTGCGCAGATATGCCGTTGCTGTAACGTGTCTGCGGACTGGCTGCTTGGGTTGTCGGAAGATCCAAATGCTGTGATGGTTGCAGCGGATGAATTTGGTCTGTCAGAGGAAGCTGCGCGCCGCTTGCAAGCGCTCCGTGCTATAAGCCAGATACCTCCAGAAAAAGGACAGTATTCAAGGATAAATCTTTTGTCTGACCTGCTGGAAGATGAGGACTTTACAGGGTGGTTTCTCGCAAATTGCACACAATATGTCAAACGGAAGCAGAGAACGTCGTCCGAAGACTATGTTTTTACCACAGAATATGCAGCAATCATTTCCGAACTTGAAAAACACGGATTTGAAATAGCAACGTCAGAATCAGTTGCACAGCGTCTTTTCTCGGAAAATATTATTCCAAAGCTCAGAAATATGCTGGACAGACTTGCAAAGAAAAAATCTCTCTTAGATCCAGCTCATGTGGTTGATGTCCTGCACGAAGAACTTGCAAACGAAGCCGAGCCGGAGGCAAACTGATATGGCAAAACGAAACGCCGCAGGAGCGGGCAGCATACGAAAAAAGACCGTCCTTCGGGACGGTCGGGAATACACGTATTGGGAAGCGCGGCTGACGGTCGGCGTTGATCCTGGAACCGGCAAGCAGATCCGTCGCAGCTTCTCAGGCGCGTCGCAAAGGGAAGTCCGCGAGAAGATGCAGGCCGCAGCCGTAGCGGTCAACGATTCGACCTATCAGGAGCCATCAAAGCTGACTGTGTCCGACTGGCTTGATATCTGGCTCGCCGAATACACGGCCGATCTGAAGCCGCTGACCCGCTCGACCTACAAGAACAAGGTGGAAAGCACGATCAAGCCCACGCTCGGCGCTGTCAAGTTGCAGGCACTCAAAGCACCACAGATCCAGAAGATGCTCAACGACCTCCATCGCGGCACGAGCGGGCGCAAGCCGCTTTCTGCAAAGACTGTCAAAGATATTTACGGCATTCTGCACCGGGCGCTGGGACAGGCCGTCGAGGTCGGCTATCTGCGGATCAATCCTTCCGATGCCTGTAAGCTGCCGCGCGTGGAGCGGGCAGAGATCAAGCCGCCGGACGAAGCACAGACCGCCGCCTTCCTGAACGCGATCCACGGGCAGCCGTTCGAGCGGCTGTTTATCGTCGATCTGCTGACGGGATTGCGGCAAGGGGAGCTTCTCGGTTTGCGATGGAAAGACGTGGACTTCGATGCCGGGACAGTGACCGTCGCGCAGCAGCTTCTCAAATCCAAGGAAAAGGGCGGCGCGTATTTCTTCGGCTCTCTGAAAAACGACAAAACCCGCCTGCTGACCCCGGCACCTTCGGTGATGAAGGCGCTCAGAGAGCAGCGGCGGGTACAGACGGAATGGAGATTGAAGGCCGGGGAGTTTTGGGAAGATTCCGGTCTGGTATTTACGGATGAGCTGGGACACCATCTGTCCCATGTGACCGTGCGCAAGCATTTCAAGAAAGCCGTGGAGAGCATCGGCATACCGGAAGCACGTTTCCATGATCTTCGTCATTCGTTCGCCGTCAATTCTCTGCAGGCGGGCGACAACCCGAAGACCGTGCAGGAAAACCTCGGTCACGCGACAGCGGCGTTCACGCTGGACGTTTACGCCCACGCGACAGAGCGCATGAAACGGGATTCTGCGAACCGCATGGAAGCCCTGTTTCAGAGCACAAAAAAGGCTGCATCCAGCCTGTAAGGGGAAAATATAGGGGAAAACTGCACGTTTGGGCAAAGAAAAAACCTCGAAAACGTAGTGTTTTCAAGGTCTTTTCCTTGGCGCGGAAGGAGAGATTTGAACTCTCGCGCGCTTTTTAGACGCCTACTCCCTTAGCAGGGGAGCCCCTTCGGCCACTTGGGTACTTCCGCAGGTCGGTCAGGCTGGTATGAAGGAAAGAAAATGGCGGAGAGAGTGGGATTCGAACCCACGGCACATTGCTGTGTCACTGGTTTTCAAGACCAGCTCCTTAAACCGCTCGGACATCTCTCCGAATGCCAGCCTCCAAAGCCGAGAATTATATTATCATATCGATCCCGGTTTGTCAATTCCTTTTGGCGGAAACTGTGAATATTTCATGAAGAAACCTTGATGTTCCCGTAGGAAAGTGCTATACTATTGGAACGAAAATTGTTTACTGGAAGGTGTTTTTGCATGACAAAAATTGATATTTATTCCGGTTTTCTCGGCGCCGGCAAGACGACGCTCATCAAGAAAATGATCAAGGAAGCCTACCACGGCCAGAAGCTGGTGCTGATCGAGAATGAATTCGGCGAGATCGGCATCGACGGCGGCTTTTTGCAGGAGGCCGGGATCCAGATCACGGAGATGAACTCCGGCTGCATCTGCTGCTCGCTGGTCGGCGATTTCGGCCGCGCGCTCAAAAAGGTCATCGCCGAATACGCGCCGGACCGTATCCTGATCGAGCCGTCGGGCGTCGGCAAGCTGTCGGACGTCATCGGCGCCGTGCGCAAGGTCACGTCGGACGACGTGCAGCTGGGCAACTTTGTGACTGTGGCGGATGCGACGAAGTGCAAGATGTATATGAAGAACTTCGGCGAGTTCTACAACAACCAGATCGAGACGGCCAACACCATCATCCTCAGCCGCACTGACGGCATGAAGGAAGAAAAGCTCGACCAGTGCGTCGCCATGATCCGCGAGCACAACAAGGACGCCGTGATCGTCACGACGCCGTGGCCGGAGCTCACCGGCGAGCAGCTGATGGAGGCCATGGAGCAGCGCAGCACCATCGCCGTCGAGCTTGCGAAGCTCGAGGAAGAAGCGCATCACCATCATCATGACCACGACGACGATGACGACGAGGAATGCGACGATCCGGACTGCAGCTGCCACCACCATCACCACGACGATGATGACGAGGATGAGCACGAGCATCATCACCATCACCACGATCATGACGACGAGGACGAGTGCGACGACCCGGACTGCAGCTGCCACCATCACCATGACGATGACGACGAGGACGAACACGAGCATCACCACCATCATCACCATCACCACGGCCATGACGCCGACGAGGTCTTCATCAGCTGGGGCGAGGAGACGCACAAGAAGTTCACCAAGGCTGAGATCGAGCACATCCTGCAGGCGCTGGAGGATGCGGAGACCTACGGCATCATCCTGCGGGCCAAGGGCTATGTGGCCAATGCCGAGGGCGAGAAGTGGATCCACTTCGACTACGTGCCCGGCGAGCCTGACATCCGTGACGGCGGCGCAATGGTCACCGGCCGCATCTGCGTCATCGGCTCGAAGCTGAATGAGGAAGCTGTCGCGAAGCTCTTCGGCGTAGAAAAGCAGTAAGGAGAATCCGACATGGCTATGCCCGATATCCCCATGTACGTCTTCACGGGCTTTCTGGAGTCCGGCAAGACGAAATTCATCCAGGAGACGCTCGAGGACGAGCGCTTCAACACCGGCGAGCGGACGCTGCTGCTGGTCTTTGAGGAGGGCGAGGAGGAATACGACGTATCCACTTACCCGCACAAGGAGGTCTATGAGCAGGTCCTGGACTACGACGAGCTGAGCCCGGAGATGCTGACCGGGCTGCAGAAGAAATACAATGCCGAGCGCGTGGTCGTTGAGCTCAACGGCATGCATCTGGCCTCGGATTTCTATCTCAAGACGCCCGACCACTGGAAGATCGCGCAGGAGGTCATGTTTGCCGACGCGACGACCTTCCTCAGCTACAACGCCAACATGCGCCAGCTCGTCGTGGACAAGCTGGCCGGGGCGGAGATGCTGGTCCTCAACCGCATGACGCCCGGCGCGGACGTCATGCCCTACCACAAGATCGCCCGGGCCGTCAACCGCCGGATCGAGATCCTCTACGAGTACACCGACGGCTCGACCCACTATGACGACATCGAGGATCCCCTGCCGTTCGACCTGAACGCCCCGGTCGTGGAGGTCAAGGACGAGGATTATGCCCTGTTCTACCGCGATATCACCGAGGAGCCCAAGAAATACGCCGGCAAGACCGTGAAATTCAAGGGACAGGTGGCGCGGCTGCGCCGGGAAAAGGACGGCATGTTTGCCCCCGGCCGCTTCGTCATGACCTGCTGCGAGGCGGATATCACGTTCATGGGCCTGCCGTGCCGGTTTGCCGGGGCTTCCGGGCTGGCGGCGCGCAGCTGGGTCTGGGTCACGGCGACCGTCGAGGTCAAGTACCACTCGCTCTACAAGGGCGTGGGTCCCATCCTCACCGCCGTCAACGTTCAGCCCGCCGAACCCGCCGAGCAGAGCGTCGCGACCTTCTGAGCTTTCCAGAATACAAAACCGCCATGGCAGTCAGCTGCCATGGCGGTTTTCGTCTGTAAGGCCGCACATAGAAAACCCCGCCCTGCCGGCATGGGGACAGGACGGGGCTTCCGGTATGGAGGGGGAGCGCTCATTTCCCGAAAAGGGAGAATCGCTTTTTTTCATAGGGCTCGCTCGCGGCGCTCTGGACCTCATAGCCGGTCGCGTGGACCGCGGCCTTGACGGCTTCGACGTCCAGCGGCTCATCTGTGATGACGACCGCTTCGCCCCTGGTGTGCGACGAGGAGACCTTTTTGACGGGGACTGCCTTGCGGATGGTATCGTTGATGTGCGATTCGCACATGCCGCACATCATGCCGTCGATCTTCAGCGTGGTTTTATACATAAGAAAGACCTCTCATTCATGATGATGGCAGCAGCCCGCGTTTGCGCAGTGTGCGCAGCCAGCGCCGCAGGTGCTTTTGCCCTGCTTTTTCTGCCGGATCAGATAGATCACGATTGCGGCAACGATCGCCAGCAGAACTGCCGAGATCACGATCGTGCCAAGATTCTCTGCGAGCCAGGCAAACATGAAGATCACTCCTTGATAAGCTCGTTTGCGGGGGAGGAGGCAAGGCCGCAGGATCTGCGGTCTTGCCTGAAATGGATTGCGGAATATTACTTGATCTTTGCGGTCAGCTTGGCAGCCTCCTTATAGGGCTTGACAAGCATGTAGACGATGAAGGCGAGCAGAACGACGCCGACGATCACGCCGAGGACGTTGCCGTTGCCGGTGAACAGAGCGCCGAACTGGTTGACCATGAGGGCGATCGCATAGGCGAAGCCGCACTGATAGCCGATGGCGAACCAGGTCCACTTCTGGCTGTTCATCTCACGCTTGATGGCGCCGATGGCCGCGAAGCACGGAGCGCACAGGAGGTTGAAGACCAGGAAGGAGTAGCCGGTAATGCCATTGAACGCGGTAGCAAGGTTCTGATAGACCGTGCCGTCGCCGCCGCCATAGAGGATGCCGAGCGTGCCGACGATGTTCTCCTTGGCAACGAGGCCGGTGATGGAAGCAACGACTGCCTGCCAGTTGCCCCAGCCGAGCGGAGCGAAGATCCAGGCGATCGCGCCGCCGATCTTGGCGAGGATGGAGTAGTTGATCTCTTCGTCAGAGAGCATCCGGAAGCCGTCTTCGGCCCAGCCGAAGTAGGTGGTGAACCAGACAAAGATGGTGGACAGAAGGATGATCGTACCGGCCTTCTTGATGAAGGACCAGCCGCGCTCCCACATGCTGCGCAGGACGTTGCCGAGGGTCGGCCAGTGGTATGCAGGCAGTTCCATGACGAACGGAGCGGGATCGCCGGAGAACATCCTGGTCTTCTTCAGCATGATGCCGGAGATGACGATCGCGGCCATGCCGATGAAGTAAGCGGAGGTGGAGACCCATGCGCTGCCGCCAAAGAGAGCGCCGGCGATCATGCCGATGAACGGCACCTTTGCGCCGCAGGGGATGAAGGTGGTGGTCATGATCGTCATACGGCGGTCACGTTCGTTTTCAATGGTACGCGAAGCCATAACGCCCGGGATGCCGCAGCCGGTGCCGATGAGCATCGGGATGAAGGACTTGCCGGACAGGCCGAATTTCCGGAAGATACGGTCCAGAACGAAGGCGATACGGGCCATGTAGCCGCACGCTTCGAGGAAGGCCAGCATGAGGAACAGAACGAGCATCTGCGGCACAAAGCCGAGAACTGCGCCGACACCGGCGACAATGCCGTCAAGGATCAGGCCGCTCAGCCAGTCAGCCGCACCGGCAGCTTCCAGCGCATTGCCGACAAGAACAGGAACGCCGGGGACCCAGACGCCGTAGTCGGCGGGATCGGGCTCGTCAAAGCCGTTCTCTTCGAAGTAGCTGACAGCGTCGACATAGCTCATGCCGATCGTGGTCTTTTCGTCCGCATCGGCGGGGATGGAATCGTAGTAGACAGTCATGTCGTTGAGGGCGAGGGTCTCTTCATCCTCGACCTCAATGGTCGTGCTCTCGGAATCGGCGGTCACGGCCTTCATCTCGGCCAGAGCAGTATCTGCGTCGAAGTCTTCGGCTTCGGTGTCGAGCTCATAGTAGCCGCTGATCGCTTCGCTTGCGGTGGTGTATTCGTCAGCTGCATCGGAGTAAGCGGAGGAGCCGATGCCGAACAGGTGCCAGCCGTCGCCGAACAGGCCGTCGTTCGCCCAGTCCGTCGCCGGTGCGCCGACGCCGACCATGGCGACCCAGTAAACGATGAACATGACAGCCGCGAAGATGGGCAGGCCCAGCCAGCGGTTGGTGACGATCTTATCGATCTTGTCGGAAGCGGAGAGCTTGCCGGCGCTCTTCTTTTTGTAGCAGCTCTTGATGACCTGTGCGATGTACACGTAGCGCTCGTTGGTGATGATGGATTCCGCATCGTCGTCGAGCTCGGTCTCAGCGGCCTTGATGTCTGTTTCGATGTGCTGCATGACGTCAGCGGGGATCTGCAGCTGTTCGAGGACCTTGTCGTCACGCTCGAAGATCTTGATGGCGTACCAGCGCTGCTGAGCGGCGGGCTTGTCATGCAGGACAGCCTCTTCGATGTGGGCGATGGCGTGCTCGACCGGGCCGGAGAAGGTGTGCTGCGGCTCGGTGTGCGGGCCGGCAGCGGCGGAAACGGCAGCCTCAGCGGCTTCCATGATGCCGGTGCCCTTCAGAGCGGAGATCTCAACGACCGGGCAGCCCAGCTGGCGGGAGAGTTCCTTGACGTTGATCTGGTCGCCGTTCTTCTTGACGACGTCCATCATGTTGATGGCCACGACCACAGAGATGCCGAGCTCGGTCAGCTGCGTGGTGAGGTAGAGGTTCCGCTCCAGGTTGGTGCCGTCGACGATGTTCAAAATCGCATCGGGACGCTCCGTGATCAGGTAGTTCCGGGAGACGACCTCTTCGAGTGTGTAGGGGGACAGAGAATAAATACCGGGAAGGTCCATGATGACGACGTCGTCATGCTTCTTCAGCTTGCCTTCCTTCTTTTCGACCGTGACGCCGGGCCAGTTGCCGACGAACTGGTTCGAGCCGGTCAGCGCATTGAACAGCGTGGTTTTACCGCTGTTCGGGTTGCCCGCAAGGGCAATTTTGATCTGTTTTTCCATCTTTCTGCTCCTTTTGACCAGATACTTTATGCAATTTCGATCATTTCGGTGTCAGCCTTCCGCAGGCTCAGCTCGTAGCCGCGGACCGTGACTTCCATCGGGTCTCCAAGAGGGGCTACCTTGCGGATAAAAACCTCTGTGCCCTTGGTGATGCCCATGTCCATAATGCGGCGCTTGACGGGTCCTTCGCCGTGGAGCTTGACGACCTTGACGGTGTCGCCGATCTTTGCGTCTTTCAGCGTTTTCATATTCCTCTCTCCTTAAAATTAAATCATGATCTTACGCGCCATCTCTTCACTGATGGCTACGCGTGATTCCTTGACCTTTACAATGACGTTCCCGGCCAGGCTGGAAACGACTGTAACCGTATCGCCTGCAACAAAGCCCAGGTCCTCCAGATGCTTTTTGACTTCCGGATTCCCGCCGACCTTGCGGATGATGTTTTCTTCACCGGCTGCTGCGAGTGTAAGCGGCATCAAATCCCGCGCCCCCTGTCTGTGTAGATTTGAGATGTCTAATTTGGATTAAGGGACACTAACCAAAGGGGAAAAACAAAGGTTAGACCTCCCTAACCAGCCAACAGTTTAACATGACTAACCGCGCTTGTCAATAGGTTTTTCCGAAAAAAATGTTTGCTTGCTTTTTTTGGTCAAGTGTGTTAGTGTAAAAGATAATTTCAAAGAAAGGTTGGTGCAATTTGCTGTGAGTGTGCACAGAGCGGCAGAGGACTATCTGGAAGCCATGCTGATGATGCGGGAGCGGCACGGCTATATCCGCTCCATTGACATAGCGGAGCATCTCGGCGTTACGAAACCCAGCGTGACCTACGCGACCAAACGGTTGAAACAGAACGGCTTTATCACCATGGATCGTGACGGGCTGATTACACTGACCGAGAGCGGCATGGAGATCGCGGACCGGATCTATACCCGGCACAAGACGCTGACAGAGTTTTTCATGCGCATCGGTGTCGACGAAAAGACCGCGCGGGAGGATGCCTGCAAGGTCGAACACGACGTGAGCGAAAAGACCTTCGCGGCCATCTGCGCCCATGTGGCCAGACAGGAGTCTATGTAACACAGAACGCCCGCGCATCGCTTGATCGCGATGCGCGGGCGGTTTTTTGTATAAAGAAAACCACCGGCAATGCCGGTGGTACCAAAAAGCTTTAGCTATGCCCGGAAAAAATATCCGAGCGAAGCGAGGAACAAGTCTGGAAAGCGGGCGATAAGGTGTGATTCAAAAAGACGGATAACCAAGGAGAAACGAAAAGCAAAATGCGCCAAGCCGCTATTTCAATAGCAGTAGGGCGCATCATGCAGTAGAAAGAAGATTCGATGAGCCTATAGGCTCGGCTGGTAATAGGCCCCAAGGGGGCCTGTGCAAACCACCGGCACGGCCGGTGGTTATGATTGTTTATTTCCCCGGTTTGAAGCTGTCTTTGAGCAGGACGCTGCGGTTGAAGACCAGGTGGTCGGCGCGGCAGTCGCGGGAGTCCATGCAGAAGTAGCCGACGCGCATGAACTGGAAGCCGGGCGCGGTATGCGCCGTGCGGCCTTCGCCTTCCGCGTCATACTTCTTCGCCTCTTCGACGAGCGCGGCTTCGACCTTGCAGCCGGTGAGGACCTGCAGGGAGTCGGGGTTCAGGCAGTCGAGGAAGTTCTTGTCCGGGCCGTCGGGCTGGGCGTCGGAGAAGAGGTTGCCGTACAGGCGGACCTCGGCGTCCACGGCGGTCTTGCTGTCGACCCAGTGGATCGTCGCGCCCTTGACCTTGCGGCCGTCGGCGGGATCGCCGCCGCGGGAGTCGGGGTCATAGGTGGCGTAGATCTCCTCGATGCTGCCGTCGGCAGCCTGCTTGCAGCCGGTGCAGGTGATGAGATACGCGCCCTTCAGGCGGCACTCCGGGCCGTTGGGGTACAGGCGCTTGTACTTGGGGATCGGCTCCGGCAGGAAATCCTCGGCCTCGATCCAGACCTCGCGGGAGAACGTGACGGGATGCGTGCCCTGCTCGGGATGGACAGGGTTGTTTTCGACCTCGAAGGTCTCGGTCTTGTCTTCCGGATAGTTCGTGATGACGAGCTTCACGGGGCGCAGGACGGCCATCGTCCGCTCCGCCGTGTCGTTCAGATCCTCGCGCAGGCAGTGCTCGAGCAGGGCGTATTCGACGGTGTTGGCGGACTTCGCCACGCCGATGCGCTCGCAGAAATCGCGGATGGAATGGCTGGTATAGCCGCGGCGGCGCAGACCGCAGAGCGTGGGCATGCGCGGATCGTCCCAGCCGGAGACATAGTTCTGCTCGACGAGCTGGCGCAGCTTGCGCTTGGACATGACGGTGTGGTCGATGCCGAGGCGGGCAAACTCGATCTGGCGCGGATGGTTCGGGACGGAGACGTTGTTCACGACCCAGTCGTAGAGCGGCCGGTGTGCCTCAAACTCCAGCGAGCAAAGCGAGTGCGTGATGCCCTCGAGCGCGTCCTGGATCGGGTGGGCAAAGTCGTACATCGGGTAGATGCACCACTTGTCACCCTGCCGGTGATGGTGCATGTAGCGGATGCGGTAGATGACGGGGTCGCGCATGTTGAAGTTGCCGGAGGCCAGGTCGATCTTCGCGCGCAGCGTGCGGCTGCCCTCGGGGAACTCGCCGTTCTTCATGCGCTCGAACAGATCGAGATTCTCCTCGACCGGGCGGTCGCGGTACGGGCTCACGGCGGGCTTTCCGATGTCGCCGCGGCACTCCTTGAACTGCTCGGCGGTCAGGTCGCAGACGTAGGCCAGGCCTTTTTTGATGAGCTCGACGGCAAATTCATAGTCCTTTTCAAAATAATCCGAGCCGTAGAAGAACCGGTCGCCCCAGTCGAAGCCCAGCCAGTGGATATCGGCCTGGATGGCGTCGACGTATTCGGTGTCTTCCTTCGTCGGGTTGGTATCGTCCATGCGCAGGTTGCACAGGCCGCCGAATTTTTCGGCCGTGCCGAAATCGATCGTCAGCGCCTTGCAGTGGCCGATGTGCAGATACCCGTTCGGCTCCGGCGGAAACCGGGTGTGCACGCGCTTACCCTCGAACCGGCCGCCGGGGGCCAGATCCTCTTCAATAAAGGCGTCGATGAAATTTCTGTTTTCCAACGGCTTTCTTTCTTCTTCCATGCTTAGATCCTCCCGGATGAAATGTCCTGTAATTTATACATTATATCCGATTTTCCCGGATAACGCAATGCAAAAATGCCATAAGGCTTCCAGAATGTGAAAAAAGTGAAAACAATCCGGGAAATTTGCATTTTCCTCTTTTCAAGTCGCCCATTATATTATAAAATAGATGGGAATTGAAAAGGAGAGTTTCTACCATGCGTGAACCGAAATATAAACGAGTGTTACTCAAGATCAGCGGTGAGGCGCTGGCGGGCGACGCGCACCGGGGGCTGGATTTCGCGGTCATCGGCGGCGTGTGCGACGTGATCAAGCAGTGCGTCGAGGCCGGCGTGCAGGTCGGCGTCGTGGTCGGCGGCGGCAACTTCTGGCGCGGCGTCAAAGACGGCGGCGGCAAGATGGAGCGCACGCGCGCGGACCACATGGGCATGCTCGCGACCGTCATCAACGCGCTGGCCGTGGCTGACTGCCTCGAGCAGCGCGGCGTGGAGGTCCGGGTACAGACGGCCATCGCCATGAACCAGATCGCCGAGCCCTACATCCGCTCCAAGGCCATCCGGCATCTGGAGAAGGGCCGCGTCGTCATCTTCGGCTGCGGCACCGGCAACCCCTTCTTCTCGACCGACACCGGCGCAGTCCTGCGTGCGGCGGAGATAGGCGCCGACGCCATCCTGCTGGCCAAGAACATCGACGGCGTCTACTCCGCCGACCCGGCCAAGGACCCCACCGCCGTCAAATACGACGCCATCACCTATGACGAGGTGCTCGCACGTCATCTGGCCGTCATGGACACCACGGCTACATCGCTTTCCATGGATAATCATATTCCCGTTCAGGTCTTCGCGCTCAAGGACCCGCAGAACATCCTGCGCGTCGTGATGGGCGAGCCGATCGGCACGATTGTAAAGGAGGAACTTTAATATGGCAGATCTCAAGGAATTCCAGCGCAAAATGGAAAAAACGCTCGACGTTCTCGCATCCGACTTCGCCGCTGTGCGCGCGGGCCGCGCCAACGCGCAGGTGCTCGACCGCATCACGGTGGAGTACTACGGCCAGCCGAGCCCCATCAACCAGGTCGGCACCGTTTCTTCCCCCGATCCCCGCACGCTCGTCATCCAGCCGTGGGACGGCTCGCTTCTCAAGGCCATCGAAAAGGCCATCCAGACCTCGGATCTCGGCATCAACCCGCAGAATGACGGCCGCGTGATCCGCCTCGTCTTCCCGCAGCTGACCGAGGAGCGCCGCAAGGACCTCACCAAGCAGGTCCGCAAATACGCCGAAGACGCCAAGGTCGCCGTCCGCAACATCCGCCGCGACGCGGTCGACTACGTCAAGAAGGCCCAGAAGAAGGGCGAGCTGACCGAAGACGACCAGAAGAAGGCCGAAAAGGACATCCAGGACCTGACCGACAAGCACGTCAAGAAGATCGACGAGATGTGCGCCAAGAAGGAAAAGGAACTGATGGAGATCTAAGCGCGGCTAAGCGCCTCGCAGAGTTTGCGCCCGCAGGCGCAAATAAAATAGAACTCATTTTTGACGGGAGCCCCTGCTCTCGGCAAAAATACTGCTCGCCGGCAAACGTGAATTTTGGCCGCTATGCGGCCAAAACTTTGCGATGCAGCCGGCGCAACCAGATTGCCCAAAAGCCCCGGCTTTTGGGCAGATAAAAAGCCGCCGGACGGCGGCTTTTGTCGTGAAAGGCTAATTCTATATGGAAAACAATGCTCTGCCCCGGCATATCGCCATCATCATGGACGGCAACGGCCGCTGGGCAAAACAGCGCGGTCTGCCGCGCAAGATGGGCCATGCGGCAGGCTCGGAAACGTTCCGCCGTATCGCCACCTACTGCAAAAATCTCGGCGTCGAGTACCTGACGGTCTACGCGTTCTCCACGGAAAACTGGAAGCGCTCGCAGGACGAGGTGCAGGCCATCATGGCGCTGTTTGAAAAATACCTGCACGAGGCCATCGACGAGATGGAGCAGGACCATATCCGCCTGAAGATCCTGGGCGAGCTCGGCCCGATCTCGCCGAAGCTGCGCGCGCTCATCGCCCGCACGGACGAGATCTCCACGCACTATCAGGGCTTCCAGGCCAACATCTGCATCAACTACGGCGGCCGGGACGAGATCGTCCACGCCGCGCGGCGCTTCGCCGCCGACTGCGTGCAGGGCCTCAAACAGCCGGAGGAGCTGACGGAGTGCGATTTTGCGCACTATCTCTACACCGACGGCATCCCGGACCCGGAGCTCATCATCCGCCCCTCGGGTGAGATCCGCACATCGAACTTCCTGCTGTGGCAGTCGGCGTATGCGGAGTATTATTTCACGGATGTGCTCTGGCCCGATTTTGATGAACAGGAACTCGACAAGGCGATCGCGTCCTACCGGACGCGCGAGCGCCGGTTTGGAGGTCGGAAATGAAACAAAGACTGCTCGTGGCCGCCATCGGCGTGCCGCTGCTGATCGTGGTGCTCGTCATCCTGCCGCCGGTCGCCGCGTGGATCCTGACCGCGGCGATCGCGGCTGCCGCCGCGTGGGAGCTGCTGCACACGGCGGGCAAGCACGTGACGCCGCTCGTCTATGGGCTGACGATGCTGATGGCTGTCCTGACCGTGGCATACATCTCTATGGACGGCTGGTGGACGGCGGTCGGTGACCGGCTGTATTTCGCGTGCGCGTATGTATTTGTCGCAGCGCTGTTTCTCATCGCAGTCGTGACGCACGGGAAGGAAACGGCGCTGCCGTTTGCCACCGTCGCGGTCTGCATCGTCGGCGGGCTTCTGTTCCCGGCGATGTACAGCTGCATCGCGCTTCTGCGCAATGTTTCGCCCGCGTGCGTCCTGATGCCGTTTGTCATCGCGTTCATCGGCGACAGCTTTTCGATGCTGGGCGGCATGGCCTTCGGCCATAAGAAATTTGCCCCGCACGTGAGCCCCAATAAAACGTGGGCAGGCTTCCTTGCGGGCCCGGTCGGCAGCGCCGCCGGCATGGTGCTGCTGGGGCTTGTTGCGAAGCTTGTCTGGCAGATGGAGCTGCCGCTGTGGTTCCTAGCCGTCATCGGCGTCGTCGCCAATCTCTTCGGCCAGCTGGGTGATCTTTCGACGAGCCTCATCAAGCGTGAGGCGGGCATCAAGGACTACAGCCACATTTTCCTGACCCACGGGGGCGTGCTCGACCGGTTTGACTCGACGCTCTTTATTGCGCCCGTGGTGTACGCGATGCTGTTTGTACTGGAGAAGCTATGACACATACGATCACGATCCTCGGCTCCACCGGCTCCATCGGCCGCCAGACCCTGTCGGTGGCGGAGGAGCTGGGCCTGCGCGTCGCCGCGCTGACGGCGGAAAAGAACGTGGACCTGCTGGAGGCCCAGTGCCGCAAATACCGGCCGGAATTCGCCGTCATGACGGAGAATGCGGCCGCGGAGGAATTAAAGACCCGTCTTGCGGATATGAATATAAGGGTGCTCGCGGGCAGCGAGGCGCTGTGTGAGGCTGCGGCGCTGCCGCAGGCCGATACCGTCGTCGCAGCGGTGTGCGGCTTTGCCGCCCTGCGGCCGACGCTCACGGCCATCCGCGAGAAAAAGCGCATCGCCCTTGCCAACAAAGAGACCATGGTCTGCGCCGGGCAGCTCATGCAGGCCGCGGCGCGCGCATCCGGCGCGGAGATCATCCCCGTCGACTCGGAGCATTCGGCCATTTTCCAGTGCCTGATGGGCTGCCGGGACCAGCGGGAGGTCAAGCGGCTGATCCTGACCTGCTCCGGCGGGCCGTTCTTCGGGAAAAGCCGGGAAGAACTGGCGTCCGTGACCAAAGCGGACGCCCTGCGCCACCCCAACTGGAAGATGGGCGCGAAGATCACCATCGACTGCGCCACGCTCATGAACAAGGGGCTCGAGATCATCGAGGCCATGCGGCTGTATGAGCTGCCGCTGGAGAAGGTCACGGCCGTCATCCACCGGCAGTCGGTCGTGCATTCGCTGGTCGAGTTCGTCGACGGCGCGGTACTGGCGCAGCTGGGCGTGCCCGATATGCGCATCCCCATCGGCCTTGCCATGACGTACCCGAACCGGCTGCACAACCCGGCCCCCGCCCTCGACCTGCTCTCCTGCGGCCCGCTGACCTTCGATCCCATCGATGAGGCCGCCTTCCCCTGCTTCGCGCTCGCCAAAGAGGCGGCAAAAATCGGCGGCACGGCCTGCACGGCCATGAACGCCGCCAACGAAGAGGCCGTCGCCCTCTATCTGCAGGACCGGATCGGGTTCTACGACATCCCGGACGCCGTGGCGGCGGCGCTGCGGCTGCCGGTCACGGCTGAGCCGTCGCTGGACGATATTTTTGAGGCGGACCGCCTTGCCCGCGCCTATACGCGCGAGCGGTTTTCTGACAGGTGATTTCATGTATATTCTCATTGCGATCCTGATTTTCGGCTTTCTGATCTTCATCCACGAGCTGGGCCATTTTCTCACGGCCAAGGCGCTGGACGTGCAGGTGAACGAGTTTTCCATCTGCATGGGGCCGGCCATCGTGAAAAAGCAGCGCGGCGAGACGCTCTATGCCCTGCGCTGCATCCCCGTGGGCGGCTACTGCGCCATGGAGGGCGAGGATGAGGAATCCGACAATCCCCGGGCCTTTACCTCCAAAGTCTGGTGGAAACGGCTCATCATTCTGGCGGCCGGTTCGTTCATGAACTTTCTGACGGGCCTGGTGGTGCTGGCGATCCTCTACTCGTGCGTGTCGGGCTTCTCGACCGCGAAGATCTCCGGCTTCTTTGACGGCTGCGAGCTGCAGTCGGAGCAGGGGCTGCAGGTCGGCGACGAGCTTTACAAGATCGACGGCCACCGCGTGTATATCTATTCCGACGTCTCCACGCTCCTTTCCCGCAACAAGACGGGCAGCTACGATCTGGTCGTGAAGCGGGACGGAAAGCTGGTCGAGCTGCAGGACTTTGCCATGCAGCAGAAGCTCTACGACGTGGACGGCGTGCAGCAGTATAAATACGGCCTGTATTTCGGCTACGAGGAGAAGAAGGTCGGGACCGTCCTCAAAAACACGTGGTACACGGCGCTGGATTTTGCGCGGCTCGCCTGGATGAGCCTCGGGGATCTGGTGTCCGGGCTGGTATCGGTGAACGACATGTCCGGGCCGGTCGGCGTGGTGTCCGCCATCGCCCAGACCGGCGAGTCCGCCGCGACCACGGCGGACGGCATTCTGAACGTGCTGTATCTCGGGGCGTTCATCGCGGTCAATCTGGCCGTCATGAACATGCTGCCCCTGCCGGCGCTGGACGGCGGCCGCGCGTTTTTGCTGCTGGTGAACACGGTGTTCACCGCGATCACGAAGAAGAAAATTCCCTCCAAGTATGAAGGCTATATCCACGCGGCGGGCATGATCCTGCTGCTGGCGTTTATGGCATTCATCACGTTCAAGGATATCTGGAAGCTGGTGCACTGAATGGAACGAAAGCTGACAAAGCGGATCCAGGTCGGGCCCGTCGCCGTGGGCGGCGGCGCGCCGGTCTCGATCCAGTCGATGCTCAATACAAGGACCACGGATGTGGAGGGCTCGCTCGCCCAGATCCGCGCGCTGGCCGCCGCGGGCTGTGAGATCGCGCGGCTGGCCGTGCCGGACATGGAGGCGGCGGAGGCCTTCGGCGATATCTGCGCGGCCTCTCCCCTGCCGCTGGTCGCGGACATCCACTTTGACTACCGCCTTGCTATCCGCGCGGCGGAAAACGGCGCGGCCAAGATCCGCATCAACCCCGGCAACATTGGCGGGGAAGACCGCGTGCGCGCGGTCGTCGAGGCCTGCGGCGCGCGGGGGATCCCCATCCGCATCGGCGTGAACGGCGGCAGTCTCGAGCCGCGGCTTCTGGAAAAGTACGGCCGCCCCACGCCGGAGGCGCTGGTCGAAAGTGCGTTCGGGCATATCGCGCTGCTGGAAAAGTACGATTTCCACGACATCTGCGTGTCGATGAAATCCAGCTCCGTGCCGCTGATGATCGAGGCCTACCGCCTGTTCTCCGAGCGGTCGGACTATCCCCTGCACATCGGCGTCACCGAGACCGGCACCGCGCGCATGGGGACCATCAAATCCGCCATGGGCATCGGTGCGCTTTTGTGCCAGGGCATCGGCGATACGATGCGCGTGTCGCTGACGGCCGACCCGGTGCAGGAGGTTTTGACGGCGAAGGATATCCTCAAGGCCGCGGGCCTGCGCAAGACCGGCGTCAACATCGTCGCCTGCCCGACCTGCGGGCGCACGCGCATCGATCTGATCGGCCTGGCCAACCAGGTCGAGCAGGCGCTGGCCGCCTGCGAAAAGCCCATCACGGTCGCCGTCATGGGCTGCGTGGTCAACGGGCCCGGCGAGGCCCGGGAGGCCGACATCGGCATTGCCGGCGGCGACGGCTGCGGCATTCTGTTCGTCAGGGGCAAGCAGCTCAAAAAGCTCCCCTACGATGAGCTGCTGCCCACGCTGCTGGAATACATAGAGAAGTTGTAAAACTATGAGTGAAGTATTTTTCCCCGCGCTGTTCCCGGGCTTTGAGCCGCCGGAGGAGCTGACGCAGGCGCTCGAGCGCCTCGCCGTCGTCCACGCCGAGCTCGACCGGGATGCGCGCACCATCCGCCTCGACGCGCAGGCGGAGAAGTATCTCGCGGAAAAGCAGCTCCAGACGCTCTGCCGGGCCGTAGAAAAGGCCTACGGCCTGAAGTCGCTGGAGCTTTCGGTGCGTTATCCGGAAGAAGAGCTGCCGCATATGGACTTCCGCGATCTGGCGCAGGTGTTCATCCGCGCGTTCTCGCCCTCGGCCGCCATTCTGGCCGGGGCACAATATACGGTCGAAGACAACACCGTGACCATCCATCTGCGCGCCAACGGCAAGGATTCCATCCTCCAGAACGCCAAAAAGGGCGAGCAGTTCCTGCGCGAGCGCTTCGGCGTGACGAAGAAGATCGAAGTCGAGGCGCACAGCAATCTCGAGGGCAAGGCCCTGTTTGAAGAGACGGCCCGCATCCGGGCCGAGGCGCTCAAAAACGCCCCGGCCATCCAGCCCTCCGCACAGGCCCCCGGCGCGGCTCCTGCCGCAAGAGCTCCCCGCAGCGCACCCACGCCGCAGGAGCCGACGGGCGCGCTGTTCTACGGGCGGCCGTTTTCGGGCCGGGCGGTGCGGATGGACGAGCTCAATCTCGATATGTTCCGTGTGATCGTCGAGGGCAAGGTCTTCGCCGTGCAGCACCGGGAGCTCAAAAAGCGCGGGGCGTGGGTCGTCTGCTTCGACATGACGGACTACACCAGCTCCGTCCGCGTCAATCAGTTTATGGAGGCCGCCAAGGCCAAGCCCATCATCGACAACGTGCAGGCCGGTATGTGGCTGCGCGTGCAGGGCAAGATGAGCTTTGACCGCTACGACAACGAAATGGTCCTGCAGCCGACCGCCATGGAGAAGATCGAGGCGCCCAAGCGCCGCGATACCTACCCCGAAAAGCGCGTGGAGCTGCATCTGCATACCACGATGTCGTCCATGGACGCGCTGACCGATACCGGCGCGGCCGTCAAGCGTGCGGCCAGCTGGGGCCACCGCGCCATCGCCATCACCGACCACGGCGGGGCCCAGTCCTTCCCCGACGCGATGAAGGCCGCGAGCAAGGCCAAGGTCGCCGGGACGGATCAGAACATCAAGATCCTCTACGGCTGTGAGGGCTACTACGTCAACGACGTCGACGACCGCATTGCCGTCCACGGCGACGGAGACTTCTCCTTCGACGAGGAATACGTCGCCTTCGACCTCGAGACGACCGGCCTTTCGTCTCTGCACGACACGATCATCGAGATCGGCGCGGCCATCATGAAGGGCAAGGAGGTGCTCAGCACCTTCCAGATGTTCGTCGACCCGCACCGGCCGCTGCAGCTGAAGATCATCGACCTCACCGGCATCACCGACCAGATGCTCGCCGGGCAGCCGGATATCTCCGAGGCGATCCCGCAGTTTCTCGACTATGTCGGCGGCCGGCCGTTGTGCGCGCACAACGCCGATTTTGATATCGGCTTCGTGACGGCAGCGTGCGAGCGCCTCGGCATCGTGTTCCAGCCGACGTATGTCGATACGCTCATCCTGGCGCAGAATCTGATGCCGGAGCTCGGCAAATACAAGCTCAACATCGTCGCGGACGCGCTGAGTCTGCCCGATTTCAACCACCACCGCGCCTCCGACGACGCCATCACCTGCGGGTATCTGCTCATGCGCTTTTTCAAAATGCTGCAGGAGCAGGGCATCGACCATCTGCAGGCCATCAACCCGCGCATGGAGGAGCTGCGCTCCGGCAGCAAGATCATGGACCGCCGCGCGCGACACATCATCGTCTTCGCCAAAAACTCCATCGGCCTGCGCAACCTCTACCGGCTGATCTCCTACGGCAATCTCAAATACTTCCGCCGCGTGCCGATCATGCCGAAGTCGGAGATCCTGCAGTGGCGCGAGGGGCTCATCATCGGCTCGGCCTGCGAGGCGGGCGAGCTGTTCCAGGCCATCCTGAACCACAAGAGCTGGGCGGAGCTCAAGCGCATCGCGTCTTTCTATGACTTCCTCGAGATCCAGCCCATCTGCAACAACCGCTTCATGCTCGACAAGGGTCTTGCCGAGGATGAGGAGGAGCTGCGCGGCTTCAACCGCACCATCGTCAGGCTCGGCGAGGAGCTCGGCAAGCCCGTCGTCGCCACCGGCGACGTGCACTTCCTCGACCCGGAGGACGAGATCTTCCGCCACATCCTGCTTGCCACCAAGCAGATGCCCGACGCCGACCGGCCGCTGCCGCTGTATCTGCGGACGACGGACGAAATGATGGCGGAATTCGCGTATCTCGGCGAAGAAAAGGCGCGCGAGGTCGTCATCGACAACCCGAACCGCATCGTCGACTGGTGTGAGACGCTGCGGCCCGTGCCGCACAATCTGTTCGCGCCGAAGATCGAGAATTCGGTCGAGGACCTCAAATCCCTCGTCTACGGCAAGCTCCACCGGCTCTACGGCGAAAACCCGCCCGAGCTCGTGCAGAAGCGCGTCGACACCGAGATGCACGACATCATCTCCTGCCACTACGACGTCATCTACATGTCCGCGCAGAAGCTCGTGCAGAACTCGCTCGAGCACGGGTATCTGGTCGGCTCGCGTGGCTCCGTCGGCTCGTCGATCGTGGCGTATATGTCCGGCATCACGGAGGTCAACTCCTACCCGCCGCACTACCGCTGCCCGAACTGCAAATACACGACCTTCGACGTGCCTGCCGACTGCGCCTGCGGCGCGGACCTGCCCGATGCCGTCTGCCCCAAATGCGGGGCGAAGCTCGACAAGGACGGCTTCAACATCCCGTTTGAGACCTTCCTCGGCTTCGGCGGCGACAAGGTCCCGGATATCGACCTCAATTTCTCCGGCGAGTATCAGGCCAAGGCGCACGCCTACTGCGTGCAGATGTTCGGCAAGACGCACGTCTTCCGCGCGGGGACCATCGGCACCGTCGCGGAAAAGACGGCCTACGGCTACGCGAAAAAATACCTGTCGGAGCGCGGCAAGACTGTCTCCAAGGCCGAGGAGAACCGGCTGGCGCTCGGCTGCGTCAACGTCAAGCGCACGACCGGCCAGCACCCGGGCGGCCTCGTCGTCATCCCGCAGGAAAACGAGATCTGGGACTTCTGCCCCGTGCAGCACCCGGCGGACGACAAGGACTCCGAGTGGATCACGACGCATTTTGAATATCACTCCATGGAGGAAAACCTCCTGAAGCTCGACATGCTGGGTCACGATGACCCGACCATGATCCGCATGCTCGAGGATATGACCGGCGTCGACGCGCAGAAGATCCCGCTCGACGATCAGGACACCATGTCTATCTTCACCTCCAGCAAGGTCCTGGGGTATGAGAACGATCCGATCCTGGGGCCGGTCGGCTCCGTCGCTATCCCGGAATTCGGCACGGGCTTCACCAGAGGCATGCTGCAGGAGACGCAGCCGACAAAGTTCGATACCCTCATCCGCCTTTCCGGCTTCTCCCACGGCACGGACGTGTGGCTGGGCAACGCGCGCGATCTCATTTTGTCGAAGACCGCGACTGTCGGCGAGGCCATCGGCTGCCGCGACGATATCATGCTCTATCTCATCAAGTGCGGCATGCCGGAAAAGCGCTCGTTCAAGATCATGGAGGCCGTCCGAAAGGGCCGCGGTCTGCCCGAGGGCGCAGAGGAGGAGATGAAGGCCGCGGGCGTGCCGGAATGGTACATCGGCTCGTGCAAGAAGATCAAATACCTCTTCCCGAAGGCGCACGCGACGGCGTATGTCATGATGGCCTTCCGCATCGCGTGGTTCAAGGTGCACCAGCCGCTGGCGTTCTACGCCGCATACTTCTATCGCCGCAGCCAGAAGGGCGGCTTTGACGAGGGCATGATGTGCCACGGCATCGAGCTTGTCAAAAAGAAGCTGCAGGAGATCAAGGCGGACGAGGATTCCACGGCCAAGGATGACGATCTGTTCACCACGCTGGAGGTCTGCTACGAGTTCTACCTGCGCGGCTTCTCCTTCGCGCCGATCGATATCTATCATTCGCACGCGACAAAATTCCTGATCGAGGACGGGCAGCTCCGCCCGCCGTTCGTGGCCGTGTCCGGTCTCGGCGAGACGGCGGCATGGGACATCATGAACTGCCGCGACAGCATGGAATTCCTCTCCGTCGAGGAATTCGCCGACGCCTGCCCGAAGGTATCGAAGACGCTCATCGACCAGCTCCAGCAAGCCGGCGCCTTCGGCACCCTCCCCCTCACCAGCCAGCTGACCCTGTTCTGACCCCAAGGCGCCCCCCGGCGGGGAGCCTTGGGGTCATGCTTGACAACTTCGGTATAATAATAACAAAAGAACTGAAAGGGATCATAGATCATATATGATGAAAAAACGAATTTTTGCCGGGATGCTGGCGCTGCTGATGATTTGCGGGATGCTCTCCGGCTGCGCGGCGCGGGAGGCGGAGCGGTGGGACGTGCTGGCCACGACCGGGCCGGTCTGGTCCATGACCGGGGCGCTGCTGGAGGGGACAGGCCTCAGCTGCGGCCGGGTCATCACGGAAAGCGTCTCCTGCCTGCATGATTATACGCTGACCGTCGCGCAGATGGAGAAGATTGGCCGGGCCGACGTCGTCGTTTTAAACGGCCTCGGGCTGGAGGATTTTATGGAGGACGCGCTGCAGACCGCGAAACAGACCATTACCGCCTCGACCGGCGTTGAGACCCTTCCCGGCGAGGACGGAGACGACCCGCACATCTGGCTGGATCCCGCGAACGCCATCCGCATGTGCCGGAATATCGCAGACGGTCTTTCCGCCGTCTATCCGGACAAGCAGGCGCAGATCACGCAGAACCTGCAGTCTGTCACCGCAGAATACCAGGCCGCCCAGGCCTACGGCGACGAGACGCTGCGGGCGCTCTCCTGCCGGGAGCTTGTGACCTTCCACGACGGGTTTTCCTACTTCGCCCGCGCATTCGGCCTGACGATCGCCGCGGCCATGGAAATTGAAGAGGGCAGCGAGCCCTCCGCCCGCGAGATCGAGACCATCATCCATCTGGTCGAGGACCGGCAGATCCCCGCCGTCTTCTGCGAGGAAAACGGCGAGACGCTGACCGCGCAGACCGTCGCCAACGAGACGGGCGCGGCGCTCTATGCCCTCACGATGGGCATGGGTGAGGGCGAGATGGGCTGCACGGACGCCATTTACAAAAACATCGACACGATCCGGGAGGCGCTTTCATGATCCCACATCTGCATCCGCACGCGGGCAACTGCGAACACGCCTGCTGTTTGAAGATCGAGCATCTGTCCGTCCGCATCGGCGGCGAGGCGATCCTCGACGATATTAACCTGCACATGCACTGCGGCCAGATGGTCGCGCTGATCGGGCCGAACGGCGCGGGCAAATCCACGCTCATCCGCGCCATTCTCGGCCAGCGCGACTACGAGGGGAAGATCACCTTCCATGAGGCCTCCGGCAAGCAGACGAAGCTGCGCATCGGCTACGTGCCGCAGAGCCCGGCCTTTGACCGCGGCGACCCGGTGAGCGTGATGGATCTGTTCACCTGCTGCATTTTCCGCCGTCCCGCCTTCCTGCGGCCGACGAAGGCCATGCGGGAAAAGGTCCTCGCGTGTCTGGAGAATGTCCACGGCGAGGCGCTCATCGACAAGCGCATCGGCGCGCTGTCGGGCGGCGAGCTGCAGCGGGTCCTGCTCGCGCTGGCGCTCGAGCCGATGCCGAACATCCTGATCCTCGACGAACCGCTCTCGGGCGTGGACGTGGAGGGCATGAGCCTGCTCATGGACATGCTCGACGAGATCCGGAAGAAATTTGACCTTTCGATCCTCATGACGACGCACGATTTTTCCATGCTCGAGCGGTACTGCGACCAGGTCGTGCTGCTGCAGGGGAAGATCCTCCGGCGCGGGACACCGCTGGACGTGCTCTCGTCCGACGAATTCGCAAAGGCATTCCACATGGGAGGAGGCGCACAGGCATGAGCGTCTGGTACGCGATCTTGAACGCGCTCGGGCTGCCGATGTTCGAGATGGATTTCATGAAAAACGCTTTGCTGGCGGTGCTGCTGATGGCCCCGCTGTTCGGGCTGCTGTCGACCATGATCGTGACGGGGCGGATGAGCTTCTTCTCTGACGCGCTGGGCCATTCTGGCTTTACCGGCATCGCCATCGGTGCGCTGTGCGGCGCGGTGCAGCCGATCTATTTCGCGGTGGGGCTGTCGGTTTTGTTCGCGCTGCTGTTTTCCTTCGTGCGCAGCCGGACGAGCCAGTCGGCCGACACGATCATCGGCGTGTTCTCCTCCACGGCGGTCGCGCTCGGCATTTTTATCGTCACGCTCGGCGGCCGGAGCTTTACGAAGTTCAACCGCTATCTGATCGGCGATATTCTCTCGGTCACGCCGGGGGAGATCGGGCTGCTGGCGCTGGTTTTGCTGGCGGTCGTGCTGCTGTGGGTGTTCGGGTCGAACCAGCTGGTGCTCACGGCGGTGCATCCGCAGCTGGCCTCCTCCCGCGGTATTGCGACGAAGCGCAACGAGACGCTCTTTACCGTCGCTATCTCCATCGTCGTAACGCTGGCGATGAGCTGGGTGGGACTGATGGTCATCAATTCCCTGCTCGTGCTGCCCGCGGCGGCTTCGCGCAATCTGGCGCGGAACTTGCGGCAGTATCACCTGTTTTCCATCCTGTCGGCGCTGGGCTGCAGCCTGCTCGGGCTGATGACGGCGTATGTGCTCGGCTGCTCGGCGGGCGCGACGATCGCGCTGTATCTGGCGGCCTATTTTGCCGTGTCGTTCGCCCTGCGCGGGCGCGCGGGCTAGGGTGTCTCTGAGCGGCAGTCTGCGATAGAATACAAAATTCTGCCGGGATCCCCTGTGGATTCCGGCTTTTCTGCCACTTGTATGCAGAAAAAAAGTGTGATAAACTTTGAAGCAAAGGAGATGCGGACGTGAACTGGGAAGAGCTGAAAGAGGCAAAGCTGCCCATCGTCCTCTACGGCATGGGCGACGGCGCCGACCGGATCCTCGCCGCGCTCGCGGCGCACGGGCTGCAGGCCGCGGGCGTGTTTGCCAGCGACGAATTTGTCCGCGGGCAGGTCTTCCACAGCTTCCCCGTCCTGCAGTATGAGGAGGCGAAGCGGCGGTTCGGGCGGATGCTCGTGCTGCTGGCGTTTGGGACGGGGCTGCCCGCCGTTCTCGCGCGCATCGACCAGATTGCGCAGGAGCAGACGCTCCTGGCCCCGGATTTCCCCGTGGTGGGCAATACCCCCTTTGACCGGGCGTTCTGCGAGGCCCATCGGGCCGAATTGGAAACGGTTCATTCGCGTCTGGCGGACGCGCAGTCCCGCCGGGTATTCGAAGATCTGCTCGCGTACAAGCGGAGCTGGCAGATCCCGTATCTTCGCCGCTGCGAGACGGACCCGGACGAGGCCTATGCCTCGATCCTGCGCCTTGGGCCGGGCGAGACGCTCGTCGATCTCGGCGCGTACAAGGGCGATACCGTGCAGGAATTCGTGCGCTGGTGCCCGGACTACCGGGCGATCTGGGCCGTGGAGCCGGACACGTATTCCTTCCGGCGGCTGACAGCTTCCACAGCAGGGCTCCGCAGCTGCACGTGCGTGCAGGCGCTGGCCGGGCAGACCCCCGGCATGGCGCAGCTTGCCGCCAGAGGCGGCCGCGGCTCGCGCAAAGCTGCCAGCGGTGTGCCGACGCCGGTCGTCAGCGCGGACCAGCTGCTCTGCGGGCAGAGCGCGAGCTTTTTCAATATCGACGTGGAGGGCGCCGAGCGTGAGGCCATCCTCGGCGCGGCGGAGACCATCCGGCGCTGCCGGCCGAAGCTGCTGCTCGCCGCCTATCACCGCAGCGAGGACCTGTTCGCCCTGCCGCAGCTCGTGTTTTCCATCCGCAGCGACTATCAGCTGTACCTCCGCCACCACCAGCAGCTGCCGGCGTGGGACGTCAACTTTTATTTCGTCTGAATTTCTGCATAAGCTATATAGACAGAGGTCATTCCATGAAGATCGCAGATATCCACGCACACATTTTCCCTGACAAGCTGGCCGAGAAGGCGTCGCACTCCATCGGCGATTTCTACGGCGTCAGCATCGAACGCGAGGCCAACATGCACTGCCTGACGGCCGAGGACCGGCTGGCGGGCGTCACCCGCTGCGTCGTCTCCAACTCCGCGACCAGCGCGAAGCAGGTCTTCAACGCCAACACCTTCCTGGCCGAGGCCGTCCGCGGCCACGCGGGCTATCTTGCCTTCGGCACGATCTACCCGGGCATGGACGGCTATGAGGAGGAGCTTGACCGGATGCTGGAGCTCGGCCTGCGCGGCATCAAGATCCACCCGGACTTCCAGAAGCTCGCCATCGACGACGAGAGCGCCATCGACACCTACAAGGCCATCGCCAGGCGGGGGCTGCCGGTGCTGTTCCACATGGGCGACAACCGGTATGATTTCTCCTCACCCGAGCGGCTGACGAATCTGCTGCGGCGCGTGCCGGATCTGCAGGTCGTGGCCGCGCATTTCGGCGGCTGGAACATCTGGCCGCAGTCGCTGGCCCATCCGCAGCCGGAAAGCGTGCTGTACGACACGTCCTCCACGCTCGGCATGACCGACCGGGACATCGTCCTGCGCCTCATTGACAAGATCGGCCCCGACCGGCTGATCTTCGGCACGGATTTCCCGATGTGGAGCCCGAAGGAGGAACTTGCACGCTTTCTCGCCCTCGATCTGGACGAGAGCTCCCGGCAGAAGATCCTGTATAAGAATTTCATGAAGCTGCTCAAGCTGCATGATGAAGACGAAGAATCAACGAAAAGAGGAGACGCACATGTATCAGATCGGCATTGATATCGGCGGGACCAACGTCAAGATCGGCCTGCTGAACGAGGCGCTGGAGCTCTGCGCAGAGATCTCCATCCCCTTCCCCCACACGACGGCGGAGGATATGGCGGCGCAGATCCGCGCAGCCGTCGGCCCGATGCTGCAGGCGCGCGGCGCGGCGCTTTCGGACGTGGAATCGCTCGGCGCGGTCGTCCCCGGCAGCATCGACGCGGCGGGCGAGACGGTCGTCGACGCGCACAACCTGAACTTCCACAACGTGCCCCTGCGCAAGATCCTGTCGGACGCCTTCCCCGGCATCTCCGTCTATATCGCCAACGACGCCAACGGCGCAGCGCTGGCCGAGCTCTATACCGGCGCGTTCGTCGGCTGCAAGACGGGCGTGCTGCTGACGCTCGGCACGGGGCTTGGCGGCGGCATCATCCTAAACGGCAAAATGTTCAACGGCGGCATGAACCACGGCGTGGAGCTGGGGCATGCGTATCTGGTCGACGGCGGCGAGCCGTGCACCTGCGGCAATCTCGGCTGCATGGAGGCCTACTGCGCCGCCTCCGCCCTCACAAGAGACGGCCGCCGCGCCATGCAGGCGCACCCCGAGAGCATGCTGGCCGAACAGACCGGCGGCGACCCCGGCAAGATCACCCCGAAGCTCGTCACCGACTGCGCAAAGGCGGGCGACGCGGCGGCGAAGGCCGTGTTCGACACGTATATCGAGCATTTGAGCTCCGCGTGCGCGTCGGTCTACAACATTCTGGACCCTGAGGTCCTCGCCATCGGCGGCGGACTGAGCGCGGCGGGCCCGTTCCTGTTTGACCCGCTGCAGGAGAAGGTCAGCAAAAAATGTTTCTACGCGACCCGCGGCAAGCTGGTCCCGGCGGTGCTCGGCAACGAAGCCGGCATGGTCGGCGCAGCCCTGCTCGCGCGCGACGCAAAGGTGTAAAAGATTCCGCCGCGGCGGTCCAAAGGCTTCCCCTATGAGGGGAAGCTGTCGCCGAAGGCGACTGATGAGGTGGGCAGTGTCACATAGACGCAAGTGCCTCCACCTCATCCGTCACGGCTTCACCGTGCCACCTTCCCCTCATAGGGGAAGGCGAAGAACTGCGCACCCTAAGGCTCCCTTGTGTAAAGGGAGCTGGCGTGAAGCGCCTGAGGGATTGCTGCTGCAGATTTGCGATAAGACCCAAACCGCAAATTCAGTTTGCGGTTTGGAAAGGAAGAAACGAGCACAGAGGATAAGAAGCCTTGCTTGCAAGGATTCGTTCCGTCGTGGTCGTTTCTGACGTGTCTCCGACGGCCATATCTTTTCCCTTGCGCGGGAAAAGATAGGGAAGAAAAGGGCGCTTGGGGATGCGTTTGGTGCATTCTGCCTCTGAATTTAGGCAAGCACCAATGTTTCGGGCGTCGTTCCACTCGGTGGTCACCTCACGGATGTCTTGGTACGCGCCGCCTGATACGGGACAGCAAATTTGTGAGCAGCTGCGGTTGAATATTTGCGGCAAAACGCCATGCGGTTGAAATTTTTTGCGTAGTGCGCATTCGCCGGACGTTGGGACGGTTTTTATAAAAAACAAGTGATATTGCATCAATTTCGAAAAGGAGCGATCAATATGGTAAGCATCAATTTTGAAGGCGCAAAGCAGTTTTATTCCAGACAGCCGGACGCGGCTGCGGCGCAGGCCGCGTTTGACACGCTGGTGAACGGCACCGGCGCGGGCAGCGATTTCATCGGCTGGGTCGACCTGCCGGTGAACTACGACAAGGACGAATTCGCCCGCATCCAGAAGGCTGCGGCGAAGATCCAGGCCGATTCCAAGGCGCTGGTCGTCATCGGCATCGGCGGCAGCTATCTCGGCGCGCGCGCCGTCGTGGAGCTTCTGAAGAGCCCCAACTACAACGCCCTGCCCAAGTCCACCCCGGACATCTATTTTGCCGGCAACGGCATCTCCTCCGACGCGGTGACGGAGATCCTCACCATGATCGGCGACCGCGATTTCTCCGTGAACGTCATCTCCAAGTCCGGCACCACGACCGAGCCCGCCATCGCCTTCCGCATTTTCAAGGCCGCGCTCGAAAAGAAATACGGCGCCGAGGGCGCGAAGGGCCGCATCTACGCCACGACCGACAAGGCCAGAGGCGCGCTCAAGACCCTTGCCGACCGTGAGGGCTATGAGAGCTTCGTCGTGCCCGACAACGTCGGCGGCCGCTATTCCGTGCTGACGGCTGTGGGCCTGCTGCCCATCGCCTGCTGCGGCATCGACATTGAGGCGCTCATACGCGGCGCGCAGGCCGAACGCGAGGATACGCTCCGTTCCGGCGTAAACAGCGCCGCGGTGCAGTACGCCATGAGCCGCCAGGCCCTGTACGCGGACGGCAAGAATATTGAAATTCTGGCCGCCTACGAGCCCGCGTTCCGCTTCATGGCGGAGTGGTGGAAGCAGCTCTACGGCGAGTCCGAGGGCAAGGACGGCAAAGGCATCTTCCCCGCCTCCGTCGACCTGACGCCGGACCTGCATTCCATGGGCCAGTATATCCAGGACGGCATCCGCATGCTGCAGGAGACCGTCGTCTTCTTTGACAACTCCAGAACGTCCATCGCCGTCCCGTCCGACGAGGAGAATCTGGACGGGCTCAACTATCTGGCCGGCCGCGAGATGAGCTACATCAACGAAAAGGCCATGCAGGCCACCAAGGCCGCACACATCTCCGGCGGCGTGCCCGTCACCGAGATCCGCCTGCCCGAGATCGGCGCGGAAGCGCTCGGCGCGCTCATCTACTTCTTTGAGTTTGCCTGCGGCGTGTCCGGCTACATGGAGGGCGTCAACCCCTTCAACCAGCCCGGCGTCGAGGCCTATAAGAAGAACATGTTCCATCTGCTGGGCAAGCCCGGCTATTGATCCGCGATCCATGTTTCAAAGCAGCCGGAGGCAGGTTTCCTGCCTCCGGCTTTCTGCGCCCGCCGCGGTTTTTCTTGACGCTATGCGGCGGCATCGGCTATACTAGTACCCGGCACAAACGCCGGATCCGGACAAAACGGGAGGAACTTGACATGCTTTGTATCAAAAACGGCCGCATCCACGACGCGGTACACCGCGAGCCGTACACGGCCGATATCCTGATCGAAAACGGGAAGCTCCTGCAGATCGGCACCGACCTGCACGCGGAGCAGACGATCGACGCGGCGGGGCTGGAGATCTATCCTGGCTTTGTGGACGCGCACAGCCACATCGGCCTCGACGGCTACGGTGAGCCGGGCGTGGATATCAACGAGCGCAACGACATCTGCTGCCCGCAGCTGCGCGCCATCGACGGCGTGAACCCGATGGACGAGAGCTTCGTCTACGCGCGCAGCGCCGGCATCACCTGCGTATGCACCGGCCCGGGCAGCGCGAACGTGCTCGGCGGCACCTTTACCGCCATCAAGACGGCCGGAACGCGCATCGACGACATGATCGTCAAAAAGGAAGCCGCGATGAAATGCGCGTTCGGCGAGAACCCGAAGCGCTGCTACGCCTCCAAGTGCGACTCGTCACGGATGACGACGGCGGCGATCTTGCGCGAGGCGCTGATGAAGGCGCGGCTGTATCTGCAGAAAAAAGAGGCCGCCGGGGACGATGTGTTCCGGCAGCCCGCATTTGATATGAAGCTTGAGGCGCTCATCCCCGTCCTGCGTGGGCAGATCCCGCTCAAGGCGCACGCGCACCGCGCGGATGATATCTTCACCGCCATCCGCATCGCCGACGAATTCGGCGTTCGCCTGACGCTCGAGCATACGACCGAGGGGCATCTGATCGCGGACGAGCTGGCGAAGACCGGGTTGTGCATGGCGGTCGGCCCGTCGCTCAACTTTGCGACCAAGGTGGAGGTCCGCAACAAGTCGTGGAAAACGCCCGGCATCCTCAGCCGTGCAGGCTGCCACGTGTCGATCATCACCGACTGCACGGTCATCCCGCAGCAGTATCTGCCGCTCTGCGCCGGTATGGCCGTAAAGGCGGGCATGGACCCGTTTGACGCGCTCCGGGCCATCACCATCCACCCGGCGGAGCACATCGGCATCGCCGACCGCGTCGGCTCGCTGGAGGCGGGCAAGGACGCCGATCTTGTGATCACCGATGGTTCGCCGTTCGAGGTCTCCACCACCGTCCGCCGCGTGCTGATCGGCGGCAAGACGGTCCATGCCGTCTGAGGCGCTTCCTGCCGCAAAAGGAGTTTTATGCTGAAAGAATTGTCTTCCGTTCAGGCGTATCTGCCGTTCATCCACGCGATGCTGGCCGATCCGGACTTCCGCGACCCCATGCTCGCCACGCCGGCGCAGCTGCACCAGCACCTGCTGGACGCGCACGAGGACCCGGCCAAGCGGCTTTTCGGCACGTTTGACGGCGGGACACTCACCGGGCTGTTCTCCGTGCTGGTCCTGCCGGAGGAGGGGTATCTGCAGCTGCTGGCCGGACTTTCCCGGCAGGCTGCCGCGTACGACGCGCTGCTTTCGCACCTGCAGGCGGCGTATCCGGGGTATCAGGCCGACTTCGTCTATTCCCCGCGCAGCCGCCTGCTGCACACGGCGCTAGCGGACCGGCACGCCGCGTTTGACCCCGAGCAGCAGAAGATGTTCCTTCGCTCCCCTCCCCCGTATGTGCCGGACAGCCGCGTGCAGCTCTATACGCCCGTCTTCCGCGCGCAATATCTGGCGCTGCACGATGACGACCGGTACTGGACGGGCGAACGGGTGCTGGCCGCGCAGGACACGTTCCGCGTGCTGCTGGCGATCGAGGACGGCGCGGTCGCGGGCTATCTCGACCTGACGTACCGGAATGCGGAAAACGAGCCGTATGATCTGTTTGTCCGCGAAAAAAGCCGCTGCCGGGGGCTTGGGCGCGCGCTGCTCTCCTGCGCGATCGAGAAAAACCGGCCGAACGCCATGTCGCTGCTCGTGGACAGCGACAACCTGGCCGCGCGCCGCCTCTACGCGTCGCTCGACTTCGTGGAAAAGCCCGAGGAAAACAACATCACGGCGCATTTGAAGCTGTAAAAACGAGGCCGCTGCTTGCCGCAGCGGCCTCGTTCGTTTTTTTATTTTGCCGTGCCGAGATACGCGGCCTTGACCTCCTCGTTGGCGGCCAGCTCTGCGCCGGGGCCCCGCATGAGGATGGAGCCGGTCTGCATGACGTAGGCCCAGTCGGCGACCTTCAGCGCCATGTTCGCGTTCTGCTCGATGAGCAGGACCGTGATGCCCTGGCGGTTGATCTCACGGATGATCTCAAAGATCCCGCGCACGACGATCGGCGCGAGGCCGAGCGACGGTTCGTCCATCATGATGAGCTTCGGCTTGGCCATCAGCGCCCGGCCGACGGCCAGCATCTGCTGCTCGCCGCCCGAGAGCGTCCCGGCCTGCTGCCATTCGCGCTCCTTGAGGCGCGGGAACAGATCGTACACGCGGGCAAGATCGTCCGCGAGCGAGTCCTTGCGCAGGTATGCGCCGATGCGCAGATTCTCCGCCACGGTCAGGTTCGAAAAGACCCGGCGGCCCTCCGGCACGAGCGTGACGCCGCTCGAGACGATCTGGTCGGTCGATTTTCCGACCAGATTCGCACCGTCCAGCAGAATTTCGCCGGACTTCGGCCGGACCAGACCGGCGACAGCCTTCAGCGTCGTGGACTTGCCTGCGCCGTTCGAGCCGATGAGGGTGACGATCTTGCCTTCTTCGACGGTCAGGTCGATGCCCTTGACGGCCTCGATGCCGCCGTAGGAGACGACCAGATTCTTGATCTCCAGAATGTTACGCATCTTCGTCCACCCCCAGATACGCGTCGATGACGCGCTGATCGTTCTGAATTTCCGCCGGGACGCCCGCCGCGATCTGCTTGCCGAAGTCGATGACGTAGATCCGGTCGGAGATGTCCATGACGAGGTTCATGTGGTGCTCGATGAGGAAGATGGTCAGGCCGAATTCGTCGCGCACGCTGCGGATGAAGTTGGTCAGCTCGATCGTCTCCTGCGGGTTCATGCCGGCGGCAGGCTCGTCGAGCAGAAGGAGCTTCGGGTCGGTCGCCAGCGCACGGGCGATCTCCAGCCGCCGCTGCTTGCCGTAGGGCAGAGCCGTGGCCAGCTCGTCCTTGACGTCGTCCAGGCCCACGGCCTTCAGCAGCTCCAGCGCCTTTGCGCGCTGCGCGGCCTCCTCCTTCCGGTTGCCGCGGAAGGTGGCGGAGAAGACGTTGGACGTGCGGCGCACGTGCATGGCGGTCAGCACGTTTTCAAAGACCGTCATGGACTTGAACAGGCGGATATTTTGGAACGTGCGCGCGATGCCGCGCTTCGTGATGACGTCCGGGGTATAGGAGACGACGCGCTGGTCAAGATAGCGCTCCGCGCCCTCACCGGCGTAGATCTTTTTCATTTTGCCGTGCGGGTGGTTGCAGACGATGGGCTCGCCCAGAAAGTCCACACGGCCGTTGGTCGGCTCATAGACGCCGGTGATGCAGTTGAAGGCCGTGGTCTTCCCGGCGCCGTTCGGGCCGATCAGCGCGACGATCTCGCGGTCATAGACGTCCATGGAAAGGTCATTGACGGCGACGACGCCGCCGAACTGCATGGTGACATGCTCAACGTGAAGAACGGGCGTACTCATGCCTCTTTGCCTCCCTTCACAGACCTTCTGGTCAATCGTTTGGCGAGTCCGGCCAGCGAGATCTCCCGGTCGCCCATGATGCCCCGGCGGAAGAAGAGCACGACGATCATGATGACGACGGAGAACACGACCATGCGGAAGCCCGTGCGCAGCAGCGGGACCTTGAACGCACCGATGGTGGTCTCATTGTCAAGGAAGCGCAGCCACCACTCGGAGCATGCGATGAACAAAAACGAACCGATGCAGCTGCCGGAGATCGAGCCGATGCCGCCGATGACGACGATGAGCAGGATCTCATACGTCATGGCCGATTTGAACGTGTTGGCCTGGACCGTAGTCTGGTACATGGCCAGCAGCGCGCCGGAGATGCCGGCAAAGAACGAGGAGATGATGAATGCCATGCGCTTGTGGTGGGCAAGGTTGATGCCCATGGCCTCGGCGGCGATCTCATCATCGCGGATGGCCTTGAAGGCGCGGCCGTAGGTCGAGTTGATCAGCAGCACGACGACGGCGATGCAGATGCCGACGATCACGAACGGCATGAAGGTATCGGAGAAATACGGGAAGCCGCGCAGCAGCTGCGAGCCGTTGGTGACGGGCGCGAACGCCTCGAGCTGGACCAGCGCGCGGATGATCTCGGCGAAGCCGAGCGTGGCGATGGCCAGATAGTCGCTCTTGAGCTTCAGGACGGGCAGGCCGATGAGGTACGCCAGCCCCGCGGCGAGCAGGCCCGCCAGCAGCAGCGAAACGAACACGCCGAGGACGGTGCCCGCCGTATTGCCGAGGGCGTTCTGCAGCGTCTCGGTCAGGGAGAATTTGAGCAGCGGATCATAGTACTGATACACCGTCGAGCGGATGCCGCTCGAGATGTTGATGGCGGCGAAGGTATAGGCGCCGACCAGCATGAAGCCCGCCTGGCCGAGGGAGAACAGGCCCGTAAAGCCGTTGAGCAGGTTCATGGAGACGGCGACGAGGGAATAGATCGCGCCCTTGCGCAAAACCGTCGTGAGCATGATGGGCACGCCCGGGATGCGGTCGAGCAGGAAGGCGAGCACGTAGATGAGGGCGATGCCCGCGATGGTCAGGATCGTCTGCAGGGAGAGGCCTTTTTTCTTTTCCATATGCTCCTCCTCAGACTTTCTCGGTCAGCTTCTCACCGAACAGGCCCGTCGGCTTGACGACGAGGATGACGATGAGCAGCGCAAACGTGAACGCATCGGAGAACGCCGTCAGCTTCATGCCCTTGAGCAGATTCTCGCAGATGCCGATGATGAACGCGCCGATGACCGCGCCGGGGATCGACCCGATCCCGCCGAAGACGGCCGCGACGAAGGCCTTGAGACCCGGCATGGCGCCGGAGGACGGGGCGATGGTCGTGTAGTTCGAGAAATACAGGAACGACGCGACGGCCGCCAGCGCGGAGCCGATAATGAAGGTGAAGGAGATGACGGAGTTGATCCGGATGCCCATGAGCTGCGCCGTCTCAAAATCCTTGGAGGCCGCGCGCATGGCCATGCCGACCTTCGTGCGCTTGATGAGGACGACCAGCCCGACGACCAGCAGCAGCGTCAGGATCGGAGTGATGACGGTCACGCGCTTGGTGGACGCGCCGAGGATGGTGATGGTGTCGGTGATCCACGGCAGCTCCGGGTACTGCTTGGGCACGCCGCCCGTCACGTAGTACGCGAGGTTCTGCAGCAGATAGCTCACGCCGATGGCGGAGATCATGACGGACATTCTGGGCGCCTGGCGCAGGGGCTTGTAGGCGCAGCGCTCAATGGCGAAGCCGAGCGCGACCGTCAGCACGACGACGGCGGGAATGGAGACGTACAGCGGCATGGAAGCCGAGAGATAGACCATGATCAGGCCTGCGACCATGAAGATATCGCCGTGCGCGAAGTTGATCAGGCGCAGGATACCGTAGACCATGGTGTAGCCGACCGCGATGAGCGCATACTGGCCGCCGGCGGAAATACCGGCGAGTATGTAGGGCAGCCATTGCTTGATAAAACCCATGGGGGACCTCCTGAATGATGTTTATCGCCATGTCCAAACCGCGAACCGCCCGCATAGGTTATCCAGCAAGGCCAGCTTGGACGCGGCGATAAAAGAATGGGGTCATCCGGCAGCGGGTTCGATCGCTGCCGGATGAAAATGTGTACCGGCCAAGTAACCGATGATCCAATCGCCTGCGGCTGTCAGCGGATCTTCTGCCGCAACTGTGCAGTTTGAAAAACTTGAAATACACAAAGTATGTCTGCGTTTTCCAAACTTTCATTTGCGGCAAAATCTCTCGCTGACAACTCTTGTCGATCGAATCACCGGTTACTCTGAGATTTCCTCCGGCCGGAAACCATTGTGGTCAGTATTGCGAAATCAGTCGGCGTTCTGGACCTTGTAGAACTGGAAGCCGCCGTCGATCGCCTGCTTGATGTAAGCGGTGCTCTTGATCGCGTCGCCGTTGGCGTCGAAGCTGATGGAGCCGGTGACCGCGTCGATGGACAGGCCGGCCAGCGCGTCGCGGATGGCGGAGCCGTCGGTGGACTGGGCCTTTTCGATGGCTGCGACCGCGGTCATGTAGGCGTCATAGCCGAGGGCGGAGACCGCCGCGACAACGTCGTTGCCGCCGTTGTTGGTGAGGTTCTGGGAGTTGCCGTTCAGCCATGCCTTGTAGCCGGTGACGAACTCCTTGGCCAGGCCGGACTCGTCGTTCTCGTCAAAGAACGTGGAGACGAAGACCTGCATGTCGGTGCCGTTCTGCGCGTCGGAGATCGCGGAGTTCTCCCACGTGTCGCCGCCGAGGATGGGGAGGCTGATGCCGAGGGCGGAAGCCTGCTCGATGATCTGCGGGGCGTAGGCGATGGCGGACGGCGCGAAGATGACGTCGGCGCCGCCGGCGACCGCGTTGTTGAGGTACGCGGAGAAGTCCGCCGTGCCTTCGACGAAGGTCTCGTCGGCTACGATCTCGCCGCCGGCAGCTTCAAAGGCGATGACGAAGTTCTTGGCCAGGCCGACGGTGTAGTCGTCGCCGAGCATGGACAGGACGTAGGCCTTCTTGGCGCCGAACTCTTCCATGGCGAACGAGGCCATGACGGAGCCCTGGAACGGATCGAGGAAGCAGACACGGAAGTAGTAGTCGTTGCCGGCGGTGACGGCTGCGTTGGTGCAGGAGCAGCCGATGGCCGGGATCTTGGCGTTTGCGAAGTAGGTGCCGGCGGCGATGGAGACGCCGGAGCCGTAGGAGCCGAGGACGACGGAGACCTTATCGGCGACCAGCTGCTGGGCCGCGGAGACGGCCTTGTCGGTCGAGGACTGGTTATCCTGGATGTCGAGCTCGATCTTGTATTCTTCGCCGCCAATGGTCACGGTCGGCTTGACGGAGTTGGCGTACTGGATGCCCAAGACCTCCTGCTTGCCGCCGGCGCCGTTGTCGCCGGACTGCGGCTCAAATACGCCGATCTTGATGACCTTGGAGCCGCTGGATGCGCAGCCTGCAAACAGGCACATGACCATAACGGCCGCCAGAAGCAGAGCGATGATCTTTTTCATAGAATTTTTCCTCCTTCTGTCCATGTACGGTAGACAAGTGTGCATGAACTTATAGTCGACATTATAGCGAAGTAAAGCGCAAAATGCAAGCCCGAATTGCTTGGTTTTTGAAAAAAATTCACGCAGTGCGGACAAGTGTCTTCGTCATTCTGCACAAAACTGGAATTCTGACAAAAAAAGATGCCCGGCGGCAGGAGATCCTGCCGCCGGACGGGGTATTTTGGGGAGGAGCCGGTTTACAGCTCGCAGTTGCCGACGGTCCGCGGGAACGGGAGCACGTCGCGGATGTTGGAGATGCCGGTCAGGTACATGACGCAGCGCTCAAAGCCCAGGCCGAAGCCCGCGTGGCGGGTCGAGCCATACTTGCGCAGGTCGAGATAGAACTGATAGTCCTTCTCCTTCAGACCGCACTCGTGCATTCTCTGCAGCAGCGTGTCGTAGTTGTCCTCACGCTGGCTGCCGCCGATGATCTCGCCGATGCCGGGCACCAGGCAGTCCATAGCCGCGACGGTCTTGCCGTCGGGGTTGAGCTTCATGTAGAACGCCTTGATCTCCTTCGGATAATCGGTGACGAAGACCGGGCGCTTGAAGATCTGCTCGGTGAGATAGCGCTCATGCTCGGTCTGCAGGTCGCAGCCCCAGAAGACCTTGTAGTCGAACTTGTCGTTGTGCTCCTCGAGGAGCTTGACAGCCTCGGTGTAGGTGACGTGGCCGAAGTCGGAGGTCATGACGTGCTGCAGGCGGTCGATCAGGCCCTTGTCGACGAACTGGTTGAAGAAGGCCATCTCCTCCGGTGCGTGGTCGAGGACGTAGGCGATGATAAACTTGATCATATCCTCGGCGAGCTTCATGTCGTCGGAGAGGTCGGCGAACGCGATCTCCGGCTCGATCATCCAGAACTCGGCCGCATGGCGGGTGGTGTTGGAGTTTTCGGCGCGGAAGGTCGGGCCGAAGGTATAGATGTTGCGGAAGGCCTGCGCGAAGGTCTCGCCGTTGAGCTGGCCGGAGACGGTCAGGTTCGTCTCCTTGCCGAAGAAGTCCTTGCTGTAGTCGATTTTGCCGTCCTCGGTGCGGGGCAGGTTATCAAGATCGAGCGTCGTGACCTGGAACATCTCGCCCGCGCCCTCGCAGTCGGAGCCGGTGATGAGCGGCGTATGGACATAGACGAAGTCGCGCTCCTGGAAGAACTTGTGGATGGCGTAGGCGATGAGGCTGCGGACGCGGAAGACGGCCTGGAAGGTGTTCGTGCGCGGACGCAGATGCGTCACGGTGCGCAGATACTCCATCGAATGGCGCTTGGGCTGGATGGGATAATCCGGGGTGGACGGGCCCTCGACGAAGACCTCGCTCGCCTGCAGCTCAAACGGCTGCTTGGCCTCGGGCGTCAGGACGAGCGTGCCGGTGACGATGACGGCCGCGCCGATGTTCAGCTTGGAGATCTCGGCGAAGTTCGCGAGCTCGGAGCCGTAGACGACCTGAACCTGCGAAAAGAACGTGCCGTCGGACAGGTTGATGAAGCCGAAATTCTTGCTTGCGCGCAGATTGCGCACCCAGCCGCCGACCTTGATCTGCTTGCCGGCATAGGCGTCAGTCTCTTTGAAAAGGGAACGGACAGAAATGAGCTGTTCCATGGTGATCGATCCTCTCTATGATAAAATGTCGGAAGTTACAGAAGCAGGATGCCCGCGCTGCGGCAGGCGTCGATGGTGGCCTTGTCCCAGATGCTCGACTGGACCTCGCCGATGTGGCAGGTGCCGATCATCAGCATGCACACGCGGCTCTGGCCGATGCCGCCGCCCATGGTCAGGGGCAGCTCGCCGTGCAGGAGCATTTTGTGGAAGGGCAGATCGCGGCGGTCGTCGCAGCCGGCCAGCGTCAGCTGCCGGTCGAGCGAAGCTTCGTCGACGCGGATGCCCATGGAGGAGATCTCAAACGCGCACTCCAGGACCGGGTTCCACATCAGAATATCGCCGTTGAGCTGCCAGTCGTCATAGTCGGGCGCGCGGCCGTCATGCGGCTTGCCGGACTTCAGCTTGCCGCCGATCTGCATGAGGAAGACCGTGTGATGCTCGCGCACGATGGCGTTTTCGCGCTCCTTGGGGGTCTTGTCGGGGTAGCGGTCCTCCAGCTCCTGCGTGGTGATGAAATACACGTCGCGTTCGAGCTTCGTGTGCAGGCTCGGGAAGGCGACGCCCAGCGCGTCGTTCGTCTCGCAGACCGCGCCGACGATGTCGCGCACGGTGCGCTTGAGATAGTCCACGGTGCGGTCTTCACGGGCGATGACCTTTTCCCAGTCCCACTGGTCGACGTAGACGGAGTGGAGGTTGTCGACCTCCTCGTCACGCCGGATGGCGTTCATATCGGTAAACAGGCCCTTGCCGACGTTGAACTGGTAGCGCTTCAGCGCCAGCCGCTTCCACTTGGCCAGCGAATGCACGACCTGCGCCTCCGCGCCGACGTCCGGAATGTCGAAGCTGACCGGGCGCTCATAGCCGTTCAGATTGTCGTTCAGGCCGGAAGCCTCCTCCACGAACAGCGGCGCGGATACGCGGCGCAGATTCAGCGCGTTGGACAGATTCGTCTGGAAATTGCTCTTGATGAATTCAATGGCGCGCTGCAGCTCGTAGACGGACAGGGGCGCGTGGTAGCCCTGCGGGATCGTGACCTTGCTCATGGGGAAGCCTCGCTTTCGTATGAAAAATTTACAAAGTATTATACACCAGTTTCCCCCGCCATGCAAGCCGGAAGTCGGAAATATGCAGAGTTTTTGCACTCCGCGTCCGGAAAAAGGGAGCCCCTGGGGCTCCCTGCGCTTATTTGATTTTGAAGCGGATGTCGTCGCCGCAGAACTGGCAGAGGCGGTAGGTGCCGAGGATGCGCGAGGCGATCTGCGGCGAATAGCGCGAGGCCAGCTCGCCCGGCGTGAGATTGGTCGAGAGAATGACGGGCTTTTTCTCCATCAGGCGGGTGTTGAGCAGCTGATAGAGGACGGAGACGGTAAACTGCGTCGTCATCTCCGTGCCGAGATCGTCAATGATCAGCAGATCGCAGGCGAAAACATCCTCCGTGCGGGCTGCATCCGGCTGCGGCCGGAATTTGTCCTCCTCAAAGGCGGCAAACAGCTGCCCCACCGGCGCGTAGCTGACGGAAAAACCCCGCTCCGCGACGACGCGCGCCACGCAGGCGGACAGGAACGTCTTTCCCAGCCCGGTCGCGCCGGAGAAGACCAGCGACTGGCCGTCCGCCGGGAAGCTCTGCGCGTAGTTCTGCGCCATGCGGTAGGTCGCGCGCATGAGCTCGCGCGGACTGCTGCGGTATTTTGCGTCGTACTGGTCGGAATAGAGGTCAAGGCGGAACTTTTCAAAGCTCTCGGCGCCGAACAGATTCGTCAGCTCCTTCTTCTGCTCCTGGCGGCAGAGCTCCTTGAGGCATTCGCACATGGCCGCGCCCACATAGCCCGTCCCGCCGCATGTCGGGCAGATGGGCTGGACGGTCAGATCGTCCGGCTCCAACCCCTCGGCCTGCAGGATCCAGTCGCGCTCCTGCTGGAGGGCGAGATTTTCCTTCTTGAGCTGCTGCATGGCGGCCACGGGGTCGCCCTGGCGGCGGAACGTCGCGGCCAGCACATGGGCGGCCGTCCGCCGCAGCTCCCGCTCAATTTCGCCCAGGCGCGGCTCTTTTTCGTAGATCGCCGCGATGCGGGCGCGGGAGGATCGCTCGTTCTGCTCTTTTTCGCTCTGCAGCCGGGCCTCGGCCCGCTGCACGATGGCTCTGGAATACGCCATGGTCAATCCTCCTTCTCGTTCAGCATGCGGTCAATGGCAGCGATCTGCAGATCGCTGAGCGCGTCGTTGTGCTGCTGCACGCCGCGGCTGTATTTTCCCGCGGCCGGCTTCACCGGCGCGCGGTCGCCCGCTTCGATCTGGCTGAGGGTCGTGAAGCCCTGCTCGTGCCAGCTGCGCAGGATCGAGTTGCAGTAGGGCCATTTGAGCCCGCCCGTGGCCAGGCAGGTCTTTTCATAGGCCAGGCCGATCTCCTTTTCGCCGAAGCCCCAGGAGAGCCAGGTCAGGATATAGTTTTCCTCCCCCGGCGTGAGCCTGCGGCCGGAAATGCCGAACAGCTCCTTGATCTTCCCCAGCTGCGACTGGCGCAGGAGCTGGTTCTGCATGTAGACCGCCGCCTGCTCCATGGTGTCGATGCCGTGGTCGGCCCAGTAATACGCTTCCTTTTCGATCGACCGCAGCGATGGCATCCGCGCGATGCCGCGCGAGCGCTGCCGCTGGATGCAGTAGTTGACAAGGATGGAGACGACCTCGCCGGGCAGGCCGAGATAGCGGTAGATCGAGAGCAGGATCTTCAGCTCCTCATTGCTCAGGACCCGGCCCAGCCGCCGCTGCGTCTCGCCGGTGATGGCCTCGAATTCGCGGCTCGTGTGCGTCTCGCGGATGACATCCTGCTCGGTATAGACCGGAGCCTGCGACGCGTCGAGATGCCGCTGCGGCTCCTGCGGCCAGAGGCCGAGCTGCTGCAGCGTGGCGCAGGCCAGATCATACCTCGCCTCGCTCATGCGCAGCGCCTCGCGCGCGTTTTCCAGCGGGCGGCCCGCCGCAAAATGGAGATACAGCAGCGCCGCGTCGCCGTTGGCGGCTGCCAGCAGCCGCTCGACCGCGTCAGAAGGCAAAGATCGTGGCTCCGCCATGGCAGACGCCCCCTTTCCGTGAAAGCTCATCCAAAATCAAAGGCCAGATAGACATCCGGCAGTTTTTTCTCCTCCGAAAGCCATTTGCACATGGCAAAGGGCGCATTGCCGCCCGCCGTGCGCACGCGGCAGCTGGCAGCCGGAATCTTTTTTAAAAGCGCGGGCAGCACAGAGCCGTCCGGCAGGATCTCGTCCACGACGAGCGTATCGCCGCTTACGTGCGCGCAGGCGCAGCCGTAGTGGCTGCCGAGCTCCAGCCGGTAGAAGCCGGACATGGACGCCTGATACCGCAGGTCGGCGAGCGTATAGCGCACATGCGGCGTGTCGTAGAGGATCGTCTCGCGCAGGCCCGCATAGTCGACCGGCGTCAGCTCCTCGCATACGCCGCGCGCCTCCGGCGCGGGTCCATCGTCGAGGAAGTCGCTTTTCTGCGTGCAGAAGCCCATCGTCTCATAGTACGTGCGCAGCGCGTCCGTCGCGGGGACGAGCATCAGGCAGTCGAAATACCGCTTTTTCAGCTCCTTTTCCGCGAAGGCCAGCAGCTTCCGGCACACGCCCTGCTTCCGGAAGTCCGGATGCGTGGTCACGGCGTAGAGATACGCGGCCTTCACCGTACGCTCGCCCCAGGCGAGCTCCTGCGGCAGCGCGTAGGCCGCGGCGATGAGCCGCCCGTCCTCCTCCGCGCAGAAGCCGGTCGCCGCAGGGTAAGAGATGGCAAAAAACGCCTCGATCTCCTGCTCTGTATCGCCGAAGCCCAGCGCCCAGAGCGCCTTGAGCTGCGGCAGATCGTCCAGATTCGTCTTGCGCAGGCGCATGCTCAGTTCTCCTTCCAGTCGGCGACGTATTTTTCCAGCAGCACCGTCGGCTGGTACGACTCCTTCGCGCGGCGCAGGCCCTCGGAGCCCATGTCGTCCTCGCGGTTGAGGAACTGTACCTCGGGATACTTCTCCGCGATCATGCGGGAGAATTCCCGGTTGATCATGGCGTAGGCGCCGTTCACGTCCGGGAAGGCCTTTTCAAAGCCGACGTCATAATAGTCTCGGTTCATGCGGCTGCCCATGGAGAACGCGATGATCCGCTCGCCGTCGGACAGCAGCAGCCCGTCCATCTCCAGCTCGTCAAAATGGTCGAACGCGCGCTGCAGCGCGGTCTTTTCCAGCTGCAGCTGGTCGAGCTCCTGCGCGTTCACCGCGGGCTCGTGCGTCTCGTACCAGACGCGGAGCATCTCGTGGCACTGCGGCAGATTGTCGTCCGTGATGGGCGCGGTGAACCAGTCGGGGAATTCATCCTCAAAGCGGTTGCAGTGGTTGCGCTTCGACTGCAGCTTTTTCCCGTGCAGCTCCGAAAGCTCCTCGACGGTGTAAATATAGTCATAGGAATTGCGGCAGGCGGTAAACTCGAACTTCCCCGGGTACAGCGCCTCCAGCTCCTCCTTCTTGTCCTTGGTCAGGCTGCGCAGGCGCAGCGGACCGCCGCGCTCCGCGGCGTCGGCGCGGATGGCCTCGATGGCCCCCTTGATATCGCCCGCGCCTGCCGGGTAGAGATAGACCTCCCGGCCGCGCCAGGACGCATGCTGCGTCAGATGATCGCCGACGCGGCCCAGCTCCCCAAAATAATCGGACCAGAGATACATACAGCTGAATGCATATTCCGCGCCGGGATACTCGCAGTTTTTCAGAATTTCATGCGCCCATACGCGGTCGGCGGCCTCTGCCTTGTGGAAAGAGATCATAAAAAATCCAGACTCCTGTCTTTTCGTAGAATTGTTTTTGATTCTCTGTCAGTATAACACGGCTGTCAAATATTTCGCAACAGCGTTGACAAAAATACGCAAAGCGGATACATTATATCTGAATAGCCCCTCTTTCATTCGGAGCGGGCGGAAAAGAGGAAAATACTATGTGCGAAGCATGCAAAAAGACATTTTATATCACCACGCCGATCTACTATCCCTCGGCGAAGCTGCACATCGGCCATACCTACTGCACCGTGGCGACCGACGCCATGGCCCGCTATAAGCGGCTGCAGGGCTACGACGTGATGTTCCTGACCGGCACCGACGAGCACGGCCAGAAGATCGAAGACAAGGCCAAGGCCGCGGGCGTCACCCCGCAGCAGTTCGTCGACAACATCGTCGCGGGCCCGAAGGGCATCCTGGACCTCTGGAAGCTGATGAACATCTCCAACGACCGCTTTATCCGCACGACGGACGATTATCATGTGGAGTCCATCCAGAAGATCTTCCGCAAGATGTATGAGAACGGCGATATCTATAAGGGCGAATACAAGGGCAAATACTGCACCCCTTGTGAGAGCTTCTGGACCGAGAGCCAGCTCAAGGACGGCAAATGCCCCGACTGCGGCGGCGAAGTCCACGACGCGTCGGAGGAAGCCTATTTCTTCCGCCTCTCCAAATACGCCGGCCGCGTGCGTGAGCTGCTGACGACGACCGACTTCCTCCAGCCCAAGTCCCGCGTCAACGAGATGGTCAACAACTTCATCGATCCGGGCCTCGAAGACCTCTGCGTCTCCCGTACCAGCTTCACCTGGGGTGTGCCGGTCGATTTCGACCCGGGCCATGTTGTCTACGTCTGGGTCGACGCGCTGTTCAACTACACCACGGCGCTCGGCTTCATGAACGAGAAGTATCACGACTACGACAAATACTGGCCCGCGGACGTACACTTCGTCGGCAAGGAGATCGTCCGCTTCCACTCCATCATCTGGCCTGCCATGCTCATGAGCATGGGTATGCCGCTGCCGAAGCACGTCTACGGCCACGGCTGGCTCGTCATGGACGGCGGTAAGATGTCCAAGTCCAAGGGCAACGTCGTCGACCCATATCTGCTGGCGGAAAAATTCGGTGTGGACGCGCTGCGCTTCTTCCTGCTGCGCACGTTCCCCTTCGGCTCCGACGGCAACTTCTCCAACGAGCTGCTGATCAACACGATCAACATTGACCTTGCCAACGATCTCGGCAATCTCGTCTCCCGCACGACGGCGATGGCCGAAAAGTACTTCGGCGGCACGCTGCCCGAGGCACGTGAGGCCGGCGAGGCCGACGAGGCGCTCATCTCCATGCTCTCCGGCCTGCGTGACCGGTATGAGGCGCAGATGGAGAAGTTCCAGTTCCAGAACGGTCTGGAGGAGATCTTCAAGTGCATCCAGCGCGCCAACAAGTATATCGACGAGACCATGCCCTGGGCCCTTGCCAAGGACGAGGCGAACAAGCCGCGGCTGGCCGCCGTCATGTATAACCTGCTCGAGTCCATCCGCATCTGTGCGACGCTGCTGCTGCCGTTCATCCCGGAATCCTGCGGCAAGATCTTCGCGCAGATCGGCGCAGGCGCCGACGTCTGCACCTGGGACGCCGCCAACACCTGGGGCAAGCTCCCGCAGGCCGTGACCGTCCACAAGGGCGAGGCCATCTTCCCGCGCATCGACGCGCCCAAGGCGCTGGCCGAGCTCGAGGAGCTCGAGGCCGCGCAGAAGCGCGCCCTGCTGCCCGCCGTTGAGGTCGAGCCGCAGCTCGAGGAAAAGGTCGACTTCGACACCTTCTGCAAGTCCGACTTCCGCGTCGTCAAGGTCAAGGACTGCGAGCGCGTCAAGAAATCCGACAAGCTCCTGCGCTTCACGCTCGACGACGGCACCGGCACCGACCGGCAGATCCTCTCCGGCATCGCGAAGTTCTACGAGCCGGAAGCCCTTGTCGGCAAGACGCTCGCCGCCATCGTCAACCTCCCGCCCAGAAAGATGATGGGCCAGGAGTCGTGCGGCATGCTGCTCTCCGCCGTGCATAAGGAAAAGGGTGAAGAAAAGCTCCACCTCGTCATGCTCGACGACGCCATTCCCGCCGGCGCCAAGCTCTGCTGAATCCCCCCGGGCCTCCCTCCGGAGGCCCGGTTTTTTCTCTTCGCCAGAAAACGGTTGCTTTTTTGCAAAAAAGATGCTATGATATCCAAGAACTCCACGCAGGATCCATGCAACGCAGGATTCGTACATCGGTAGTACATCGGCTTCCCAAGCCGAGGAGGCGGGTTCGATCACAAGCATTTTGCCGCCGCAAGACGGCCGCGATGCGCAGCATCGCAGCTTTTGGCACAGCCAAAAGAAAATGCGCAGGGACACGGAGGCAGCGCAGCTGCCGGAGTACTCCCGTATCTGCCGTGCAGAGCACGGCAATGAAAACTTCATATGCAGGATTCGTACATCGGTAGTACATCGGCTTCCCAAGCCGAGGAGGCGGGTTCGACTCCCGTATCCTGCTCCATCTGAACGAACTCCGCTTTTCGAACAATTTTGTCGAAAAACGGAGTTCTTCGTTTCTGAAAGCCTTGAAAAATCAGCGCTTTTTCTTTTTGACGATTTTGCGTATCAGCATCAAAACTTCCAAATCGCAAAACTAATTTTTTTACGCATCTGCGTGATTTGAACACTGCTTTTTTATAAAGATTCCATGCAGGCAGCTTCAAACGCCTGCGGCGTTTGATAATTCAGCGTTTGATGCGGCCTGCTGGTATTATAAAATGCAACATATTGTTCGACGCTTTTTCGAAAACTCTGTTCTGAGGTGTACTCTCTGCGGTACGCCTCTTCTTTTTTGAAGGAAGCAAAGAAAGACTCGGCAACTGCATTGTCGTGCGGACGGCCGGATGCTGAAAACGACTGTCTTACACCGCATTTTTGCAGCAGGGCTGTAAATGCGCCGGAAGTGTACTGCGCGCCCCGGTCGCTGTGAAAAGTCAAATTCTTTGGCTGTCCACGATCTTGATAGGCTTTCCGAAATGCGCTGGTGACGAGGTTCGTGCTGGCATTGCGGGATATGCGGAAGCCGACAACTCTGCGGGAACAGAGGTCAAGAATGGCACAAAAATAGAGCCAATAGCCATTGACTCTGAAATATGTAATATCGCTGACCCAAACCTGATTGGGACACGCCGCAAAGAAATCACGCTTCAGAAGATTCTGTTTTCGAGCCTGCTGCCGCTTTTTGAAGTCTTTCTTAGCCTCCGGGCGGACACTGTGCAGATCGAGTTCCTGCATGATCGCCGTAATACGCCTTGTGCTGACACGAATCCCGCAGGCTGCAAGAGTCACACGAATCTTCTCTGTGCCAAAACGCTGGCTGCTGTCATCGAAGATCCGCTGTACCTTTTGCATCAGATCTTCCTGCTCACGTTCGTACTTCGTTCGATCTGCGCGGCGAAAAATATGATTATAAAATGTTCCGCGGGCGACATCCAGTGCTTCGCAAAGTTCATGCACGCTGAATGAGTTTTCCGGTTGATAAACAACCACTCTTATCTGAAATGTATCGCCGCTTAAACAGGCTACATTTTATTATACCAAACTTCCCAGCGACAATATATCGGGAGATAATACGGATTTCAGGTGAAAAATTGATATAACTTGTCAATTGTATTTTGCTCCGGGGCCCTCTATGATGGAGATGCAGTTGATTTGACAAACGATGGAGGAGGCAGATATGGACTTTTTTGAACACTTGCGTGGTATCGATTTTTGCACGTTTCTGGATTTTCCGACGACCTGCACGGTCCGCAACCGGCCGCGTGTCAAGATTTTCGAAGACGGCCGGGTCTCACTCTACGGAGAGCTGAGAAAACGCGCGGCGGAGCAGCAGCGCGACTACTGCGCCAGGATCAGTCCAGACGGCCGCTGCATTGCACTCTATCCGGAACGGACACCGAATATTCACTTCTATATGGATGGAAGCAGCATGCGGCACGAAAGCCTGCTGCAGCTATTGCAAGACAGAGAAATACAGCTGCCTGCCGTCTATGAAATGGAGTGGTATGAGCCGGAGAATGCCTGGGTCGGCTGCTGCAAGGATCTGCCGGAACCGGAAATTGCCGTGATCCGTCAAAGTGTGAAAAAAGCAGGCGGAAGGAGAAAGCAATGAAGCGGTGGTTTTCCTGCAGAGAAATAAGCCTGATCGATCAGATGATCCAGACCATCGGCCGGGATCTCTTCCTGCCGGAAAGACTTGGGGATGATGCACGTTCCATCGGCTGGTGTACGTTCCTGCATACATATCAGAAATATCCGGCGCAGTTCCTATGGGCAGGCGTCGGAGGCTGGGCACGCGCTTATCTGGATATCCAGACAGAGCTGCGTGCCTTTCAGGTACAGGAGACCTCGAGATACTACACGCCATCAGTAGATCAGCCGCTTACCACAGAGAGCAAGGCCCCGCTGCTGAGCGTTTTTCGCGCGAAGCATGCGGATTTTCGCTCGTATGTCTGCCTGCGGGATTATATGCAGCGACTGCCGGAGGATGAAAAATGGCTGGCAGGTACGCTCAGCAGCGGCTATACGTTGGAGGAGATCCCGGTTCTCTTCTGCTGCACGAAGGAGGAACTGACGCAGATCCACAACCGGCTTCAGAGGAGTATGATGGAGTATTTGAAAATTTGACCGCGCGGCAGGTGTTTGCGCATAAAATGTCCGGACCCAGGGAAAGCAATATGGAAAAAAGCAGCCGATCTCATTTTGAGACCGGCTGCTTTTTTTGAAAAAACGGAAACACTTTGATGGCGCAGTTTTTAATTACATTGGTGCCACTCCTCATTACGCGGGTCCTTCTTGCGGCCTCTGCGACAGCTTTGGCAGTGGCGGGACCGGCGCGGGGGCTTTGTTTATATACACAAAAACCCGCAAGCTGTGCTGTGCAATGTGACAAGACACATCAATATATTACAATAATTCGTCAAGCGAACAGAAGAAAAATGCCGATATAGCAGATATAATGAAGTCAATGCAACACAATTCTATGCATTTGTTGGAGCGTTGCCATGAACAGCAGAGAAATACAGGGCGTCATCTTCAATATTCAAAGATTCTGCATCACAGACGGCGACGGGATCCGGACAACGGTCTTTTTGAAAGGCTGCCCGCTGCACTGCCGCTGGTGTCATAATCCGGAATCGCAGCTTGCTGCACCGCAGCTGATGTACAAGCCTGCTCGCTGCGTCGGCTGCATGGCCTGTGCCGACGTCTGCGAGCATGGGGTACACCGGTTTGATGGCGGCGTTCATTTTGTGGATTTTTCCCGCTGCATCCGGTGCGGGCTCTGTACCGCAGTATGCTGCTATGATGCGCTGGAGCTATGCGGCAGCAGGCAGACGGCCGGAAGCGTTATCGACAGCGTCTGTAAGGATAAGCCCTTTTTCGGCGAGCGCGGCGGCATGACAGTCAGTGGCGGCGAACCGCTGATGCAGCCAGAGTTCCTGGAAGCGCTCCTGCGGCTTGCCGCAGAAGCGGGGATCCGTTCTTACATTGAAACCAGTGGCTTTGCCAACGCGGACGTGCTTGCACGTATCAGCCCTCTAACCGATTGTTTCCTGTTCGACTGGAAGCTGACTGATCCGGCGCTGCATAAGACGTATATCGGCGTTGACAACAGTCTGATCCTGCACAATCTGCGCTATCTTGCCGGGCAGCACAAGCGCATTGTGCTCCGCTGCCCGATCATTCCGGGCGTCAATGACTGCACAGCACATTTTGAGGGCATCGCGCGTCTGGCGTCTTCCTTGGACGCGATCGACCATGTAGAACTGATGGCCTATCACACGATGGGCGAGAGCAAAAAGGGACAGCTTGGCCGCGCGGACAGTTTCCGCGCGGAGATCCCGGAGCAGGAGCAGAAGCAGCAGTGGCTTTCACAGCTGCGCGCACTCGGCTGCGACGCCCGCTTGGGCTGATCACGATGCTATTGTGCGCTGCGCTGAAATTTACGCAGTTTTCTGTATTGCATGGGCGACATGCAGTATGCGGTCTTGAACAGATGATAGAAATGGCTCAGTGAGTTGAAGCCGCATTTTGACGCGATCTCAAGAATCTCTTCGTCGGTATAGATCAAAAACCGGCTTGCCTCATGGATCCGCAGTGCGTTGAGATACGCGGTCGGCGTCGTGTTCAGATAGCGCTTGAACGAGCGGCACAGGTGCTCCGGCGTATAGCCGGAGATGCGGTACATAGCCTCGATCCCCTCAGCGTACCGCGCAGGATTCTGCATCTGCTTGAGCAGATTGTCCATCCACGACGGGAGCTGCTCCTTTTCCTGCAGAGGATAAGTGAAAAACAGCTTGAGCATGGTGATCAGTACGAGCTTGAGCTGCGCGTTATAGTCGTCCTTATTGTTATATGGTACAAGGATATTGGTCTCCAGCATATGACGGGTGAATTCGAAGTCCTCCTGATGCAGATTGATTTTGATCGGCGCCTCCGCGCCGGTCAGATCGCGAAGCACCGGACTTGGCCCGATAAATGCGGCAGCCTGATTCCACAGCTCGTCTGAGATCAGAATATTGAACATCTCGCATTTGTTGGACTTGAAAAAATGGATATCTTCCGGCCGCACAAAGCAAAGATCGCCAGGGACGATCTCAAATGATCCCTGCTGTGTCACATGCGTTCCGGTGCCTTTTTCCACAAGAAATATCTCGTAGTAATCATGAAAATGCGGCACGGTTACCGTGTTTGTAAGATATGAGCAGATCCCAAGCTGATCCTGCAGCAGATAGTTCTCGGCAAGAAATTGCACAGCCACGGCGTACACCCCTTTTCGGACGCTGATTCATTCTTGTTTTTATATATCACAGTCCAGGCAAAAAATCAAAAATTTTTCAGGAGGCTCCAGATGAACAATTGGAAAGTCAAGCATCCTCGCACAGACCTGTCCTTTGAGATTGCCTTTACGAAGGCGTATCGGGAAGCGAAGGCGAAGTTTACGCATCCGGCGCAGATTGAGCTTGCCGCGCTGCGCGCGCAGTTTCCTGCGATCATGCATGAGATTGAGGACGAAGATCTGTTCGCGGGCCGCGTGCAGATGGGCATTGTCGGCTTCGGCTCACAGCACCAGACTGGTGGCTTCGGCTACTACGCCGATCTTGCGCGGATCGCCGATCTGCTGGCCAACCAGCCCGGTAACCAGAAATACCGGGAGGATATCCACGATATGCTGACCTTCTGGTATGCTGAGCGCACCGGGGCAAAGGTCATGGCCGACGTTCCCGCGGATCTGAAGGATGTTTTCTACACCGACGTCTGGGAAAACGATCCGCTGCCCGCAACGCCGATCCTCCGCATGGCGGGCTCGTATCCCAACTTCGATAAGCTTGTTCAGGTTGGTTTGCCCGGTATGCAGGCGGAGATCCGCGGCTGCATCGAGCGCGAGAAGGCACGCGGCGGTGACGTGATTCTGTATGAATGCATGCTGGGCGCAGTCGATCTGATCGCAGAATGCTGCCTGTATTACCGCGACCAGGCGCTGCGTATGGCCGAAAGCCATCCGGATGCACAACGTGCTGCCGAGCTCCGCGTCATGGCGCAGGTCCTGCAGAACATCACCGAGCGTGCGCCCCAGTCCATGCGCGAGGCTATCCAGCTGGTATGGATGTATGGTATAATGGCACCTCAGGTCGAGTACGGCCGGGCGGATATCTATCTTGGGGACCTCTATGTCAAGGATATTGACAGCGGTGCGCTCTCGGATGAAGAGGCGCTGGCACTGGTGCAGTCTTATTTCCGCCTGATCGACCATCTCAACTGCGAGGTCGATGGCCGCCTGTTTGTCGGCGGTCTGGGGCGCAGAAATACGGAAAATGCGGATCGCTTCTCGCTCGTCGCGATCGAAGCCTGCCGCACGGTCAAGGAAGTCCTTCCACAGTTTACGCTCCGCTTCAGCAAACAGACACCGAAGGCGGTCTGGGATGCGGCGATGCGCTGCATCGAGGAGGGGCGCTCCTATCCGCTGCTGTATAACGACGATGTGCTCGTCCCTGCGATCATGAAGGGCTATGGCGTCGACAGAGCCCGCGCAGAATCCTACGTCCCTCTCGGCTGCGGCGAGATCGAATTTGATCATTACAGTATCCACACCCCCAGCGGTTCGATGAACGTATCCAAGATCCTCGAGATCGCAATCCGCGGCGGCTATGAACCGGTCAGCCGGAAGTGGGTCGGTCCGAAAACCAAGGCGCTTGCCGAATGCCGCAGCTTTGAAGAATTCTATGATAACTATCTGACGCAGCTGCACTTCTATATCGCCGCTGAAGCGAAATTTGAGCGCTATGAGTACGATAAGACCGGCTCGATTCATCCGTTCCTGTACTTCTCCATGCTCTATGACGGCTGCCTAGAGAGCGGAAAGCCGATGTTTGCCGGCGGCTGCCAGAGTCTCAACGGCACGCTGGAGCTCTACGGCCTGGTCGATGCCGGCGACAGCCTCTTTGCAATCAAAAAGCTGATCTATGATGAAAAGGTGCTGACCGGCAGCGAGCTTGTCCGCATTCTGGACAACAATTTCTTCGGCTTCGAAAAAGAGCGCCGCATGATGCTTGATTTGCCGAAGTACGGCAACGACATCGACGACGTCGACCGCATGGTCGTCAAGCTGCAGAGCGATATCAACCAGGATATTGCAGCGCAGGCACCTCTGGCTGGTCTCGATACCAATCTTTCTGTCATCATCAACAACGACCAGAATACGACACTTGCCCGCTGGGTCGGCGCAACGCCAAACGGCCGCAAGGCAGGCACACCGTTTGCCAACGCCAACAATCCTGAGCCTGGCGCAGATAAAAACGGCGTGACTGCAATGATCAATTCTCTGCTGAAAATGCCGCAGGACAACAATGCCGGCACTGTGCAGAATTTCCGGTTCAGCAAGGAACTGTTCCAGGCGTCCAGAGAAAAGGTTCTGGAGCTGATTCAGAATTACTTTGATCGCGGCGGCGCGCAGGCCATGATCTCTGTCGTCGGTAGAGAGGATCTGAAAAACGCGCTGGAGCGCCCGGAGGATTACCGGGATCTGATCGTGCGTGTAGGCGGCTTCAGCGCCAGATTCGTGGATCTGCACAAGGATGTTCAGGTCGAGATCTATAACCGCACCACCTATTGATTCATAGAACACACGAAGACCCGTGTTCGAATAAAAAAAGAAAGGAACCACCAATATGAAAAAGGCACTCGTTCTCCTTCTTGCACTCAGTCTGCTTGCTGCACTTTGTGCATGCGCACAGCCCGCGGCTCCTGCCGCCGATGCATCCGACAGCACCGATGCGTCTGCAGCAGCTCCTGCTGAGGCTGCATCTTCCGGCTCCGATTTCTCCGGCGTGACCGTCGTTGCTTCCCGTTGGGCAGGTCCGAACGCCGATACCCAGAAGGCCATTGTGGAAAGCTACACAAACGGCACAATCGTTATTGACGACGTTGACTACAACAACCTCAAGGAGAAACAGATCCTCAGCATGAGCGCATCCGGCGAATATGACCTGATCTGGGTTCCCGAGGTCTGGATCCCTGAGTATGTCGCAAATGGCTGGCTGCTCCCGCTCGACTCCTACATTGCACGCGACGATCTGAACATGGACGATTATCTTTCCGGTATTGTGGAGATTGGCAAGGTCGATGGCACCATGTATGCCATGCCTGACATGATGCAGGGCATGATGATGACCTACAACACCGAATGGCTCGAACGGGAAGGCCAGAACATCCCCGCCACGTGGGACGAGCTCGTCGCGCTGGCGAAGTATTTTAAGGAAGCTGGCACCGGCATCGGCTTGCCGCTCATGCAGGGCCAGGCAGCCATGGACCTTTATGCGATGATCCTCTATTCCAACGGCGGCGATTACTTTGATGCTGACGGCAGCCTTGCTCTTACCAGTGATGTCTGCCTTGAGGCAGCACAGCAGTACGCCGAGCTCGCGCAGTACGCCATGGACGGTGCAGTCACCTGGCACAACGATCAGGTCTCCGAGGCCATCCGCACCGGCAAATGCCCGTTCGGAATCACGATGTCCGGCCTTTCCGGCCTTGACTCCGATCCTGAAGGCTCTGTGATCGCCGACTGCGTCGCTTATGGCGCAATGCCCGGCAAGAAATCCGTCTCCGGCTGCCTGAACACCTGGTCCTGGGCGATCGCTGCCAACAGCGCCAACCCGGATGCTGCATGGGAAGCGGTAAAATATCTCACGAGTGCGGATGTGGAAAAGCAGATGGCTGTTCAGATCGGCCATACTTCCGCAGTTGCCGCGCTGTCGTCCGACGCTGATGTTCTCGCGGCGGAACCCTTCCTCCCCGCGCTGTCCGAGCAGATGGCGAACGGCAAGACGCAGCCTCTGGCTGCCAGCGCAAGCGCACTGTCCGACCCGCTGCAGGCCGCACTCTCTGAGATCGCGGCCTCCGGTGCCGATCCGGTCGAGGTGTTCAACAAGCTCCAGAACGATCTGGCGGATACCGTCAAATTAAGCTGAGATATCTCATGTGAGAACTGGTGGGCAGTCCGGTTCAGCCGGGCTGTCCACCCGAACCCTACAGGCTCTTTGGATAAGGATGGCTATGAAAAATAAACGTTCTTCAACGCGTATCTCGCTCGAAAAGGGCGATTTTCTCCCTACGCTGCTGCTTTCTCCAACGCTTTTTATCGTACTGGTCGTCATGATCGTCCCGTTTTTCTATGGGCTGTATATCAGCCTGTATGCCTATAAGGTAGGCGGCCGGCTGGATGGCGAGACCTTTGTTGGTCTGGCAAATTATCTGCGCCTGTTCAAGGACGAAACACTTGGAAAGGTCACGTGGAATACGCTGGAATTTGCGCTGCTCGCTACCTCCGGCGATCTTTTCTTCGGCACACTGATTGCGGTGCTGCTGACGAAGGTCTCCCGGCGCAGAAGCGATGTGCTGCGCGCGGTCTATCTGATTCCGCTGCTCATCTCGCCGTTGATTGTCGGCCTGATCTGGAAATTTATTTTTGACCCCGCTTCGGGGCCGTTCTACTATGTTTTAAGTCTCGTTCACCTCGGTATTTCACAGGTTCCCGGGCTGTCCAGCGAGAAAACGGCGATGCTTTGCGTCGTTGTCGCGCATTGGTGGCAGGTCGTCCCGTTTGTCATTCTCGTCGTCAGTGCAGGTCTGACCTCGATCCCGGCAGACGTCTATGAAGCGGCCTATCTGGATGGGGCTTCCGGGCTTAAGCTGTTTTTCAAAATAACCCTTCCGCTTCTTACGGGGATTTATATGGTGATTCTCGTCGTCAGCGGCGTCGATACGATCAAGGTCTTCGACCTGATCTATTCGCTTACAAGTGGAGGTCCGTCCAACTCTACCATGTCCCTGAGCATCTACGCCTATCGCACCGCCTTCAAGACCAATGATATGGGCTATGCGATGGCCATCTCACTGTTTACCATGGTGCTTACGATGCTCCTGTTCGGGATCCCGTTTATCAAATATAACATCAAGCGTGACGAGGAGGGCTGAGCATGCTGGGCATCAAAGAATCCAAAGCGGCAAAAATTGCGCGCGCTGTGATCCTCGCGCTGTTCTTCCTGTGGTCGCTGATCCCCGTCTATATTGTCATCACCAACGCAATCAAGCCGACGCTCGACATTACGGCGATCCCTCCGAAACTTTTCTTTCAGCCAACGCTTTCTCATTTCCAGAAGGCCTTCAGCAACGGCGATTTCCTACTGTATTTCAAAAACTCAATCATCATCACGTCTGTTACAACGCTGATCTGCGTGCTGTTTGGCGCAATGGGTGCATATGGGCTTCTGATCATGAAATCCAGAGCCGGAAAACAGGCCTCCAGCTTTCTTTTGATCGGTAAGCTTGTCCCGTCCATTACGATTCTGATCCCGTTCTACAGCATTCTGGTCAAGCTCGGGCTGCACCGCACGTATATTGGTGTCATTCTGGCTCACTGCTCGCTGAACCTGCCGTTTATCGTATGGCTGATCCTCGGCTTCATGCGTGATATTCCGATGGAGCTGCTCGAGGCTGCCACGATTGATGGCGCAACCAGAATGCAGGCGTTCTGGAAGATCATGATGCCTGTGCTCAAGCCCGCGCTGGGTTCTTCCATCATTCTGACGTTCCAATGCTCCTGGAACGAACTGCTTTACGCGCTGCAGCTGACGACTATGAAGGCCTATACGATCCAGGTCGGAATCAGCCGCTTTACCGGTGCGTTGACAGTCGACTGGGGCAAATGCAGCGCTGCTGCGACAGTCGGTATGCTGCCCGTGATTCTCATTGGCTTCGCCATGCAGAAATATCTCGTTACCGGCATGACTGCCGGATCGGTCAAAGGATAAAAAACAGAGGAGAAAACTATGATCTACGGCTCTCAATATTATCGCCCGCCCTTTCCCTATCGCGGCTGCTGGGAAAATGATCTTGACAACATGGTCTCGCTCGGGTTCAATACCGTAAAGCTCTGGGCAGTCTGGAACTGGATCGAGCGCGAGCCCGGCGTGTTTCAGTTTGACGATCTTGATGCGCTCACGGCGCTCTGCGCGAAAAAAGGGCTCAGCGTTGTGATCAATCTCATCCCGGAGGGCGCACCCTATTGGACCTCCGACGGTAAGCTCGGTGCATTTTATGAAATGTCCACGGGCGAGCAGCTGAAATACAGCGGCCCTGGTAATATTCCGACTGCGGGCTGGCCCGGCCTCTGCCCGGACAGCCCGGATTATGCCGCGCTGATCTACCGCTTCTGCTATGAGACGGCGAAGCATTTCGCTGCCGATCCCGCGGTTACATGCTTTGATGTGTGGAATGAGCCGCACCTGGAGCCCATGTACGACTATCCGGATAGCCTGCTCTGCTACTGTGAGCATACGCAGGCCAAATTCCGCGGCTGGCTGCAATCGCGCTACGGCACGCTTGAAAAGCTGAACGCGGCATGGTTCCGCTGCTACAGCAGCTGGGAGCAGGTCGAGGCACCGCGCAGATACGGCACCGCTGCGGATATGATCGACTGGCGGCGCTTTGGCATGGACAATTTGCGGGCACTTCTGCATGACCGCGCGGCGGCTGTCAGGCGCGGCGCACCCGGTAAAACCGTGCAGACGCATGTCGCCTACTCCGGCTATATGGGGCAGGTCAACGACGGCGGCCTTGCCAAGGATCTGACGGATGAATTCCTGCTTGCCCGGGAAGTCGATCAGTTTGGCCTTTCCGCATTCCCGCTGTGGCTGATGGGAACAGAGCACATTGGTCAGCATTTCATGAACGCGGAGGTTGTGGCGGAAGCGTCACGGGGGAAACCCTTCTATCAGGTTGAGCTGCAGGGCGGCGGCGGCAAAGAGGGGCTGCTTGCGGGGGTTGTGCCGAAGGAGCCGGATGTACGCCAGTGGAACTGGAGCGTGATCGCCGCGGGCGGTAAGGGCGTGGTCTACTGGCAGTATAAGCCAGAGCCCGCCGGCATGGAGTCGCCTGGCTTTGGCCTTGTCAATATCGATGGCACCAATACGCCGCGTTCGCGCGAGGCCGGGAACTGTGCAAGGCAGTTTTCGGCACTGAAGCTCGAGCAGTTCGAACGCTGCCTTTCATCCAACGCGATTTTCCTGTCCCGCAACAGCGACCTTCTGGCAAACGCCGTACAGGAGGAAAAGAAATACAATAACAGCTTCAAGGGCTATCACCAGGCGCTTACCGACCGCGGGATTCCCTGCCGGTTTGCGCATGCGGATTATGCGGATACTCTTTACGCCGAAGGCGTGCGAACGCTGTATCTCCCCATGACACTCTCACTGTGTGAAGACGAGCGCCGCGCGCTTACTGCGTACGTAAAAGCCGGTGGCACGCTTGTGCTTGAGGCCGGTGCCGGAAGCTATCGCGAAAATGGGGAACTGGAGGCCGACGGAAGCTTCCTGCGCGAACTGCTTGGCATGCAGTCCGTCAACTTTGATCTTCTGCGTGTGCCGGAAACCGTCTATACCCTGGATGGCAGAAGGACGGGCGAGTTCTGCTACTACCGGCAGGGTTTCGCCTCCTGTGCAGCAGACGTGACAGTCAAGGCCGTCTTCTCTGATGGCAGCCCTGCGATTCTCACGCGCAGCTTCGGGGCAGGACGCATTGTTTGGTTCGGCGGTTTTGCGGGCGGCGCCTACTGGAATACCCGCGATGACGCGACCGCCGATCTGATCGCTTCCTACGCCAACGCAAACGGCTATGGAGCGATTCGGATGCTCTCGAGCAGCGGCATGCTTGTGCGTCTGCTGGAAAGCGATACAGAATACGCGCTTGTCTGCGTCAACCGCACAGACGAGCCGCGCACGCTTATTTATGATATCGACGGTCTTTGCACCGTGACGGTACCAGCCTGTGACGGCGTTGTTGAATTTGTATCCAGGCGCTGAAGCCGGGGGGATAAATCAATGGATCGATGCAAAGTCGGTGTGATCGGCTGTGGAGACATCAGTCGTGTCTATCTGCATTCGCTCACACAAGTATTTCGGAACACACAGGTCGTGGCTGTCAGCAGCCGCGGCGGGGAAAGCGCAAGGCGCCGGGCGGCAGAGTTCGACATTCCCTACGCCGTCAGCACAGAAGAACTGCTGGCCATGGAATTTGACATTGTTGTGATCCTGACCGATCCCGTCAGTCATTTTCGGCTTGCCGAGCAGGCTCTTCTGGCAGGAAAGCACACATATGTGGAAAAGCCGCTCGCGGCGACTACCGCTGAGGCTGCGCATCTTCTCACGCTGGCACGGGAGAAAAACCTGATGCTCACCTGCGCGCCGGATACGCTGCTTGGCGGCGGGATCCAGACATGCCGGAAGCTGATCGACAACGGACTGATCGGTACGCCGGTCGCCTCCGTCGGTCAGACGTTCAACGGCGGTCCGGAGTCCTGGCACCCGAATCCATTCTTCCTATATCAGAAGGGCGCAGGGCCCCTGTATGACGTGGGGCCGTATTATATCGGCGGGATCCTGTACCTGCTTGGCCCGGCAGGAGAAGTTGCCTGTATGGCAAAGAAGACCTATGCGCAGCGCACCATCGGCAGTCAGCCGCATTGCGGCGAGAAGATCGACGTGGAAATGCCCACGTATTACGCCTGCACGATGCATCTGAACAGCGGTGCGATCTGCACATCGCTGCATTCATTCGACGTACCGTGCTCCCGGCTTGATACCAGAATTGAAATCTATGGGACGGAGGGGACGCTGATTACCGCACCACCATGCGATTTTTCGGGCGAGATTCTCTTTCGGGGACGCAATGACAGTACCTGGCGACAGCTCCCGATTGAGTTTCCCTATGAAAAGAACTGCCGCGGCGTCGGTGTCAGCGATATGGCGGACGCACTCATCCGCGGCCGTGCGCCGAGACTGGCTGTCGATTTCACCTATCATACACTGGACGTAATAGAGTCGCTGCAGCGATCGGGCGAAACCGGCAAATTTGTCCCAGTAACGAGCCGCTTCATACGAACGCCGCCCATGCCAGAAGAACCGCTGTTCAGCAATCGATTTTCCGGTCTGTGCATAAAACCAGGCCTGCGAAAATGACACGCCCCGGCTGCTTACTATAAAATGATCGGCAACGCCAAAGAAGCTCATATACAACACCCCCTGCTGCAGAAACCTGCAGCAGGGGGTGCACTATACGATAGGGGACGCAGCCGCCATCACCCTGCAAATGCGCGATACACGCTTTGCGACAATTCTGCGATCTCGCTCGTCGCTCCAGCATCTGTATAGGGATCGTTGCAGATAACGCAAATGAGATAGGGGCTGTCTTTGAGTTCAACGATCCCGACATCTGCAATGCAAATCCCGGACAGATTCCCCGTTTTGTGCGCGACTGTGACATCCTCCGGCAGGAGCAGGGGCAGCCGGTCGTTGACCTGTTGATTTTCCAGCAGCTGCAGCATTTTCTCTGATACGGCTTCTGAAATGCAGGTTTTTTTGTAGATCTGGCGCAAGATTTCTGCACAATCCCGTGCAGTCACATGGTTTTGCAGGTCATTCTCCGCAAGCATCAGGCGATGATAAGCGACATTTTCACATCCGATCGACGCAGCCCATGTTTCGACTGTCTTTCGTCCGGCTTCTTCATCACCGCTTCCAAGCAGCATCGTCAGGCTGTTTGCTGCCGCATTGTCGCTGACCGTGATCATCTGCTCCAGTTTTTCACTGACATCGGATTCTTTTACCGCGCCAGTCTTGATCTTATCATAGACAGCACCCATGATAAAGAGTTTTATCAGACTGGCCGAAACCATCGGCTGGTTTTCCTCGATGTTCTGCGTACAATGGATGCTTGTTCCATCTGTCAGATCCTCGACCCAAACATCCCACTTGCTTGTCAGGCGGCTCAGTTCTGTTTGAATGCTTTTTTCAAGCTTTGCAAGCGGTCCGGCTGGCGCCTTTCGTTCAGAGAAATAGGCATCTAAGCCGTTCGCGATTCCCTGCACGATTTTTTCCTGATAGGCTTCCGATGCCAGAAGCAGGTCTTCTTCCGGGTTTGTCATGTAGCCCATTTCCAGAATGGTGACCGGTACCTCGGACCAGTTGATCCCCGTCATAGTGTCTGTTTCCCAGATATATTCTTTTTTTGCGCCAGTTGCCTCGACAGCCGCATTCAAAACAGCTTCCGACAGCGCATAGCTGTCTGGGTAGAGATCTGCATTGAATGGATTGCTTTTTGTCATGCAAATCGCCATCATGCCATTGGCAGCGGAGCTGTCTGCTGCGTTGGCATGGATACGTAGATAGGCGTCCGCACCGGCTTCGTTGGCAAGCTGTGCCCGTTCTGCATTGGAAATATCAACGTCGTTGCTTTCGCGCGTCATTTGTACGTGATATCCGCGCGCCTCAAGCTCATCACGCAAGAGAAGGGAAACCTGCAGATTCAGCTCATATTCCGCAAGGCCGGATGCTGTACCAGCGGTTCCGCTTGCGACCTTCGCCTTTGTCTCGGCGGAACCGGGACCAAGCGGCTCGGTGTCGTAGTTCCCGTGGCTCTGGTGCCCCGGATCGATCACGATAAGCCATGCTTCGTGTGGTTGAGGTGCTGGCTCTTCCGGCGGATCCTCCTGCTGCTCAGCCGAAGAGAGTATCGGTTCTATATGCACAGGCTCATTCACGGGAGGCGCCTCTTCTGGCACTGTTTCTTCCTGCGGAGACTGCGGCGGTACGTCCGCTTTCTGTGTTTCCAGCTGTTCCGTCTGCCAAAGGACTTTGTCAATCAGGTCTTCTTCAGATTGTTTGCTGCTGCAGCCTGCAAGCGTAAAAAAGATAGCGCCAGCGATTGCAAGCAGGAGCAGCTTTTTAATCTTTTTCATTTTGTTCTCTCCCGTTAGTAATAGGAACCGCCGAATTTTGCTTTTTCATAATCCAGAATGAATCTGGTATTTGCATACTCAACGTCGCTCAGATATCCAGCCTCATTTGCATCGAATACGTTGCTCGGGATTGTCCCTGCGTACCAGTCTTTGCTCTTAAAATATGCTGCGATCTCGGCTGTCTTGAAGATCCGCCCATGGCGGGCGTAGATCTCGTTTCTTGCAAGCGTACATTCTTCCCAGCTCAGCCATTGAAGGTTTTTGTCGGTCAGATAGTCCGTGCTGCTGCAAGGGATCAGATAGTCATCCACATACTTGTCAAGGACAGCCTGGTTATCCTCAGCTTGATTCGCAGTCCAGTTCAGGCCGGTGTCATCGTCAATTTCATAGACGTCCAGATGGGTCAGTGCGTGCCGATCTTTTCCATATGCACCGAACACCGTCTCCGCGGACAGCTCGCCGTTGAACACGGTGCATCGTTGGATCCATTCGTCTCCCATGGATTCGCCGTGCAGCAGGAAAAAACCTTTTTCCGAGATACCGCAGACGGACAGGTGCGCTGCTGGGAATGTCGCCAGCGAAATCGGTTCGTCCTCCACAGCAGTATATAGCATGAAGCGGCAATCCTCTTCGCTGGCCCCGGCCTTTAAGAACAGCTCCGGTGTCCCGTCCTCCTCAATATCATACAAAGCATACGTGCAGATGTCCCTGTGATCCGAATATTCCTCGGCAGTATTCGCGAGGATTCTTCGATAGGCGGCTTTCCAGCCGGGAATGCGTGCTTCCGGTGTGTCCGCTGCGGCCGGTTCGCGGCCGTTCTTTAAAAGTGCTGACAGATGATCCATCTGCGCCTGTGTGATGTCCGGATTGCCTTCCAGTTCACTTTGTATTTTCATCGCCTCCGAGAAATCTCCCGCTTCGGCGAGTGCTACCGCACGCTGATAGCGGCTGTCCGCGATGAGTTCGTCCCTCCCAAGCGACTCCAGCATCGGGTATGCCGTATCATACTCCCCGGCATCGATGAGCGCCATCGCTCTGTTCAGCTTCTTTGAGGGGGCAACATACGCCGTTAAATAAACGATCAGAGCAATACAGAGCACTGCGGCAATCAGGAAAATCGGGAGCGGATTGCGCCGGATCCGGTTTATCCAAGTACGGATAGCGGAGGCTGCCTGCGCTGCGCCCCGTTTTTGCTGTGGCTTATCTTCCTGTTGCGCATAACCCTCAAGCTCCGCTTTGAGCGGTGCGTCGGCGTAGCGCAGGGCCAGGCGGTAAGTATTGTTTTTCGGCAGCGCGGCGGCGTGCTTTTGCAGGTCAGCCCGGTCGCTGACCTGCAGCTCTGCCATGAGCTTGCAGACATACGCCTGCGCGTTTTCCGGCTCCTGGTCGAGAATGCGTTCGCAGTAGCTCTCCGCGTTCTTCCACTCGCGATTTTCCAAAAACAAGAACGCCCGGCGCAGCAGGGGCGATGTGGTATTTGCTGCACCCGCAACGGCTTCCGCGCCGAGGATTTTCTTGATCCCACGGATCAAGTCCTGCATGAACCCAAGCCGCGACATGTCGAGCGCCTGCAAGTGCGAAAATTCCTCCGGCAGATCATACGGGTTCATGTCCCGATACGCCGGAATCAGAACCTTCTGTTCTCCGTTCTTGATGAGTGCCAGAAAGCGCGACCATTCGTTGCGCACCCAGACGGCAGAGAAATATTCCGGCTTGGTGCCAAGTACGACCATAACTTTGGCGCTGTTGAGGGCGGCGAAGATGTACGGCTCATATTCTGTCCCAAGCTTGTCTTCCAGCGTGATGCGCGAAAAGAAGACCTTGAAGCCCTCTTGCGTCAGCTGGTGATAGAGGTCGTTTGCCAGCACAGAGTCCATGGTGCGTTTGCCGTTGTCATCGGTTTCCTTGTAGCAGATAAACACATCAAACGGTTTTTCCCGCTCGGAGAGCGCCAGATAGCTTTTTTGGATCGTCTCAATCGCTTTAGCCTCTGCGATGTAAACAGCTCTTTGCTCATCATCGGCATTCCAGAGCGCGGACAGATAGTCCGCATCATCCAAAATGGGAGCGAACTGGATGCGGTTGATCGTCGGCACACGCTTATGGTTTGCCGGGTCTTCGACATATTCGATTCCGTAGCGGCACAGGACGAGCGACCAGTACGCTTCCGCGTCGTTTGGCGCAAGCGAGACGATCTGCTCATAGACGGCCGCTGCCTTGTCGAAATCATTTCCCCGGCGCAGCAGCTCCGCGCGCTCATAAAGCCCGGCAATCCGCTCGCTGTCCAACCGCGGCAGCGTCTGCCGCGTTCCGCAGTATTGGCAAACTGCGACGGATTGCTTCGCATCAATCTCCATCGTCCCGCCGCACATTTTGCATCTCAAAACAGGCATGAAAATACCCTCTCTTCTCTAATCGTCACTTTGCAGACTTCTGCAGCGCCGCCCGTTCGGCGATCAGGCGCAGAAGCGTGCTTGCCTGCTTTTCTGCGTCCGCTTCATCACCGATATCGACCGCGCGGGAGAGCCGGTGCAGCGCGGCGGACAACTCCGCTTCCACAGCAGCCGTTTCTTCACCGGAGACCGGGTCGCAATAAGCCAGCGCGTCTGTAACGCGTGCACAGCTTTCTTTGAGCGGCTGGGTTTCTGCTTTCGCCTGCAGCAAAGCGGCTTTCCGGCGGCAGTCCCGGATGAAATCGGTTTTTTCTTTTACCTGCGCACCGATCTGCTCGGCGTTCCCGACTGCGTGCAAAGTCAAAACATGCTCGACGATGCCAAGCACAAGAAGCCCGAGCCCAACCGCGTTTTGCAGAACCGCCGACCACTTGAACGCAAGGCAGGCTGCCGCCCACAGAAGCAGCAGTACGAAATATTTGACGCCGGAATGGATCAGCGGGATCCCCATAAAGCGCGCGTCCGGGCTGGTCCTGCGTTTTTCGGCCATCCGCGCCATAAACAGAGCAAGCGCCAGCCCAAGCATGACAAGCAGGAGGTTCAGCCAGAAGGGTGCGTCATAGCGCGGCTGGGTCAGATCGGAGCTGATTTCCGCAACAGACGGCGGCAGCAGGATCGAACGCGTCCTTTCCGTCACAGGGAACGAAATGGCTGTCACAGGGAACCCGTTGATCGCGGTCGGGACAATGATATCTGCGCTGCTGCCTGTATAGGAAACAAGCGTCACGCCGGATCCTGTTTCGCTGTATGTAAACGGAATGTCTGCATTGTTAAAATTCACAGAAGCAGAGTCTGCAAGATGGGAATACGCGCAAACCGTGAAGGTTTCCTGCGGGATCGCATGCAGCTCCCGTTCCAGACGGTCTGCCTCTGTCTGAGCATCTTCTGCTGCTTTGGCAGCGGCGTCAGCCTGCGCGCGCTTTTCTTCGGCAGTTTGCTGTAAAGCCTCTGCCTGTGCCTGATCTTCAGCGTCTTCAGCTTTCGCAGCGGTCAACGCGGCTTCTGCTTCCAGCGCTTCGTTTTCCAGACGTTCTGCTTCCTGCTTCGCCTCAGCCAGCGCGGCGGGGGCTTTTTCAGCGGCAGCTTTTATGTCTTCTGCGTGTTCTTTGGCCGAGACCGCCTGCTGCAGCGCCTGTTCGGTAGAAGAATTTGCATAGACAAGCAGCAGGTATTGCGTGGTGTGCAGCGGCGCGAACTCCTGCAAGGTCTTCGGAAGGACGATCTCCTGTAAGCCGCTGCAGTTGTCAAACGCATGCTCTGCTACGGCCGTTACGCGGTATCCGTTGATTGCCTCCGGAATGACCAGATGCGTACTCGTGCCGGTATAGCCGGTAATGGTACAGGTCGTGTCATTCCGCGTATATGTAAAGCTCTCCAGATACTGCAGATGCTCCTTTTCGGAATCTCCAAGAAGCGAGATCGATGCGCCGTGACGCTTTGCCCAGCTGAGAGCAGGCGTATCCGCAAAGCAATAGACCTCAACACTTGCGGAATGATCATAAACTACGGCGGCGATCCCGCAATAAGCCAGAGTCAAAAATACCAGGACGACAGCAAGCCATTTCCTTGTTCGCATCTCTTATTCCTCCCTCTCCGCACCGCATTTTGGGCAGAACTTTCCGGCTCTTGTAAATCGATATCCACATTTGGCACAGATATTTTTATCGCGAGCGACAGCGTGTCCGCAGTTATCGCAGAATGTTGCGTCCTGCGGGAGCTCCGCGCCGCAGTTTTCACAGAAAACGATTGCCTCCGGCGGCTGCACTGTGCTGTGCAGCGCATCGCGGACCGCGTTTCCAACCAGACCTCCAACACTGCCGCCGACACCGGCCATCGCACCAATGCCGATGCCGAGTCCGGTCAGCCCGCCGGCTCCTTCATTTTTTGCTGCATCCTGCGCCACGTCGAAACTGCGTTCCTGCTGATAGGTATATCCTTCCTGCATGCGCTTTTGTGCGATTGCATGGGAAGCGATGATCGTTTTCTGCGCTTCTGTCTGCGCCTGGATCAGATCCGTCTGCTGGCGGAGCTGCGCCTCGGCAATGTCGGCATATTTGCGGAAATGCAGATCCTTGAATTTTTCATATTGTGCTTCGCCATCAGGCCGCGCGAGATTTGTGACGAAGAAGCGCACAAGTTCCACGCCATAATCCGCAAAGTCTGGCAGGAGCTGTTGCCGCAGGGAACTGGAGAAATCCAACAGATGTGCATCAAGTTCAAAAATACTGACCGTGTCTGCCTGCATGAACTGCGCAATATAGGGCTTGATCCGTGCCATCAAAAACGCGCGGAAGCAGGCGGCAAGCGTCTGGCGGTCAAGTGTGGATTCTGTGCCGACAAGACGGAGCAAAAGCCGCCTGGCGTCCTGCACACGCAGACTCATTTCACCGCTTGCGCCGAGACTGAGCGGGAAGTGATAGGTGGGCTCAAGAAACTGCACCTGGCTGTCGGTGCCCCAGCGAATGGCCATCTGCTCGGTCTTATTGATAAAGTAGACTTCGCAGTGAAACGGCGTTTTGCCATTTGTTGCGCGGTTCAGAAGGTTGCTCAGCAGCGGCGTATTCTGCGTTTCCAGTGTGTGACGGCCGGGACCAAAGGAGTCAAGTGCCTGGCCATTCAGAAACAGAACGGCTTCCTGGGTTTCATGAACGATGAGCTGCGTGTAACTGTTAAAATCTTCGCATGGATGCTTCCAGACAAATGTAGTGTTGTCACCCTCATATTTGAGAATATCCGCAATATACCCCATAATGCTCCTCCTTAACTTCTTTTCCAATATTTATATTGTATGTTATTATTTTTCGTATTTCAACTAGAAATGGAAAGGTTTATGATAATTTTTGGCTCCTCAGGATGCCTGGAAAGAAGCTGACGCCAGTATTCATCTGCGCCTGATGCTGCAACAAACATCTGCGTTCATTTATTCCTCTAAAGATGTGCCTTAACTGAGATACATTTCAATGTACGAAGCAAGGATGCTCCCTGACATACGGACGTTTTAGCACCAATTGGGGTCAAAATGGGGTCAAAGCAAGTTTTGCAGAATTGCAAAGCAATGTGAAAAGTTAGAAAAACCACCGAATTTCAAGTGAAATGCGGTGGTTTTATGGTTGCGGGAGAGGAATTTGAACCACGTATAATTGTGGCGGCAATCGAAATTTCATTGAGATTACAGGCATTTTGCTTGCGTTTCTTGTGCTTAAAAATACTGTGTTTCGGTGGCCGAAAATAAAAGTGGGTACGAAAGTGGGTACGATTAAATGTGGCACGTCTAATTGTTTTTTCACGTATAATACAAAATCCACACAAAAGTCCACTGTGAGTAGCTACAAATATTTCCTGTGTATTTTTGCAAATCAAATAATCTCATCTTTATGTTTATATGGCTTTTTCTGCTTTGGCATGGTATAATTCAAATTATAAAAGCAGGAATGGGGGCGCTTGGAATGCCGCTGAAGCCGATGCTGGGTGTGGATGGTTTAATTGCTCACTCGAAAGAAAAGGGCATCACGTTTGAAATTATTTCGGAAGACGAAGCTAAGGACTATCTCGGAAGAAATAACAACTATTTCAAGCTTTCATCGTATCGAAAGAACTACACAAAATTTCCGGCTGGCCCCCGAAAAGGCCAATACCGTGACTTGGACTTTGCCTACCTGATTGAACTGGCTCGTATTGATGTGGAGGTCAGGCACATTTTGCTGAAAATGTGCCTTGATATTGAACACTTCTTAAAAGTCAGTCTAATTAAGGCGGTTGAAAATAATTTGCAAGCCGGAAACGGCGAAGACGGCTACAAAATTGTCACGGACTTCATTACGGACACAAGCGGCGTAAATTTCGAGGAACGCGCAAAAAACATTTCAAAACGCTCCGGCGCGATATCCCGCAAGATTGGACAAAACACGAAGAATCCTTACTGTGAAGGACTCATGAAAAAATATCGCGGCGAAATGCCGATTTGGGTATTCGTGGAGGTTATTTCATTCGGTGATTTGGAAGACCTTATTGCATTCTATGCAGCAGAATCCGGCTGGGAGTCTCCGATTGACGGAAAGAGCCTTGACCGAGTCCGGCAGATTCGCAATGCGGCTGCGCACAATAACTGCATCATCAATGACCTGCGGCCCGAGGAAGCATCTGAGCGAAATGTAAGCAGAACGCCGCGGTTCATCACGGATTTTGTCTGCCGCGCCGGTATCGGCGAAAATATGCGTAAAAAGAAGCTGGCAAACCGCCGTATCAACCAAATTGTCCACCTTCTGTATGTCTATGACAAAGTTGTGACCAGCGAGAACACCCGAAACACACGGCTTACAGAGCTTTATGACTTGCTGCATACGAGAATGTCAATGCACAAGGATTATTTTGCCGGAAATGGTCTGCTGACATCCACACATGAATTTTTCGTAAAATTAACAGACAGCCTGATGGACTCCCATTGACTTTTTGGGTTCCGCCGCATATAATAAAACTACAAAGAAAAACTTCGGTTTTGTAAGGGCCGCAGCGCTATGCTGCGGCTCTAGTTTTTTGACCGCAAGTATATCTGAACTTGCGACAGCGGGTGCAGACTAAAGAGATTCTGCAAGAATTATAAAAATGAGGCTGTGCCACACTGTACAGCCTCATTTTCTATGCTGTTAGAGGATTGCCCGGAACGCGGCATCGCTATACGCCGCGGCGCGCTCCAAGTCGCCGGTTTTCCGGTGTCCGTAGATGCCATTGGTATCCATATTGCGGCTGTGCCCGACGACCTGCTTTTTGAGTCCGTCCGGCATTTCATCACAGATAGACACGAAAGTATGCCGGAGCTCATAAGGCGTGACCGCGCTGATTTGGTTCGTTTCACAATACTTGTACCAGCGGTTGCGAAAGGCCTTCTGACGGAACGGCTGACACTTTTCGTTTGGAAAAATCCACTTGCAAACCATTCCGCGGTCGTGCAGTTGTTTGCGCTGTGCCTCGATTTCCTGCATCGCAAGTCCGGTCAGCACAATGGTACGGTTTGCGTTTTCATTTTTACCGTCTGTAACCTCTCCCAAATCGTTAATGGACTGATGAATCGTCAATGTAGAACCGTTCAAGTCCTCCCAACGCAATCCCAGCAGCTCACCCGGGCGCAGTCCTTCCAGCACCGCAAGACGATAAGCATGAATACACCAGTCTGTCTGCCTGCAGCGCACCGCGAAACTGCGTCACATCCTTTGTGAACAGCGTCTGAATGCTGCTTCGCGCGAGGATTTCTTTGGACGGACGTTTTGCGCTTCTGGGGATTGTGAGGTCCGCAGTGTTGAGATTTGTATAATTACCGAGCCGACAGTATTTGATAAATCCGGAAATGCAGCCGCGCAGATTTTTCAGCGTTTTTTGTGACAAGTTCTTCTGCGCATACGCATTATCAATGATTGCCTGCAAGTCGAGCAGCGTGAGCTTCTTGATTTTCTTCGCGGCAATCGCCGGTTTCAGGTAGTTTTTTACGAAATTTTCCTGTTGATTGGCGTTGCTTTTACTGGTGCTCTTGGAAATATGGCCAAAATAGGCATCCAGCAATTCTCCGCATTTTGTGCTTTCGCTTGCCAGTCCGCTTTCTAACCAAGCATCCGCCGCTTTTTCGGCGGCGATTTTACCCTTCGTTCCTTTTGTAGATGAAAAAAAGGTGCGGCGTTCTCCATCCTTTTGGATTTTGATTTGCCATCGTTTTGCACTGTCATACCACTTGGCCTCATTTTTTCGCATAGGACTCCTTTCCGTCCCCCTTGCTTTTAACATCGCCGTGTGGTAGACTGGCAATGCAGAAGGAGACATTTGCTTCGAGAGAGTGAATAATTTCTGCGGCTGTCCGGGTGTTGGTAGCGCCCGGGCAGCGTTTTCATAATCTTATTTTACAATAACACCTGTCTAAAAATCAAGGAATTGACTCTTGCAGCCCGGATACCCCAAAAGCTTGACAAAAAATCCTCCGCACATACAATAAAAGTATAACTTGGAAAGGAGGATGTGGATATGAGCTACGATTTCCTGGCTGGCCGTTTACGGCAGTTGAAAATGCAGCAGCGGGATTTAGCGCGTGCACTCGCAATGTCTGAAACCAGTCTGAGCCATCGCATGACCGGACAGGTTCCATGGCGTGTGGATGAGATGTACGATGTGCTGCGCATCATCGGCGCCGCGCCCGCAGAGCTGCCGCTCTACTTCCCAGCAGCCTGACAGGAGAAGAGATGAAGAATGAAGAACTCTGACCGCCGACTGCGCAAACAGTCGGCGGTTTTGATATGCCGTATTCAGACATCCCCAATATCCGTGTGTATGATACGCCGGATTTTGCCGGGGTGCTTCAGTAGCCATTTGAGGATAATGAGCATAAGCTCTTGCAGGTTCAGACCTGTTTCAAGAGCGTGGTCCTTCAGCTGCTCGTATAATTCCTGCGATACGACCAGAAACAGCATAGACATATCATTGCCGCGCAAGGCAGGGTCTCGGACGGCTGCGCCGGAGATGAAATTGTACAGCGAGCCTGCATCGCCTAGATTCCATCGCTGCGGTTCATCGTCCGTCCATATTGCAAAATTGTCTGGCTTGGCAAGCCACCACAAAATCCAGTCATAGACATCCGGGAACGCGCGCCTCAGCGTGATTTGCAACTCTTGTGCAAGTCCACAATTCAGGTTTTGCTGCCGCTTCAAAAGCTCCAGCGTGTTTATAAACGTTTCCTTTGTCATTTTCGCACACCTCCTGAATACAGCATAGCAGAGGCTACAGCAAAAAGCATTGAAGTTGTGCTTCAATGCTCATACAGGAAGTGGAGAGCCGGTTTAGGCTCTCCGCTTTCCGTTTAGTCGCCTGCTAGAACTGCCTCCAGCTTTCGTTCGGCAGCGTTGCGCTCCAGCGTCAGTTTGACAAGCTCACTGATGCACTCTCTGACCGCCGGAGAAGCTTCACTCCACATCACGCCGTATTTTCGGCATACCTCGCCAAAGATGACATAGAATTCTCTGGACGATTTAGACTGCTGGAAATACCACTCCGCATCTGATAGCGTTGCTTCTTCGTTCATGCAGGCTCCTTTGCCGGGTTTATCGTGTCCCACCCACTAGCTGCCTTCTCGAAGCAGCCTGCTTTTAATGTTGTCAGTCAACTCCCCGGCCCATTTGTCCGGAATCGCTATTGGGTTTACGTGCCGGCCCCACGGCGGGGATGCCGCCCCGCGTCCTACTTAATTATACACGGGATTTTTCTCCTGTCATTGAAGTAATAGTTCAATGACAACAGCGCTCGTTGTTATTACAATAATGGGTGCAGAAAAATCGGAGAGGCGATAGAACTAAGCAAAGGCAGAAGATTACTTGGTTCTACAAATTATAGAAGGAAAAAGAGGCGTCAAGATGAGTCGGATTACCGATGAAATGATGCAGCGCGGAATTAAAATTGGAATTGAAATTGGAAAGGAACGTGCACTTAAAATGTATGCAGCCGCTGTTCGTGTGTACAGGCAGACAGGTTCTGCTGCAGAGGCAGCAAAAGCGACTGGGCTTACAGAAGAATGTGTACGCTCCGCCCTTCAAAAATTTGGACTAATTTCGCCATAAAGAATCAAAGCAGCTTCCGGGCATAATAAGGGTCGGCAGTTTTCGGCTGCCGACCCTTGCTTGGTTCTACAGATAGTCAGACGGCAAGCAAGTAATTCGCTGCGGTCACGTCATGCCGCCAGTGGGCTAGATGGTAGATGGATACGGCCAATAGCGCAAGCCGGTCGTATGACACAGGCAGGCCGTTTTTCAATGCCAATTCTCGGTTGTGACCACGTAAGACATAATTGCCGTTGACTTTACAATCTTTCCATCGTTTGGGCCGATAGCCATTCTCCATGCGTGTTTCGTCATCTCCCTCCCAAGTGTGTTTAATTTCGGATATAAGCTGTTCGCGGTAACCTTTTTCACTCTGAATATGTTCCAAATAATATTTGTACATACGCTGTGCTCGTAACGCCCGGAGATGATGCAAGTCAATTTTATTGGACAGTTCTGCTTTAGAAAACAAATGCTGCTCGTCGGCGGGATGCTGAAAGACCTCCTGAATTGCTGGCAGCTCCTCAGGCAGGATTCGCTGAAGCTGCTGCTTCCCGCCTTTCCCTTTGCGTACAAGTATGCAGGGATTTCCAAAGTCATCTACAACAAGGTCATCTGGACGCAGGTGCAGATATTCATTTCGCCGAATACCGACAATGGAAGCAAAGTCGTACAATCGCGGGGATGCTTCACGGTCGGCATCTTTGCGTTCATCCACGGCTTTCGCCCCGCGCGAGCGTGTGTTTTTAGCCACGATGCGGATTGGCTTGTTTATATCCTCCAGCGGAACGTCGAGCACCCTACAAATGCCCACAAGATATGTGTGCGTCGTCGACGGCGTTTTGCCGCTGGCAGTCAAGTAATTCGAATAGTCCTGAATGTGTTCTTTGCAATCATCCAGTGTTTTACATCTATAAATAGATTTAGCCCACGCAACATATTTTAAAGCATGCTTTTTGTACTGGAACTCGGTTTTTGCAAGCATTGGCGTATCCTTGTTTTTGCGGCTGAGTTCCAAATTCTTTATTTGATAAGCCAGACTTCCGGCTTTTCTTCGTTTGGGCGCACCGACCTTATGTTTTTTACTCATTATATAGCAACCACCTTTTGCAAAATCAGCACAATATGTACTGCCAGCCGCGGAGCGGCGAGTTAAATACGGCTCAGGCTTTTATGGTGCCCGCTAACCAAGTGAAGAACCTTGCCAAAGGGATTTCCTCACTGCCGGTTTTGGTGATTTCACTGGTTATTTTCCCGTCGAGTGACGGTCAAATAACCAGTTCACCGAGGATTCTTTGTAAGTAAGAAGCATTTCATTGATAGGAGCCAACCGGCAGAGGCTCCTATCGTTCGCAAGAATTCATTGCAGCTCAGAGTTCCTATGTGCCTGTCGCTGCGGTTCAGACACCCTCCAGAGTAGATTTGCGATAATTGTCAGGCTGTGTCATTTCACCGCAGACACAACAAAGGCGGGGACTGTTAAGTGCCTAGCATATACGCTCATTCGGAGCGGTAGCGGATTTAACGTCTTCCGATGCAAGACGGGGAGGTGCTTGATTCATCTCTCAGTCCTCATAATCCAAACAAGAGCCAGAACCAGACGATTATCACATTTTGCGGATGGTTGGTTTTGAAAAAGGTGGTTTGTTTTTGAAAAGAGTTTTGCTATCTATAAATAAAAAGCGTCCGCAGGCGAATGAGCCGGCGGACGCTTGAGTTTTTAATCTCGAAGGAAAGAGGAGAGTCCCTGTATAGGAACTCTCCTCAGAAAATATTACATTATGGATATAGAAAGGCCTATGGTCTTGAGAAGAAACGAGGACGATTTTCGTCAAAATAGGAACTCTATATCTTTATTGTATGTATAATAGAGCAAATGTCAAGCTTTTATGTGCTCAGCAAAACTGCAATATTTTTCCCTATTTTGAGCACCTACAAGTCGCGCTGGTAAAGTTTTTTACAAGTCAGTTGTGCGGGAAATAATAGGTGTCCGACTTGAGAGCTATATATTTCGTACGAATTGGTATCGCTGTGCCCCTCTTGCCAAGTGTGTTTGCCTCGCTGTTACGATTCCTTGCGGCACACGCAACAATCTTACAGCGACTTCATCACATCGAGTAAATGCTGATAGTTGTCAACATCATGGTACTTGACATTCTCGGTTGAAATCTCATTAAAGAGCTTTCTCGCGCAGGAAATTTTCGCTTTTTCAATGGGCTTCAAGCTCAAGCTTTCCATCGTCCCCTTAGTCTCAGCGATAAAGTAGATATGTTTTACCGTTCCCTCGTAGAAAGCGATTGCCCAGTCGGGGGAATAGTTTCCGACTGGAGTAGGAATATGGAATCCTCTCGGCAGTTTTGCATACACACATACTTCTTCGGCATTATCCAAGTCCTCGGCGAATCGGCGTTCCACGCTTTTTTCGGCATAGCCGTCGGTAAAGACATATGGAAGCGCCCATTACTTTCAGTATTAGGGACAAGTCTATTACCGTTTTCATCAAACTGTCCACTGTTAGTAAGATACTCATCCGTACTCTGAGCAAAGTCATCCTCGTATACAAAGTCATTTCCCGTATTGTACGGCGGGTCGGTTGCCCTTACAAAATTGATACAATCACACGATTTCCCCTTTTGTACTCGTGAACGATGAACACTATGTGCATTATGAACGATACGCACAGTGTGCAAGGTGTGTGCATAATCGAACGATAGCTTTTGTGCGCACATCGGCAGGTCTCCTTTCCTAGGGTGTATCTGAAAACTCCCAATGTGACCGGCAGCGAGAAATTTTTGCGCTGAGCAAGACATTTTTCCGCAGGAATACTGACGTATTTCAAGGGAAAATGGCGCGGCACAGCGTGAAAAGACCCGCTGTCCGGGTGCGTTGGGAGTTTTCAGATACACCCTAGGATTTAGGTATTGCAAACTAGAATTTGTCAGCCTAATTGCTTTTTGATTTCAGTTTTCACTTTATCCAAATCACTGCAAGTCAAGATTGGAATCAGCCGGTTGATTTCGTCAATGCTCCTATCCCACCACTTGAATCTCAGCAGCAATTCAATCAGTTCATCATCAAAGCGCTTTTGAATCGCTCTTGCGGGGTTTCCAACGACCTTTGTATATGGTGCAACATCACTGCCCACTACGCTGTTTGCACCAATGATTGCACCATCTCCAATGTGAACGCCGGGAAGGATTACCGAATTTTGCCCGATCCAAACATCATTTTCGATAACGGTATCTCCTTTTAATGGCAGATCCGTCTTTGCAGGCGGCGACATTTCCCATCCCTCCAAGGTATAGAACGGGAATGTAGAGACGGCGTTCATCTGATGGTTTGCACCGTTCATCACAAACTCAACTCCGGCGGCGATTTGACAGAACTTTCCGATGATGAGTTTGTCATCATTCCACTCGTATAAGTGTGAAACATGACTTTCAAAATCCGAATCGGCAATATAAGTAAAGTCCCCGACAATAATATTCGGATTTGTAATCGTCGGCTTCACATATATTTCTTTATCATACCCTGCAATTGGATGGATTGTATTGGGGTTTGGGTGTTTTCCGTCTTTCATCTTAACTACCTCTTCAAATTCCGATTGAGATTTCACCTGTTTTAAGAGATTTAATAACTGTTATATTTTGTTATTAAATTCTCCGCAAACCCTTGAAAACACTGGATTTGTCGCAGGTGAGCTTTCCCTTATTTTTTCCCTTGTGTTATATCGTCCCATCAGTGTTTATGAACTCTGATAAGGGCAAATACAAGGGCAAAAAAATTATATAAAACAGTATAACATAAAATAAAAGTGACATGGTGGACTGATTGAAATGCTTCTTAATTTTTGCTACTAATGATTGATTAAATGATAAGGAGATGGGATACGATGAGAACAATATTTGCAGAATACAATCCATAACGAAACAGCATTGACATTTATACAAATGTTGGCTATATGCTTCGCATTGACTGCTGGGAGGCCGAAAAGGATTTAAAAACCACACCCGGATCAGACTGTGCATTGACTTCACTTGCAGTCGATGAACCACTTGAATATGCGAGATTATATCTTGAGGGCAATTTACAGATGTGGGTAGATGCAGAAGATTCATTAGCGTTATAAAATGCAAGCAGCCTGTATGCTTCATTACACACAGGCTGCCTAATCAAATTTATTATAATTGATGAAAAATCGGTTGCATTTTGTCAAAAGTACAAAACTTTTTGAAGCCAAGTGCTTTTCATTCCTGTTATGATACTGAGGATATCCCAGCAATACTTGCTATCCCTGATACCTTATTCTTTCAACCAGCGTTTCCTTTTTCAGATTACTGCTTAAAACGAGGGAAAGCACAATCTGCAAAAGACCGACCAGCAAAATCATAGCAAGAATCGGGATAAGAGGAACGTGATAAACGTTCATTCCAAAAATCCCATTATGCTTCGCATAGGAAAACAGTGCATAGCCAAGGGGCAGACCGGCAGCAAGTGCGACGCAGATGGTGCCAACCGTAAAAATCAAGCCCTGTATTTGTAAGCTCAGATTCAACTGCTTATTGGTCATGCCTACCGCTTGCAGCACACCGTATTCCTGCTTCTTCGTGGTGATATTGATGATCATGGTGTTTGCCAGATTCATAAACCCAATGAGACCGACAATTGCCATGAACAGATAGCAGCCAAGCTTCATCATACGGCTTGCGTATTCTGCGGTTTGCAATTCTGCGTGATAGGTGTTCAGCTTGATATGAGAAGTATCGGTGAGCAGGTCATTCAGGCTTTGCTCTACAGATGCCACATCTTTTTTAGCACAATCCACCCACAGGTATCCATAAGATGTCCCTTTCGGATTTACAGAGCGATATACTTCTTCCGGAATGACCAGATAAGTGTCCGCGCTTACAAAGGAGCCTGCGATTTTTCCATGATAGGTATAGGTTCCGCTTCCGTTATCAAAGTTGAATGTAATCGGTGCACCCGCAGAATACCCGTCAGCTTCCATCCACGTGGACCAGCCAAAGAAAACATCCCCGTTTTTGACAGCCTGTGCATAGTCCATGGAACCGATATCGCCATCCCCGCGCATCATTTCAAAATCCTCTTGATTTACGATTGCAACCGGAAATTTTGTTCCGTTCAGATCTGCAGAGACGATTTCTCTCGTCAGTACATCCGTTACACCGGGGATGGATTTGATTTCTTTAATCAAAGAATCATTCAGTGGGTTGTTCTGTAGGATTGTGTCCAGATTATTCTCCGAATAGGCTTCATCATAATTCTGGGAATAATCCAGCTGCAGCTCAAATTGTCCATGGTTGATTGCAATCCGCGCCTCGTGCTCCGTGTCAATATTCCCAACATAATTGGAGATAATTACAAACAATACACAGGAAAGCCCCATGGTAAGAATCGTAGCAATGGTTCTTTTCGGATTGCCTGTCACATTTGCCATTGCCATGGAGAAAACGGTGACATCTTTTCTGCCTTTTCGTCTGCCCTGTTTTTGCGTTTTGGAGCCGCCAAGATACCGTGTCGCTTCGATGGGTGAAATCCGGGAAACAATTTTCATGGGTTTGCGCAGAGCCAAAACGACCGTAAGAAACGATACAAAAATGCAGATGAGCATAATTGTCAGTGAAAACAGAGGCACCTGATGGTTCTTGATTCCGGACGATACCAGATTTCCCTGCTCCACCAGCCAGTTGAAGCTGACTTTTGCAATCAGGAAACCAAACAGCAGCCCCAGCGGTATCGAAGGAACCGCCAGAAGAATGCCCTCACGAAAGATCAACTGCTTCATCTGCTTTCTGGTTGCACCCAGCGCCTTGATTTTTCCGTACTCCTGAACCTTCTGGGCGATCCCGACCTGGAAGATATTATAAATGACCACAACGGAAAACAGCACGATTCCGAGGATCAGGGTTCCACAAACCACAATCATTTCATAGCTCGGCTGCAATACCCACTGCAGGTAGAGGTCATTGATGATCACGTTTTTCTGGTCAATGCCGCAGGAATCCGCGATTTCTTTTATAACAGGCGCAACATTATTCATAGATACATTTGCAGAATCGCTCAAGGTAAAATAGATATTATATTGCCTGTCACCCTCCGCAACACGCTCATTATAAAAATCCTGCGAACCGAATACAACATAGGAAGCCTCGATGGTATATTCATCCCGGTCATATAAAATCCCGCTGACAGTAAATTCCACCGGTGCGTATTCCGACTGCATGCCGGAACGGTACTCCAATGTTACGGTGTCTCCGACCTTTACATCATGGTATCCCACTGCATCAAAGAAAGCGCGTCCTGCGGCAATTTCCTGCGCCTTTTCCGGATAGGTACCTTCCTTCAACACATATTCCTGATTATAGGGAAGCATTTTCCTGACCGTTTCATCCGCACTGACAAAGCCGCCATTTTCATTTCCTTTCAGGATGCCCTCCGTACACATGATGCCGATATCAAATATCTCAGCTCTGCGTTCCACTTCTTTTAATTGCGTACCATCTGCGGCGATAAACAGGCCGTAGTTGCTTCCGTATGAGCTTGCAGCCTGATCCTTCTGTAAGAGGATCAGTCCATTTCCAATTGTACTGATAATGACCAGAAGCATGGTAGTCAGGCAAATCGCCGTCATAATGAGGACACTTCTTGTCCGATTTCTTTTGTCGTTGCTGAATGCAATTTTGCTGATCGTCCTCAATTGAAATCCACCACCTGTCCATCCTCAATCACCAGAATACGGTCAGCAACCTGCGCGATCTCATCATCATGGGTAATCATTACAATCGTCTGTCCATATTTTTTTGCGCTCATTTTCAGCAGCGCGATCACCTCGTCACTTGTCTTGGAATCAAGATTTCCGGTTGGCTCGTCCGCAAACAAAATCTCCGGTCTGTTTACCAAGGCTCTTGCAATCGCAACGCGCTGCTGCTGTCCTCCGGAGAGGGTATTCGGAAGATTATGAATCCGGTGTTCAAGACCCAGTGTGGTGATAATATCATTGACATAAGCTTTATCCACTTTTTTCCCGTCAAGCCCCAACGGAAGAACGATATTTTCCCACACATTGATGGAGGATACCAGATTGAATGCCTGAAATACAAATCCGATCTTTCTTCTCCGGAAAACGGCAAGCTGATCCTCCTTCATGGAATACAGGTCCTTGTCAGACAAGATCACGCTGCCGCTGGTTGGTGTATCCAGCCCGCCCAGCATATGCAGCAGGGTACTTTTTCCGGAGCCGGATTTTCCGACAATGGCGACAAATTCTCCCTGCCCAATCTGGATATTCACATGATTGACGGCTTTGACCTGATTTTCCCCCGTCCCATAAAATTTGCAAAGCTGATTCGTTTCTAATATCACGCCCACTCCAATGGCCTCCTTTTCTTATTTACCAGCATTGTATCAAAGGAACCTTTCATTTCACTTTCAAAAAGAGAGCAGAAGTCTTACAGATTTGAAAGACTTCTGCTCATCATCTCTACGAAAGTCCATTCTCCGGCAGCTGAATCAAAAAGGTACTTCCTTTTCTGACTTTGCCGGAGGCTACCGTGATTGTCCCACCATGCTGCTCAATAATCTGTCTGGACAGATACAGACCGATGCCAGTTCCGCTCTTTTCGCGGACTTCCGGCGCAGTCCCTCTGTAAAACCGCTGGAATATTTTATGGTATTCACTCTGCGGGATTCCGATTCCCTGATCCTCGATCTCAATTCTCACAAAGCCGGTTCTTTTTTGTAGACGGATCGTGATTTTTGAATGTTCTGGGCTGTATTTGATGGCATTGTCCAAAACGATAATGATTGCTTCTCCAAGCCAACGTTTATCCTGCATGAGTGCACAATGCTCCAGTGATTCGTTGCAGTCGAAAATAAGTTCTATCCCTTTCTCCGCTGCCTTTGGATACGTTCGGTTTACTGCGGAGATGATCGTATCCATAATGGGAAGTGTTTTCTGATCAAGCTGAATCAAACCTGTCTCCAGTTTGGATATTTCCAGCAGAGACTGCAGCAATGTTTCCAATCCGTCCAATGCACTCCGGCAGCGGATGCGAAATTCCTGTTGCTCCGTCTCACTCAGATTGTTCCGCAGCAATATGCTAAAGCAGGTATCCAAGGCTGCAACCGGGGTTTTCAGCTGATGGGAAATGTCGGATACCATTTCCTTTGTGCTTTCCTTCTCCGCTCTGGCTTCCTCTTGCAGCAGCTGGATATGATGTCCGATTGCTTCAAGCTGAAATTTCAGTCTTTCCTGCCCGACATGATCTTCTGTGTCCGGCACTACCTCAAAGTGATTTTCCCGAAATGCAATCAGGATTTGCTCTAGCTGCTCCAATCGTTTCCGACTTTCTTTCGCCTCGGCTTTCTTCCGGTAAAACAGGAACGTTAGCAAAGACAGACATAGCACTGCACTTGTACAGCCGGTTATCATGATATTCTGCCGGAAGCGCACATAAAACGAAGTCCCTTTGTTTTCCCAGTACCCGTATTGCTCTAATAATTGCTTACCTTGTTCATTGGCTTGATGGTCGTTTCCTTTCAGCCATCCTGCGGCAACATCCATGCCGGTGGTCTCTGCGCCCGCCGCAACTTCTGTCAGGATATCCATTTTACATTGATAATCCTGATAATATAAATAGGTGGTAAAGCAGTTCAATACCGCAAAAAAGAGTAGAACCGGCAGCACCAGTGACAATGCATCAACCCACTTTTTACGATGTCGTTTCGTCACTGACTTACCTCCTGATTCCATATATACCCAAGCCCGCGGATGTTTTTAATATAGACCGGAGCCGCCGGATCCTCTTCGATTTTCTCACGGAGTCTTCTGATATTGACAGCGATTGTATTTTCATCCACAAAATCCCCTTCCAGATCAAATACGTTTTCCAATATTTGTGTTTTTGAAAGAATCTGTTTCGGGTTTTGAAGAAAAAAGGACAGCATTTTCAGTTCATTCTTCGTAAGGCTTATTTCTCTTTCCTTTACGAACGCCCTCATCTCTCCGGGGATAAATACGATATCCTTTGAATGAATTTTTGGAGTTCCGGGTTCATTCTTTCTGCGGCGGAAATGAGCCTCGATTTTCAGAAGAAGTACGGAAAGGCTGAACGGTTTCGTCATATAATCGTCCGCACCGGCTTCATATCCCATGACCTGATCTGTCTCCTGATCCAACGCGGTAAGACAGATAATATATACATTTTGACAACTCCGCATCCATCTGACAAGCTCTAATCCATTTCCATCCGGAAGATTCACATCACAAATAGCAACATCCACATGATTATCACTTGCAATTCTTTTCGCTTTTTTCACTGATTCTGCTGAAAAAACCTCATATCCGGATTTTTTCAGTGAAAAAGTGATTCCACGATTTAAATTTTCATCATCTTCAACCACGAGGATACCTGGCATAGCATATGCACCTCTCTTTATTAACTATATATATCAGCTGGGAGATGACTCCCACCTCTATAGGTGGTGAGAAACAAGCTTGTATCAGTGGGGGGAGTCAATCCCCCAGCTGATATAGCCTCCGGCAGGATTGCAGAGGTGCGCAGTAGAAGTATGTCATGCAATTGCATGACGCGCACCTCGCAGCAAGAATGCCGAGGCATTCTTGAATTAATATCAGAGTACTGCTTCTTCAATTCTCTCATCGTTTGTATCTCCAAAAGATAAAACAATTATAACATAGCCTGGGTGATACCGCAAAGCCAGAAAAACCGAACTTTTACTATTTTTATTCTGCAAACCAAAATAGCTTTCTATTGTGGCGATGTGTCGCTTGGCTCAAAGCTCCTCACACTTTTACATAAGATGACCGATATGCTTGATGACAAACGTATGACCGCACATCCGAGCAAGTCTGATGTGCGGCCATTTCGCTATATTGTACAATTTGCACATTTAATATTTGTCGATTATGCCGATACGAAACATGAAAATAAGTTGCAACATCGGTTGCAGCGGCACTTGCGGTGCTTTATACTGGGTACATGAAAACAAAACAACGGCAGCCTATGGGAGCGCCAACTCCCATAGACCTGCGCAGGTGACATTCCCACCTACACAACGACTGACGTCGCACCGCGCTACCAGTATACCCTTTTGTAGTTCTTTTGGCAAGACTGGGAATTAGGCGATTGCGCTTTTTGTCGCGGATTTGATTCTTCCAACGTGTAGGCCAAAACAGCCTGCACGTTGTTTTGCTTTCCAAAAATATTTTTATAAGGAGAGCAAACAAATGAACAACATCAAGTATCTGAATCCGCAGAAACCCATGACCGCCGCTGGGGTCGGCTGCACCAGACTGGAACTGTGGCTGGTAGACCTGCCTAAGCCCAGCGACGACACGCATGTGCAGTATGGCGTGCGTCCTGCTATCGTTATTAGCAACGACGCGGCGAACGAAAACAGTCCTGCTATTACGGTTATTCCTTTGACAAGTAATCGCAAAAAGGGGCAGCTGCCGACGCACGTTTTCATTTCCAACGCCGGACTTTCTCGCAGCAGTATTGCCCTTTGCGAACAGATTCACACGCTCGACAAGGGGCGTATGCTCAAGAAGCTCGGCCAGATTACAAACCCGTTCACGATTCGTGCGGTCGAGTATGGTCTGGCGGTACAGCTGGGGCTCGTGAGCCTCCTGTGCCCGGCAGCTTGAGGGAGGTGCGGAACATGAAAAAGAAAAACGAAGCCTTTGTTCCGAAGAAAAACGAACCCTGTGGCGCGTATATTTTGCACGCTCTTGAAGACCATTTTTTGAACGGTGACGCATACACCACGGACGACGAGGCCATTCACATCTGTATGCAGGCGGCGCACGGTATTTCTTACCGGCAGCTTCGCTCTGATATGGATTACCTCATTTCTATCGGCAAACTGGTTTTTGAGGGCAGCCGCCTTTATCTCGCCAAAACTAAGCGGTATGAGGATTTTGCGGCGAAGGAGCTGGCGGAGATTCTTCCAAACAACAATCTTGACGCAGAAACTGCCACTATCGAAATTAGCGGCGGTGTTCATTTGAACGAATTGCAGCAGGCTGCGATTCAGATGGCGTGCTCGCATCGGGTGAGCATGATTCTCGGCGGCGCGGGTTCGGGCAAAACGACGCTCGTGAACGCATTGACAGAAAAGTATTTCAAGGACCGGACGCTTGTGCTGGCCGCACCGACGGGAAAGGCGGCCCAGAATTTGCGTGAGCACGGCTGCTGTGGCGCCAGAACGGTGCACAGCGCGCTCGGTAAGACACCCAACGAGGATTTTCTCAGTCCCGTTCGCTGGGCGACGATTCGCATGGTTGTAGTGGACGAGGCGAGTATGCTGTCGATTGAGATGCTTGCAGGCATTCTGTGCAAAATGCCCGCAACGTGCAGCCTTGTTCTCATCGGCGACCCGAATCAGCTTGGCTCTGTTGGCAGCGGAAATGTACTCCCTGACCTGCTGGCACTTGGATTTCCTGTCACACGTTTGACTCAGCAGTATCGGCAGGCAGCAAATGACAACGCATTGCAATATAATGTCACACAGTTTCCGTGCCTTACTGACAAAGATGATTTGAAGTTTGACAAATCCTTTAAGTTGGTGCCCGCAAATGAAAATAACATCTGTGCGGTCGTCAAGCGAGAAGCTGCGAAGCGGTATCGGAACGGCGAGGAAATTCAGGTTATCACCGGCACAAACAAGGACGTCTACAGTTTAAATCAGGTCATCCAAGAGGCGGTGAATCCGCCGCTTCCAACGAAGCCGGAAATCACGCACCGTGGCGTGACCGTCCGACAAAACGACCGTGTTACGATTCTGAGAAATAATCGAGAAAAGGACTGCGTCAACGGGGACGTTGGAATCGCCAAAAAGATGACGGTACTCAAGGAAAAAGACCAGTTTGCGGATGTGACCATCGCGCTTTCCGGAGACCGCGAAGCCAACTATCTGGCGAGTGAAATCGGCTGGGATGTTGTCCTCGCGTATGCAATGACCGCGCACAGAAGTCAGGGTTCTCAGTACGACACGGTCATCGTAATGCTGCCGCCCAAATACCCCAATGTGCTGCGCCGAAACTTCCTTTACACGGCTATCTCGCGCGCGAAGAAGCAGGTCATTCTGGTCGGCACCGAGGAAGCCTTGCACGCGGCTATGACCACGCCTGCAGAACCCCGCAAAAGCAAGCTGGTCACCAAAGTCCATCAGAAGCTTCATTTTGCCGCATGAGTACGGAATTTGTTTACCCGGTTATTGATATGCGTGCCACAGGCACGCATATCAAAGAGCTGATGGACGCGCGGGAACTCTCAGTTCAAGACGTGCAGGAAGCAATGGGGCTTGCCTCGCCGCAAGCGGTCTACCGTTGGTTATGTGGAAGTAACTTACCATCGGTTGACAACTTGTTTGCGCTCAGCCGGTATCTGAACGTGCAAATGGAAGATGTGATTGTAGAGAAAGCAGCCTAAAGTAAAAGACGAGCCGGAAGCAGAGAAACCTGCTTCCGGCTCGTGCTACGTCATATAGGTTCGGGCATTGAGGAACCAGGCAGTCATTCTACGTGATGACGTAAAACGTGTGAATCCTCAGTATTTTCTGTAGCCGCAATTCGGTTGCAGATACCGAAGTGGGTACAAAAGTGGGTACGATAGGCAAAGAAAAAACCTTGAAACCGGATGGTTTCAAGGTTTTTTATGGCAAGCAGCACCCTTTTAGATCCCCTAACCTAAAATCTCTTGAAATCTCAAGGGTTTTCACGTTTCTTACAAATCAAACTGATCAATCTCGAGAGTTTAAGCTAAACCAAAATAGATACTTGCCTTGACGCACAGGACCCTTGCTTGGAACGCGATGTAGCAGTTTCCAAGCAAGATGAGAGCCAAGACGGTGGTGCTCATACTGAAATCAGGGACGCTGCTGCCGAATGTGAAATAGCGGAAACCGATAAAATGCACGGGCCGTTTGATACGGTGCGGAAATTGCTTTCTATTTGCCATAATCCCATTACTGCGAGAAGCTGCACAAAAAAATAGTAGAGTCCCTTCCTGATAGCAATGTCAGAAGGGGATTCTACTGGACTGGTGGCGGTAGTATTTACTTTGGTTCGTTTTGCGTTATGGTTGGTAACTTTTCAGGGACAACTGGCATGTCCCATTCTTAGTTATTCTTCGTCCTTATCGGAAGAGGTGTTTTCAGGTGCCTTATCATCATCGACCCAGAAACGGAAAACCTTTCCGTCTTTTCGGTAGATGCGGACACCGTTCTTAGTAATGTAGCGGCTGTAAACCCACATACTATCACCCTCCTTATTCGCAAAATATCTATGTAAACTATCTTGCGCAAATCAGAAAAGTGTGCTATCATAAATATGCTATTATTCCATGCTAGGCCAGTCGCACTATCTTCTTCACGCAGTAGATAGAGGACTGGCGATTAACGGTTGAGCTTTTCTTGGCTCGGCCGTTTTTCTTTTGAATGTGTTTTTTTATCGTGCCGCTTCTTTACCTTTGCTGCCTGCCGTAACTGCGCCTCCGCCGCGCTCTGAGATACACCGAAGTGCTTCTTAACCTGATAGACGTTCTTGTCCCTTATTAGATGGTACGGGATCAGAAGTTCGGCAGCAAAGATGTCCGCTTGGCGTTCGGGATCAATATCCGGGGGAAGCTGACCCCCTTTTTCAACATAGGCAAATGTAGTATTTTGGGTATTGTGGAAGAGAAAGTGACCTAACTCATGTGCCATAATCATCCGTGCCCATGCGACTCCGTTACAAGCTGCCGTGTAAACCGATTGCCTGACGCGAATCACCCATTGCTCAGGGGTTGTTTCGGCCATCCGTCCAGGAAGCTCTTTGTCTTCGACAGCTTCAACATGAAATTCAGGATAAATCAGCGGAAGAACATTCTCCAAAATACGCATAATCGGGAAATACTCCGTCTGATCCAGCCCCAGATCTTTGCGCAACTGGTATGTGTATTTCCGGATCTGATTCCTGTTCTTTGCTTGTGCGACGCGCTTGCTGATAAGGCTCAAAAGCTACTCACTCCTTTTTGTTACCCTTCTGGACGACCTTCATAATTTTCTCCAGTTGCTCATCGGAGAGCCCCTCCAAGGCTTTGGCAAAGGAAATTGCCGTGCTCCTCTGCTGGGCAGAAATCTGCTGAAGAGAGATTCTGAGTTCGTCTTGGGATTCGTCGAATGCGGTACGAAGCTGCGCTACTTCGTCGGAATTCAGGTGGTACGCCTGAATGATTTTATTACACCACGCTATAGGGGCATTACGCTTACCGGTTTCTACGGCAGAAAGATAAGCGACGGAAACTCCAAGGGTACTTGCCATGTCACGAAGGAGTTCCTGCCGGTCAATCCGGATCTTTCTGAGAAGTTTACCGAGTTCTGTCAGCATTGCTAACAACTCCTTTCTTACATTTTGCATTTTAACATAGATTGCGAAATTTGTCAACATTTTTTGTAGAATAAATCTACAATCTGTGTTTTGCTCAGAACTATGTCGCAGAGGAACGAATTTGGGCGCGTAAAGACTCATGAACTCGCCTCTTTTGTTTATCTGTTTCCTTTTATCGCAATGTCATTAAATTTGCGCACAAAACGCTCAATCACTTATGATGGTGATTGAGCGTTTTTATTTCAGCACAGGGGGACATATAAAAGCAATATTTCTCAAAAAAACACTTGACAAATCAATAAAAATCGAAGGCTTCGCCTTGAAAATGATGACATTTTTTAAGGAGGCCTTCCAAGTGAACAGAAAATCATATCCAGAACGTGTTCGGTCCGCATTGTTCCATGCAATAAAGAAAACCGCCGCAAATTTAGACGCATGCGTAAAGGTCCCGGGAAAAGATTTTTCAAGAAAGAGAAAACTTCCGTTGCAAACGATGCTGCTAATGCTGATCGGCATGGGAGGCGGAAGCCTTTCAAAAGAATTATATGACTGGTTTGGATACACACCAAGTACAGCAACTGCTTCCGCATTTGTCCAACAGCGCAATAAAATCCGCTCCAAAGCTGTCGAAATGATATTCAACGATTTTGTCTCATCGGCGATGCCGACTATGACCTTTCGGGGGTATCGCCTTTTTGCAGTCGATGGATCAGATCTACGTTTACCATCCGATCCAACCAATGATTTTTCTCTAATTAGGAATGCGGAAGGGCAAAAGCAATACAACCTTGCTCACCTGAATGCCATGTTCGATCTAATGAGCAAAGCCTATGTTGACGTTACTATGCAAGGCAAAAAAGGGATGAATGAGCACAAAGCTCTCATTTCGATGATAGATCGCTCTAACATTCCGGGAAAGGTAATTGTGTTAATGGATCGCGGATATGAATCCTTCAATAACATCGCCCACTTACAAGAAAAAAAGTGGAATTTCATCATCCGCGCAAAAGAATCCTACGGCATAATTTCAAATCTTCAATTGCCAAATAGCGAAGAATTCGATGTCGATACAACATTGACTCTAACGCGTCGACAAACGAAAGAGACATTGGCACTGTTATCTGCTTATCCAGAAAGATACCGTTGGATACAGCCACATACTACATTTGATTACATTGCTCCCAAAGATCCCGCGATGTATGATTTGCGTTTCCGCGTTGTTCGCTTCCGAATTTCTGGCGGATGCTACGAGACCGTCTATACGAATCTTGATTCAGAGACTTTTCCCATTGGAAAAATCAAAGAACTTTACCGTCTCCGTTGGGGAATCGAAACTTCCTTTAGAGAGCTTAAGTATACCATTGGGCTATCTTGCCTGCATGGCAAGAAAACGGACTTTTTACTGCAAGAGGTTTTTGCGCGATTGATCCTATATAATTATGCTTCGCTTATTGCACGGAAAATACCTGTCCCACAGGAAAAACAAATCAACTTTTCGGTTGCTATACTTGTATGCAAACAATTCCTGAAAGGGAAAATCAGGCCTGCTCAAATATTTGAAATATTGTCTAAGCATCTGTCGCCAATTAGGCCGGGGCGACAATATAAGCGTTATCAAAACCCTGTTTCCGCTGTAGCTTTCCAATACCGGTTTTCTTAAAACAACTTACAATATTACGTAATTACAGATGGCCTCTGGACATCTGCTTTTGTCATGCGCAAAAAGGGCTGCTACCACAAAAATAGACCTTTTCGCTTACTTGCGGCAGCTGCCTTGCGCTTTGTGCAGTCTTATCTTAATGACATTGTCTGTGCAGGGGTTGCATGCATGTAAAAACAAAAATCCGCGCAGCCAGCATGGCCGCACGGAAATAAAGCCCCTATCTGCTTAGATAAGTGCTGAATATTTCGGCTCCGGTCATGGCAAGGCACAGGGCAGCTCTCAGAAGACCTGACTTATTCTGACCAAGCAGACATCACAGTGACCGACTCGCGGGGCTTCTCACCCCATTCCACCTGCAAGCACATGGCTTACGCGAACTACCCGATATTCATTTTTTATCATTATAACATAGAAATACGCAATTACTAATATCATTTTTCTGCGCGATATATTGGATTTTGCATAACTTCATCTAAAAAATGAAATAGTCCGCTGTAACATCTCCTACAGCACGAATTTTACGTCAGAGATCTTGATCTCCTGCGCAGTGAACTTAAAAAACTGCCCGTGAGACGCTTCTCTCACAGGCAGTTTTGTTGGTTTATGCCGCTGTATAGACCTTTTCCCAGCGGACAGTCGCGTAGAACACGATCGAGAGCGCCGCTGCGATCGTCCAGCCGATGGGCCAGGAAATCCAGATGCCGGTCGTGCCGAGCGCGGTGCGGGAAAGCACCTCCGCCAGCGCCACGCGGAGCACCAGATCGGTGAACGTCGCAATCATGAACTTCTTCATAAGGCCCGCGCCGCGGAGCACACCGTCGGAGACGAGCTTGGCAGACACGATGAAGTAGAACGGCGCGATGATGCGCAGGAACGCAACGCCTGTATCCATTGCCTGCCCCGTGGGGCTCTCAAGGAAGATGTGTACAAGTGGCTGCCCGGCGAACACATAAAGTGCCACCAGCGGCACGCACAGCGCCCAGACGAGTTTGATACCAGCCCGAAAGCCGGACTTGATGCGATCATATTTGCTGGCCCCGAGGTTCTGCGCCGTATAGTTGGAAATGCCGTTGCCGAGCGTGGTAAGGGACGTGATAACCATGTTGTTGAGCTTCACCGCCGCAGAGTAGCCTGCCATGACGGCCGCGCCGAAGCTGTTGATGACGCTCTGGATGATGATGTTGCCGACGGAAATAAAGCTCTGCTGCAAGATGCTCGGAATGGCGATGACCGCGAACCGTCCAAAATGGCTCCACGAGAAGATCTTTACTTTTCCTTCCGTCGGGATTTTCGCAAAGCGGCGGAAGACGACCACAAGCGCCAGCACGCAGCTGATTCCCTGGCACAAAAACGTCGCCCAGGCAACACCGGCAACGCCCATGTTGAACGCCGTAACAAACAGAATATCGACCGCGATATTAGACGTGGACGAGCAGGCAAGAAAGATAAACGGCGTTTTGGAGTCGCCCAGCGCTGAGAAAATGCCGGTTGCGACATTGTAGAGGAACACGAACGGCAGACCGTAAATGTAAATGTCGAGGTATAATTTCGAGTCCGCGAAGACCTCTTCCGGCGTTTTGATGAGCCGAAGCAAACTGTCGCAGCAGAGCGTGCCGACAAGCATCAGCGCCGCGCAGATCACGCAGCTGGAAATGAGCGCCGTATAGACCGCAGTTTTGAGATCCTTATACTGCTTTGCGCCAAAAAACAGTGCCGCAAGAACCGAGCAGGCGATATTGCAGCCGAAGGCGAACGCGATAAAGATCAGCGTAATTTCGTAGCTGTTGCCGACGGCGGCGAGGGCGTTGTCGCTGATGAATTTGCCGGCCACAAAGCTGTCCGCGATGTTATAGAGCTGCTGGAAAATGATGCTGCCAAACAGCGGCAGGCAGAACTGCCAGAGGACCTTCTCGGGCTTGCCTGTCGTCAGATCCTTATTCATGTTGCATCGCCTCCTTCGCGGATGCAATAACGTTTGCCGCGCCGTCGATGCCATACTCACTCGAAGATAGCATCAGATCGTAGCTTTCCGGTTCGCCCCAGAGTGTGTCCGCGTAAAAATCAAAGTGGTGCTTGCGCATCCGGTCGACCTTCTGCGCCTTATGAAGAGCGCGTTTTTCATCCAAATTATTACGCGCTGCAATGCGCTTTGCCCGGTCGGCGCTATCCGCATAGATGAAAACGGAAAGCGGACGGTAGCCTGCGGCCCGCAGAATGGCGGAGGCACACCGGCCAATGATGACGCAGTCACCCTTTTCTGCAAGCTCTAAAATCGCGCGGCGCTCGGCTTCAAAGACCCGCGCTTCTTCCGAGTAAAACGCCTCGCCCAGCGCGGCGGTGTCCGCAAAGGGATTGCCCGAGACGGCAATGCCAAAATCCTCGCCCTTTTCGTCGTATTCCGCGACGGCGGTTTCGGAAAGCCCCGCTTCCTGCGCGGCTTTTTGGATGAGGCACTTATCATAGCAGGGAATCCCCAGCTTTTTCGCAACCGCTTCGCCAATTTCCCGGCCGCCGCTGCCATACTGGCGGCTGATGCAGATGATCGTCCGTTCCATCTTTTTTCGCTCCTGTCTTACATTTTTTCTCTTGACCGCCCCTATCGTAGCAGAAAAATGAAATATGTAAAATCTATATTTGACATTTTCGATATATCAAAATAGAATGGCAGAAGAGAAACGAATGCACGGAGGGTGCCATGTATATCAGCTACGAGTATTACCGGATTTTCTATCACGTCGCCAGGTGCGGCAATCTGACGAAGGCGGCGGAGGCGCTGCAGAACAGCCAGCCAAACTTAACACGCGCGATTCGGAACTTAGAGGCGGAGATCGGCTGTCCACTCTTTTCGCGCACGAATCGGGGCATGATTTTGACCCCGGAGGGCGAGGGGCTGTACCGGCACATAAAGATCGCCTGTACGGAAATTGAAGCGGGCGAAGCCGCCGTGACGCAGAGTCGGACGCTCGAGCGCGGAAACGTGTTTCTGGCAGCAAGCGAGGGTGCGCTTCGGTGTTTACTCCTGCCGGTACTTAAAAGGTATCAGGAAAAGTACCCCGGCGTGCATCTTCGCATCAGCAACCACTCCACGCCGCAGGCCGTTGCGGCGCTGCACGAGACGACGGCAGATTTTGCGGTCATCACAACGCCGGTTACGCTCTCGCCGTCTCTCACGCAGACGATCGTCAAAGAAATTCGGGAGGTTCCGATCTGCGCGCCGGCCTTTTCCGGTTTGCTTGGACGAAGCGTCGCGCTTTCCGAGCTGGAAGCGTATCCACTCATCACGCTCGGCGCGGGCACGACCTCCCATGCGTTCTACGTCTCTGTTTTCACCGCGCAGGGCGTTGCTTTTCAACCCGCCATCGAAGCCGCCACGGCTGACCAGATCATCCCAATGGCAGAAGCGGGTCTTGGCGTCGGCATCGTGCCGGAGGCGTTCATTCGTCCGTCTGATAATGTGCGCCGCATCGAACTGCAAGAGCCCCTCCCGCTGCGTGCCGTGTGCATCGTGAAACGGAAGGGGCAGCCTCTGAGCGTCGCCGCGAGGGAGCTGGAGCGGATGCTGCTGGCGGCTGGGGCTCAGAGCACCTGACTCAGATTTGCTGCTTCAAAAACCGAAGCAGCTTTTCTTTTCTGTAATGCAGCGTCATCACCGGGATTCCTGTTTTCTCGCTGTAGGCACGCAGGGTCAGCGGCGGCGTTTGCAGATATAACGCACGAAGCAGCGCCGCGTCTTCCTCCGGAAGTGCATCTACTACTTCACGAACGCGCTGCACGGCAAGGGTAAAATTGCATCGTGGGTACTGCATCTTGTGGTATGATTGCCGCGTTTGTTGCGTAAACATCGTAGAGGAGGGCAATCACCATGCAGTACACCGATAACGAAGCCGCATTGATCGGCGGCCTGATTTCAAACTATTTCTTCCAGCCGTCCATGGACGCAAAGCTCCGCGAATCCTATCGCCGGGTGCTGCGCCATCTGCACGAGAATACGCTCTCTGCGTCTGATCTGAGCCGCATTCAGAACGCATTGACCTTCCTGTCGCCGCTCTGCCGGGACACCCGCGAAGCCCACAAGGACATGATGGGCGTGACATTAAAAACTGATGCTCTGCTGAGATCCAGCAGATAAACGACCACCCGCTGCGTTGCAGCGGGTGCTTTGCTTTCTCGCGTCCCAGCGTCGTCAATACGCCGTGGTTTCGTCCTGGGACGGGCGGAGGCTTGCCTGCGGTCTTAACGTCTGAAACGTCGCACAGCTGGCTAACGCGCTGGTATCTGTGCTTGGAGTGAATGTTCGGCAAGACCAACAAAAACGCCGGTCGAAATTCTACATTTTGCCGAGAGCAAAAAAGAGCCGCTTTCCCGAAAAATTCCCGGAAAAGCGGCCCAAAATCGCGTGGGTAAAGGTTCAAGTCCACTGATTTTGCCAAAACCCTTTTTGATATCTTTTTTTCCAACTTCAAAAAATGGGCGCAAAAAAACCCGGAAGCCGTTCTGTCTCCCTTTACAGGGACACAAACTGTCACCCCTCTGCGAGGGAGCGGATTTCTCCGCTCCCTCTTCCTGTTCTCTCCGTCTTATGCCGGGAATTGAATGACTTCGCTCAGCGGTGGGAGCAGCTTCGGCTGCTTCTCGTCCGGCTGCATGGCGCTGTCCACCAGACCGATATCCCGGTAGATGATGCGGATAGACTGGCTGGAATTGCGGGAGTATTTCACATCTCGTTCTCCAATCTCAATACGCTGGATGAACAGCCGCAGCAGCTCCGGCGTCAGTGTGTCGATCGTTGTGTACTGTTTTGCCTTTTCAATGAAAGCATCCACGTTCGCTTCGCGCGCCTGAAGCTGTGCCAGACGTTGTTCTTTCTGCGGAATCTGTTCCTCCAGCATACGCTGCTCGTCTGTGTAATCGCCGGAGAGCATCCGGTATTGCTCGTCTGTCACGCGCCCGAGAACATTGTCCTCATAGAGCCGTTTGAACAGCTTGGACAGCTCTGCGCTTCGCTTTTTCATTGCGTCCAATTCACGGAGGGCACGGTTCATCTCCTGCCGCAGTTCTGCGCTGTTTTTCTGGTTGATGTGCGCCGCGAATTGCCGCTCCTTCATTCGGGCGAAATGTGTGACCCGTCGGAGATCATCCAGAACGATTTGCATAAGTTCACACTCCCGGATGTGGTGCGCAGTGCAGGCGGTTTTGCCTTTCTTGCCGTAGGTGTAGCACTTGAAGTTGTACTCCACCTTCTTCATGGTGCTGGCTCTGTGCAGCACCAGCGGCTTTCCGCAGTCCGCGCAGAACACCAGACCTGAGAAAATATTTGGTTCATCCATATGCTTCGCTGTGCGCTTTTTGTGCTGCCGCACCTCCTGCACGATCTCCCACTGCTCCTGCGTGATGAGCGGCTGGTGCGTGTTTTTTACCAGACACTGTTCGCTTTCCGGCCGGTCGATCCGTGTTTTATTCTTGTAGGAAATGGTCGTCCGCCGCAGTCCAACCGTATGGCCCAGATACATGACGTTTTTGAGAATATCACTGACCGTCGTACCAGACCACGTACACGGATGCAGCGCATCGCACCCCTTGTGCGTTTTTCCGGCCTTCTGAAAGTAGTAATTTGCAGGTGTCAGAATATTCCGTTCCGTCAGAATCCGCGCGATTTGGCTCGGACCTTTCCCAGCAGCACAGAGGGTAAAAATCAGCCGCACAACCTCTGCCGCTTCTGGGTCAGGCTCGAGATGGTTTTCCGTAGTTTCGGATTTTCGGTACCCATAGGGTGGACGGCCTCCGAGCCATTCGCCGCGTTCAGCCTGCAGCTTTTTCACGGCGCGAACCTTCCGGCTCGTGTCCTTTGCGTGCAGCTCGTTTGCCCAGTTGCGGATAGGGTTAAAATCGTTGCTGCTCTCGACCACAGAATCCACGCCGTCGTTCACTGCGATGAACCGTACATTCTTTTGCGGGAAATAAATCTCCATGTAATAGCCGACCTGCAAGTACTCACGCCCCAGCCGGGAGGCATCCTTTACAATCAGGGTGGAGACCTCCCCGGCTTCGATCATTTCCACGATCTTTTTCCAACTCGGCCGCTCAAAATTTGTTCCGGAATACCCGTCATCCGCAAGAAAAAGTGTGTTTTCAAAGCCTTTATCCCGTGCGAATTTTTCTAACAGATCCCGCTGATGCTGGATGCTGTTTGACTCTCCGGCACGCTCGTCCTCCTGACTGAGCCGCCCGTAGAGAATCGTATATTGTTGCTTCTGGCTTGCCATTGTAACCTCCTTTTCCGTGGGGCAAGCCGGTACGGTACGGCAAGTATACCGCAGCGGTTGCCACAAGTCTATGAGAACCTCACGCGCTGTGCGCTTCCTTTTCCAGCTCCGCGTCGATGCAGGCAATCAGCTTGTCCGTCGGCGTTGCGGAAGGTTCTGCCGGAAATACAGACGTGATACAGAACCGTCTGCCGCCGATCAGCATCTCGCGCTGTTTTGTGATGCAGTCTTCTTCCATACAAGTTGTTGTGTCCCGGAAAACAGTTGCGACATCGCCATCCTCTGTTTGCCGAAGTTTTGCACACTCCGGCATATATCCGCCGAGAATACCGGTGTCTCGGTAAATCTCCCAATCCTTTTTCATAGGCCCCTTTTCTGCCTCTTGCATGGAGGCTGCTTTTATAGATGCTGTTCCATTGTCCAATCTTCGTGATCGTCCTCGGCGTGACCGAGGGCGGTTTTCTTTTGCCGGAGCTTCTTGCGGCGCTTGCTGTCGATGTGCAGAACTATAGTCGTTCCGTCACGTGTCGGTGCATCGTCCGTCATCTGCTCCACAGCACGACCAAACTGCACAGCGTCGCGCACAAGATCACCGCTGTAATCGAGATCCACGCGCACGTCCGGATTTTCTTCCGCGTCTCCTGCACCGTATTCGAAAGCTGCTTCTTCGCATCGTTCAGGATCGCGGTTAGGGAGAGCTTCGTATTCTCTGTCAGCGCCTTGCAGTTGGAAGAATACCTCTCGTTCAGGCTCCCAGCCTGT
>CEAR01019119.1_pt1 | contig 116233 bp, 120 predicted proteins | sample 557461 | NCBI WGS metagenome assembly CEAR01 (sample SAMEA3182075, study PRJEB8094) | gut metagenome | biome: human; feature: gut; material: Stool; isolation source: human stools | place: Canada | collected 2012-03-14 | reverse complement strand
TAATATCTACGCATTTCACCGCTACACTAGGAATTCCGTCTACCTCTCCGACACTCAAGAGATACAGTTTCAAATGCAGTTTATGGGTTAAGCCCATAGATTTCACATCTGACTTGTATCCCCGCCTACGCGCCCTTTACACCCAGTAAATCCGGATAACGCTTGCCACCTACGTATTACCGCGGCTGCTGGCACGTAGTTAGCCGTGGCTTATTCATCAGGTACCGTCACTTACTTCGTCCCTGATAAAAGAAGTTTACAATCCGAAGACCTTCTTCCTTCACGCGGCGTTGCTGGGTCAGGCTTTCGCCCATTGCCCAATATTCCCCACTGCTGCCTCCCGTAGGAGTCTGGGCCGTATCTCAGTCCCAATGTGGCCGTTCAACCTCTCAGTCCGGCTACTGATCGCAGTCTTGGTGAGCCGTTACCTCACCAACTAACTAATCAGACGTGAGCCCATCTTTCAGCGATAAATCTTTGATATTCAGACGATGCCATCCGAATATATCATGCGGTATTAGCAGTCGTTTCCAACTGTTGTCCCCCTCTGAAAGGCAGGTTGCTCACGCATTACTCACCCGTCCGCCACTAAGTCAAAGAAAGTTCTTGACCGAAATCTCAAACTCTCAGTGCTTCGTTCGACTTGCATGTGTTAGGCACGCCGCCAGCGTTCATCCTGAGCCAGGATCAAACTCTCTATAAATTGTATCATAACTGCTCAATGCAGATATAATCTAAATTATGATTGCTTTTCTTAGCTCTCAAAGAAATTAATTTAAGCTTCCCTTTCGGAAAACTTGAACCCTTTTCCGGTGCTTATTTAGCATAAGCTGTTCTTACATTATCTAATTTTCAAGGTACAATTCGCGCCGCCGCTTTCAGCGGACAGCTTATTTACTTTACCACGAAGGTTCGCATTTGTCAAGAGTTTTTTCAAACTTTTTTGAAGTTTTTTTATTTTGCTCTTTCATCGATGCGGTGCTCTCTCCCGAGGCGCTTGCTTAGAATACCACTCAGGACACAGTTTGTCAACACTTTTTTCGACTAATTTCACAACTTTTTTTCGCGGAATTTCCCTTGCACTAAATATTGTGCATAATGGCGCGCATAATAACAATATGTCTGATTTTATGAAACTGTTCCGCCGCGAAAAAAGCGGCGAGGGTATCCACGTCCGGCGCGAGCCGGCGTACACGGGAGCAATCGGCAGGAAAACGCTCGAGGATATTTTCGACGGCTGCTCGGATTTTCAGTCGCGCGAGATACGCCCCGGACTTGCCGGCGACAGGCTGCTTTTTGTCTGCTGGCTTGACGGAGTTGCGGCCGGCGGCGACATCTCAAAGGATGTTCTGCGGCCGCTTACCGAGCTTTTGCGCTCGGGAGTTGCGATATCGGCGCAGCGGCTGCTCGACGGTGCGGTGTACAGCGCGCAGGCGCAGCTGCGCACGAGCCTTGACGATATCGTCGGCGATATCACGCAGGGCTGCTGCGCGGTCGTATTCGAGGACGAACGGTGCGCGGTGTGCTTTGAGCTGAGGTCGCAGCAGATACAGCGCGGCATCAGCGAGCCGACAATGGAAAAGTCGCTCAAGGGCGGCAAGGACAGCTTCACCGAGACCCTTCGCACCGACACCGCGCTTGTCCGAAAGCGCATCGCCAATCCCGCTCTTAAGATCAAAAGCACCGTCATCGGCCGCAAGAGCATGACGCGGGCGGCGATACTCTACGTTGACGGAGTTGCCGACCCCTCGGTCGTTTCCGAGCTTCGGCGGAGAATTGATAATATAAATGTAGACGGCGCGCTCTCGACCGGCATTATCGAGGAATACATCGCCGACCGGCCGCGCTCGATGTTTCCGCAGCTCGTGCACACCGAGCGCCCCGACCGCTTCGCGCGGCAGCTTCTCAACGGGCGCGTCGGGCTTATCATCGACGGCATACCGATAGCGTTTCTCGTTCCGGTATCGTTCCCGGAATTTCTGCGCGTTCCGCAGGAGGACAGCCAGAACTACGTCGTTTCATCGGCGCTGAGCGTCATCCGCTGGGCCGCTGTGATCCTTGCGCTGGCGCTTCCGGCGTTTTACACGGCCATCGCCATGTATCATCAGGAGATGATCCCGACGCAGCTTCTGCTCTCGGTCATTGCCTCGAAGCAGGACGTTCCGTTTTCGACGGCGCTGGAGCTTATCGGCATGCTCGTCGCCTTTGAGCTTTTGCAGGAGGCCGGACTTCGTCTGCCCGACCCAATAGGCGACACGGTAAGCATCATCGGCGCGCTAATCGTCGGCCAGTCGGCGGTCGAGGCAAAGGTCATATCGCCCATCGCCGTGATCGTCGTCGCCACGGCCGGCATAGCAGGCTACGCGCAGCCGAGTCAGGATCTCGGCGCGGCGCTCAGGATATGCCGCTTTGCGCTGGTCATCGCGGCGATCGCCGCCGGCCTGTTCGGCGTTGTTATATCGCTGTGCCTTTTCGTGTGGTATCTGTGCACGATCGACTCCTTCGGCCGCAACTACACGGCGCCGTGGTCGGGCGGACGCAGAAAAAATCTCAGCCGGACGTTTCTTCGACGGCCGCTTCCCGAGGAGAAAATGCGCGAGCCGGAGCTGAACACGCCCGACAGAAGGAGGCAGGCATGAGAAAGCTCATTGCGCTTCTGTGCGCGCTCGGCGTTGCCGTTTTATCCACGGGCTGCTCGGGCGGCAGCATTTACTCAAACTATCGCGACATTGCCGAGCTTATGATCGTGCAGGCACTGGGCTTCGACGCCATGCCCGACGGCGGCGTGACCGTCTCCGTCTCCGCCGAGGGAAGCTCCGGCGCAGACAGCGAGGACGGCAGCAAAAAGCCCGAGCGCCTGAGCGCAGGCGCGGCCTCGCTGACCGAAGCGCAGGACAGGCTTCAGCACTACAGCGGCGGACTTCAGCTGTTTTTCGGCCACACGGCGTATTTCATACTCGGCGCGGACGTCCTGAACACGGACACGGCTCGGTTTTTCGACTGCATCGAGCGCGACACGGCGTTTCGGCTGAGCATACCCGTGTATGCCGTATCCTCCGGCAGTGCCTCGGAGCTTATCCTCGGCGCGGGCGACGAGGAGCGCGACGCGACAAAGCTGATGCATGCGCTGACGCAGGAGCTGCGGCTTCGGGGCAACATGCATGTTTACACCGCCGCCGAGATCATATCGGCCATGGATGTAAACGGTGCGGCGCTCATCTGCGCGGTAGCAGCCGCGCCGGCAGGCGCGACCGATCCCGACGCCGGCGAGGACGAAATGGCGGTCGTCCCCGACGGCTATACTATTATATATAAGAACAAAGCCTGCGGCCGCATCCCGGCCGAGCTTGCGTGCGGCGTCAGCCTTATCCTCAATGAGGCCGGTCCCATGACCGTGAGCGTCGGCAACGCTGCGCTTCAGATCGACAATGCCGACTGCGATATCGAGCCTGTGTTCGGCGACGGGCTCGAGGGGCTTACATTTAATATTAAGATCAGCGCATCGCTTGCCGAGGTCAATGGCGGCTTTGACCCGGACGAGCTTGCCGCCGGGCTTGAGGACGCGGTGCGCGCGCTCGCCGAGGGCGTGCTCGAGCTTGAAAAAAGCACGGGCTGCGATTTTCTGCATCTGGGCAGCGCGCTCGAGATGCGCCACCCCGTGCGTCTGCGCGGCGCGGCGGAAAATCTCGCGCTCGTCCTTCCCGAGCTGGATATGCGCGTTTGCGTCTCGGCGCGGCTTGACCGCAGCTTCAATCTTGACCTGAAGGAGACCGGCCAATGAAATTTCAATACGACCGCCGGCAGCTGAGGGCTATGTGCTTCGTCGCGTCGCTCGCGCCCGTGACACGGCTTCTTCCGAAGGCGGCCGCGCAGCTTGCCGGAAGCGCAAGCTGGCTTGCGCCGCTTTGCGCGCTGCCGCCGCTGCTGCTGTTTCTGCTCATCCTGACCTCGCTCATGAAAATGCGCCGCGAGGGCGAGGGGCTGGGCGAAGTCATAATGCGTCGCTCGGGACGCACGGCCGGGGCCATCGGGCTTGCGCTGATCGGCTCTTTCACGCTTTTTTCCGCCGGATTTATCCTGCGCACCGGCGCGCACCGGCTCATCTCGACGATCTATCCCGATGCAGGGCCGCTGTTTTTTATGATAGCGATGCTCATCATCGGAACGGTGGCTGCGCTGGGGCCTGTCAAGGCGCTGCCGAGAGCCTCGCGCGTTTTCGCGCCGGTGCTGCTGTCGGTCATCGTGCTGGCGCTTATATTTTCGCTCGGCTCTGTGGATGTGCGCAACCTGCTTCCGATAAAAACGCAGAGCGCCGGAAAGGTGTTCATCTCCGGGCTTGCCGTCGTCGAGATCTACGGCGCCGTGCTCTACTGCGCGGCATTTTTGGAGGATCAGTCGCCGCTTCAGGGGCGGCGCTTTGCCTCATGCGCAGGCTGGCTCGCGCTTATCTGCCTGCTGCTTTGCGCGTTCTGCGCCGTCATCATAGGCTGCTACGGCGCGCGCCTTACCTCGCGCACGCTGCACCCGTTTTTCTCGATGATCCGCGACGTGACGCTGACCAAGACCGTTGAGCGCATCGAGGCGCTGGTCACGACCCTGTGGGTGCTCTCCGACTTTGTCATTTTCACGCTTCTGCTGTGCACCGCGTCGCACATTTTTCGGCTCATTTTCGGTTTTCGCCCCGAAAAGGGCGACGTGCGCGCTCTCGACATGTCAAACGGCCGCGCCGTCATTCCGCTGTGCGCGGCGCTGTCCGGCACGGCGGCGCTGCTCATGCCGACAAGCGAGCACGTCATGCGGCGCATTTCCCAGCTGATCGTGCCCTGCGCAAGCCTCACCATCCTATTTGTCATTTTGCCGTCGCTGCTTCTCATAGCGAAGCTGCGCACGCCGCGCGGCGCTCCGTGATTGCGCCGATATGGTGCAGAAATTTCGGGCGCGAATTTTTCTTTGTTCTATATTAGTGCAAAGTTTCGACATTTTTCGTTTAAAATCGACTTATGGAAAACGTAATTTTTGCACCGAATCGGAACAGGAGGCAAACGCATGGACAAGGCATACGCACACAGGGTCGGAACTCATTTATCGTGGCTGCGCAAGCAGAAAAAGCTCACGCAGGAGCAGCTTGCCGCGCGCATGCAGCTTCTCGGCTGCGATATGACGCGCTCGGCTCTGGCAAAAATCGAGGTCGGCCAGCGCATGCTCTGCCCCGACGAGATCAAAGCCCTCCGCACCGCCCTCTCCGTCACCTACGACGACATTCTTTTATAGGCGAATTGACGCAGCTACGGATACGCATATTGCGGTTGCCCGGTTCGAAACGTTGGTGGAAACCATTACTGCTGCGCAACCCGGTAGTGCGCTGCTGAGTTTTGCACCACACTCCATTGGCTCACCTGTTAAGGGGAGCAGGCGGCTTTGCTGCCGTGGGGTTGAAAAAACTATTCGCTATTGCTATCAGCTCTCAGCGGCGAGGCACGCACGGTTTCCTCCGCAGTTTCGACACCGGGCCACCGCAATAAACGCATCGGCACTATGTGAATGCGCCACTGAAAAAATGTAGCGCCTACGGCGCGGATATAATTACACCTCATCTGCCGCAAGCGGTTTTTCAGAGGCGCGTCAGCACTGATACCGATACGGTTTTCGCGTCAGCCCGACCGGAAAGTGCCGACAAAACCATAACACGCGGAACGGATAAATCCGTTCCCTACAAGGTGCGGTGCAAAACACAGCAGCGCACTGCCGGGTTGCGTAGCAGTCACGGTTTATTCCAATGTTCCGAACCGGGCTACCAGAGATAACCGTATTGGTAGGTGCGTCAAATCGCCTCTAAAAAACGATGCCGCAGTCGCGGACGAATTCGTTGAATTTATCGGTTATATAAACCTGCGCATCGAGGCCGCGGCCGGATCTTATAAGCTCGACAATGTGCTCGCTCTGCTCGATAAGCCCCTCGAGTCCCCAGTGCCCGGCGCAGTGCCGCCAGAGGCCGCGCGATATCTCGGCAAAGGAGTTCATGATCAGGATGAACACCTCGTTTCCGCTGAGCTTGCAGATGAGGTAGTGAAACTCCTTGGTCATCTCGCCGAGCCGAACATCGCTCAGCCCCTTGCCGCGCGAGGCCCTGAAGCGCTCGACGTGCTCTTCAAGAACCCGTATATCATCCTCGGTGTGGCTGTTGGCAAGGCGGATGAGCGCGCCGCCCTCGATGGCGTTGCGCGTTTCGACAAGCGCAACTATGCGCTGCCGCGTCAGATAACTCTCGCCCGAGCGCAGCAGCTCGTGCAGAGTGTCGTAATTTCCGCTGGTCACATAGTCGGCGACATAGGTACCGTGGCGCGGCACGATGCTAAGAAAGCCCGTGCGCTCAAGATCCTTTATCGCCAGATGTACCGCCGACTTGTTTATCCCCGTGCTCTCGGCAAGCTCGCGCTCGCTCGGCAGCTTCTCGCCGGGGCGCAGCTCGCCCGAGAGTATTTTCGCCTTTATGCTCTCAAAAAAGCACTCCTTCGCCGAGGGCACGCTTATTTTTTCAAACGCCATTACCGTTACCGCCTGTGTGTATTGGTGATTGATTAATCACAATCACAGGAATATTATGAAGCAAATTTATAGAACTGTCAAGGATTTAATTGACACAAAATTAGCTATGTGCTAATATTTGCTTGTGATTATTCACGATTTGGGAGCGTTATCGGGCGCATTTACGCGCGTCCGTGAAAATAAGAGGAGGATACTATGAAAGACTTAAAGCACCTCATCTACTTTGAGGACCTGCTGACCGACGCGAACAACGCGCTTGTCAAGCAGGCAACGGCGGATGGGAAAAAGGCGCTGGGCTACACCTGCTATTTTGTCCCCGAGGTACTGCTCAACCTCGGCGGCTGCTTCTCGGTGCGCCTGCGTGCCCCCGGCACGAGCAACACCGACATCGGTACATATTACATGACCAACAAGACCTGCCCGTTCACGCGCAGCATCCTTGAGCGCAGCATGGAGGGCGGCTATAACTTCCTGTCGGCCATGCTCTCGTCCGAGACCTGCCAGATGATGCACAGGGCGCATGAGTATTTCGACATCATGGGTCTTGTCAAGGAGCAGAACCCCGACTTTTTCCTGAGCATGATGGACGTGCCCTTCGTCACGACGAAGGCCGCCTACGAGCACTATGAAAATCAGCTGCGCAGGCACATACTCGAGCCGCTCGAGAAGGTCTGCGGCGTTGATATTTCCGACAAGGCCATCCGCGCGGCGATCGAGGAGCACAACGATATATGCGGCATCATAAGCGAGCTTGGCGAGCTGCGCAAGCTGCCCAATCCCCCGATAACGAGCTACGAGTTCCACGTTTTGCAGCTGGTGAGCGAGTGCTGTCCGCAGTATCTGATAAAGGAGAAGCTGCGCGAAACTCTCAGAGAGGTCAGCAAGCGCAAGGTCGATCCCAAGCCCAATTACCGCGCGCGCTTAGTCGTGACCGGCTCCGAGGTCGATGACCCGGCGTTCACGAAGCTGCTGGAGGATTGCGGCGTGTATGTCGTTGCCGACCGCTACTGCTACGGCTCGCTGCCCGGCAGGGAGCAGATCGAGATCCGCGAGGGCGAGAGCGCGCTTACGACCGTTGCGCGGCACTATCTGAGCACGAGCGAGTGCCCCCGATTCATGAACAAGGAAAAGCAGGTGCAGCGCCGCAGCTATCTCAAGCAGCTTGCAAACGACTACGACGCCGACGGCATCCTGTATCTCCAGATGAAGTTCTGCGAATTTTGGAGCTACGAGCGCGTCATGGGCGTTCACGACATGAACGAGGTCGAGGGCATACCCTGCATCGGCGTCGAGAAGGAATACACGATGGCTTCGGCCGGCCAGCTCCGCACGAGGTTCCAGGCCTTTGTCGAAAGCATCGAGATAAAGAAGCTCCAGGGAGGTAAAATGTGATGGCAGACGAGAGGAAACGCTTTTACAAGGGCAGCGGCATCGCAAAGCACCGCGAGTGGCGCGGCCTGAAGGACACCTTCTATGACTATCTCCAGTGGGCGGAAAATCTGGGTATACTGGTGCAGTTTGCGGCAAGATCCCCCGTGCGCATCGTCAAGGGACTGTTCGAGTACCGCTGGTTCGGCGGCTACATCGGCGCGCTGCACATGGTCGATAAGTGCACCGCCGGTCTGCGCGGCCCGGCGCTGAGGACCGCGCACATACACATGCACGCGATCATGAAGGGCACGACCGGCATGCTCGCCGACAGCATGATCGGCGACCGCCGCTTCGGCGATACCAAGGCTGCCGATAAATTCGTCATGCTCGAGCAGACCATGTGCCCCGAGATCGTCGCCGGCTTTCCCAAGCTCAAGGCGCTGCCGCTTGAGGTCCTGCAGGGGCTTCTGGGCACATATATGGATCAGAACCTCGCCCCGTTTTACATGGACATCATGGAAAACGTCGGCCTGCCTGCCGACTCCTGCCGCCTGAGCGCAAACGCCGCCGGCGTTGCGATAAACGACGACTACCCCGAGGTCGGCGCGTGCCTTGTCACGAACAACATGCCCTGCGACTCCTCGACAATGAACAGCCAGCTGATCGAGCGCAGAATAAAAATACCCACGACCGTCGCCGGAATACCCATGCGCTGGGAGGATGAGTCCACCGACAGATACGCCCTTGCGCAGATGAAAGAGGTCATAAAATTCATCGAGGACACGACGGGCGAGAAGTTCGACGAGAAGGCGTTTTTCGAGGTCATGAAGCAGCACAATAAAGAGGTGCGCAACGAGTTCGAGGTCTGGGAGTACGCGAAAACGCCGTACACGGCCTTCGGCAACGTCATCTCGCCGCTGTTCCACGCGTTCTACTTCACCTTCTCCGGCGGCAGCATGCCGTATATCGACAAGGCCGCGAAGAAGGCGCTCAAGGTCGCCGAAAAGGCATACAAAAACAAAATCGTCAGCTTCGATAAGGCGCGCCACCGCATGATAACCTGGGGCGGCCCCGGCTGCTACTTTGTCGATTTCAACTCCTGGGCCTACAACTGCTGGGGCGTGTTGGTCCCGGCGCAGATGGACATGTTCTCCGGCAACGTCATCATCTCCGAGGATGATCTCGACGAGGCGCTGCTCGGCATCGCGCACAACTACGAGCGCGGCGTCATGCGCCGCCACCTCACCGGCGGATATCAGCATCTGCTCGAGGTCTGGGACGAGGCCGAGAGGTTCAATTGCGACATGGTGCTCGTGTATGACGACATCACCTGCAAGGGCGCGATGGGTCTTGCAGGCGTCGTGAACGATCAGGCCAAGGATAAAAATAAGCACCTCGTCTGGGTGCAGAACGATATGTTCGACCACCGCACCATAAGCCGCAACGAGATGCGCAGGCAGTTTTCCGAATACATGACCGCCGTCATGCAGGAGGAGCCGCTCGACGCAAGCCTTGTGGACTTTGACGATTACGAAGGATGGTAAACGAAATGAAAAAGAAGCTTCTCGTCGGCGCGCTGAGCGTCGTTCCCCTGAGCATGCTCATATACTGGTTCAATCTCGATAACAAGCTGCTGTACTACGGCGTGCGCCCGATCCTCAATAAGGTCTATAACTCCCGCCACCGCAACGTATCTCTTTAGAGGCGCTTTGGCGCAGCTACCAATACGGTTATCTCTGGTAGCCCGGTTCGGGACAATGGAATAAACCGTGACTGCTACGCAACCCGGTAGTGCGCTGCAAAGTTTTTTGCCGCACCACAGTGGCTCACCTGTCAAGGGGAGCAGGCAGCTTTGCTGCCGAGGGGTTGAAAAAACTATTCGCTATCAGCTATCAGCTCTCTGCTGCGGCCAACGGTCGCTTGTAGGGAACGGATTCATCCGTTCCGCATGCTACGGTTTTGTCGGCAACTCCCGGTCGGGATACCGCAAAAACTGTATCGGTAACAGTGTTAAAGCGCAATTAAAAATTCGTGCGATTGCGCACACCGCAATTATTCATTATTAATTATTCATCATTCATTATTCATTGGGGCGGCTGTTTGCCGCCCCCTCTTTTTGTCTTCCCCTGCGTAGCTTGAGGGGAAGACAATGGGGTGCGGCGAAAATTTTGCACTAATATAGCACAATCTAATGTAGCGCGAGGCAACTACGGTTTCCTCCATTGTTTCGACACCGGGCTACCAGAGATATATGTATCGGTAGGTGCGGTAAATCGCCACTAAAAAACCCTCGTCCGGGAGGACGAGGGTTTTTATATGGTATTGAGATCAATCCATCTTGTTGAGTGCGACGGTCATAGCGCTCTTCTTGTGAGCTGCGTTGTTCTTGTGGATAAGACCCTTGCAGGCTGCCTTGTCCACGGCCTTGACTGCGACCTTGTAGCTCTCTGCTGCGACGGTCTTGTCGCCGCCTGCGACGGCTGCGTCGAACTTCTTCATGACGGTTTTAAGAGCGGTCTTGTCGGCGCGGTTCTTTGCGCGCAGCTCCTTGCTCTTTGCGTCTCTCTTCATTGCGGACTTAATGTTGGGCATCGTTGTTGCACCTCCTTGTAACTTAGTAACAAAAGTCTACGGACTTTTCCGGCGAAAACCGCCGGTTTACGCCGGCTGCCAGACTGATTTTCCGTTCTGGCGGTTACTGCCGTTGGGACTGAATAACGTAACGAAACGCGAGTAGACGCTCGCGGATAATTAGTTTATCATCAAAGCACTGAAATTGCAAGCTTTTTCTTCACTTTTTCCGCTTTTTTATAAATAAATGTATCACTTGTGCCGTCAAGGGTAAAACTACCACTATATCTTGTTATGTTGAGGTGGAGCATGCAGAATAAATTCGCGCGCACGGACCTGGCCGCCGAGGCGGTCGGCAGGCTGGACGGAACACCCGAGGGCGTTTTCGCCGACACGCTTTCGCTGCACGGCTGCGAGGTCAGCCGCGTCGTGATATCCTCCGAGGCAGGAGCCGAGGCGCTGGGCAAGCCTATGGGCAAATACCTCACGCTCGAAATGGCAGATTATGTTACGCGGCGCGGACAGAGCTTCCCGGACTGCGCGGCGGCGCTGCGCGATCTCCTGAAAAGCTTCGAGGCGGTCGAGCGCGCGCAGAGCTATCTAATCGCCTGTCTCGGCAACCGCGCCGTGACTCCCGACGCGGTCGGGCCGCTTACAGCCGACGGAATTATCGTCACGCGGCACCTGAAATCCTCGCTTCCGCAGGATTTTGCGGCGTTTTCGTCCGTATCCGTGGTGCGCCCCGGTGTTTTGGGCACGACCGGCATTGAAAGTGCGCAGGCGATACGCAGCATGTGCGAGCTTGTGCGCCCCGACTGCGTTATTGCCGTCGATGCGCTCGCAAGCGGCGAGATGCGCAGGCTTTGCCGCAATATTCAGCTTTGCGACACGGGAATTTCCCCCGGCAGCGGCGTCGGCAACGACCGCGCCGAGATAAGCGAAGCCTACCTCGGCTGTCCGGTGATCGCCGTCGGCGTTCCGACGGTCGCCGATGCCGCGGCGCTCAGCGACAGCGCGGACGCGCAGAGTCTTTTCGTCACGCCGCGAAATATCGACGAGCTTGTGCGCTCGGCCTCCAAGCTCATCGCCTACGGCATCGACCTTGCGCTGCACCGGGGTCTCGGTATCGAGGATATCGACGCGCTCATCGAGTAATGTTTACGTGAAACGCCGCCCTGCCTGTTTCACGTGAAACACAGGCAAAAAATTTTCAAATGTTTCATGTGAAACATTGAAATACAGGCGCAGACTTGATATAATAGCCGCAAGAGGTGAGACTATGTCAAGAATCATTGCGATAGCCAACCAAAAGGGCGGCGTCGGCAAGACAACGACCTGCGTTAACCTTGCCTGCGCGCTGAAAATGAAAGGCAAGCGCGTTCTGCTCGTCGATTGCGACCCACAGGGCAACTCAACTTCGGGCATGGGCGTGGACAAGAACTCGACGCCCGGCGCGTATGAGCTGCTGATCAAAAACGCCGACACTCTCGACTGCATCCGTCATACGCCGTATGGCGACGTGATACCGTCGAACAAGGAGCTGTCCGGCGCGTCGGTCGAGCTTGTGCGGCAGGAAAAGCGCGAGTTTGTGCTCAAAAACGCGCTGCAAATGGTCTACAACGACTATGACTACATATTCATCGACTGTCCGCCGTCGCTGGAGCTGCTGACACTCAACGCTCTCGTCGCGGCCGACAATGTGATAATACCCATGCAGTGCGAATACTACGCGCTTGAGGGTATTGCGGACCTGATGACTACGATACGCATGTGCAACAAGCGCCTGAACCCCTCACTGCGCATACAGGGCATCGTCATGACAATGTACGATGCGCGGACAAATCTGACGCAGCAGGTGGCGTTTGAGCTGAAGGAATACTTCGGCGCAAAGGTCTACGAAACGGTCATACCGCGCAGCGTGCGTCTGTCCGAGGCGCCGAGCCACGGAAAGCCGGGCGTTGCGTATGACCGCATCGGCAAGGGCAGCCGCGCATACATGAAGCTCGCCGACGAGTTTCTGCTGCGCGAAAAGTACAGGAAAAGGAGCTAAATATGGCCAAGGATACGAAAAAAGGTCTCGGACGCGGCCTCAGCGAGCTTTTCGGCGATGATATTCTCAATAACGAGAACGAGGGCGAGCTGATCTACGCTCCGATAGCAAAGGTCGAGCCGCGCGCCGAGCAGCCGCGAAATCGCTTCGACGATGACGCTTTGCAGGAGCTTGCAGACTCCATCGCGCAGTACGGCCTGATCCAGCCGATCACCGTGCGCCGGCGCGAGGGCGGATTTTATCAGATCATCGCCGGCGAGCGCCGCTGGCGAGCCTGCCGCATGGCCGGGCTTGTTGAGGTGCCGGTGCGCGTCATCGAAGCCGACGACCGCCGAGTCGCCGAGCTTGCACTGGTCGAAAATCTCCAGCGCGAGGACTTAAACCCCATCGAGGAAGCTCTCGGCTACAAAAGCCTCATCGAGGAATACGGCCTGACGCAGGAGGAAGCGTCCAAAAGCGTGGGGCGTTCGCGCCCTGCGATCGCAAACGCAATGCGTCTTTTGAGCCTGAGTAAGGAGGTTCTTCCTCTGGTCGAGGACGGAACGCTGTCGGCAGGGCATGCGCGCGCACTGCTCCCGATAAGCGACCCGGCCGAGCAGCTCAAAGCCGCTCGGGCAGTCATCGACGGCGGCCTTTCCGTGCGAAAGACCGAGCAGCTTGCGGCGAAAACGCTCAAAAAGCTCGCCGAGGAGCCGGAAACCGAATCCAAAACCGACGCGCTTATGGTCGATTACATAGCCGAGACCGAGGATTACCTCAGCCGGTCGCTTGCGCGCAAGGTCGCGCTCGAGCAAAAGCGCAAGGGTGGCAGGATAATATTGGAATTTTATGACAGCGACGACCGCGAGGCGCTGATATCAAATCTCGCGCGCATGGGCCGCAGCTGGGAAGAAATAATTAAGTAAAAGGAGAAATAACAATGCTCGATATAAAATTTGTCCGCGAGAACCCGGATATAGTAAAGGAAAACATCAAAAAGAAGTTTCAGGATGAGAAGCTGCCGCTGGTTGACGAGGTCGTTGACCTTGACGTGAAGTACCGCGCGGCGATGACCGAGGCAAACGAGCTGCGCGCAAGCCGCAACGCGCTGTCGAAAAAGGTCGGACAGCTCATGGGTCAGGCGAAGAAGGACCCCTCGAAGCTTGCCGAGGCCGAGGAGGCAAAGGCGCAGGTCAAGGCAAACGCCGACCGCCTTGCCGAGCTTGAGACGCTGCACGACGAGCTTGCCGTGCGCATCCGCAAGATCATGCTGACCATCCCGAACATCATCGACCCCTCCGTTCCCATCGGCCCGGACGATTCGGCAAACGTCGAGGTCGAGCGCTTCGGCGAGCCTGCCGTTCCCGATTTCGACATTCCCTATCACACCGAGATCATGGAGAGCTTCAACGGCGTTGACATGGACGCGGCCGGCCGCGTTTCCGGCAGCGGATTTTACTATCTCATGGGCGATATCGCGCGCCTGCACTCGGCAGTGACGGCCTACGGCCGCGACTTCATGATCGACAAGGGCTTTACCTACTGCATACCGCCGTTCATGATCCACGGCAACGTCGTCGAGGGCGTCATGAGCCAGACGGATATGGACGCGATGATGTACAAGATCGAGGGCGAGGACCTCTACCTCATCGGCACGAGCGAGCACTCGATGATCGGCAAGTTCATCGACCAGATCCTGCCCGAGGCGAGCCTGCCGCAGACCCTGACGAGCTACAGCCCCTGCTTCCGCAAGGAAAAGGGCGCGCACGGCATCGAGGAGCGCGGCGTTTACCGCATCCACCAGTTTGAAAAGCAGGAGATGATCGTCGTCTGCAAGCCGGAGGAGAGCCGCGGCTGGTACGAAAAGATGTGGCGCTACAGCGTCGAGCTGTTCCGCAATCTTGAGATACCCGTGCGCCAGCTCGAGTGCTGCTCGGGCGATCTGGCCGACCTCAAGGTCAAGTCCTGCGATATCGAGGCGTGGTCGCCGCGTCAGAAGAAGTACTTCGAGGTCTGCTCCTGCTCGAACCTCGGCGACGCTCAGGCGCGCAGACTCAAGATCCGCGTCAAGGGCGAGGACGGCAAGATGTATCTGCCGCACACCCTCAACAACACCGTCGTTGCGCCGCCGCGCATGCTCATCGCCTTCCTCGAAAACCATCTACAGGCCGACGGCAGCGTCACCATACCCGAGGTGCTGCGCCCCTACATGGGCGGCAAGGAAGTCCTCATTCCGTGCAAAAAGTGATCTGAATTACATACATAGGGAGTTAAGATATGAAAAAGTTTCTGTCTGAGTTCAAGGAATTTATCATGCGCGGCAACGTGCTTGATATGGCCGTCGGCGTCATCGTAGCAACGGCCTTCGGAAAGATAACGACTTCTCTCGTAAACGACCTGTTCATGCCGTTCATAAGCTGGCTGTTCGGCACGCGCGATATGAGCGCGCTCAACCTCATCGTGCGACCCGAGATCGTCGAAAACGGCGCCGTCGTGCAGGAGGCGATAACCATCGGCTTCGGCAGCTTCGTCGCCGTCGTCATTGATTTCCTGCTCATGTCGCTTGTGGTGTTTATCATCCTCAAGCTGTTTAACAAGGCACGCGCCATGACCGAGAAAAAGGTCGAGGAGCCGGAACCCGAGGAAGAGCCTGCTCCCACCACCGAGCAGCTCCTCGCCGAGATCCTCGAAGAACTCAAAAAGAATTCAGAGGCGAATTTTTAGAGGCGCTTTGACGCAGCTACGGATACGGTGATTGCGGTGTCCCGGTGTCGAAGTTACCGACAAAACCGTGAAACTCTCGCGCTACGCAAGATTGTGCTATATTAGTGCAAAATTTAGGCTGCACCCTCGTAGGGAACGGGCTTGCCCGTTCCGCTTGTTATGGTTTCGCCGGCACCCACCGGTCGGGCTGACGCAATAACCGTATCGGTATCAGAGTAAAAACGCTATTAAAAAAGTGCGGCACGAGCCGCACACAACAATTATTCATCATTCATCATTCATTATTCATTGGGGCGGTCGCAGACCGCCCCTCTTTTTGCCTTCCCCTGCACCTTGTAGGGAACGGATTTATCCGTTCCGCGTGTTGCATCTACCAACGCAGTTAATACAACGGTACGCAGCCAAGGTTTTGCCCTTGCCTTCCCCTTGAGGGGAAGGTGTCGCTTGCGACGGATGAGGTGTTATTAAATCATTTGCCGTCAGGCAAACACATTTTTTCAGAGGCGCTTTTTTAGTAGCGCCTTTACACTGATAACGATACATTTATTGCGGTTGCCCGACCGGGAATTGCCGACCAAACCATGACACGCGGAACGGATAAATCCGTTCCCTACGAGCGACCGTTGGCCGCAGCGGAAAGCTAATAGCTGATAGTTAATAGGTCTTATTCTCAACCCCTCGGCAGCAAAGCTGCCTGCTCCCCTTGACAGGTGAGCCAATGGGGTGCGGCGCAAATTTTGCACTAATATAGCACAATCTCATGTGGTGCGAGGCAACTACGGTTTATTCCAATGTTCCGAATCGGGACACTGCAATAGACGTATTCGTAAAATTTTAATGCGCCTCTAAAAATACGGTTTCCTCCGCATTCTCGACACCGGGACACCGCAATATGCGTATCCGTAGCTGCGTCAATGCGCCTCTAAAAAAGCGCGTGGCAACCACGGTTTCCTCCGCAACTTCGACACCGGGCTACCAGAGATAAATGTATCCGTAGCTGCGTCAATTCGCCACTAAAAAAATGTGGAGTTCGAAGATGCGGAGCCAGGGGAAGCTCAGGTCTTTGACGGAAAGCGAGCCGAAGCCGGCGGTGCCGCCGTCAAGATCGGTGAGGTACGAGCTGTGCGCGAGGTTGTCGAGCACGGGCGCGGCGCTTTCGCCGAGCAGCTGCCGGGCCTTCGTCAGAACGACGTCGGGATCGGTGCCGCTGCGGCAGAAATTATCCGGATCGCCGCCAAGCTCGCCGCGGATGTAGGCGTCAAGCTCAATCTTCACGTCGTTTTTATAGCAGATGTCCTTTATCAGCGAGTCGGCGAGGGTGCGGCGGAAATCGTCGAGCTGAGCCTGGGTCTCGGGTCCGCCCTGCGCGAGGCACAGCCAGCGCGCGACGCCGTTTGCAAGGGCGATTCCGCTTGCGTTTGCAAGGTCGTAGTACCCGGCGTAGCCCATGAGGAAGCCAAGCTCGGTGCTCTTAACGAGCCGGGCTTGGAAATCCGCGCCGTATTTATTGCGCGAGGCGTCCATCAAAACGGTCGCAACGCCGTTTTTTCGATTTTCGTTCAGCGCGGCGATCGCGTCGCTTATGTATCGGCTCTTTTTGCTCTCGTCGGCAGGCATGGTCAGCACGATAAGCTCGAGCCTGTCTGCGGTGTCGGAATCTGTCGAATCAAGGCCGAGATAGTCAAGGTGCGCGGTCACGACCTCGGCTGCGGTCTGGTGGTCATAGGCGCTCATGGCGCTGTTTTCGCTGCCGCCGAAATAGCGGACGCGCAGCTCGGGCAGCGCGCCGGAACAGTCAAGCTCGGCATACATTTTGCACACGGCGAGCATGCCGTCCTCGTCCGCGCCGGACAGCACCGCGCCGCGGCCGTCGATTGCGCGGCGCAGCCACGCAAGCTCGTTTGTCTGGATGCTCGCGGACGGCGCGGAGTCGTCAACGCCGATGAGGAATCGCACATTGTCCATGCCCTCGGTCGCCCTGAGTGCGCAGTCGATAAGCTCAAGCTTGCGCTCGCGCGCCTTGAAGTACGCGGAGGTCACATTCTCATCAAAGGCTATCACGCTGCCGCTTTCGTCAAGCGGATAGCTCCTCACAATGTTCTCTATCGTCAGCTCGCCGCCGCTAAGCTCCGGGCGCGCGATCCGAGCGTACTCGCGCAGGGCATTGTAGTCCTCAAGCGTGTTGCCGTCGTAGCCGACCGTCGGCGCAAGGCGCATGACCGTGTCTATGACCCAGATCTCGTTCTCGGGCGCGTCGAGCGCGGCAAACAGGCTTTCGATAAGCTCCGGCTCCGTCATAGTCGTGCCGTCGCTGAGTGTAACGTCCGCGCCGGTGAAGCAGCGCGAGTTGACAAGTCCGCCCGACAGGAGCTGGTCGAGCGACAAAATGTATCTGTCGCAGCCCGACTTCTTCTGCTCGAGCACCCACTCGTACAGTGCCGCGCGGTCGCCGTATTTAAGGCCGCTTTCGCCCAGCGGCTGCTCGTCAAGCCGCGTGCGGTAGTCCTCCGCGTCCGGCATGACAAGCTCGTACCCGAGCGAGCCTGCCAGATACTCGACCCTGTCCGTATTCACCGGCCGGTCGTCCAGCGGAACATACGCAACGCGCGTTTCCTCGCCGCCGGCATTCGGCAGCTTCTGAGTATCGGGCACGGGCGCCGTGCAGCCTGCAAGCATCACAAGCGCAAGCGCTCCGCTTAGTAATTTTCTCTTCATTCCTTCTCCTTTTTTAGTAGCGATTTGCCGCACCTACGGATACGGTTATCTCTGGTAGCCCGGTATCGAGGGTGCGGTGGAAACCGTGTGCCACGCACTACGCAAGATTGTGCTATATTAGTGCAAAATTTGCGCCGCACCCTCGTAGGGAACGGGCTTGCCCGTTCCGCTTGTTATGGTTTCGTCGGCACCCACCGGTCGGGCTGACGCAAAAAACGTATCGGTATCAGCGTTAAAGCGCTACTGAAAAACCGCTTGCGGCAGATGAGGTGTTATTATATTCGCGCCGTAGGCGCTACATTGTTACAATATGTATCGGTTTTGCCTGTACCCACCGGTCGGGCTGACGCAATAAATGTATCGGCATCAGCGTTGATGCGCCTCTGAAATAATGTGTTTGCCTGACGGCAAATGATTTAATGACACCTCATCCGTCACCAAGGTGACACCTTCCCCTCAAGCTCCGCAAGGGGAAGACAATGTCGAAACCTCTGCTGCGTACCGTTGTATTAACTGCGTCGGTAGATGCAACATGCGGAACGGATAAATCCGTTTTTTCAGTGGCGCTTTAACGCTGATACCGATACGTTTTTTGCGTCAGCCCGACCGGTGGGTGCGACGAAACCATAACAAGCGGAACGGATAAATCCGTTCCCTACAAGGTGCGGAGCAAAGCTCAGCAACGCACTTGCGTTACGCGAAACGATACGGTTTCCTCCATTGTTTCGACACCGGGCAACCAGAGATATATGTATCCGTAGGTGCGTCAATGCGCCTCCGAAAAATCTTTGATGAATTTGCGGGCCTGATCGACGATGCGGGCGTTTGATCTCAGGCGCAGGCTGACGCGCGGCGCGGTGCCGGCCTCGACCTTGAGCACGCCCTTGTACTCTGGACGCGCGTAGAGCGCGGAGATACGCTGCATGTCAAAATCGCGCAGGGCGAATATGAGCTTGCCGGATTTCTGCGAAATGTCGCTTATGCCAGCCTTTCCGGCCTCGCCGCGCAAAAGCGCGACGTGGATAAGCGCGCTCACGCCCGAGGGCAGATCGCCGAAGCGGTCGATAAGCTCGTCGATGAGGTCGTCGGCCTCATCCTCGGTGCGCAAAAGCGCGATGCGCCGGTAGATATCCATGCGCTGCCCCTCGGCCGGGATGTACGCCTCGGGGATGTTGGCCGCAACGGCGAGATCGGCCGAGCACTCGGCGCGATGCTCGACCTTGACGCCGCGCTCCTCGAGCACGGCCTCGCTCAGGAGCTTCATGTACATATCGTAGCCCACGTCGGTCATATGCCCCGACTGCTCCGCGCCGAGAAGGCTGCCAGCGCCGCGAATTTCAAGGTCGCGCATGGCGATCTTGAAGCCCGAGCCGAACTCGGCAAACTCGCGGATGGCCTCGAGGCGCTTTTCCGCGACCTCGGTGAGCACCTTGTTCTGGCGGAAGGTGAGGTAGGCCGAGGCGCGGCGCGTGCTGCGTCCGACGCGGCCGCGTATCTGGTGCAGCTGCGCAAGACCCATTTTGTCCGCGTCCTCTATGATGAGGGTGTTGACGTTTGGGATGTCAATGCCGGTCTCGATGATCGTCGTGCAGACGAGCACCTGAGTTTTGCCCTCGGTGACGTCCTCCATGACCGAGGCGAGCATGTCTTTATCCATCTGCCCGTGCGCAACGCCGACCGTGACCTCGTTATCGAGCATCTCGCGTATCCTTATCGCGGTGCGCTCGATGCTGTCGATGCGGTTGTGCAGGTAATACACCTGGCCGCCGCGCTGGATCTCGCGGCGTATCGCGTCGCAGATGATGCCCCAGTCGTGCTCCATGACAAAGGTCTGCACGGGGAGTCTGTCCTGCGGCGGCTCGTCGATCGAGGACATGTCGCGTATGCCCGAAAGCGCCATATTAAGCGTGCGCGGAATGGGCGTTGCCGACAGCGTGAGAACGTCCACGCCGCGGCTCATTTCCTTTATGTGCTCCTTGTGGCCGACGCCGAAGCGCTGCTCCTCGTCAACGATAAGAAGCCCGAGGCTTTTGAACTTGACGTCCTTTTGCAAAAGCCTGTGAGTGCCGACGACGAGGTCGCACTTGCCGGTTTTCAGGTCGTCGAGCGTTTTTTGTATCTGCGCCGGGGTGCGGAAGCGGCTGAGCACCTCGACGGTTATCGGGAAGCCGAAAAATCGCTGCACGGCGGTCTGGTAATGCTGCTGGGCGAGCACCGTTGTCGGCACGAGTATCGCCGCCTGACGGTTATCGAGGATGCACTTCATCGCCGCGCGCAGCGCGACCTCCGTTTTGCCGTAGCCGACGTCGCCGCACAGCAGCCTATCCATCGGCGTTTCCGACTCCATGTCGGCCTTGATCTCGTTTATGCTGCGCAGCTGATCGTCGGTCTCGGTGTAGCCGAAGTTATCCTCAAACTCGCGCTGCCAGGGCGAGTCGGGCGCGAAGGCGTGGCCCGGTATGCGCGCACGCTCGGCATACAGCTTTATAAGCTCGCCGGCCAGCTTCTTCGTCGCGGCCTTGGCGCGCGAGCGCGCACGCGACCACTCCGCGCCGCCCATTTTTGAGAGCTTAACGTGCTGATCCTCGGCAGCGCCGAGATATTTCGTCACCATGTCCAGCGCCGTTGCCGGAACATAAAGCGTGTCCGTTCCGGCGTAGCGGATCATGATATAGTCCTTTTCAAAGCCGTCCACCTTCATCTTTTTTATGCCGGCAAAGCGGCCGATGCCGTGAACCTCGTGGACGACAAGATCCCCCGGAGCAAGGTCTGCGTAGGAGTTTATGCGCTGCCTGTTCGACGGGGCTTTTTTGCTGCTTTTATGCTTATGCTCGCGCACGCGCAGAAGCTGCATGTCGCTTATGACGGCAAGCTTTATGCCGGGATACTCCATGCCTGCCGACATGCCGCCGACGGATATCGTGCAGCAGCCCTCCTCCGGCAGCTTTTCGAGCGTTTCCTGAACGTAGGCGATGATGCCCGAATCCTTCAGGAAGCTTTGCAGAAGCTCCGCACGGCGCATGTCGCCTGCCAGCACCACGACGCGAAAGCCCTGCTTGAGATACGCCGAAACGTCCTCGGCCGCGGTCTTGACCGAGCCTGCGTACGACGGCAGCTGCTTTGCAGGGATGCTCGCGAGCGTTTTTGGCTCGACGGGGTAGCGCCCGACGGTGAACGCGTCTGCCATGTACAGCGCATGCTCGGACAATATATTCGTCAGCTCATCCCAGCTTATGCGGAACGACGGCGCGTCGGTCGCGACCATGCCGCTCTTTACAAGCTCGCTCAGATCGTCGCCGAGCTGCTTTGCAAAGCCCTTTGCCCTGTCCGCGCATCTGGGCGGCTGGTCGAGGAATATTATCGCCTCCTCGGGTATATAGTCCGCGCCCGAGGCCTTTTCGTACAGAAACGGCATGTATCTGTCGGCGTATTCTATCTTGACGTTCTGCTCGAGCCGCTCGATATCCGCGCGCAGGTTCTGCTCAAGCTGCCGCAGCTGCTGCGAGCTTTTATGCTTTGCGCACTTATCCGCGGCGGCGCGCAGCGCGTCCGTGAGCGCCTCCGTTCCGCCGGCAGCGAGCGTCGTAAGGCTCTCTGCCGCCGGGAGTATTCGACAAAATTCGACGCTTTCCGTTCTGCGCTGGGTCTTTATGTCGAAAAAGCCTATGCTGTCGATGTCGTCGCCCCAGAACTCTATGCGCACAGGCTCTGGGTACGCCGGCGAGAAAAAGTCGATTATTCCGCCGCGCCGGGCAAACTGGCCTGCGCCCTCGACCTGCTCGCAGCGAGTGTAGCCGCAGCGCAGAAGCGCCGCCTCCAGCTCCTCGGGAGGGCACGGTTCGCCGTCCTTGACCGTGAAAGCGGCCTTGCCGAGCGTCTGAGGCGGTATTGCGCGCTGCATAAGCGCGGATACAGTTGCGACCGTAACCGGGCTTTCGCCGCATCTGAGGGCGTTTAAAACATAAAGGCGCTTCTGCTCGGCCTCTCTGGACGCAGCCAGCGAGGGGTAGAAGGTAAAGTCGCGTGAGTACAGGGTGTTTACCGGCCTGCCGAGCATAGACTCGAGGTCGCGCGTGAAGCTCTCCGCCGCGCTGTCGTCCGGGCATATGACGAATATCGGCAGCTCCAGCCTTTCATACAGCGCCGCAGCCAGGTTTACCCTGTGTATGCCCGAAAGTCCCGAAACGAGCGCAGGAAGCCCTCCGCTCTCCATCAGACCCGGGAGGGCGGCCGCTTCCTTGTTTTCAAATATCTGCTGATTGAGTATTTTCATAGTCCAAATATTATACCTTTTTTTTATTTCGAATTCAAGTTTTTCAGAGGCGCATTGGCGCACCTACGGATACTCATATCTCTGGTATCCCGGTATCGAGACATTGGTAAAAACCGTGCTGTTTCGCATCCCGGTAATGCGTTGCTGAGTTTTGCACCGCACCTTGTAGGGAACGGATTTATCCGTTCCGCGTGTTGCATCTACCTGCGCAGTTAATATAGCGATACGCAGCAGAGGTTTTGCCCTTTGCCTTCCCCTGCGTAGCTTGAGGGGAAGGTGTCACCTTGGTGACGGATGAGGTGTTATTAAATCTGCGGTGCTAACCGCCACATTTTTTTAGAGGCGCATTGACGCTGGTACCGATACGGTTTTTGCGTCAGCCCGACCGGTGGGTGCGGAGAAAACCGTGGCAAGCGGAACGGATAAATCCGTTCCCTACGACTCTGTTTCAGTGCAGGCAAGCCCGTTCCCTACGAGTCTATATCTTATAGATATAGTATAATAATATACTACATTATTATAATTATAAATATTGCAAAGGGGGGCGGTTTTTGATATAATATATTAGTTTTAAAAATGGGGTAATTTGCGAATAAACGAGGATCTGTATATGAGCGTTAATTCACTGAACGATATATGGCAGGCTGTGCTGGGCGTGCTGGGTCAGAACCTGACGGACACGGCCATTTCCACCTGGTTTGAGGATTGCGAGCCGGTCGAGATCGACGGCAGCACGCTTGTTTTAAAGACAAGCTCGGATTTTAAGCGCGATATTATAGTTAAGCGCTTTGCCGAGACGATAAAAAACGCGATGAGCGACATTTTTTCGACCGAGTTCACTGTCAAGGTGCTCACCGAGGACGAGCTTGGCGACTATGAAGAGCGCAAGGCCGACAACGATCCCCTGCCCGAGATGGCGGGCTACACCTTCGATCGCTTCATCGTCGGAAACTCCAACAAGTTTGCGCACAATGCCGCAGTCGCCGTCGCGCACAAGCCCGGCAGCGCGTACAATCCGCTGTTTATCTACGGCAACTCCGGCCTCGGCAAGACGCATCTGCTGCTTGCGATCGGCCAGTATATCCGCGAGAACAATCCCGGCGCGAAGATCGCCTACATAAAGGGCGATGAGTTCACAAACCAGCTGCTCAAATCCATCAAAGAGGGCACGGGCGAGGAATTTCGCATGAAATACCGCAACGTTGACCTCTTCCTCGTTGACGATATCCAGTTCATCGCCGGCAAGCAGGCCACGCAGGAGGAATTTTTCCACACCTTCAACAACATTTACGAGGCCGGACACCAGATAGTCATCACCTCCGACCGTCCGCCGATCGAGATGAGCCTGCTCGACGATCGTCTTATGAGCCGCTTCCAGGGCGGACTGATGGCGGATATCCAGCCGCCGGACATTGAAACGCGCATGGTCATAACCCGAGCCAAGGCAGCGCAGCTCGGCCTCGTTCTGGAGGACGATGCGGTCGCGTATATCGCCGAGACGATAACCTCGAACGTGCGCCAGATCGAGGGCGTCATAAAGCGCCTGACCGCGTACAGGGAGATTCTCGACAGCACGATCGACACCGCCGCCGTCAAGCGCGCTATAAAGGACGTTGTGCGCATCGGGACATTCATCCCATCGCCGCAGCTCATCATCCGCGAGAGCGCGCGTTATTTCCAGCTCTCCGAGGAGGATCTGCGCGGCCAGAACCGCAGCAAGGCTACGGCCACCGCGCGTCAGATATCCATGTATCTTATCCGCACGCTAACCAATCTTCCGCTCAAGGAGATCGGCGCCGAGTACGGCGACAGAAACCACTCGACGGTGCTCTCCTCCATCCGCAAGGTCGAGGAGATGATAAAGGAAGACCCCATGTATTCCGCCGCCGTCCGCGATATAACCTCGAACATCAATTCCCAGTGATTTTAGAGGCGAATTAAGGCTGATACGGATACATAATCTCTGGTTGCCCGGTTCGAGACAATGGTGGAAACCGTGACGTTTCGCGCTACGTTGGTGCGGTGTTAAAGTTTGCGTCGCACCCAATTGTCTTCCCCTTGCGGAGCTTGAGGGGAAGATGCCGCTTGCGGCAGATGAGGTGTTATTATATCCGCGCCGTAGGCGCTACTTTGTTTCAATATGTATCGGTTTTGCCGGCACCAAAATCCATAGCTGTAGGGAACGGATTTATCCGTTCCGCATATACCGGTTTCGTCGGCAGTTTCCGGTCGGGCTGACGCAAAAACCGTATCGGTATAAGCGTTGATGCGCCACTAAAAATGTGGCGGTTAGCACCGCAGATTTAATAACACCTCATCCGTCACCAAAGGTGACACCTTCCCCTCAAGCTACGCAGGGGAAGGCAAAAGGCAAAACCTCTGCTGCGTATCGCTATATTAACTGCGCAGGTGGATGCAACAAACGGAACGGATAAATCCGTTCCCTACAAGGTGCGTCCTAAAACTAAACACTGCACTACTGGTTCGCGTAGCAGTTATGGTTTATTCCAATGTCCCGAACCGGGACACCGCAAAACTCAGCAGCGCACTAACGTATGGCGGCAGTTTCCCGGTTTCCTCCGCAATTCCGAACCGGGCAACCAGAGATAACCGTATCCGTAGGTGCGTCAAATCGCCTCTAAAAAACCAACAAGGGAATGTTGATTGTTTGTTTTTTTGTGTTGAAAACTTGGGGTCAAAATTTTGTGTGTTGAAAGTCTCAAATTTACGAACATTTTTTTCAACACGAAAAATCGAGGCGTATCAAGCGAGTTTTCGACTTTTCCACAATAATTTCAACTACTGCTAATACTACTGAACTTAAAAAGATTTATTTATATATCATTCTATTTTTTTCGTTTTTAACGGGAGGAACGTTATGAAATTTTCATGTGAGAAGCACATTCTTCAGGCAGCCGTTGCGGTATGCGCGAGAGCGGCCGCGGCGAAAAGCCCGATCCCGACGCTCGAGGGCGTTCTGCTCGAAGCCGGCGAGCGGCTGAGAGTCACGGGATACGACCTGAAAAAAGGCATATATACGACCGTCGAGGCCGACGTTTCCGAGCCCGGCAGCATAGTCCTCGATGCCAAGCTATTCGGCGAGATGGTGCGCCGCATGCCCGACGGCATGGTGACGATATCCTCCGACGAGGATAACAAGACCACCGTCAAGTGCGGCAAGACCGAGTTCTCGTTCATGGGCATGGACAGCGGCGAGTACCCCGAGCTGCCCAGCGTTGACGGAATAAGAAGCTACAAAATAAATCAGGGCGTGCTCAAGAGCATGATAAACCAGACGATGTTCGCAATAAGCGATAACGACAGCCGCCCGGTGTACACAGGCTCGCTGTTCGAGGTCGAGGCCGGAACGCTGGCCATGGTCTCGGTTGACGGCTACCGCCTCGCGATACGCCGCGAGCACATCGAAGGCCCCGAGGAGCACAACGAGTTTATCGTGCCCGGCACGGCGCTTTCGGATATCGAGCGCATCAGCGCAAGCGACTCGGAGGAGGATACGAATATATTCGTCGGCACAAACCACGTCTCGTTCACCGTCGGCAGCACCGTAGTCATCAGCCGCCGGCTCGAGGGCGACTTCCTCAACTACCGCAAGGCGATGCCCGATACGTTCAAGATACATATCAAGGTCGGCAGAGGCGAGCTTTTGAAGGTCGTTGACCGCGTCGCGCTGATCATCGACGAAAAGACCAAAAACCCCGTGCGCATGACCTTTAACGATAACTTCATCGACTGCCTGTGCAACACACCGATAGGCAAGGCCGAGGACGTGTGCTTTGCCGAGGGCAACGGCGATGGTCTCGAGATCGGCTTCAACGGCAAGTATCTCATGGACGCCTTGAAGGCCGCCCCGGCCGACGAGCTGGATCTGTGCCTGAACAGCAACACCTCGCCCTGCATCATGGTCCCCTGCGACGGCAGCGATAAGTTTAAATACATGATTCTCCCGATAAGACTGAGAAGTTAAAAATTCATGCAATGAATTTTTAACTTCAATGAATAGTGAATGATGAATAATGAATAATTGCGGTATTCGCCCGGAGGGCGAATGAAGGCGAATGAAATTTAAATTCGAGTAGGGGCGATCATTGATCGCCCGCATGTTGCGATTTTGCCTGTACCAAAATCCATAGTCGTAGGGAACGGATTTATCCGTTCCCTACGACCGGTGGGCGCAGCGGAGAGCTGATAGCGAATAGTTAATAGGTTATAATTAAACCCCTCGGCAGCAAAGCTGCCTGCTCCCCTTGACAGGTGAGCCAATGGAGTGCGGCAAAAAACTAAACACTGCACTAATGTAGCAAGTGGCAGCTACGGTTTCCACCAATGTTCCGAACCGGGACACTGCAAAAAACAAAAGCCGGAATCGGTTTGCCTCTAAAAAAGCGAGGCAACTACGGTTTCCACCAATGTTCCGAACCGGGCACTAACATAAACGTAAAGGAGCGGCGTTAATTCGCCTCTGAAAAAATGGATGTAGAGATAAGTACAGAGTTTATAAAGCTTGATGCGCTGCTGAAGTTTGCGGCGCTGGTGGGCACGGGCGGCGAGGCGAAATACGTCATTGCCGAGGGTCTTGTCGAGGTAAACGGAGAGGTATGCACCATGCGCGGCAAAAAGCTGCACGCGGGCGACACGGTAACCTTTGCAGAACAGACCGTCAAGATAACAAGATGAGAATAAACCGCATCGCCCTCAACGGCTTTCGCAACTATGATTTTGAAACGGCGGACTTCTCGCCCGGCACGAACGTCATTTACGGCGAAAACGCGCAGGGCAAGACCAATCTGCTGGAATCGGTGTACATGCTCGCGATGGGCAGAAGCTTCCGCACCCGGTTTGACAGGGAGCTTATCGGCTTCGGCTGCGACAGCGCGGAGATACTCGCCGACGTCGTGAGCCACGAGCGCGAGCACACAGTAAGGATACTGCTGCGCAGCGGCGTGAGAAAGCAGATAACCGTAAACTCGGTGAAAAAAACCGCGTCGGAGCTGGGCGAAACGCTGAACGTCGTGCTGTTCTGCCCGGACGATCTGAACCTGATAAAGGAGGGTGCGGCGGCGCGCAGGCGGCTTATGGACAACGCGATAAGCCAGATCCGGCCGCGCTACGCCGAGTACCTTTCGCAATTTAACAAATTCTACGAGAGCAAAACGCGCATACTCAAGGACTGGCGCGAGAAGCCATCGCTTCTGGATACGCTCGACGAGTTTTCCGACGGCATGTGCCGCAGCTCGGCGCAGCTTATCCGATACCGCGCCTCGTTCGCCGCGCGCCTTGCCGATGAGGCCGCGCCCATACACAGCGAGTTCTCCGGCGCGGACGAGAAGCTCGGCATTGAATACTCCACCGTGTCCGCGGTCAAGGACCCGACCGCCTCGGCAAAGGAGATCTTCTACGACCTGTGCGACCACATGGAGGCGCACCGCCGCGCCGAGCTGGACAGCGGCCAGTGCCTTTCCGGCGCGCACAAGGACGACCTGATAATCAGCATAAACGGCAAAAACGCGCGCAGCTTCGCAAGCCAGGGCCAGACGCGCACCGCCGCGCTTTCCATAAAGCTTGCCGAGCGCGAGATATATCTCGACGAGACCGGCGAGTATCCGATACTGCTGCTTGACGATGTGCTCTCGGAGCTTGACACGAAGCGGCAGGAGTTCGTGCTCAACCGCATCGGCGGCGGGCAAACGCTTATAACCTGCTGCGAGGATGAGGGCATCTCGCGCCGCACCGGCGGCAAGGTGCTGCACGTCGGAAACGGGAGGATAGGCTGATGTATCTGCATTTGGGCGCGGGCGCGGTCGTCCGCAAGGACAGCATCGTCGGCGTGTTCGACCTTGATAACACCAGCCAGTCGCACCTTACGAGAAAGTACCTCGCCGCAGCCGAAAAAAGCGGCTACGTCGTGAATGTCGCCGAGGATATTCCCAAAAGCTTCGTCGTCTGCCAAGGCGCCGACGGCATGACCGTGTATCTGAGCCAAATGTCACCCCAAACCCTATTTAAGAGATTTTCAGAGGTTTTTTAGAGGCGAATTGACGCAGCTACGGATACGGCTATCTCTGGTAGCCCGGTGTCGAAGTTACTGACCAAACCGTAAAACTGCCGCGCTTTTTTAGAGGCGCATCGTGGCAGCTGCGGATACGGTGATCTCTGGTGGCCCGACCGGAAACAACGGAATAAACCATAAATGCTACGCAACCCGGTAGTGCGCTGCTTAAGTTTTGCGCCGCACTCCATTGGCTCCACTGTCAAGGGGAGCAGGCAGCTTTGCTGCCGAGGGGTTTTAGTGGCGCATTTGGGCAGCTACGGATACGGTTATCTCTGGTGTCACGGTTCGAGGGCGCGGAGGAAACCGTAAAACTGCCGCGCCACATTAGTGCGCTGCTGATTTTTGCACCGCACCCCATTGTCTTCCCCTCAAGCTACGCAAGGGGAAGGCAATGGGGACGGTCTGTGACCGCCCCAATGAATAATGAATGATGAATAATTAATAGTGAATAATTGCCGATACACATACTGCGTCAGCACGACCGGAAACTGCCGACCAAACCGTGGCAACGGAACGGATAAATCCGTTCCCTACGAGGTGCAGGCGTAGATTTTGCACTAATATAGAACAATCTAATGTAGTGCGAAACAATATGGTTTCCGCCATTGTTCCGAACCGTGCAAGCGCAATTACTGTATATGAAATTTTTTAAAACGCTACTGAAAACTTGTACGGAAACGTACAAGTTTTGCCCGGAAACAGGGGTATATATGAAGAGACTTTTTCAAAAGCAGAGCAAATTACAATGAAAGGCGATAAAAAATGTCGGATATTAACGAGAAGATAACGCAGGAATATGACGCATCGAAGATCCAGGTGCTTGAAGGGCTTGAGGCGGTCAGAAAGCGCCCGGGCATGTACATCGGCTCGACGTCGTCGTCGGGTCTGCACCACCTTGTGTACGAGATCGTCGATAACTCCATCGACGAGGCGCTGGCCGGCTACTGCGACCGCATCGAGGTCATCATCGAGCCGGGCGATGTTATCTGCGTGCGCGACAACGGCCGCGGCATCCCCGTGGATATCCAGGAGCAGACCGGCAAGAGCGCGCTCGAGGTCGTTTTCACCGTGCTGCACGCCGGCGGCAAGTTCGGCGGCGGAGGTTACAAGGTGTCCGGCGGCCTGCACGGCGTCGGCGCATCGGTCGTAAACGCAATGAGCGAGTGGCTCGTCGTGCACGTCCACAAAAACGGCAAGATCTACGAGATGAAGTTCTCGCGCGGCAACATCACGCAGGAAATGCGCATCGTCGGCGACACCGACCGCACCGGCACGACAGTCCGCTTCAAGCCCGACCCCGGGATGTTCGACGACACGGTCTATGACTATGACACGCTGCACACGCGCATGCGCGAGCAGGCCTTCCTCAACGGCGGCCTTTACATCTCCACCGAGGACAAGCGCGAGGGCAAGGAGCAGAAGGACGAGATGTGCTACGCCGGCGGCATCCGCGAGTTTGTTTCGTTCATAAACCACAACAAAACCCCGCTGCACAACGAGGTAATCTACATGAAGGGCGAAAGATCCGACTCCGAGGCCGAGATCGCCCTGCAATACAACGACAGCTATAACGAGGTCATAGTCTCGTTTGCAAATAACATCCACACGCCTGAGGGCGGCATGCACGAGACCGGCTTCCGCACGGCGCTCACGCGAGTATTGAACGCCTACGGCACCAAGGCCGGCATTCTGAAAAACGACGACAAGCTCTCCGGCGAAGACTGCCGCGAGGGCATGACCGCGATCATCTCCGTCAAGCTCACCGAGCCGCAGTTTGAGGGACAGACCAAGGCAAAGCTCGGCAACAGCGAGATGCGGACCCTGGTAGACAGTGTGGTATCCGATAAGTTAGAGCAGTTTTTGGAGGAAAACCCCGCCGTCGGCAAGGCGATACTCGACAAGGCAATGACCGCCTCGCGTGCGCGCGAGGCTGCGCGCAAGGCGCGCGAATCGGTGCGCAGAAAGACGGGGCTTGAGTCCGGCCAGATGCCGGACAAGCTGCGCGACTGCAACGAGCGCGACGCGTCGCTGACCGAGCTGTACATCGTCGAGGGCGACTCGGCAGGCGGCTCGGCCACCCAGGGCCGCGACTCGCGGTATCAGGCGATCCTGCCGCTTTGGGGCAAGATGCTCAACGTCGAAAAGGCGCGCGCGGACAAGGTCTACGGCAACGACAAGCTCGCGCCGGTCATAACCGCGCTGGGCGCAGGCATCGGCGACGAGTTCGACGTAAACAAGCTCAGATACCATAAGATCGTCATAATGGCCGATGCCGACGTTGACGGCGCGCACATCCGCACGCTTATGCTGACCTTCTTCTTCCGATTCATGCGTCCGCTCATCGAGCAGGGCTATGTGTATTCCGCCGTGCCGCCGCTGTATAAGCTCTCGCGCGGCAAGACCACGCGCGTGGCTTTCTCCGACGAGGAGCGCGACCGCGTCTCCGCCGAGCTGCGCGGCGATAACCCGAACGCAAAGGTCGATATCTCGCGCTTCAAGGGCCTCGGCGAGATGGATCCGCACGAGCTGTGGGAGACGACAATGAACCCCGAAACGCGCACCCTGCGCCGCATCTGTCTCGAGGATGCGGTCAAGGCCGACGAGATATTCACCATCCTCATGGGCGAGCAGGTCGAGCCGCGCAAGGCTTTCATCGAGGAAAACGCCAAATACGCGGTTAATCTCGATTTTTAAAGGAGCAGCGGCGAAAGAGATATTGTGTCGGCTAATGAACAAGAGAAGAGAAAAAAATCAGAAAATGAAGCGATCAACGGGGATAGACTTGATAAAAACGATTGCAATATTCAGCATCGTTATGATCCATGTTTCGGCACAGTACCTTGTGGTGTACGGTGCGGTCGGCACATGGCAGTTTGACACATCGGTCGTATGGAGATGCCTTTGCGGAGCGGGTGTGCCGCTGTTTCTCATGTGTTCGGGCGCTCTTATGCTGCGCCCTGAAAAGGAGCTTACGGTAAAAAGGCTGTATTCGCACAATATTCTTCGCCTTGTTATCGCAATGCTTGTCTGGGCAATGGCATATAAGCTGTGGTGGCTGTATTTCGGCGGCGCGCTCAATGCAGCGAATATTGTCAATGCATTTAAGGAAGTGCTTCTGTTTAATCAGGAGTTCCACCTGTATTATATCCACATAATGCTGCTGGTGTACTTCTTCCTTCCGGTAACGAGAAGCTTTGTAAAAAACGCGACCGAAAAGGAAATGAGATATTTTCTGCTGGTGTGGTTCTTGTTCGGCATACTGTACCCGACCGTGAAGCCGTACTGGCCGTTTAACCTGGTGGGTGACATACCGTCGCAATGGTCGATGGTAATGAGCTACTCCGCCATAGGCTACGGTGTGCTCGGTTATTACATAAACAGAAATCGATTCTCGGTAAAAACCGGTATGCTGCTTGCTGTTATAGGCTATGCCGCGGTGCTTCTGCCGACGCTGCTCGTGACAAGGGCAAACGGTGTACTGTTTCAGGGCTGCCTCGACGGCATGACATTCGGAATGTGCCTGCTTTCGGCGGGAATATTCATCCTGTGTCTGCACGCCGGCGAAGGGCTGAAAAAGGGCAAAGGTTTTGTGGCTTATATGTCCAGGGCATCGTTCTGCATATATCTCTGCCATATGTTCGTGATGTACACGCTTCAAAATCTCGGTGCGTTCACGGTCGTAACACCGGCAGTATCAATACCGCTGCTGACTGCTGCGATCGTCGCCGTCGGCACCGCCGTGTATTGGGTAATATCGCATATTCCGGTTCTGAACAGGTGGATAGTGTAAGGCGCAATGCCCCTCGCGGCGAGCGAGCCCCTCAAGGGGAAGCCAGTATGCAGACTTGCGTCTGCTAATGAATAATGAATAATGAATAATAAACAAATACGGTACGCACAAAAACAGCGCGAAACCTTACGGTTTCCATCATTGCCGCGATACCGTGTCTGTTAAGCGTTGAAGAATGTAAAACAGAGCGAGAGTTTTATGGTTTCGCCGGAACATTCCGGTCGGGATTTTGCAATAAATGTATAAGTACAGCAGAAAGGCGTAACTAAAAAATGGCAAGTAAGAATAAGGATTACAAACCTGAAGACATTGCTTTTCCCGAGCAGCACATAGTCCAGTCGGAGCTGGTCGGAGAGATGACGACGAGCTATATCGAATACGCGATGAGCGTCATCATCGGCCGTGCGCTGCCCGACGTGCGCGACGGTCTCAAGCCCGTGCACCGCAGAATTTTGTATGCAATGTACGAGGATAACCTGACGCACGACAAGCCGTTCCGCAAATGCGCGACGGCGGTCGGCGACGTGCTGGGCAGATACCATCCGCACGGCGACGCATCGGTGTATGACGCGCTGGTGCGACTGGCGCAGGACTTCTCGATGCGCTATCCGCTTATCGACGGCCACGGCAACTTCGGCTCGGTCGACGGCGACCCCCCGGCCGCATATCGTTACACCGAGGCGCGCATGGCGCGCATGTCCGACGAGATGCTGCGCGATATCGAGAAGGACACGGTCGATTGGGACCCGAACTTCGACGAAACGCGCAAGGAGCCGCGCGTGCTGCCGTCAAGATTCCCGAACCTGCTGGTAAACGGCTCGTCGGGTATCGCGGTCGGCATGGCGACGAACATTCCGCCGCACAACCTCACCGAGGTCATCAACGCGTGCATCTGCGTGCTGGATAACCCCGAGGCGACGATGAGCGAGCTTTTGCAGCACGTCACCGGCCCCGACTTCCCGACAAAGGGCATCATTCTCGGCCGCTCGGGCATCCGCCAGGCGTACATGACCGGCCGCGGCAAGGTCATCATGCGCGCGCGCACCGAGTTTGAGGAGTTCGGCAAGGACAGAACGCGGATCATCGTAACCGAGCTTCCGTATCAGGTCAACAAGCGCCAGCTCATCGCGACGATCGCGGAGAACGTGCGCGACAAGCGCATCGAGGGCATATCCGACCTGCGCGACGAGACCGACCGCAACGGCATGCGCATCGTCATCGAGCTAAAGCGCGACGCAAATCCGCAGGTCGTGCTCAACCGCCTGCTGACGCAGACCCAGATGCAGACGAGCTTTTCGATAAACATGCTGGCGCTGGTAAACAACCAGACCCAGCCGAAGATACTCAACCTGCGCCACATCATCGACGAGTACCTCACCTTCCAGGAAGAGCTGATCGTGCGCAGAACGAAATACGACCTCAAAAAGGCCGAGGAGCGCGCCCACCTGCTGGAGGGTCTGCTCATCGCGCAGGATAACATCGACGAGGTCATCCACATCATCCGCAACAGCTACGACAACGCAAAGCAGAACCTTATGGAGCGCTTCGGCCTGTCCGACGTGCAGGCGCAGGCGATACTGGACATGCGCCTGAAATCGCTCCAGGGTCTCGACCGCGAGAAGCTGGAGAACGAGTACCGCGAGCTTGAGGAGCGCATTGCCTACTTCAAGGAGCTGCTCGCCGACCCCGAAAAGATCAAGGGCGTGCTCAAGGACGAGCTGATCGAGATCCGCGAAAAGTACGGCGACGAGCGCAAGACCGAGATCCAGGACGTCGAGGACGAGATCGACATCGAGGACCTGATCGAGGAGGAGGACTGCGTCTACACCCTCACGCACAACGGCTATATCAAGCGCCTGCCGACGGTCGAGTACCGCGCACAGGGCCGCGGCGGCAAGGGCGTCAAGGCCATGGCCACGCGCGAGGAGGACTATGTCGAAACGGTGTTCACCGCCTCGACGCACGACAGCATCCTGTTCTTCACGAACCTCGGCAAGGTATATGTCCGCAAGGGCTACCGCATCCCCGAGGCCGGACGCTCGGCGCGCGGCCAGAACATTGTCAATATCATCCCCACCGACCCCGGCGAGAAGGTAAGCGCCATGATCGCAGGCCGCGGCGTGACCGAGGACAACTACCTCGTGTTCGTCACGCGCAACGGCACCGTCAAGCGCACCGCGCAGTCGGCGTTCAAGAACATACGCTCGAACGGCATCCGCGCCCTGTCGCTGGACGAGGGCGACGAGCTGATAAGCGTTTTGCAGACCACCGGCGAGAATAAGATCCTGCTTGCAACGCATGACGGCATGGCCATCTGCTTTGCCGAGACCGACGCGCGCGCAATGGGACGCGATGCGGTCGGCGTGCGCGGCATCCGCCTGCGCGAGGGCGACTATGTCGTCGGCGCGGGTATCGCGGCCGAGGGCGCGGCGATACTGAGCATAACCGAAAACGGCTACGGCAAGCGCACCGACGTCGGCGAATACAGCGTGCAGAACCGCGGCGGCATGGGACTTAAAAACTACAACGTCACCGATAAAACAGGCCCCGTCGCAGACGTCGTTATCGTCACCGGCGACGAGGATCTGCTCGTCATCTCCGACGACGGCACGATAATCCGCATGGACGTCGGCAGCATAAGCCTGCTGTCGCGCAGCACCCAGGGCGTGCGCGTCATGCGCCTGACCGGCGACGCGAAGGTCATCTCCATTGCACACACAGTCAAGGAAGATTCTGCGGAGGCGGATTCTCCGGAGGCGAGAGAAGAGAGCTGAGAGCTGTTAGCTGAGAGCCGATGGTGTGCGGTGCAGAATTCAGCGCCGCACTACTGGGTTGCGAGGCAACTATGGTTTCCTCAGTACCCTCGATACCGGGCTACCAGAGATATGCGTATCCGTATCAGCCTCAATGCGCCACTAAAAAAACGGAACGGATGAATCCGTTCCCTACATGCGGCTGTTGGCCGCAGCGGAGAGCTGATAGTTAACAGCTGTCAACCCCTCGGCAGCAAAGCTGCCTGCTCCCCTTGACAGGGGAGCCAATGGGGGGCTGTGCAAAACTTAGCACCGCACTACCGGGTTGCGTAGCAGCTACGGTTTCCACCATTGTCCCGAACCGGGCTACCAGAGATATATGTATCCGTGACTGCGTCAATGCGCCACTAAAAAAACTGCATCGTACTACAACAAAGTACGATGCAGTTATTGTTTTTGCTGAGGTTTTGAATCGGGCGCGCGGAATTTATTACCGCACCTGCGTTACGCGAAACGCTACGGTTTCGTCAGCACTCTAGAACCGGGCAACCGCAATATGCGTATCCGTAGTTGCCCAAAGCGCCTCTAATAAGCGCGAAACACTATGGTTTCCACCAATGTCCCAAACCGGGCTACCGCAAAACTCAGCTTGCACTACCGGGTTGCGTAGCAGTCACGGTTTATTCCATTGTTCCGAACCGGGCTACCAGAGATATATGTATCCGTGACTGCGTCAATGCGCCACTAAAATTACTCTTTGACGGTCTCCTCGTCGGATGCTTCGGGAGCAGGCTGCTCTGCCTCGATGACGGTTTCGTCTGCTGCCTGAGCGGCGGCTGCTTTTTCGGCTGCTGCTGCGGCTATGGCCGCCTCTGCTGCTGCGTAAGCTGCGGCGTAGGCTTCCGGAGTGTAGCCGACGTCTTCGTCGTTATCCTCTGCAGCTGCGGCTGCGAGGGCTGCTTCCTTATCCTTGGCTGCCTTGCTTGCGATGAACGCGAAGATCACACCGAGGATCGCGGCTCCTGCCAGGACGCAGATAGCGGTCAGATGGAGCGAGCCGGTGTATTCCTGAACGGGAACGAAATCGAGCTTTGCCGCGGTCTCGCCGACATAGTTGCCTGCCGAGTCAACACGGATGGTGTAAACATAATCGTGGAACTTGGTGACAAGGCCGGTGACGAGGACTGCAACTGCCATGATGGCTGCGATCAGGCTCAGGGTCTTGCCGGTGCGCTTGCTGCCGTTGACTGCCGCAACGATGCCGAAGATTCCGGCGATGATGCCGAGGACGGCTGCAACTGCCAGAGCAACGTACATGCCGATACGGACATAAACCTCGCTCTTGATGTCGGCTTCCTGATCCTGCAGGTACTGCTCCGCCTTGTCGCAGAGAATCTCGCACTTGCCAAGGTCGAGCATCGGGTAGCCGTTCTTCTCAACGACTGCGCCGTTCTCGTCTACTTTATACATGTTGGAGAGGACGTACTCGCCGAACGCCTCGTAAGCCTCTTCGTTTACATGTGCGCGGCCGTCTTCCTTGACGATGAGGTTGTCGGGGATATCGAGGCCGAACTCGATTGCCAGATACTCGGGCAGGGACTTAACGGTCTGCTCGCCGCCGTAGAAGCTGAAGCAGGGCTGCATGCCTTCAAAAAGTGATCTTGCGCCCTCTGCCAGGGTGAGCTCACCCTGCTCGAAAACGGAAAGCTGAGCCTTGCCGTCTTCAAGCTGACCCTTTGCCGTAGCAAGCTTGTTTGCGCCTGCTGCGAGGTCCTGACGGCCTGCCGCGAGCTTTGCCTCGCCTTCCGCGAGCTGCTTCTCGGCCTCTGCAAGCTGCTTCTTTCCGGCTTCGAGCTCCGCAAGGCCGTCTTCATAGGCTTTGAGCTGAGCCTTGCCGTCGGCGACCATCTGGTTGATGTATGCCGGGAAGTCTGTTACATCTGCGGGAATGTTCAGACCCATCTTGGACGCGATGGGACGGACAACGGAAACAAACCACACCTGCGCGCTGTCAAAGCCGGGCAGCTTTGCGATGGTGCCGTCGCGGAACTGGACGTACTGGTTGAGATAGGGCAGCAGCGGCTCGATCTTCGCGAGCTTTTCCTTGCCTTCGTTATAAGCTTGAGTGTTGGCGTCGATAATAGCCTGGCCCTCTGCGAGCTTCTTCTTGCCTGCTTCATAGGCTGCATAGCCCTCTGCAAGAGTTTTCTCGCCTGCTGCGAGGGTAGCCTTGCCTGCGGCATAGTCGCTCAGACCCTTTGTGTACTGGCTGAGACCGTCGGTGTAGGTTCCGACACCGGTCAGGTAGGTCTCTTCGTTCTCTTTGAGCTGGGCAATGCCTGCCCGCGCCGTTTCAAGATTCTCTCTTGCGAAGGCGGCGTCAGCATTCTTATAGTCGTTGATATTCAGCACGTCACGAACGCCGGCGACGCAGGCGAACAGGCCGAATATGCACGCGAGGATAAGGATGATGCTGAAGACCATAAGTAATACTCGTTTCATTTTATTCCTCCCTAATTATGTATAAAATATTACTTAAAGACTTAAATAAAAAGTTACAGACTGTCGAAAAACTATGCTGCAAATGAAAAGTAATAGAGCAGCAGGGGAGCACGAGGGGGCAAAGGCCCCACTCGCAATTAGATTAATAGCCATCAAAAACGCCTGATTTATCAGGCTTTTTGACGAGCGCAGCGAGATTTTTCGTGAAAACTTGTTTTCACAAAAAATGTGGCGTTTTTTGAAGCGTGCAAAAAAGTCACAGACTTTTTTGACACGCTGAAAAAGTTAAAAGCTAATACAAATCTCCCAATTTTGTTTGACTTTTGTCAGTGTAACACACAATGTCAAAATAGTAAAGAAGAAATGACAAAGTTTTTGAAAAATATTTAACTTTTTTCTTAGTAAATTTGCCTAAAAAAAGCGGTCTGGCCAAATGATATTTAAAAAACTTGGCCAAACCGCCGAATATGTTACACTCCCCTGTTTACATATTATACACAACTCACCGGTTAAATTGTGAACAATATATGAACAGCACGTTAATTAATTCAAATTATTTTAGAGGCGCTTTACTGCACCTACGGATACGGTTATCTCTGGTAGCCCGGTTCGGGACTGCCGACGAAACCGTGCGGCTTCGCCGCAGCCGAGAGCCAATGCAGCGCCTATGGCGCGATATATTTACACCTCAGGCTGCGCAAAGGGAAGACAAGAGGGTGCGGCGGAAAATTCAGCGCCGCACTAACGGGACGCGAAACGCTATGGTTTAGTCGTTTGTTTCCGGTCGGGATACCGCACTATGCGTATCCGTAACTGCGGTAATGCGCCACTGGAAAATCGCGTCGCGCATGCGATCAAGCCCTCGGCGTTTCCGACGAACAGGGAGTTCGTGCCGCGTCTGTCGATTATCTCGTCGAAATTATACATATGAGCAGCCTCCCTGATTTTAATGAGTATATTATAGCCGCGCACAGGCAGCGGCGCAAGCGGATGTTGAAGCGCCGCGAAAAATGTGGTATACTCTGCTGTACAATCGACAAGGAGGCAGCATCATGCCGGAAAAGATAAAAGAAAACAAGGGCAGGATAGTGTTCGTCATCGGCGCCGTGTGCCTTGCGGCAGGCGCGGTGCTTTTAATACTCTGGCTTCTCGGCATTGCGGCGATAAAGGCCGCGTTCAGCCCTGTACAGTGCATTCTCGCCGTTGTCATCGGCGCGCTCGTGCTCCGGCTCGGCAGGCTTATGCCCAAAAGCGAAAAAGACGCGCAAAACTGAACTGAATACGCAAAACGCCCCGGCTTCATCCGAAGCCGGGGCATTGCTTTTGCATCACTCTTGCGCTTGCCGCGCGTTGTACGCAATGAAATTATCTATAAGCTCAAGGTCGATGCCGTAGAATTTTTCGCGCTTGACGGTTTTGGTTATCAATAGCCCGGAGTTTTTCACAACGGCAAGCTTTTTGCGCACGGTCTCGCCGCTCCTGTTCAAGTGTGCGCACAGCTCGCCCATTGAAACGCCGTTTTCGGAAAACAGCCGCGCCTGAATAAGCACGCTGTAAAGCTCGTATATGATCTCGCTGTCGGCATCGGGCAGCGACCCGATATTCAGCGAATAATGCGTCAAAAGCGCCGAGCGCTTTTCGAGCGCGTCGCGCAGCGCGGACATCGATTTTTCTATGACCGATATGAACATCTCGACAAACGGCGTAAGATCGCCCTTGTTCTGCGGCCGGTTGCAGACCTTAAACGCATTGTTGTAGTCGCCGAGATTTTCCTTTATCGTGTACGACAGGCGATAGCCCGATACCGGCTCAAGCTCCTTGGCCATCATGCAGCTGCTGATAAAGCGGTTGAGCCTGCCGTTTCCGTCGTAAAACGGGTGGATATAGCCGAGCAAATAGTGAAACACTGCCGTGCGCAGCAGAAGCTCCTCGCTCTCGTCGTTTAAGTATTCCAGCGCAGACTCCATCGCCGAGATGATCTTCCGCTCGGGGTACAGGCCGCGGTGGATCTCCTTTTGCGTGCCGGAGCATACGCTGACCGAGTCTTTCCTGAAAAGCACGCCGTCGGGCGCGTTTTTCGGATCCTCTTCCGTGACCTCCGGCAGAACCAGCTCATCGTATATCTTTCTGATATCCTCGCAGGTCTCAAGCCGTATGCCCTCTCCGCGCTGGAGCATGATGTATTTCTGCGTAAGGCCGGTGAAGCGCTTTTTCGCCTCGCCCCTGCCCATGCCCTCGAGCACGTCATACATCTCGCGCCGAGTGCTGCTAACGCCCTCGATGCTGTTCGTCAGAACAAGCTCGTCGATAAGGCAGCGCCTTGTAAACTGCTCGATGGCCTTTCCGGGAAGCTGCGCGCACAGCCGCGAAACGGTCTTGTCCATGCGCTGGATGCCGAGCATTTTCTTCTGGATATCCGGCGTGACTATGAAAAAAGCCTTGTTGCCGCCTATGTCAAAGTGCAGCCTGTGCGTATAGTCGCCGTTATAGCGCTCAAGATATATCTTTTCATAGTCATTCGGGGAAGAATAATATATTTTTTCAAGCGTTTTGTATTCCATAAGCAAAACTTATCCTCAAAATTCGACAAATTACTGCATTTTTCGAGCCGTAACCCCAAATTTCCGCCTCGAATTTGGAATTACATTTTAAATAATAACCTATTGGCGCCCAAAAAGCAAGCAAATTTGGCGCTTAAACGCAAAATGCCGGTGGGATATTCCCCACCGGCGTTTTAGTTTATTAGCTTACTATCTTATAATACGTGTTCGAGGTTTTCTTATACACAAGCGCGTACAGCACGGCGAAAACGAAGAAGCTTATCACCGTCGTCCAGACGAGGAAGCTCGTGTTGTAGAACGAGAACATGTACAGTATCTTGCGTATAAACGGGAAGGCAAACGCCAGGTGCAGTCCGGCGAAGATAAGCGGCAGGAAGAACACCGTCAGAAGCTGCGAATTTATGCTGCGGCGGATCTCCTGCTTTGTCATGCCGACCTTCTGCATGATCTCGAACCTCTGCGCATCCTCATAGCCCTCGGAAAGCTGCTTGTAGTAAATTATCAGCACCGCCGCGCAGATGAACACGAGGCTGAGTGTAACTCCGAGGAAGAACAGACCGCCATAGACTGCGGCAAAGTCGGCGTACTCGGCAGCCCGCGATTCGTAGGACAGGTACTGCCAGCCGCTGCTGCCGTCCTTGTCGGAAAATTCGCCGTTTTCCGAGGCCGCGGCAATCATATTGCAGACCTTGTCCTGATCCTCAAGCTCATCCGAGCAGTCAAAGTCGCAGATCCATTTTAAGCGGACAACGTATTCTCCCGCGCCGTCAACAAGCCGCTCGGCGGTCTTGTCAAAATCGGAAACGACAATCGTTATCGTGGGGCTTATTTCAGCGCCGCTGCCGTCGGCAAGAGGCATGGCATCAAGAGTCTTCTTCACGGTGAAGGTCTCGACGCTCCCAAGGGATATGGTTTTGAGACCGTAATCCGTCCGCAGTGCGTGCAGGAGCACCTCGTTCTCGGCAAGCGTTTCGCTTTTTCCGCTTATCCTGTTGTAGTCGGACAGCGAAACTATGCGCAGGTTTGTGATCTTGCCGTAATCGATTATGTCGCTGCTGCCGGAAAAGCGCTCGGAAATGTCGAAAACGCCGTTTTCAAAGACTCCGGACATGCTAAGCTGCCGGAAATCGAGGATGTTTTTCCGCTCTGTATCTCCGAGAGCGGCGACGAGCTTATCGCGCAGAGCATCAGCCTTTTCCTCTGTCAGGGATGTGCTTGCGTCATAGCCGAAGGTGACGTTGATATCACGCGGATAGCGTGCGTTGACGGAGTCGACCATGCCGAAGTACAGACAGCAGGTGGAGGATATCGTGACCAGCACCATCGTTGCGAGGATGCAGATCGACGCAAGCCCCGCGCCGTTGCGCTTCATGCGGTAGGTCATCGAGGAAACGGAGACGAAGTGCCGGGGCGTGTAGTAATAGCGCTTGTTTTTCTGAAGAATTTTGCACAGCAGGACGCTGCCCGATATGAAAACGAGATAAGTGCCGACGATGACCATGATGACGGCGATGAAGAAGATCGTGAGCGCCTGCAGGGGCTCCTTTATGCTGACGGCAAGAATGTAGGCCGCGGAGAGCAGGATAACGCCTGCTATGCCAAGCACGGGATTTGCCTTCACGGGCTTTTCACCGTAGCTTTCGCTGTGCACGAGCTCGACCGCCGTGCTGCGGTGCAGCTTAATGAGGCTGCTGATGTAGATCAGCGCGAAAATGCCGCCGAAGTACAGGAGCATGTATTTGATGGCGGGAAGCGATATGTGCAGCGAATAATCCGCCGTGCCGCCGAGCATGTGCAGAAATATCATTTCCGCGAGCTTTGAAAGCAGCGCTCCGATAAATATGCCGCCGATAAGCGACAGCAGCGCAGTCAGCAGGGTCTCCCATGCAAGAACGCGTGAGATGTTTTTCCTGTTCATGCCGAGGATGCTGTAAAGGCCGAATTCCTTGTATCTGCGGCGCACGAGGAAGCTGTTGCAGTAAAACAGGAACAGCAGCGCGAACGCGACGATGACGAATACGCCGAGCGACAGCGTCGACTGTGCCGTCATACCTCCGCGCATACCGTCCAAAAGGTCGCCCGACGCGAGATAGAACATGATGTAGAACACGGCCGCCGTTCCGGCCGCGGCGAGGATATACGGAACGAACAGTCGCTTGTTTTTCCTGATGCCGCTCCACGCGAGACGGGGATAGAAACCGAGCTTCATTTCACTTCACCGCCCGATGCAAGAATGGTCAGCGTGTCCGAGATCTTCTGGTAAAGCTGCTGATCGGAGCATTCGCCGCGATAGATCTGGTGGAACACCTCGCCGTCTTTTATGAACAATATGCGCTGCGCGCGCGACGCGGCCTTCACGGAGTGCGTGACCATGAGGATGGTCTGACCCTTTTTGTTTATCTGCTCGAACAGGCCGAGCAGCTCGTCGGTGCTCTTCGAGTCGAGCGCGCCCGTCGGCTCGTCGGCAAGGATGATGCGCGGATTGGTTATGAGCGCTCTCGCGACCGCCGCGCGCTGCTTCTGGCCGCCGGAGACCTCGTAGGGATATTTCTTCAGCAGCGGAGTCAGGCCCAGGTCCTTCGCTATCGGCAGCAGGCGCGAGGTCATCTCGTCGTAGCTTTTCCCGGCAAGCACCAGCGGCAGCAGGATGTTGTCCTGGATCGTGAACGTGTCCAGCAGGTTAAACTCCTGGAACACGAAGCCGAGATTGTCGCGCCGGAAGGTCGCAACGTCGCTCTCCTTTATCCTGCCGAGCTCCTTGCCGTCGAGCACGATCGTGCCGCCGGTCGGCTTGTCCAGCGCCGCAAGAAGATTTAAAAGCGTCGTTTTGCCCGAGCCGGACTCGCCCATTATGGCGACGTACTCGCCCTCATCGACGCTGAAGTTTACGTTTTTAAGCGCCTCGACCTGGTTTCCCCCAAAGCGCGTGCTGTATACCTTTCTGAGATTTTCAACAGTTAAAATGCTCATCGTTTTTACCTCCATCGGATTTACACGCTTATTCTACCGCGCTTTTTGCCCGGAAACCATCGATTTTGCTTACATTTCCCCATCCACTTCTTACATTCCCGTCACTTTTTTAGTAGCGAATTGACGCAGCTACCAATACGCATATCTCTGGTAGCCCGGATCGGGACAATGGTGGAAACCATTACTGCTACGCAACCCGGTAGTGCGTCGCTGAGTTTTGTGGTGCACCCTTGTAGGGAACAGGCTTGCCTGTTCCGCCTGTTGCGACTTTGCCGGTACTAGAACCTATAGCCGTAGGGGCGATCATTGATCGCCCGATTGTTGCGGTTTTGTCGGAACTCTACGGTCGTGCTGATGCATCAACCGTATCGGCAATTATTCACTATTAATTATTCATCATTCATTGGCGGCGCTTGCGCCGCCTTTTGTCTTCCCCTTGCGGAGCTTGAGGGGAAGATGCCGCTTGCGGCAGATGAGGTGTAATTATATCCGCGCCGTAGGCGCTACTTTGTTTCAATATGTATCGGTTTCGTCAGTAACCACCTGTCGGGCTGACGCAACTAATGTATTCGTACAATGTAAATGCGCCACTAAAAATGTAGCGGTTAGCACCGCAGATTTAATAACACCTCATCCGTCACCAAGGTGACACCTTCCCCTCAAGCTCCGCAAGGGGAAGGCAAAGGGCAAAACCTCTGCTGCGTATCGCTGTATTAACTGCGTCAGTGGATACAACATGCGGAACGGATAAATCCGTTCCCTACAGCTATATATTTCGGTGCCGGTAAAGCCATTACACACGGGCGAGCGATGATCGCCCCTACGGGTGCGGTGCAAAACGCTATGCCGCACTCGTGTTACGCGAAACACTACGGTTTCCACCATTGTCCCGAACCGGGCTACCAGAGATAACCGTATCCGTGACTGCGCCAAAGCGCCTCTGAAAAAGTTGCGTTGGGGTGGGATATCGGGTATAATTATATATTACACCTGCTGCTCGGCAAATTGGCACACCGAGCGCAGGGTGCAGCTCTCGCAGTCGGGCCTGCGCGCGGTGCAGACGGCGCGGCCGTGCAGCACGATGCGGTGGCAGAAGTCGGAGCTTTTCTCCGGCGGCAGGCACCTGCGCAGCTCGGCCTCGATCTTCACCGGGTCCTTGAGATTATCGACCAGACCCAGGCGGTTTGAAATGCGGATGCAGTGCGTATCCACAACGGTCGAGCCGGGGACGTGATAAACGTCGCCGAGGATGAGATTTGCCGTCTTGCGCCCGACTCCGGGCAGCTTGAGCAGATCGTCCATGTTATCCGGCACCCGGCCGCCGAAATCGCGCAGGATCATCTGCGCCGCACCGACGATGTCGCGAGCCTTGGCGCGGTAAAAGCCGCAGGATCGGACATACTCCTCGACCTCCGCAACGTTAGCCTCGGCAAAGCTTTGCAGCGTAGAAAAGCGCGCAAACAGCGCCGGCGTTATCTCGTTTACGCGCGCATCGGTGCACTGCGCGGCAAGCCGCACGGAAAACAGCAGCTCATAATCCTTTTTATAATCAAGCGTACATTCGGCCAAGGGATAGGCCTCCTCCAATCGGCGGACTATCTCCAGAACCTGAGCTTTTGTGCGCATACATATCACCTCGCACCTATTTTACCACATCCCTGTCCGCGGCGCTATCGCATTTGCGGTGCGGACGGTTTTTTCGGAGGTACAGCACATGTACAAACCCCTTGCAGACGAAATACGCCCCCACAGCCTTGACGATGTTGTCGGCCAAAAGCACATCCTCGGCCAACGCGGCCTGCTGCGCCGCATCGTCGAAAGCGGCAGCATCCCGAACATGATCTTCTACGGCCCCTCGGGCACGGGCAAGACCACCGTTGCGCGCATCATCGCGGAAAAAACCAACCGCACCCTGCGCAAGCTGAACGCAACGACCGCCGGGCTTGCCGACATAAAAGAGATCATCGCCGAGCTTGACACGCTGCTGACTCCCGGCGGCGTGCTGCTGTATCTTGACGAGATCCAGTATTTCAACAAAAAGCAGCAGCAATCGCTGCTGGAGTTTATCGAGGACGGGCGCATCACGCTCATCGCCTCGACGACGGAAAACCCCTATTTCTGCGTGTTCGGCGCTATCCTCAGCCGCTCGACGGTGTTCGAGTTCAAGCCCGTCACGCCGAAGGAGGCCGAGCCTGCCGTTATGCGCGCGTTTTCCATCCTCGCCGAGCGCGAGGGTAAAACGCCGGAGCTTGAGCCGGGCGTCGTGCAGCGGATAAGCCGGTCCTGCGGCGGCGATGTGCGCAAGGCGCTCAACGCGGTCGAGCTGCTGTTTTCGGCAGCCCGAACGGACGGCGATAAGCTTGTCATAAGCCTCGACGATGCGAAAACCGTCACCCAGCGCAGCGCGATGCGCTATGACCGCGACGGCGACGAGCACTATGACGCGCTGTCGGCGCTGATGAAGTCGCTGCGCGGCTCGGACGCGGACGCGGCGCTGCACTATCTTGCGCGGCTGCTCGAGGCCGGCGACCTCGTCGGCGCGTGCCGCCGGATCCTGTGCTCGGCGAGCGAGGATATCGGCCTTGCTTATCCGCAGGCGGTGCCGATAGTCAAGGCCTGCGTGGACTCGGCGCTTCAGCTCGGCCTGCCGGAGGCGCGCCTGCCGCTGGCCGAGGCGGTCATCTTCCTCGCCACCGCACCGAAATCCAACAGCGGCCTTATGGCGATCGACGCTGCCATCGCCGATGTCCGCGCCGGCAAAAGCGGTCCGCCGCCGCGCGAGCTGCAAAATGTCCACGCCGACGGCACGGGCTTCGAGCGCGAGCAGGGCTATAAATATCCGCACAGCTACCCCAACCACTGGGTGCGGCAGCAGTATCTGCCCGATGCGCTCAAGGGCGCGCACTACTACGACTTCGGCGACAACAAGATCGAGCAGACCGCGAAAAAATACTGGGACGAGATCAAAAAGTGAGGTTTTGACCATGCCAATGGATATCCACGTCGGCGACGTGCTGACGATGAAAAAAGCGCACCCCTGCGGCGAGAAGCGCTGGCAGGTGCTGCGCGTCGGCGCAGACTTCAAGCTCCGCTGCCTCGGCTGCGGCCACGAGGTCATGGGTCCGCGCAGTAAATTTGAAAAAAACATCCGCTCCATTTGTTCAGATGCGGATTGACGCACCTACGGATACGGTGATTGCGGTAGCCCGACCGGTGGGTTCCGGCAAAACCGTGGCATGTGGGCGATCGATGCTCACCCCTACAAGGTGTGGTGCAAAATTCAGCATCGCACTAACGTAGCGCGCGGCAGTTACGGTTTCCTCCGCACCCTCGACACCGGGATACCAGAGATATACGTATCCGTAGCTGCCCCAATTCGCTACTGAAAAAACAGGTGCAAAATATGGAGGCGTGTGGTATAATCGTGGCAAAACCAACCCGGAGGGTGAGCGGAGAAAATGAAGCTTGACAACAAACGCACCATATTGACGGGCTTTGCGTTCCTGTCCATCTGCGCGTTCTGGCAGATGTACAACAGCATCGTTCCACTTATACTGACCAACACATTCCACCTCAACGAGACGTATTCCGGCGCGATAATGGCGGCCGACAATGTGCTTGCGCTGTTCCTGCTGCCGCTGTTCGGCGCGATCTCGGACAAAACGCACACCAAGATCGGCAAGCGCATGCCGTTTATCCTTTTCGGCACGGGCCTTGCGATCATACTAATGAACCTGCTGCCGCTTATCGACAACAGCTATGCCGCCGCGCCGACGACCTTCAAGACCGTTTCGTTCGTGGTCGTTCTCGGCCTGCTGCTCGTCGCAATGGGAACCTACCGTTCCCCGGCGGTCGCACTCATGCCGGATATTACGCCCAAGCCCCTGCGCAGCAAGGGCAACGCGATCATAAACCTCATGGGCGCGCTCGGCGGCGTTATCTACCTCGGCGTGGCCGCGGTCATGTACCCCAACAGCAAGGTCGAGGGTCTTGCGCACGTCAACTATCAGCCGCTATTTATGGTCGTTTCCGCGATCATGTTCGTCGCCATCGCCGTGCTGTTTCTCACGATCAAGGAGCCGAAGCTCGTTGCCGAGCAGCAGAAGCTCGAGGCGCAGCATCCCGAGTGGAACCTCGCCGAGGACGACGGCAGCGGCAGCGAGACCCTGCCCAAGCCCGTAAAAAAGAGCCTGATCTTCCTCCTTTCGTCGATCAGCCTGTGGTTTCTCGGCTATAACGCGGTCGAAACGTGGTTCACGACCTACGTCAGCCAGGTCATGGGTCAGGCGCTGGGCGGCGCATCGACCTGCCTGCTGATCGCGACCGGCGGCGCCGTTATCAGCTATATCCCCATCGGCGTTATCGCGTCCAAGGTCGGCAGAAAGCGCACGATCATGGCCGGCATCATCCTGCTGGCGGTCTGCTTCGGCCTGGGCTACTTCCTGACGACGGCCTACAGCGAGATAAACGTCGTGATGTTCATCGTGTTCGCGCTCGTCGGCCTTGCGTGGGCGGCGATAAACGTAAACTCCCTGCCCATGGTCGTTGAGATGTGCCGCGGCTCGGATATCGGCAAATTCACCGGCTATTACTACACCTTCTCGATGGTCGCGCAGGTCGTGACCCCGATCGTCGCAGGCTCGCTGATGCGCCATATAAGCTACACGGTGCTGTTCCCCTATGCCGCGCTGTTCGTCGCGCTCAGCATCGTGACGATGATCTTCGTAAAGCACGGCGACAACAAGCCCGAGGCCAAGCGCGGCCTTGACGCTTTTGAGGATCTGGACGACTGATGAGGATCTGCATTTTCGGCGCGTCCGGCCGTGAGCTGGACGCACGCTACTACGCCGAGGCCGAGGCCGTAGGCCGGCTGATCGGCGAAAACGGCGACAGCATCGTTTTCGGCGGCGGCGCGGAGGGACTCATGGGCGCGTGCGCGCGCGGAGTGAGCGCGGCGGGCGGAGACGTCGTCGGCATAGCGCCGCGATTTTTCGATGAGCCGGGCATACTGTACGACAAGTGCAGCCGCATGATATTCACCGAAACCATGCGCGAGCGCAAGCAGCGCATGCAGGAGGAGTCCGACGCATGCATCGTCCTGCCCGGCGGCATCGGCACGCTCGAGGAATTTTTCGAGATCCTCACGCTCAAGCAGCTTGGCCGGGATGACCGTGCCATTGTTCTGCTCAACACCCTCGGCGCGTTTGACGCGATGCTTCGCATGCTCGAAGAGCTTGCCGAGCGTCGATTTATGTCGAAAAACTGCCTGGAGCTGTATTTCGTGGCCGGCACGCCCGAGCAGGCGATGGACTATCTGGCCGGCTATGTTCCGCAGAAGGGCAGCATCCGCAGGCTCGAGGATTATAATAAGTAAAGTTTGGCTGTGTGGCATATGCTACACAGCCTGTTTGATGCCGGGTATATCATAGTGCTGCAAAGTGAAAATTAATTGGAGGCAATGCAAATGATACGAAGAGTTATTCAGATAGACGAGGAAAAGTGCAACGGCTGCGGAAAGTGCGTCCACGCATGCCACGAGGGCGCGATAGGGCTTGTTGACGGCAAGGCCCGGCTCATGCGCGACGATTACTGCGACGGTCTGGGCGACTGCCTGCCCAATTGCCCGACAGGCGCGATAAGCTTCATAGAGCGCGAGGCCGCGGCATATGACGAGGCGGCGGTCAAGGCCGCGCAGAGCGCGAAAAAGCAGGCTGCTTCCGGCTGCCCCGGCTCTGCGCCGCACGGCGTTGAGTCCGGAGATGCGTCGCAGCTTCGCAACTGGCCCGTGCAGATCCGTCTCGCGCCGGTCAAGGCCGCGTATTTTGACGGCGCGGATCTGCTCGTTGCTGCCGATTGCAGCGCCTATGCCTGCGGCAGCTTCCACGCCGATTTCATGAAGGGCCGCGTTACGCTCATCGGCTGCCCGAAGCTCGACCCCGTCGATTATGCCGAGAAGCTCGGCGAGATCCTTGCCGCAAACGATATCAAGTCCGTCACCCTCACGCGCATGCAGGTGCCCTGCTGCGGCGGACTTGAGCACGCCCTTCAGCGCGCCATCGCCGCCACCGGCAAAAAGATACCCCTCCGCGTTTTTGTAGTGGCGAATTGACGCTGCTACCGATACGGTAGTTGCAGCATCCCGACCGGAGAGTTCAGGCAAAACCATCACAGCGGAACAGGCAAGCCTGTTCCCTACATGCGACTGTTGGCCGCAGCGGAGAGCTAATAGCTGTTAGTTAATAGCTGTCAACCCCTCGGCAGCAAAGCTGCCTGCTCCCCTTGACAGGGGAGCCAATGGGGGGCTGTGCAAAACTTAGCACCGCACTACCGGGTTGCGTAGCAGCTACGGTTTCCACCATTGTCCCGAACCGGGACACCAGAGATATATGTATTGGTAGGTGCCCCAATGCGCCACTAAAAAAACTGCATCGTACTTTGTTGTAGTACGATGCAGTTATTGTTTTTGCTGAGGTTTTGAATCGGGCGCGCGGAATTTATTACCGCACTTGCGTTACGCGAGGCAGCCATGGTTTCGTCGGCAACCTCGAACCGGGATACCGGAAAGTTCAGCGCCGCACTCATGTACGGCGAGGCAGCCATGGTTTCCTCCGCACCCTCGAACCGGGCCACCGCAATATGCGTATCCGTAGCAGCCTCAATGCGCCTCCAAAACAGCTTTGCAGCGGGGGCAGAGGCCGGTTTCGGGGTCGGCGTCCTTGGAGTGCATCCAGCAGCGCGGGCACTTCGTGCCTTTTGCCTCCTTGACGGAGACGGTCAGACCCGGATTGTACGAGCCGGCGGCGGTGACGGCGTCTGCGTCGGCGGCATCGTCCTCTGCGATCAGGCACTCGGAGACGATCAGCAGCTCCTTAAGATCCATATCGGAGATCTTGTCGAGCACGGCCTTGCTTTCGCCTGAAGCGCGCAGGGTGACGGAAGCCTCGAGGGGCTTGCCGATGCGCTTGTCGGCGCGTGCTTTTTCAAGAACGCCGTTGACGTCGTTTCTGACGGAGATCAGCGCATCCCACTTTGCCATCTCGGCATCGTCGAGCGCGTACTCGGCAAAGGGCTTGTTCATCTCGTTGAGCACGACGTTGCGCGCATCGTCCGAGCTGCGGTGGGGCATTGACAGCCAGATCTCATCGCAGGTGAAGGCGAGGATGGGCGCGAACATCTTGGTCAGGGTGTCGAGGATCAGGAACAGTGCGGTCTGGGCGCTGCGGCGCTCGAGGCTGTTCTTGCCGGAGCAGTAGAGTCTGTCCTTGATGATATCGAGGTAGAAGTTTGAAAGCTCGACGACGCAGAAATCGTTGATAAGGTGGGAAACGACGTGGAACTCGTACTCGTCGTATGCGGCGAAGGCCTTCTCGATGAGCTTGTTGAGGCGGGTCAGCGCCCACTTATCCAGCTCGAGCATGTCCTCGGGCTTAACAAGGTCGTTTGCGTCGAAGCCGTCGAGGTTGCCCAGGCAGTAGCGCGCGGTGTTGCGGAACTTGAGGTAGTTCTGGCTGAGCTGCTTGAAGATCTCGTCCGAGCAGCGGACATCGACGTGGTAATCCGACGAGCCTGCCCACAGACGCAGGAGGTCGGCGCCGTATTTGTTGAAGATCTCGGCCGGATCCATGCCGTTGCCGAGGGACTTGTGCATTGCTCTGCCTTCGCCGTCAACAGTCCAGCCGTGGGTGACGCATTCTTTGAACGGTGCGCCGCGGCCGAGTGCGCCGACTGCTACCAGCAGCGAGGACTGGAACCAGCCGCGATACTGGTCAAGACCCTCGATGTACATCGTTGCGGGCCAGAAGCCCTGATCGCGCTCCATGGCGGCGTAATGGGTCGAGCCGGAGTCGAACCAGCCGTCGAGGGTGTCGGTCTCTTTGGTGAAGTGCTTGCCGCCGCAGTGGGGGCAGGTGAAGCCCTCGGGCAGAAGCTCAGCCGCTTCGCGCTCGAACCATGCGTTCGAGCCTTCGGTTTCATAGATCTTGGCGACGGACTCGATGCTCTCGTCGGTGCAGACGGGCTTTGAGCAGTCGTCGCAGTAGAAAACGGGGATGGGCAGACCCCAGCGGCGCTGGCGCGAGATGCACCAGTCGGTGCGCTCAAGGATCATGCTTCTCATTCTGTCCTTGCCCCATGCCGGGACCCAGCGGACGTCCTCGCATGCGCCGGTTGCCTCGTCCTTGAAGGAATCGACCGAGCAGAACCACTGCGGAGTTGCGCGGAAGATGATCGGGTGCTTGCATCTCCAGCAATGCGGGTAGCTGTGGATGATATCCTCGGAAGCAAAGAGCATGCCGCTCTCCTTCATGTCTTTGAGGATGACGGGGTTACTTTCGTCGGTGCCCATTCCGGCGTACTTGCCGGCATAGTCGGTGTGCTTGCCCTGATCGTTGACGGGAACGACCATGTCCATGCCGTAGCGCTTGCAGGTGACGTAGTCGTCCGCGCCGAAGCCGGGGGCGGTGTGGACGCAGCCGGTGCCGGAGTCCATGGTGACGTAGTCGGCCAGAACAAGGCGGCTGGTCTTGGGCAGGAAGGGGTGGTCTGCGAGCATGTTCTCGAAGAACGCGCCCTCGTGGCGGTCGATGATCTCATAGTCCTCGAAGCCGCCCAGACCCATGACCTTCTTGGTCAGAGCCTCGGCCATGATGTACATCTCGCCGTTGGGAGCCTTTACGATGACGTAGCTCTCCGACGGGTGCAGTGCGATCGCGAGGTTGCCGGGCAGAGTCCAGATGGTGGTCGTCCAGATGACGAAGAAGAGCTTGGATTTGTCAAGAGAAGCGAGCTTGCCAAGATCGTCGTGCATGGGGAACTTGACATACACGGTCGTGCAGGGATCGTCCTTGTATTCGATCTCGGCCTCGGCCAGTGCGGTCTCGTCGTGGGCGCACCAGTAAACGGGCTTGAGACCCTTGTAGATGTGGCCGTTTTTATACATCTTGCCGAACACGCGCGTTTCCATGGCCTCGAAGCCGGGATCCATGGTCTTGTACGGGTGCTCCCAGTCGCCGATGACGCCCATGCGCTTGAAGCCCTCGCGCTGCACGTCGATGTAGTGGTCGGCGTAGGCGTGGCAGGCCGAGCGGAAGTCGGCGATGCTCATTGCCTTGTGGTTGAGCTTCTGCTCCTTGATGATGGCAGACTCGATGGGCATGCCGTGGTTATCCCAGCCGGGGATGTACGGCGTATAGTAGCCGCGCATTGCGTAGGTGCGCGTGATGAAGTCTTTGATGGATTTGTTCAGCGCGTGACCCATGTGCAGAGCACCGTTGGAGAACGGAGGGCCGTCGTGAAGGTTGAACAGGGGCTTGCCCTCGTTCTTTTTAAGCATCTCGTTGTAGATGTCCATCTCCTCCCAGTGCTTGAGCATCTCCGGCTCGCGCTTGGGCAGGCCCGCACGCATCGGGAACTCGGTCTTGGGGAGATTGAGTGTTGCGTCATACTTCTGTGCCATAAATTTATCCTCCATTTTTTTAGAGGCGCATTTCTGCACCTACCTATACTTACATTTGCGCTTGCCCGGTATCGAGGGTGCGGCAAAAACCACCGCTGCCTCGATCTTTTATAGGCAAATCATTATTGTTGTTATAGTTTATATTGATGTCCCGGTTTTTTAGAGGCGAACCGACTCCGGCTTTTGTTTTTATTCCGGTGTCCCGGTATCGATACATTTGCGGAGATCGTATCGTCTCGCATCCCGGGGAATTTGTGCTGTATTAGTGCAAATTTTCGTCTGCACTCTAAATGTCTTTGCCTGCACTCTTGTAGGGAACGGATTTATCCGTTCCGTTTTGTTGCATCTACCGACGCAGTTAATATAGCGGTACGCAGCCGAGGCTTCGTCATTGCCTTCCCCTGCGTAGCTTGAGGGGAAGGTGTCACCTTGGTGACGGATGAGGTGTTATTTTAATCATTGCCGTCAGGCAACACATTTTGGTGGCGCTTTTTCAGAGGCGCATTTACATTGTGCCGATACGTTTATTGCGGTATCCCGACCGGGAACTGACAACTAAACCGTTACACACGGAACAGGCAAGCCCGTTCCATACATGGTGCGGTGTAAAACTCAGCATCGCACTTGCGTTACGCGAGGCACTCACTGTTTTGTCAGCAGTCTCGAACCGGGCTACCAGAGATATATGTATCCGTAGGTGCGTCAATGCGCTATTAAAAAAATAAAAAGGCGCGCAGTTGTTTCCGCACGCCTTTAACTCACCAAATACCGATAGCCGAAGCGTCTGCTTCGGCAAAAACTCAGATCTCGTCTTTTATAAAGTTGAATACCTGAGTGTTGCCGGAATCCGCGGGAGTGGGTTCGGAAACGGGAGCGGGCTGCTCCTTCGGTATTCGTATGGCCTCGGTCTTGAGCGCTTCGGGGTTTGCGGCCTTCATGATGGTATCGAGCGTCTGAAGCTGCTTCTGGCACAGCTCACGGGCGCTGTCGAAGAATTTTGCCGAGCTGAGCTTGGCAGCCTGAAGACGGGATTCCTCCTGGGCGATCCTGTCGTCGATATTGCCCAGCAGTGCCGCGGCCTTGGCCTCGGCCTCCGCGACGATGTTCGCGCTGCGCGTTCTTGCGTCGTTTTCGATCTGAACGCTGAGCTTCTGCGCCGAGAGAATTGCCTGATTGAGGGCACTTTCGTTGGTGCGGTATTCTTCGATCTTGTCAACAAGAACCTTCATCTTGCTCTTGAGGACAACATTCTCCTTCTGCAGTGCTTCAAAGTCGTTTGCAAGTTCCTCGAGATATTCGTCGATGGTCGCCATATCGTAACCGCCGAACATACTTCTGGCCTTGTCAAAGCTTTTTTCACGGATCTCCTGAGGAGTAGTCATATCTTAAAATCCACCTTTCAGTACTTGTTTAAAAGTAAAGCCCTGCGCTTTCAAAATCGGCGACCGCATCGCCGACGAGATCGACATTGGTCGGCGCGATTATATACGCCTGCGCGGAAACGCGCATGACCCTGCCGCCCAGAGCATAGGCTGCGCCGGACAAAAAGTCGAGCAATCTGCGCGCCGTGTCCGTCTCGGTCGCCTCAAGATTCATGAGCACCGCCTGATGTGCGCGGAGACTGTCGGCAATTTCGGCGGCCTCATCGAACTGCTCGGGATGCACGAACTTGAGCTTCATCTTCTGCTTTTCCTGCGCCGGAGCACTGTAGCTCGGCTGCTGCTTCGGCTCGCGCCGCGAAAACACGGGGCGCGGCTGCTTATCCTCAAAGCTTTCGTCTGCCGGGATATCGTCCTCCTGCCGGGAAAACTCATCCTCGGCGGCGCGCTCTTCGTTTTCTATATAATCATCGTCGTAAGGGTGCATAGCGTTGCGAATGTTATCTAACCATGCCATTGCACATCCTCCTTTGCGCTTAGTAATGTCTGGCCCCGAAGATGCCGGTGCCTACGCGGACTATGTTCGCGCCTTCCTCTATCGCGGTCTCAAAATCCGCGCTCATGCCCATGGACAAAAAGTCCATAGAGACATTATCGTATTTTTTTGCTCCATTGTCAACAAAAAGCTGCTTCATTGCGCGAAAATATGGGCGAATTTCTTCCGTTTTTTCGCAAATCGGGGGTATCGCCATCAATCCGCGCACCCGAATCGAGGAAAATTGCCCCATCTGAGGCAGGCACCCGGCAAGCTCACCGGGCGCAAAGCCGCTTTTTGCTACCTCGCCGCCGATGTTCACCTCCAGCAGCACATCCTGCACAAGTCCCATCGACTTTGCGCGCTTATCAATCGTCTCGAGAAGCTCGAGGCAATCGACCGACTCGATAAGCTGCACCCTGCCCACAAGGTATTTTACCTTATTTTTCTGCAAATGTCCGATGAAATGCAGCGGACAGCCCTCGTACGCGCCCTGCTCGAATTTCTCGCTCAGCTCCTGCACGCGGTTTTCGCCGCAGATATCTACCCCGGCGGCTATCGCCTCGCACACGCGGGCGGCGTCGTTCATCTTCGTCGCCGCGCAAAGGCGCACATCCTCCGGCGCTCTGCCGCTTCTGACGGCGGCCTCGGCAACGCGCTGCTTTATGCTTTTTACGTTTTCTGCAATACTGCTCATTTTCATCCCAGCTTTATCTTAATTTTTAACTGTCTAATAACTGTCCAAAATTATCTGCATGCCTTCGTGTATCTCGCCCTCGCGGACAAGAACGTATCCGTCGCCGGTGTGCAGGATATCGGCCTTGCAGCGCTCGGCAAGGCCGGCGCGCAGAACATACACAAACGTGCCGTTTTCGTCGCGGTGCAGAGCCTTGTCGGGGATCTTTATCCCCTGCGCCTCGGATACCGTTATGCGGAATGCGGCGCGGCGCGTGTTGACAACGTCCTCAAGCCCGTCGCGGCAGCGGAGCACCGCCTTTCCGTTTTCTGCGGAAATGACTGTCGCGCTCACCTCATCCGGGAGCGATATCGTAACGCTCTGCCCACGGCGGAGCTTATCGGTCTCCGGCGTTTCGGCGATGAAATACCAGCCGCCCGAGACTATTTTGCCCACCGCGCCCTGCGGAATAAACGGCTCGGCCGAGCTTACCTCCTCGAGTGAGCATGCCTCCAGACCGTCAACAAAGGTGCTGAATATCCCGGCCTCGGGCGCGTATGTAAGGCCGCGCATTTCGCCCTTGTCGGGCTGCGCGCCGCCGGATAATTCAAGGTGCGTCAGGTAATCGTCGAGCACGCTATTCTCGACGGCTATGACGCTTCCGCCGGACACTCTGTCGCCCGGCTTGTGCGCAAGGTACGCGCCGTCGCCGCCGCAGACTATGACGGTTTCCCTCCGCCAGACCGTGCCCTCGGCAACGATGCTTATCCTGACCTCGGCCCGTTCTGCCCTCACCGTTTCCGGCGACTGCTCGCGGCCGATGAAGAATGCCAGCGTCCACGCGGCAGCAGCGAGAAAGACCGCAGCCGCCGCGTATCGCAGGTACGATGCGCCCGCTTTCACTCCTCGCGGCTCAGCTCGACGGGCTTGGGCGGAATTATCGTCGATATCGCGTGCTTATAAATAAGCTGCTGCCTGCCGTCGGAATCGAGCACGACCGTGAAGCCGTCGTAGGCGCGGATAACGCCGTGCATCTGAAATCCGTTTACGAGAAACACCGTGAGACTTACCTTCTCGCGGCGAAGCTGATTGAGGAATGCGTCCTGAAGATTCTGTGTCTTTTGCATCTTTCGTGCTCCTGTTTATGTAGATTATCCCGTGCCGGGACAAGAGCATCATAAACCACACGAGTGCAAATATTCGGTCGAAAACCGTCGCGCTTCATTAAAATCGGGCGAGGACGGCCACTCGTACCATTTCACCGTTTCGTCGCGCCGCAGCCACGTCAGCTGCCGCTTTGCGTATCGGCGCGAGGAGAGCTTTATAAGCTCCGTCGCCTCGTCCTTTGTGATCTTGCCGGCAAAGTACGCTGCCGGCTCCTTATAGCCTATCGCCTGCATGGCAGTACAATCGGGCGAAAGGCCGGAATCAAGAAGCCCTTTTACCTCATCGAAAAGCCCGTCGGCTACCATTTTATCGACGCGCTCGTTTATCCTGTCGTAGAGCATGCCGCGGTCGGCAAAGCTGAGGGCTATCTTCACCGCGTCATACTTTTTCGGGCGCTTTCCGGTTTTCTCGTCGTGCTCGGTGATCGTCTCGCCGGTGAGGGTGTATATCTCGATCGCGCGCACGATGCGGCGCTTGTCGGCCGGGTGGAGCTTTGCCGCGCGCTCCGGGTCAAAGCCGCGCAGAGTCTCTATCATCGCCTCGCCGCCAAGCTCGTCATACTGCGCATTGAGCCTTTCGCGCAGAGCATTATCCTCCGCCCTTTCGGCAAAGTCAAGCCCCGAGATGAGCGAATCAATGTACAGATTCGTGCCGCCTGCAATTATCGGCAGCCTGCCGCGTGCCAATATATCCTGCACTGCTTTATTGGCATCCTCAACATAGCGCGATACGGAATAGACCTCGGTAGGGTCAACAATGTCTATCATGTGATGCGTAACACCCTGCATCTCGGCATGCGTTACCTTGGCCGTACCAATGTCCATACCGCGGTATATCTGCATGGAGTCGGCCGAGACTATCTCGCCGCCGAAATCCCTTGCAAGCTCAACGGAAAGGCGCGTTTTGCCCGTTGCCGTCGGGCCTGTTATAACAACGATCTTATCTGCCATATCAAACGATCCTGCTGAAGAATTTATCGAGCTGCTTTTTGCTCAGGCGCGCGGAAACGGGTCTGCCGTGGGGGCAGTATTTGACCTCGCCCGAGGCGACGGCGCAGGCGATGCGCTCAAGCTCGGCGATATCGTGCCGCCGTCCGGCCTTTATCGCCGCCTTGCAGGCGACGGTGTGCAGTATCTCGTCGCGCGCGCTCCCGGGCGTGACCTCGCCGCCTCCGCGCAGCTTTTCGCATATCTCCTCAAGCGCGGATGCGGCCTCGGAAACGTCAACGTCGTCCGGTACCGAGCGCACGGCGAAGCTCTCCTCGCCGAACGGCTCGACCTCAAAGCCCATCTCGTCCAAAAGCGCGGCGTTTTTCTCGATTATCTCCGCGTCCTCGGCCGTCGGCCGGATGATGACCGGCGCAAGCAGCGTCTGGCTCATTATCTGCCTGCTCTGCGCCTTAAGGCGGTCAAATATCATGCGCTCGTGCGCTGCGTGCTTGTCGATGAGCATAAGCTCGTCGCCGATCTCCGCAAGGATGTAGGTATCCAGCGCCTCGCCGATCACGCGGCAGGCCGGAGCGCTGATTTTTTCAACATTTTCAACTGATTTTTCAACATTTTTTCGCTCGGGAGCGGGAGAAAAAAGGGGGTTTTTGTCGATTTTCGGCAAGACCGGGTCTTTTTGCGGCGGCTCGGGAGCCGGGTACGCCGCCGGAGCGCGAAAAACGGGGCTTTCCTCGCGCCTCGGCGCAGACACCGGCGCGGAAGAAACGGGCTTTGCAGGCGCGCTCGCCGCGGCCTTGGCGCGGTATTCCTCGGCGCTCATGCTGCGGAAAAACTCCGGCTTCGGAGCGGAAACGGCGCGCCGCGTGCCCTCTGAGAGCGTGATCTCGATCGGCTTTTCCTCGGCCTCGAGACAGGCGCGCACGGTCTGGTAAACAAGGTCGAAAACCTTCTTTTCGTCGGAGAATTTGACCTCGGTCTTTGCCGGGTGAACGTTCACGTCCACCGCGCCGCGCGAAAGCTCCAGATACAAAACGCAGGAGGGAAATTTTCCGGTCAGGAGCGTGTTTTTGTACGCCTGCTCGACCGCCGATTGCAGCAGTACGGACTTTATATACCTGCCGTTGCAGTAAAAGTGCTGGTTTGCGCGGTTGCCGCGGCCGAAGGCCGGGGACGAGGTGAAGCCCGTGACGGCCATATTTTCGCCCTTGCCGGAAACCGGCAGCATGCCGCGCGCGGTCTCGCGCCCGAGAAGCGCGTACACCGCCGATTCCTCGCGCCCGTCGCCGGGGGTGAAGAAAACCTCCTCGCCGTCGCGCTTTAGGCGCACCGATACCTCGGGTCTGCCGAGGGCGCAGTGCAGCGCGGCCGAAATGCAGGCCGAGGCCTCCGAGCGGTCGGATTTGAGAAACTTCAGCCGCGCCGGGGTGTTGTGGAAGATATCGCGCACGGTGATGCTCGTGCCCTCCGGGCAGCCGATGGGCGACATGTCGATGATATCGCCTGCCTGAACGACGACGCGCACGCCCTCGGCCGCGCCCTTTTCGCGCGTTATAAGCTCAATGCGGCTGACCGCCGCGATCGCCGCAAGCGCCTCGCCGCGAAAGCCCATCGTTCCGATGGCTTCAAGACCCTTTTCGTCATGCAGCTTGCTCGTTGCGTGCCGGGTGAAGGCGATGCCCGCGTCCTCGGGGCTCATGCCGCAGCCGTCGTCGCTTATTTTTATGTATGTCGCGCCGCCGCTTTTGAACTCGACCGTCACCTTGGATGCGCCCGCGTCGAAGGAGTTTTCCATAAGCTCCTTTATCACCGACGCCGGACGCTCGACGACCTCACCGGCGGCGATCATATCGGCCACCAGCGGCGGAAGAATATTAATGCGTGTCATGGGCTAACCTCGTCTTTGCTCATCTTTGTTAATTAACTCATTATACATTAATTGTGTTGAAAATTCCACTGAATTTATGTTAATATATAATGTACTCAGTTTGTCGAAAAACTATGCTGCAAAAGAAAGATAATAGAGCAGCAGGGGAGCTCGAGGGGGCAAAGGCCCCACTCGAAATTGGATTAATAGCCATCAAAAACGCCTGATTTATCAGGCTTTTTGACGAGCGTAGCGAGATTTTTCGTGAAAACCTGTTTTCACAAAAAATGTGGCGTTTTTGAAGCGTACAAAAAAGTCACAGACTTTTTTGATACGCTGTGTACTTTTATTGTTTGCAAGGGAAAAGAAAAATGGCATATGAAAGAAAAGAGATAAGCATTGAAGCCATCCGCCGGCAGGAGGATATCTGCCGCGAGATATACGATAGCTTCGTTTCGCAGAAAAACCGGCCGCTCGCAATGGTCGATACCTACGGCTGCCAGCAGAACGAGGCCGACAGCGAGAAGCTGCGCGGCTACCTCGCCGAGATGGGCTACGGCTTCACGCAGGACGAGTTCGAGGCCGACGTCATCGTCGTGAACACCTGCGCCGTGCGCGAGCACGCGGAGATGCGCGTTCTCGGCAATGTCGGGCAGCTTAACCACAGCAAAAAGCAGCGCCCCGGCCAGATAATTGCCGTGTGCGGCTGCATGGTGCAGCAGGAGCACATGGTCGAGAAGATAAAGAAGTCCTACCCCGTGGTCGATCTCGTTTTCGGGCCGCACGAGCTGTGGCGCTTCCCGGAGCTGCTGCTGAAAACCATGACGGGCCACAAGCGCGTTTTCGCCGCCGAGAAAAGCGACGGCTATGTCGCCGAGGGCATGCCCCTAAAGCGCGACAGCAGCGTTAAGGCCTGGCTTTCGATCATGTACGGCTGCAATAATTTCTGCACCTACTGCGTCGTTCCCTACGTCCGCGGCCGTGAAAGATCACGCCGCCCGGAGGATATCGTCGCCGAGGCACGCGAGCTTGTCGAGTCCGGCTGCAAGGACATTACACTGCTCGGGCAGAACGTCAACTCCTACGGCAAGGATCTCGGTCTGGGCGTCGATTTTGCAGACCTCATCCGCATGATAAACGACATTCCCGGCGAGTTTCTCATCCGCTTCATGACAAGCCACCCCAAGGACGCAACGGAGAAGCTGTTCAAAACGATGGCCGAGTGCGAAAAGTGCGCGCATCAGCTGCACCTGCCCGTGCAGTCGGGCAACGACCGCGTGCTCAAGGCCATGAACCGAAACTACACCGCCGAGAAATACCTCGCGCAGGTAAGGCTTGCGCGCAGCTATATGCCCGACCTCGTCATAACCACCGATATCATCGTCGGCTTCCCCGGCGAGACGGACGAGGAGTTTGAGGACACGATAAAGCTCTGCGACGAGGTGCGGTACGACGCGATGTTCACCTTTATCTACTCAAAGCGCGTCGGCACCCCGGCGGCGAGCATGCCGGACGCGGCCACGCGCGAGGATAAGCAGCGCCGGTTCGACAGGCTGCTGGAGGCGGCAAACCGCGTTTCCGCCGAAAAGCACGCCGAATATATCGGCAAAACCGTGCGCGTCCTCGTTGACGGCGAGACCGGCAAGGACGAGTACAACCTCTCATCGCGAACAAACGGCGGCCGCCTTGTGCATCTTGCAGGCGATAAGTCGCTGATAGGGCAGTTTATTGACGTAAAGATCACCTCGGGCAACACCTGGGCGCTGTACGGAAAGGTCGGAGAATAAAATGAAAAGCGAAAAGCTCAAAAGATTCCGCGTCACGCAGACGCTGCGCTTCCCCTCGAACATAATGAAAGGCTTTTTCTATGCCGGGCTTGTGCTGCTGCCGCTTGGCGTCATCATCGCGGTGCTGAGCTTTTTCATTCCGGCGCTTGAGGGCGTGCGCGGCATTGCCGTCATCGCCGCCGCGCTTTCGGTGATCTGGCTGTTTGCCGCGAAGTTCATTTCCGAGACTAACTTCGGCCTTGCAAACGTCTCGTTCACCGAGCAGGGCATCATCTTCCGCACCGGCGGCGCGGACAGCGTCGAGTATCGCCTGAACTGGGATGATGCGGTCTGCTGCGGCAGGATCAAAACGCGCTGGTCGTGGTGGTGCTATGTCTCCGACCACGAGCTGAGCGAGAAGGAGAAAAAGGAGTTCCCCGAGTTTGTCGAAAAGGGCGTTTTCTATTTCTCCGACGCCGACAACACCGTCGAAGAGCTGAAAAAATTCCTCCCTCCCCGGTTTTTAGAGGCGCTTTGACGCAGCTACGGATACGGTTATGTTAGCGCCCGGTGTCGAGGGTGCGTGCAAAACCGTGACGTTTCGCGTAACGCAAGTGCGTTGCTGAATTTTCTGCCGCACCCGTAGGGGCGATCATTGATCGCCCGATTCAAAAATGTTGCGGCTAACGCCGCAGATTTAATCACACCTCATCCGTCACCAAGGTGACACCTTCCCCTCAAGCTACGCAGGGGAAGGCAAGGGGGTGCAGGCAAAGTTTTGCACTAATATAGCACAAATTTTCCGGGACGCGAGACAGCACGGTTTCCACCGCAGCTTCGAACCGGGTTCACGCAATAAACGTATCGGCACAATGTGGATGCGCCTCTAAAAAAATGTGTTTGCCTGACGGCAAAGATTTAATGACACCTCATCCGTCGCCAAGGCGACACCTTCCCCTCAAGCTACGCAGGGGAAGGCAATGGGTGCAGACGAGATTTTGCACTGATATAGAACAAATTTTCCGGGGTGCGAAACAGCACGGTTTCCACCAATGTTCCGAACCGGGCACCAACATAAATGTATAGGAGAAGCGCTAAAGCGCTACTGAAAAAATGGCAGAGCTTACACCGATGAAAATGCAATATCAGCAGATCAAGTCGCAATACAGCGACTGTCTGCTGTTTTTCCGCCTCGGGGATTTTTACGAGATGTTCGACGAGGACGCGCGCGTTGCCTCGCGTGAGCTTGACCTTGCGCTGACCACGCGCGACAGGTCGGTCGCCGACCCCGAGCAGCGCACGCCTATGTGCGGCGTTCCGTATCACAGCAGCCAGACGTATATAGCGCGGCTGATCGCCAAGGGCTACAAGGTCGCCATCTGCGAGCAGATAGAGGACCCGGCAACGGCCAAGGGCCTTGTCAAGCGCGACGTTATAAGGATAATCACACCCGGCACGGTGACGGACGCTTCGATGCTCGAGGAGGGCAAGAGCAACTACCTGGGCGCGGTGTACTACGAATCGGGCAAGTGCGCGGCGGCGTTCTGCGATATCTCGACGGGCGAGTTCTGCGTCGCGGCGTTCGAGGGCGATAACCTGAGCCATGTGCTCAACGAGCTTGGCCGCTTCGCGCCGCGCGAGCTTATCATGAACAAGGGCGCGGCCGAGACGAAAACTATCCCCGACTTTGCGCAGAAAAAGCTCGGCTGCATGCTCGAAATGGGCGGCGACGACTATGAATACATGGCGTGCGCTGCGCGCGTGTGCGAGCAGTTCGGCCTTTCCTCGATCGACGAGGCCGGGCTTGGCGACGCACCGGCGGCAGTCTCGGCGGCCGGCGCGCTTTTGCGGTATATCAGCGAAACGCAGAAAACCGACATGGCGCACATCCGCCGCATCGACCTGTTCACCGGCGGAAGATACATGGAGCTTGACTGGGCGACGCGCCGCTCGCTGGAGCTGACAGAATCGCTGCGCACGGGCGAAAAGCGCGGCTCGCTCCTGTGGGTGCTGGACAAGACGAAAACGCCGATGGGCGGACGCGAGCTGCGCGCGTGGATCGAGCGGCCGCTTCTTAGCCCCATCGCCATAAAGCGCAGGCTCAGCGCCGTGGACGAGCTTTTCAAGGACAATGTCGCGCGCGGCGAGCTTATCGACACTCTGCGCGGCATGGGCGACATGCAGCGGCTCATCGGCCGCGTCGTTTACGGCACGGCAAACGGCCGCGACCTCATCGTTCTGCGTGACTGCGCGGCGGCGCTGCCGAGGATAGTTGAGCTTTTAAAGCCCTTCAAAAGCGCGCTTCTGCGCTCGATATCCGAGCTTGACACGCTTGAGGAGATACACATGCGCATAAGCTGGGCGATCTGCGACGATCCCCCGTTTTCCGTGCGCGAGGGCGGCATACTCAAGCCCGGCTACTCCGACCAGGTCGATCACCTGCGCAACATCCGCGATAACGGCGCGCAGGCAGTCGCAGAGCTTGAGGCCAAGGAGCGCATCCGCACCGGCATCAAAAAGCTCAAGATCGGCTACAACAAGGTGTTCGGCTACTACATCGATGTGCCGAAATCCGCAGGCGATGTCAAGATCCCCGATAACTACATACGCAAGCAGACGCTTGTTTCAAACGAGCGCTACTTCACCCCGGAGCTGAAGGAGCTTGAGACGACGCTCCTGACCGCTTCGGACAAGATAAAGCAGCTGGAATACGACTTTTTCATGGACCTGTGCAGCACGATAGCCGAGCAGGTCGCGAAGGTGCAGGCAACCGCCGAGGCGATAGCGCAGCTTGACGTTCTGTGCGCCTTTGCCGAGGTCGCCGTGCGCAACGACTACTGCATGCCGGAGGTGGACGCCTCGGGCGAGCTCATCATCCGCGAGGGGCGGCACCCGGTCGTCGAGCAGACGCTCAGCGACATTGCCTTTGTTCCGAACGACACGCAGCTAAACTGCGAGGGGAACCGCGTCGCCATCGTCACCGGGCCGAACATGGCCGGCAAGAGCACCTACATGCGCCAGACCGCGCTCATAACGCTCATGGCGCAGATAGGCTCGTTCGTTCCGGCAAAAAGCGCCGTCATCGGCGTCGTTGACCGCGTGTTCACGCGCATCGGCGCGTCGGATGACCTCGCGTCGGGTCAATCGACCTTCATGCTCGAGATGAGCGAGGTCGCGAATATCCTCAGCCACGCGACGGGGCAAAGCCTGCTGATCCTTGACGAGATCGGCCGCGGCACCTCGACCTACGACGGCATGGCGATAGCGCGAGCGGTGCTGGAATACTGCGCGGACAAGAAAAAGCTCGGCGCAAAAACGATGTTCGCAACGCATTATCACGAGCTGGCCGCGCTCGAGGGCAGCGTCGAGGGCGTGCACAACTATTCGATAAGCGCGAAAAAGCAGGGCGACAGCCTCGTTTTCCTGCGCAAGATCGTGCCCGGTGCTGCCGACGACAGCTACGGCATCGAGGTCGCAAAACTCGCCGGAGTTCCGGACAAGGTCGTTTCCAAGGCCAAGACCTATCTCCGGCAGTTCGAGGCCGATGCCGCGTCGCCCAAGGCGAAAAAGCCGGAAAAGGACGATCAGATAAGCCTTGTTGACGCAGGCACCGACGAGGTCGGGCGCATTCTGCGCAGCACGGACATAAATTCACTCACACCGCTCGAGGCGCTGAATCTGCTCAGCGAGCTTCAGCAGAAAGCGAGGGGCTGATGCGCGACAGTCTGAAAAAATCCGAGTTTTGGAGCGCGATGATACTTTTGGTGCTCCACATGGCGGTGTTCCCGATCGCGCTGAGCCTGCTGATGGCGGCAAAGCCCGACCTTTTGAGCGCTTCGCAGATGAATTTTATCTACTATGCGCTGAGCCTGCTGCTTGTCGCGCTGTTTCTGGGCAAGTTCCTGCGCCGCAGCTTCGACGGGCTTGTTGACGCGCCGGGCAGGTGCCTGACGAGCTTCGCGCTCGGCTGGGTAGCGTATATCGCGCTAGGCATGATAGCGGCGTATGCGCTCAAGGAGCTGAACATAAACACCGACAACCTCAACGAGCAGACCATAAGCACCATGCTCAGCGCCGACCGCGGCATCATCATCGCAATGACAGTTTTCCTCGCGCCCATCGTCGAGGAGAGCATCTTCCGCGGCGGAATTTTCTGCGGTCTGCATCAAAAAAGCCGCGTCGCGGCCTACGCAGCGTCGATCGTGATCTTCTGCCTTTACCACGTCTGGCAGTACGCCGTGCTGCTGTGGGACGCAAGCTATCTGCTGCTTGCGATACAGTATATCCCGGCGGCGATAGTCCTGTGCAGGATCTACGAGCGCTCCGGCTCGATCTGGACAAGCATATTCTTCCACATGTCGGTCAACGCGATCGCCGTGTTCTCCGCCGGCAGCGCCGCTGTCGGACTTCTACCCTGATCTGAGAGGTGCCAATGAAAATAAGCACGAAAAAAATCGCGATAAGCGCAATGCTCATCGCCTTCGACGTAATATTCACGCGCGTACTTGCTCTTAACATGCCGCTGACGAAGATCGGCCTCGGCTTTGCCGCGGTGATGGTCTGCGGCATGCTCTACGGCCCCGGCTGGGCGGCGCTCTGCGCCGGACTGGGCGACCTTGTCGGCTCGCTGCTGTTCCCGACGGGGGCGTATTTCCCCGGCTTCACCGTCACGGCCGCCATCGGCGGCGCGATCCTCGGCGCCGCGCTTTATAACAGGCGCCTGAAGCTCTCCGGCTGCATCCTCACCGCGTTTGTAAACGGCCTTGTCGTTTCGCTCATCCTCAACACGACGATGATCTCGCTCGTGTTTGGCCCGCCGCTCGGCCCCCTGTTTTTGACGCGCCTCGGGCAGTTCGGCATCATGCTGTGCGTGCAGACGCTCGTCCTGTTTTACCTCGAGCGCTCCGACACGCTGTACAATAAAATAATCTCCCTCAGAGACTGAAAAAACTCCTGCACCGCCCGGTGCAGGAGTTTTTTTAGAGGCGCATTGGGGCTGCTACGGATACGCTTTTTGCGGTAGCCCGGTTCGGGAGTACGGAGGAAACCAGGGCTGCCTCGCCATACGTTAGTGCAAGCAGCGCTTTGCGGTCGCCCGGTGTCGAGAGTGCGTGCAAAACCATGGCTACCTCGCTTTTTCAGAGGCGCATTGAGGCTGCTACGGATACGCTTTTTGCGGTCGCCCGGTGTCGAAGTTACCGACGAAACCGGGAAACTGCCGCCACACGTTAGTGCGGTGTTAAATTCTGCGGTGCACCACATTGGCTCCCCTGCAAGGGGAGCAGGCTGCTTTGCCGCCGAGGGGTTGAATAAAAAAGCTATCAGCTCTCCGCTGCGGCCACCGGTCGCTTGTAGGGAACAGGCTTGCCTGTTCCGCATGTCGGAGTATGGTCGGCACAAAAATTCATGGTCGTAGGGAACGGATTTATCCGTTCCGTTTGTACCGACTTTGCCAGTACTCAAATATATAATTGTAGGGGCGGCCATTGGCCGCCCGCTTTTTATAATGAATAGTGAATAATGAATGATGAATAATGAATGATGAATAATGAATAATCATGGTGTGCGCAAGCGCACTTTTTATTTTCGCCTTTACGCTGATACCGATACGGTTATTGCGGTATCCCGACCGGGAGTTGCCGACAAAACCATAACAAGCGGAACGGATGAATCCGTTCCCTACATGGTGCGGTGCAAAACTCAACTCCGCACTTGCGTTACGCGAGGCACGCACGGTTTCCACCATTGTTTCGATACCGGGACACTGCAATGAAAACAAAAAGACGGAGTCGGTTCGCCTCTGAAAAAGCGAGGCAGCCACGGTTTTCTCCGCAGCTTCGAACCGGGATACCGCAACAACCGTATCCGTAGCGGCCCCAATTCGCCACTAAAAATAAAACCGGGACGGTGGATACCGTTCCGGTTTTTTTGAATGCTTATTATCAGAGCTGCTTCTGAGCGTTGATCTTGACGCCGGGGCCCATGGTGGAAGCGGTGACGCAGGACTTGATGTACTGGCCCTTTGCCGCTGCGGGCTTTGCCTTGATGATAGCGCCGATGAGAGCTGCGTAGTTCTCGTACAGCTTATCTGCACCGAAGGAGACCTTGCCGATGGGGCAGTGGATGATGTTGGTCTTATCCAGACGGTACTCGACCTTACCGGCCTTGGACTCTTTGATAGCCTGGGCGATGTTGGGGGTGACGGTGCCTGCCTTGGGGGAGGGCATCAGTCCCTTAGGACCGAGGACCTTACCGAGACGACCGACGGTGCCCATCATGTCGGGGCTTGCGATAACGGTGTCGAACTCGAACCAGTTCTCCTTCTGGATCTTCTCAACGAGATCCATGCCGCCGGCGTAGTCTGCGCCTGCTGCCAGAGCCTCTTCCTTACGCTCGTCCTTGCAGAAAACGAGGACGCGGACGGTCTTGCCGGTGCCGTTGGGAAGGACGATAGCGCCGCGGACCTGCTGGTCTGCGTGACGGCCGTCAACGCCGAGCTTGACGTGCAGCTCGACGGTCTCGTCGAACTTTGCCTTGCTTGCCTTTATTACCAGGCCGAATGCCTCCATGGGATCATAGAGGGCCTGCTTATCTATGAGCTTTGCGCTCTCTTTATAATTTTTACCTCTAAACAATTTCGTTTCCTCCTAAAAATGTGGTTGAGTCGGAATAAATCCTCCCACTTTTGCCTTTCCTCAGTCGCCGACCAGGACGCCCATGGAACGGCAGGTGCCTGCGATCATGCTCATTGCAGACTCAATGTCGGTGCAGTTGAGGTCAGGCATCTTCTGCTCTGCGATCTTGCGGAGATCTTCCTTGCTGATGGTCGCGACCTTGTCCCTCTGGGGAACGCCGGAAGCGGTCTCGATGCCGCAGGCCTTCTTTATCAGCAGTGCTGCCGGGGGAGTCTTGGTGATAAAGGTGAAGCTGCGGTCGGAGTAAACGGTGATAACGACAGGGATCATCATGCCCATGTCGCCCTTAGTGCGCTCGTTAAAATCCTTGGTGAACTGGCCGATGTTGACGCCGTACTGACCAAGTGCAGGGCCTACAGGGGGAGCCGGAGTCGCCTTTCCTGCGGGAACCTGGAATCTGACATATCCAACTATTTTCTGTGCCATAATTCAGCACCTCTTTCTTATTATTCTTTGATTTCCTCGACCTGATCAAGCTCAAGATCGACGGGGGTCTCTCTGCCGAACATCGAAACGACGACGCGGACTCTGTCCTTATCGGGCTCAAGCTCCTCAACCGTGCCGAGGAAGCCTGCGAGGGGACCGTCGGTGACCTTGACGGTGTCGCCGATCTGATAGCCCGTGACGATCTCGTGACGCTCGACGCCGAGATCATATATTTCCTGCTCCGTGAGGGGGACGGCCTTGCCGCCTGCGCCGACGAAGCCGGTTGCGCCGCGGACGTTGTGGATAAGATGCCAGCTATCATCGGTCAGCACCATCTTGCACAGAACATAGCCCGGGAACACCTTGCGCTCGACGGTCTTTTCGCCGCCGTCGGTGATCTCGGTCACGGTTTCCATGGGGATGTTGACCTCCTGGATCAGATCCTGCATCCTGCGGTTCTCGGCAGCCTTCATGATCGCTGCCGCAACTGCGTTTTCATAACCGGAATAGGTATGGATCACATACCATCTTGCGTCCTCTGCCATGGCCACTAACCCGCCAGCTCGAAGATGACGTTAACGACCAGACCTGCCAGCTCGTCAAATCCCCAAAGGACGACGGCGGCAAGCGCCATAACGAAAAGTGCTACACCGGTGTTGGTCGCAAGCTGCTTCGGGGTCGGCCATACGACCTTCTTCAGCTCGCTTTTAAGCTCGCGGAACCATTTTCCGATGCGCTGGAAAAAACCAAGTTTCTTCTCTTCTTTCTTGACGGCGTTGGTGTTCTTGACAGGAGTAGCTTTTTTCTTCTCTTCAGCCATTTTTTACACTCATCCTTTCAGAAAGTTACTTGGTTTCGACGTGCTTGGTGTGCTTTCTGCAGAAAGGGCAATACTTGCTTCTCTCAAGCTTTTCGGAAGTATTCTTCTTGTTCTTGACAGTGTTGTAGTTCCTCTGCTTGCACTCATCACATCTAAGTGTGATCTTGACTCTGTTGTCAGCCATACTTTTCGGCACCTCCTATTTTATTTATCCGCGTTACGGTGCGGACATTTGCCTCCCTGTATGGGAACCCGGATCCCTGCCCCGCGCCCAAATAAGCGCACGAAAAAAGACCTCTCGTCCGACAGGTAATCATTAATATACCATATACCCCCTCATTCGTCAAGGTTTTTTAGAGGCGAATTGAGGCTGCTACGGATACGGTGATTGCGGTGGCCCGGTGTCGAAGTTACCGACGAAACCGGGAAACTGCCGCCATACGTTAGTACGGTGCGGAGTTTTGCGGTAGCCCGGTATCGAGACATTGGTAAAAAACCGTAGCTGCTATGCAACCCGGTAGTGCGTTGCTGAGTTTTGCCGCACCCAATTGGCTCCCCTGCAAGGGGAGCAGGCAGCTTCGCTGCCGAGGGGTTGAAAAAAGCTATCCACTATCAGCTATTAGCTCTCCGCTGCGGCCGCAGCCGCTCGTAGGGAACGGATTTATCCGTTCCGCTTGCCATGGTTTTGTCGGCAGCTCCCGGTCGGGCTGACGCAAAAACCGTATCGGTATCAGTGCTGACGCGCCTCTAAAATGCCTTCCCCTGCGTAGCTTGAGGGGAAGGTGTCACCTTGGTGACGGATGAGGTGTTATTAAATCTGCGGTGCTAACCGCCACATTTTTTAGAGGCGCATTTACATTGTACGAATACATTTATTGCGTCAGCCCGACCGGTGTTTACTGACGAAACCGATACATATTGTAACAAAGTAGCGCCTACGGCGCGGATATAATTACACCTCATCTGCCGCAAGCGGCATCTTCCCCTCAAGCTCCGCAAGGGGAAGACAATTGGGTGCGGTGCAAAATTCAGCAACGCACTGATGTTTGGCGAGGCAGCCACGGTTTTGCACGCAGTCCCGAACCGGGCAACCGCAAAACTCAGCAACGCACTACTGGGTTGCGTAGCAGTTACGGTTTCCGCCAATGTCTCGACACCGGGCAACCAGAGATAAATGTATCCGTAGGTGCGATAAAGCGCCACTAAAAATATTGAATTGTGGAGATATTGTGGTATAATAAGCTATTATAATTTGCCCTTGGCAAATGGGGGCAGCCGTAAGGTAAACGGAGGTTTTGAACATGGGTAAAAAACAATTCAAAGCTGAGAGCAAGCGTCTGCTTGATCTCATGATCAACTCGATCTACACCAACAAGGAGATATTCCTCAGAGAGATCATCTCCAACGCATCCGACGCGATAGACAAGCTCTGCTACATCTCGCTGACGGATGACAAGGTCGGCCTTGAAAGGTCCGATTACCGCATCCGCATCACCGTTGACAAGGACGCGCGCACGATCACCGTGTCCGACAACGGCATCGGCATGAGCCAGGACGAGGCCGAGAAGAACCTCGGCGTCATCGCAAAGAGCGGATCTTATAATTTCAAAAACGACATGAGCGCCGAAGAGGCGGAGAAAGACGATATATCCATCATCGGCCAGTTCGGCGTCGGCTTCTATTCCGCGTTCATGGTTTCCGACAAGGTCACCGTCATCACGAAGAAGTACGGCGAGGAAAAGGGCGTAAAGTGGGAAAGCACGGGCGCCGACGGCTACACCGTCACCGAGTGCGACAAGTTCAAGCCCGGCACGGACGTCATCATGCACATAAAAGAGGACACCGACGAGGAGATCTACGGCTCGTACCTCGAGATATGGAAGCTCAAGGCGCTGGTCAAGAAGTATTCCGACTATGTCCGCTGGCCGATCGTCATGGACATCACCCACCAGGAGCAGCAGCCCACCGGCGAGGAGGATAAGGACGGCAAGCCCGTCATGCACACCGTCAACGTCACCGCTCCCGAAACGGTCAACTCCATGGTGCCTATCTGGCAGCGCGCCAAGACCGAGGTCACCGACGACGAGTGCGTCGCGTGGTACAAGGAAACGAACCGCGACCAGACCGACCCGGCAGCGGTGCTGCGCATAAACGCCGAGGGCGTGGTCTCGTACAAGGCGCTGCTGTTCATCCCCGGCAAGGATATCGACAACGGCATTTCCGGCGCAGCGAAGAAGGGCGTCAAGCTCTACTGCAACGGCGTGCTCATCATGGAGGACTGCGACAAGCTGCTGCACGACTATTTCGAGTTCGCGCGCGGCGTCGTCGATTCGCCCGACCTGAGCCTGAACATCTCGCGCGAGATATTGCAGCACAACCGCCAGCTCAAGGTCATCGGCCAGAACCTTGAAAAGAAGATCAAGGCCGAGCTTGAAAAGATGATGCGCGACGATCGCCCGAAGTACGAGACGTTCTGGAAAAACTTCGGCATCCACATCAAGTGCGGCGTCTGCGACGAGTACGGCCGCTTCACCGATTTTCTCAAGGATCTGCTGATCTTCTACACCTCCGAGGATTCGATGCGCTCGCTCAAGGAATACGTTGACGCAATGCCCGAGAGCCAGAAGGCCATCTACTACGCCTCGGCCGACACCGTAAAGCACGCAATGGCTCTGCCGCAGTGCGAGGAGGTCCGCTCGCGCGGCTATGAGATACTCTATCTCGACCACCCAATCGACGAGACCGTGCTCCAGCAGCTTCGCATGTACGAGGGCAAGGGCTTTGTCAACATCCTCACCGAGGATCTCGGCTTCCAGACCGACGAGGAGAAGAAGGCGGCCGAGGAGAAGGTCGTCGAGAACAAGGAGCTGCTCGACTTCATCCGCGACAGCATCGGCGATGAGAAGCTCAAGCAGGTAACGCTTTCGAGCAAGCTCGTTTCGTCGGCATGCTGCCTGACCTCGACCGGCGGCTTCACGCTCGAGATGGAAAAATACTTCCGCAACGGCCCGAGCGAGGAGATGCGCAAGCTGCGCGCCGACCGCGTGCTCGAGCTTAACGGCAAGCACGCCGCCTGCCTTGCAATAAAGAAGGCTTACGACGACGGCGATAAGGACAAGGCCGCCGCCCTGTCGAAGATCCTCTACGCCCAGTCCGAGCTGATCGCCGGCGTCGAGATCGAAGACCCCACCGCCTACGCCGACCTCGTTTGCAGTCTTTTTTAGTGGCGAATTGACGCAGTCACGGATACGGTGATTGCCGGTTGCCCGGTTCGGAACATTGGTGGAAACCGTGGTTGCCACGCGCTGCGTTTGTGCGATGCTGAGTTTTGCACCGCACCCGTAGGGGCGATCATTGATCGTTTTTTTAGAGGCGCCTTTACGCTGATATCAATACACCCATTGCGTCAGCCCGACCGGAAACTGCCGACCAAACCGCGACAAAGCGGAACGGATAAATCCGTTCCCTACAGGGTGCAGGCAAAGTTTTGCACTAATATAGCGCAAGCTCCCGGGATGCGAGGCAACTACGGTTTCCTCCGTAGTCTCGATACCGGGACACCGCAATAAACGTATAGGTACAGCGCTAAAGCGCTATTAAAAGTATGAGAGATAGACTTGGAATTTACATTCACATACCGTTTTGCGTTTCAAAATGCAGCTACTGCGATTTCTACTCGATCGCCGGCGGCAAGCAGCGCATGCCCGACTATCAGTCGGCGCTGCTGTCGCACATAAGCGAGTCGGCCGAAGCGATAGAGAGCTACGAGATCGACAGCATCTACATCGGCGGCGGAACGCCGAGCTGCTACGGCGCAAAGCGCATCGTCGAGATCCTCGACGAGCTCAAGCGCATCGGCAACGTGCGCCTCGACTCGGAGATAACGGTCGAGGTAAACCCCGACACGACGAAGCTCGAGGAGCTGAAGCTCCTGCGCGCGGAGGGCGTGAACCGCCTGTCGATCGGCGTGCAGTCGGCAAACAACGACATATTGAAGATCATCGGCCGCCGGCACAACTTCCGTCAGGCGGAGATAGCCGTTGACACGGCGCGCGAGGCCGGGTTCGAGAACGTGAGCCTTGACCTGATATACGGCCTGCCGAGCCAGACGCGCGGCGACTGGGCCGACACGCTCTCGCGAGCGCTTGAGCTGCACCCGGAGCACCTTTCGTGCTACGGCCTGAAGCTTGAGGAGGGAACGCCGATGTATCGCAGCTACCTCGGCTCGCCGCTCATCCCGGACGAGGACGAGCAGGCCGACATGTACCTGTACACGGTCGATACGCTGGCGCACTACGGCCTGAAGCAGTACGAGATATCGAACTTCGCCATACCCGGCTACGAATCGCGGCATAATTTGAAGTATTGGCAGCTGGGCGACTACATGGGCTTCGGCCCGGGCGCGCACTCGTGCGCCGGCGGCGTGAGATACAGCTATGTGCGCGATCTTGACAGGTATGTTTCCGCCGTTGTGGGCGACAGCATGATAATCGACGAGTACGAGCAGATAGTTCCCATCCAGAAGGCCACGGAATATCTCATGCTCGGCATGCGCACGACCCACGGTATATCCGAAAAGGAATACCATAGGATATACCGCAGCGACTGGGAGCCGATAGAGGAGACCTTCGAGCTGTTCGAGCGCAAGGGCTGGGCAGAGCGCGACGGCGAGCGCTGGCACCTCACCCCGGCAGGCTTTTTGATCTCGAACGTGCTCATAAACGCCGTTCTGGAGGCGCAGACCGGCGCAAAGGTCGAGAACAATCCGTGGATGCGCGACGCGTTCCGCCAGGAAAAGAAGCAGGAGCTTCCGCAGGGCGAGTACGAGCGCTTCACCTCGGTGTATAAGGATAAGCTGAACTGATAAAAGGAGGGACGGCATGGCAAGAGGCAAGCATGAAGCTTCAAAAAAGTCTGAAAAGACTAAACCCGAGAAAAAGCCGAAACGCTCGGGCGGCGCGAAAAAAGCCGTCCTGATGATCGCTGTGGTCTGCGCCTTCTTAGCAGCGGCCGCCCTCGGCGGAGGATACCTCGCCGGGCATTCGGATAAGATCCACCCCGGCATGACCCTCGGCGGAGTGAGCATCGGCGACATGACGGCAGGCGACGCCGCCGCCGCGCTTGAAAAAGCCGGCTGCGACTTTGCCGGCGGCAGCGTCAAAGTAACGCTCCCGGGCGATTTTGAGTTTGCCGTGTCGGCCGAGCAGGCCGGGATGGCGATGAGCTGCGAGCAGGCCGCGCAGGCGGCGTTTGACTACGGCCACTCGGGAAATGCTTTCGGCGACCTTGTGTGCTATTTTAAGAGCATCACCGGCGGCGTGACAGACGCCGAGATCCTCGCCTCGGCGAGTGCCGACGGCGTTCGCGCGGCAGTGGATAAGGCGCTTGCCGATTATAACGAGCACATGGGCAAGGGCTACGAGGTCGATGAGGAAAACCAGACCCTGAAAATGATAAAGGGCCTGTCAACGAAGGATATCGACGCCGATAAGCTCTGCGAGAGCATCGTAAAGGCGTTTTCCGACGGAAGCGGCGCCGTTAAATACGAGGCCGGCGGCGAAAATGCCGAAGCGCCGGACTTTGACAAGCTGCACGAGGAGATATGCGCCGAGGCGCTCGACGCAAAATACGACCCCGAAACGCAGAAAGCTACCGAGAGCCGCGTCGGCATTGAGTTTGACGCGAAAAAGGCTCGGGAGCTTTGGGATAAGGCCGAAAACGGTGCAACGGTGAAGATACCGCTCACGGTGACTCAGCCGAAATATACGCAGGAGCAGCTTGATAAGATGCTCTTTGCCGACAAGCTCGGCTCGCAGACGACGGGCTATGCCTCGAGCAACGCAAACCGCGCAACGAACGTTGAGCTTTCGGCCAAAAAGATAAACGGATATATCCTCGCTCCGGGCGAAACGTTTTCGTACAACACCGTTGTCGGCAAGCGCACTGCCGAGGCAGGCTTCAAATCCGCCGGAGCATACGCCGGCGGCAAGGTGGTGCAGGAGATAGGCGGCGGCATATGCCAGACCTCATCGACGCTCTACTGCGCGGCGCTGTACGCAAATCTTGAGATCGTCGCGCGCGACGAGCACGGCTTTGCCGTTTCCTATGTCCCCTGGGGCATGGACGCAACGGTCAGCTGGGGCGGCCCGGAGTTCAAATTCAAAAACAACCGCGAATTCCCGATAAAGATCGTGACCAAATGCGAAAACCGCCGGCTCACGATAGAAATTTGGGGCACCGACACCGACGGAAGCTATGTTAAGATGGACTATTCGGCGTGGACGGTGTATGATACAACGTATCCGAGCGTTGCGATAGGCACAAAGGCCGTGACCTACCGCTGCGTTTACGATAAAGACGGCAACCTGATAAGCCGAAACAAAGAGGCAAACAGCTACTACCACTATCACCCCGAGAATATACAGTGGCCGACGCCGTCGCAAACCCCGGCCCCGGCCGAAAGCCCGGCGCCGTCAGAAACAGCAAGCGCTGATCCTTAAACGAATGGAGAAACACACAATGGAAAAGGGAAAGTTTTATATCACAACACCGATCTACTACCCCTCGGATAAGCTGCACATAGGCCACACCTACTGCACCGTGGCGACCGACGCCATCGCGCGCTATAAGAGGATGTGCGGCTACGACGTCATGTTTCTGACCGGCACCGACGAGCACGGCCAGAAGATAGAGGAAAAGGCAAAGGCCGCCGGCCTTACGCCCAAGGAGTTTGTCGATAAGATCGTCGAAGGCCCCGGCGGCATCACCGATCTGTGGAAGCTCATGAACATATCCAACGACCGCTTCATCCGCACGACCGACGACTATCACGTTCAGGCCGTCCAGCGCATCTTCAAGAAGATGTACGACAAGGGCGACATATATAAGGGCGCATATAAGGGCATGTACTGCACGCCCTGCGAAAGCTTCTGGACCGAGAGCCAGCTCAAGGACGGCAAATGTCCCGACTGCGGCCGCGAGGTCCACTACGCAGAGGAGGAGGCCTACTTCTTCCGCCTGAGCAAATACGCAAAGCCCGTGCAGGAGCTGCTTGAGAGCGGCACCTTCCTTGAGCCTGCATCGCGCGTGAACGAAATGATAAACAACTTCATCAAGCCCGGCCTCGAGGATCTGTGCGTTTCGCGCACGAGCTTCACCTGGGGCATCCCCGTTGATTTTGACCCCGGCCACGTCGTGTACGTCTGGGTCGATGCCCTGTTTAACTACACCTCTGCGCTCGGCTTCTTAAACGATAAGTACGACGATTACGACAAGTTCTGGCCGGCAGACGTTCACATCGTCGGCAAGGAGATCGTCCGCTTCCACTCGATCATATGGCCCGCAATGCTCATGAGCATGGAAATGCCCCTGCCCAAGAAGGTCTACGGCCACGGCTGGCTGGTCATCGACGGCGGCAAGATGAGCAAGTCAAAGGGCAACGTCGTTGACCCGTACAAGCTTGCCGACATGTTCGGCGTCGATGCGCTCAGGTTCTTCCTGCTGCGCACCTTCCCCTTCGGCTCGGACGGCAACTTCTCCAATGAGCTGCTTATATCCACCATAAACACAGACCTTGCAAACGACCTGGGCAACCTCGTTTCGCGCACGACCGCAATGGTCGAAAAGTATTTCGGCGGCATTCTGCCTGCCGAGCGCGAGGCCGACGCTGTTGACGAAGAGCTTAAAGAGCTTGCGCGCACGAGCCGCGATAAGTACGAGCAGCAGATGGACAAGCTCCAGCTCCACCTTGCGCTCGAGGAGGTCTTCAAGCTCATCCAGCGCGCAAACAAATATATCGACGAGACCGCGCCCTGGCAGCTTGCCAAGGATGAGAGCAAAAAAGCTCGCCTTGCAAGCGTTCTGTATAATCTGCTCGAGTGCCTGCGCATAAGCCTCATCATGCTCAAGCCCTTCATCCCCGAAAGCTGCGACAAGGCATTTGCGCAGATCGGCGCATGCGAGAAGTGCTCAAGCTGGGACAGCGCCGCCGTTTTCGGCGCCCTGCCGGCAGACGTCACCGTCCGCAAGGGCGAAACGCTCTTCCCCCGACTCGATATGGAAAAGGCTCTTGCCGAGCTTGAGAAGATGAACGCTCCGGCAGCGCCGAAGTTTGACCCCATCGAGCCGGAAGTCACCATCGACGATTTTTCAAAGTGCGATATGCGCGTGTGCAAGGTCCTCTCCTGTGAGGCCGTGAAAAAGAGCAAGAAGCTTCTGAAGTTCAAGCTCGATGACGGCACCGGCACTCCGCGCCAGATACTCTCCGGCATCCACGAGTTCTATGAGCCGGAGCAGCTCGTCGGCAAGACCGTCGTTGCCATCCTCAACCTGCCCAACCGCAAGATGATGGGCGAGGACTCCTGCGGCATGCTCATCTCCGCCGTGCACGAGCACGACGGCAAGGAACAGCTGCATCTGCTGATGCTCGACGATAACATTCCTGCCGGCTTCCGCCTGTGCTGAAAGGAGAAACGCATTGAACCTCAATCTTAACGTCATAAAGTTTTTGCAGCAGTACGATAATGACCCCGAACTGCGCGCAAAGGTCGAGCAGGCCGAGATGATGTATCCCGGCTCGCTGGAGATACGCGAATCGGTCGTCGAGGATGTGCTGATCCCCATCGCCGAGGAGATGGGACTGGGCTTCACGCTCATGGACCTGTATAATTACGAGCGCCAGCTCAAGCGCGAGCGCAGCCGCGACGTTGCCCTCACCGAAGAAGAACTCAAGGCTGCCGACGAGGAGTATCACTACTGGCTCGTCGATAAGGGCTGGGAAAACGACGAATCCTGCTTCAAGCAGGGCGAGCAAAAGGGCATAGACTGAGTTAGGTAACGAGAGCCGAACCGTCATCGGTTCGACTCTCGTCTGCCGATGCGCAAAAAAACAGACGGTCTTTTTGACCGTCTGTTTTCTTTGGTGCTCCAGCGGGGATTCGAACCCCGGCTTTTAGCGCGCTGCGCGCGAAAAGCTTTGATTTGAATCGGCTATCGGCTCGCCGCCGGAAGCGGCTACCGCCGATCTCGCGATCGTGTCCGGGGGTTCTCGTCTGCCGATGCGCAAAAAAACAGACGGTCAAAAAGACCGTCTGTTTTCCTTGGTGCTCCAGCGGGGATTCGAACCCCGGACACCCTGCTTAAAAGGGCGCGCTTCCTTCGCCAAAAGCCATTGATTTATCAACGCTTTCTTTGTTTTCATCATTGTTTGGGACCACACACGGAGCCCCAAACGCCCCGAGCACTGCATGTATAGTGTCCTCCGGGCGGTTTGCCATGAGCTTAGTATATATGTCCAGCGTAAGCTGCACAGACTTATGCCCAGCGAGATACTGCACAGTTTTTATGTTCGCGCCCGAAAGGATCATTTCCGTTATGTATGTGTGGCGCAGTTGGTGCGGTGTTACCGGGAAGTCGATTGATATGACAATGTTATGCTTCGGGATTTTGTCTCCAAGCTTTAAGTGCTCCGTAACAGTTTTTCCGTCGACCATATGCGTTACGTCCCTTACACTCCGCACCCGTACCGCATCCCACATTTTTCTGAACGATGTCGCGGACATTGCGCCGCCATTTTTGTTGCAGATTACAAATTCGCTATTGGAGCTGTTTTTAGCCAAAGTAAGCGGTTCGATCAGTTGGGGCGGCAACGGTATATTCCGATACGCGGCATTGCTTTTAAGTAATTCGCTGACGATAGGCGCATTCTTCCCGTCCCACTTCACAGCTCGTCTTACCGCAATATACGATACGCCGTCAGATAAATAAACCGAGTCCCACTTCAGACCGAGTATCTCTTCCCTGCGCAAGCCCGTATATAGTCCGATCATAATAAAAAGCTCTGCTCTTGTACTCTTTACCGCATCAAGTAGCCTCGTCCGCTGAGTTTTAGTGAGCGGAACTTTATCCGGGCTATCCTTGCCGCCGGCCTTAAGATCCTCACAAGGCGATTCGTTTATCAGTTTGTTCTTCACAGCACTTTTGAATATACGTTTTAGAGTTGTCACTACCTTCTGCTGCAGGCTGTGAGAGCGATCCGAAAGCGTGAGCATAAGGGCGGCAATATCATCGGGTGTCACATCCGTTATTGGCAAGCCGCCAATAACGGGGCATATGTGATTGTTGATTGCATTCCGATAATCGTCTTTGCGCTTTTCACCTACCTCAGCAGTATAAAGCTCAAACCATTTTGCAGCATACTCGAAGACAAACGGTATTTCTTTTACGCGTGCCGCTTCAGCCAGTTCGGCTGCTCTTCTCTTTGCATTGCTGCGGCATTCGTCTTTTGTCTTTCCGTACACCGATACCCACTTGCCGGTAGCCTTATCCTTTATGCGCTTGCGATACCGCTTGCGTTTTTCATCCCAGTAAAACTCGGGGGAATTTCTTTTGGGCATAATATCACCACGAAATTTTTACGTAAGATTACGTAAAGGCATTGACATACGTAATCTTACGTGTTATTATATATACATCCTACAGAACGGAGGTCCTCATGAAATATAGCGAGCTCGAGAAACAGCTACGAAGCATTGGCTGCGTGGTTGAACGAGAAGGCAAGCGGCACAGGATTTGGTACAGCCCATTGACCGGTCAGCGGTTTTCAGTGGGTAGACACAAAACCGAAGACGTACCAAACGGAACACTAAAGGCAATACGGACGAGCGCGGGGCTTGAATAAAGCCCCTCCTGCTCCGATAAAATATTTAAGAACAGTACAGAGAATAGTTATTATAAGCAACAAGGTTAGAGTAAATTAGAAAGGATTGCCCAAATTGAAAACTAAATACATTTATCCTGCGCTTTTCAGCAAGGAATCTTGCGGTTATAGCGTCAGCTTTCCGGATGTAGAAGGCTGTGCAACCTCGGGCGAAACACTCGAAGAAGCAATTGAAATGGCACAGGACGCTCTTTGTTTAATGCTTTACGACAGAGAAGAGCGGAAAGAACCGATTCCAAATGCATCTGATATATCCAAACTCACCTGCAAAGAGGGAGATTTTTGGACACTTATCGAATGCGATACGTTGGAATATCGAAGGTATTTTAATAACAAGGCCGTAAAAAAGACCTTGAGTATTCCGGCATGGCTCAATACCATGGCAGAAAGAGAAGATATAAACTTTTCTGCTGTTCTCCAGCGTGCATTAAAAGCTGAACTTGGAGTTTAAATCAGCTTGCATTACACAAATTTTTATGATAGCATAAAAAAGTAGACTACTCCCTTGGTCATGCTTGGTATGTTTTCTACTCGACCGTTCGGTGTTGCAGCACCGAGCGGTCTTTTTCATTAATTACACTGCACTACAGGCAGTATTTTTGGCATCTGCCTTAGCTTCTGAACCGCTTAGCAATACCTCTCGCCAGTTTTCAGGGAAACCTATCGACGAGAGAGATACGTATTCTTTGTATTCGTCGATAACACTCTGCATTTCGGGCAATATGTAGTCATTCCATTCAGTTTTATCCGTATACATGTAAGCCATCACTTGTATTTGATCAAAAATCATGTTCGGAACGGGAGATTCAAATTGGCCCTTTTTCTTTTTGGGAGTTCGGCCAAAATTGAAATTATATATCCTCATATAATGCGCGAGGTGGTTTCTTGTATAAGTTAGGCTTTCGATCCAGCTCGACATAAGGACTACGCTTAAATCGAATGATTTTGCGATAGCTTTTTGATAAGGCGTTTTTAGATTATCGTACACAGCATGCAAGTTTCCCATGGTGAAAAGCTCAACTGCTACCCACATGGGTATATTACCGCCATATTCCTTTTTGTGATGTTTTACAAACGGTAAATTGCTGTTGTTCTTTACGGCTTTGTTAAATAGCTTTTTGAACGTTTCAAACTCCTGCTCATCTCGATAGATATCCATACTCAGGTAGATAAGCGGCTCATCCGGGAATTTTCCCGTCACTAAATATGCCATGCGCGCCTTGAGTGTCTCCTCGATAGATTCAAGTGCATACATAAGAATTCTCGTGAAACGGCGATCGAAATCATATAACGCCTGCAGCATCTCCCATGTCAGCCCGGCCTCATATTCATCGGTACCCGGCTTTTTGAAATCGTGCAGATACCCCGAAATACGATAGTAGTTAATATTTCTGAGCGCTTCGGCAGCTATGGAGCGCTCCTTGATGATTAAGCCTCTTTTCTCCATAAGTGCAATTTGCTCTTCAATGGATGTGCGTTTTTTCAACTCTCTCATTGCTCTATCTCCGCATAAAAAACGACCCCGCCATGGTACGCATCAAAGAGAGGCGCGGCGGAGCCTGTATCATAGTATTATAATATGCTAATACTCTAAAAAAAGCAACCGCAAAATATATGCCAATTTATCAGAAAAATCTATATATTGTGTTTGCATGCAATAATTCAGCCCGCAATTTTACACTCTGTTTTCTACATGACCGTTCGGTATTGTAACACCGAGCGGTCTTTTTTTATTTTTCTTTTGCCTGTTTGTATATCTGCTGCAGCTCCGGCACGGGGATATCCACGTTGAAGCGCATTCTTAACTGCCGCCGAACTACTCCCCAGCCCCACTTATATTCATCGACATAGCGGTGTAAGGCCCGGCAAATATCCTCACGGTTATGCATGGACTTCTGAGGCCTCGCGCAACAAGAGAGACTCACGGTACTGCTCGGCAGGGGGTATTTCGACAAATTCGACAGACTTATCAAAATTATCCCTTACAACTTGTTTGATTTCTTCCAACGAAACGTTAAAAAACTCTCTTCGCTGATTTACAAAGTTTAGTTTTTTGTCCGCAAAGGCATTATGTAGCGCAGCTTCCAGCTTAGGCGCATCATCAGAGAAAATCATTGCGTGAACGTCAAATTTAAATGGGACAGATGCATCACCGAGTTCGTCGATTCTGTCCATCGGGTCAAGCCGCCGCGTCATGCCGATCTTGTAAACATTTTCGCCGAACGCACCAATATTAGAAATTATGTACACATAGCCCGCACGTTGATTTGCTTCTCTATAATCCACATCTCTAGATGCCATGTCAATTTTCTCAAGCTGTTTTTCGATCTGAGCCTTTCGTTCCTCGATTGCCTCTTGATCGGCCGCGCTTGCCGTTGCAAGCTGCTCATTGAGCTTTGCAAGTGCATTTTCATAATGGCTCTGCTCTTTCTCGAGCTTGCGTCGTTCTGCCTCCAGCTCCCTTGCCAGCTTTGCTGCCTCGCGCATCTCCGCGCGAGCCTCACGCTGCTCCTCTTTTTCTCGTTGTTTCTTCTCTTGCCACTCGAAAGCAAGATGAAGCTCATCTATTTTAAGTTTATAGTAACCGGAAGTTATACCTATCCCCATAGTCTGACCGAGCTTAGAGATGGCATCACGCGATGATGTTATTCGTTTCTCGCTTGCTTCAATGTTATTGTATCTTACATGCTCCACAACATCGTCGCACTCTGCATTAAAGGCTCTCAGCAGCAGCTTTTGCATATCGGAAATCATCTTACGCCCCTTGGCTTGATTTCCATCTATAGACCATGCAGAGCTACCTGTGACCGCAAGACCGTCCTTTACGGCATCTTTTTGCCGCGCACGTATCTCTAACAGGTTGGCCTTATAGTCATCGGCGCGCATAAAATCGAAATGGGGTGTATACAAGCCGAAGCTTTGCAGCAGGACAGCTTCTTCCGTTTCGATAAGCTGTTCCTTAGCTTTCTTCAATTGCTCCTCTGTCTTGCTTAACTCGGCCTTCGCCTCTTGGTTCTTATTCTGAATTTTTATTGTTTCAAGCTTAGCATCAACAAGCTCATCCTGATCAGGCGAGAGTTGCTCACGCAGCAAGGCATTTTCGCACTTCAGGTGAACAACATCGTTATTTCTTGAATAGTGCTCAACTATCGGCTTCACCGGCTCATTGATAAAGTCGGCTGAACTGTCAGCGCGAGTTACTCTATTAGCCGACTCTGCCAGGTTTTCTGCCGATACCGTTGTGCTATTTGCTTTATTACCCGTCCTTGCAACATTTGCTGCTTTTTCGGCCTTTGCTGCCTTTTCGGCTTCTGTCGGTTTGAACAGCAGCACAGCAATTACCACGCACCCGACGGCCACAATTATTTCGAAAAAATCCGGTTTAGAAGTAATGCCGTACAATGCAGACGCTGCAAACATAAATCCCAAAAAGTTTTTAAAACCTCTCGATAATTTCATAGTAATCCCCTCCAACAAAAAATGATACACCATGATATTACCATTTAGTTCGGCCGAATTCTATTATTTTCAACATTTTCAGCCATTTATTACAAGCGCCGCTCTTTAAATTGTACATAATGCCGATGTTACTAACTCATTCTCGGCAAGCACAGCCACTCCGGACACACATTTTATATTTTTGCTCGTAGCTCTACTACCCTTCCCAGTATAGCTACGGGCAATTTTTCTATGTCCTCATTGCTGTAAAACACAGGGTCATATGCCGGATTATTTGCTATCAGCGTAATTCCCGCCGCAGACTTTTTAACTCGCTTAACCGTCGCATCATCGCCGTTGACAAGTACAACAGCAACCTCACCGGATTCAACATCAGGCTGCTTGCGAACGATAACAGTGTCTCCGCTACTGATCTTCGGTTCCATACTGTCACCTTTGATCTGCAAGCCAAAGTACTCCGCGCCACCCGCTGCCATATCTGCTGAAATGTCCTCCCAATCAATGACCTCTTCAATGGCATCAATGGGAATACCAGCAGCTACACGGCCAAGCACCGGAATTCGTATGTAACTGCTCCTATCTCTATCTAACGCTATAGAAGCATCATCATCTATTAAATAAGAGGTGGGAACACCGAAGATATTTGCTAACGCCTTAATCTTAGATGTGGGAATATCCTCAACGCGACCACATTCCCATTTGCTAACGGCATTCACTTTTACGCCCAACATTTTTCCCAGTTCCGTTTGAGTCAAATTTAATGCTTTTCTATGAAATCGGATCTTATCTCCAAGCGTCATGGATGCACTTCCTTTCTCAATTATCTTGATAATAGCAAAAAAATATTCATAAGTCAACAAATTTATCTTGACAAGCACAAAAGCTCGTGTATAATAAAATTATCTTGAAAAGATGAATGTGAGGTGAGGAAATGAATACGAATCTCTTAAAGAGCAAACTAGCTGAACGAGGATATACTCAAGCTGCAACAGCAAGCGCTATCGGAATCAGTTTATCAAGATTTAATGCGAAGCTAAATAATGCTGATGGAGCAGAGTTTTCTCTTGGCGAAGTGCGGACTTTAAAAAAGCTCTTTGATCTTTCCGCTGAGCAGGTGGATTATATTTTTTTCTCATAAAATTATCTTAAAAAGATGAATTTATATCATTTATCAAAGGAGGTAAGCGGAATGAATAACACCTTTTCAGCGCCGAAGGAATGGAGCGCGGACGCAACACGCAAAGAAACATTCGAGCACTTCGGCTATGAGTATGAGCGTGAGCCAAAGCACGGCGTAGGCCGCTGGGCAAATGACGGAGAAGCCATCATGCGCAACATACGGGCGCTGCCCGAGATATTAGAGCAGTTCACCGACCCGAAAGAGAAAATTCGGATCATATTCGACTATGACCCGAACTTTCCAAGAGCGCTGTTTCAGATTTGGGGCTTGCAGAAACACGACTGGGAAAGCGTCAAATCTGATAACAGCTGCACCCCGGAGGGATGAGCTTAGACGAGGGGAAATCATCTTCAGTTGTCCAAAACACCTCTATTGCCTCAAGCCCGGTGGGGCCCATGATCATTTCGGTCATAAAAGCGAGGCTGTCAATTTGCTCGTATGCAGCTTCTCTCTCCGCAGGGGTGAGGCTGCGCAGATCGACTCTGTACATTTTGCTCATGGTTTCACCTCCTTTCAAGGAGATTATACCAATTGCAAAAAGCAATTACAAGGAGATAGACAAAACCATGAGATCAAAAAATTTTAATGATGCGCTGAAAAAGGCGATAAACGGGAACTGGTCATTCGCGCATATCAAGCTGACATACGAAGAAAAGCGAGGCCCTGAGCCGGGCTACAGCGTCAAGCTTTTTCAGCCCACGGATTGACCACTTCAAGATCATCGAAGTCTGTCCAACCGTCAAGCTCGCCTGCTTCGGTCGCACAAAAGCTGACCATTGCCGGAAGCTCTTCATCCGGCTCGGAGAGAGAAATCTCAACGTAGTCCATCCCTTCTTCGACCAATTCCTTTGCAACTTTCAAAAGGTCAGAAGTTTTAACTATGTAATCCATAACGCACCTCCTTTCGAGGGGGGCTGTTCGCCGCTGCATCTTAATCATAAGCGAGGTGAAAGCGAAAAACCATGCAGAACAACTACAGGAATATTTGCAAAATAGCAAGGCGCACTGCAGGTATGACGCAGGAGCGCTTTGCAGAGGCGCTGGATATCAGCGTCGAGTCGGTGCGCCAGTATGAAAGCGACAAGATCATGCCGAGCGACGATGTTGTCACTCGGATGGTCGAGGTCTCAGGCCAGCCGGTCATTGGTTACTGGCACCTGCTGAACAAATCACGCGTCGCCGCCGATATTCTGCCAGACGTGCAGGAGTGCTCGCTCGAGCAGGCGGTCATAAAGCTGCTGTGCCGGATCCGGCAGTTTGCCGAAAACAACAACACGAATCGTTTGATGGATATATCCGAGGACGGAATCATCGACGAAACGGAGCGGCCGGACTTCGACCGCATAATCAAAGAGCTCGACGGCATCGTCAAGGCCGCTATGCAGCTCAAATACGCAAAGGAGATCACCGATGAATAAAGAGCTTTTGACTCGGATCGAAGCAGCGGACTACTTCGACGTGTCAACAAACACGCTTGATCGCATCATCCGCGACGGTTCGCTCCCCTTTTATCGGATTCGCGGTCAGATAAGGATCGATAAGACGGATATCGATACGTATATAGAATCATGCCGCTGTCAGATGCAGCCGGTCGGATACGTACAGCCCCGTAAACCACGCAGCACATACAGCAATTCTCGTCCCTGCGCCTATGTGCCCGGCATGAAGGTGGTCTGATATGCGCTGGCCTAAAAAGCTAATCTGCCTGTGGCGCGATACGCGCTGCACGGTGCTGCGGCTGGGCCTCGATGGAGGTTTAGTCGAGATAAACTACAAGGGCAAGAGCAAGCTTGTGCCCGCGGAAGACATAGAGATCATAAAGGAGGAGTGCAAATGATACTGTTTTGGTTTTGCCTGGCCGTCATGGGCGTTGTTTTCGCCGTCGGCGGCGCTGTCTCAGCGCTTGTTTGGTTTGCCGACACGGCCGAGGCCGAATGCGCAAAGCGGAGGCGGCAATGAAAAACTTCTACATAGCAATAACGTTTCTGTGCGCCGCGCTCATAGCGTTTCTTGTGCTTATCGCCTGTGCGCTTACGGACAAGCCCGAGGAGCCGCAGGCCGTGGCGCCGGAGATCAACGCCGACGGGCTGTGCATCGTGACGGTGGTCAAAGCGCCGGAGCCGGAATACGAAATGTACTTCACCGAGGCCGATGTTACCGCCCTTGCCCGGATGCTTTACGGCGAGGCGAGGGGCTGCACAATAAACAATCAGATGAAATGCGTATGGTGCGTGCTTAATCGCGTGGATGATGTGCGCTTTCCCGACAGTATCATCGGCGTTGTGTCCGCGCCGGGGCAGTTTTACGGCTACAGCCCCGATTTCCCGGTGCTGGACAGGCTATACGCCGTTGCGCTGGACGTACTTACACGCTGGTCAATGGAAAAGCAGGGCGCGGAGGTTCAGCGGGAGCTGCCGAGCGGGTATCTGTGGTTCACCGGCGACGGGGAGACAAATCACTTCAGGGAGGACTACCAATGAAGATAATCATATGCATAGCGGTCGTTGCGATAGCCTTCGCCCTCGGCTGGAACGCCAAGGCGCTGCACACGCTGCACGCCATAGACAGGGTGCTGGACATGCTGGACAAGTCCATAACGGAAAAAGAAGAGCTGAGCGAGACCGAATTTTTCTATGTACACGGCATGCTGCGCACGATAGATCTGCTGCAGGAGAGGAAATGACATGGAAAGAACACTGTATTTATGCTTTGCGTGCGCCGCAGATATGGCCCAGGGCTATGACCTTGAGGAGCTGCCGGGGCAGCTGAAGAACGCAAGATGCGAAAAATGCGCCCGGAAAGCATGGGGCGCGACATACCGCATAAGGGCAAAAAATAACCGCGGCACCACCGACTAAAGCCGTGCCACGGTTAAGTAAACGCAATCCATGAGGATTCGTCAATTCAAGAATAACACGGATCCTCCGGAAAAACAATAGGAGGAATTATGAACAAGTACATTCAAGAGGCGCTATACGACTATGACAGCGCAAAAAGGGAGCTTAAGAAATTCACGGAGGAGAACACGGACTTCGAGCTTGCCATTGACGACGGCGGATACCCGATAACCTTCACCTTCACGCCGAGCGTGGACTCGGCGCAGGAAAGTATGTTCGAGCCGGACGAAAACGGCGCTGTCGGCTCTCTGCGCGTTATCTGCTCCAGCGCCGGAGCGGGCGTTGACCTGGGGCTAAAATGCCACATTCAGGCCGAGGTATTGAAAAAGCTGCTATCGCGCTGTCAGGTCTGCGCCGAGGCGAGCCTGCATGCATTCAAGGCCGGGAGGTGCGGGAGCTATGAGTGAATGGACAGATAAAGCAGCCGCCCGGCTTGAGGATGAATGCAAGAGCGGCAAGTTCGATAAGTACGGCAGCGCCATGAAGCAGGCCGTCAAAACGGCGCTTTTGGATTTCTGCCGGCAGGACGATGAATTTGCACAGGCGGTCGTGCAGGGCGGAAGCTTCACCGACTGTATGACGGCCGTCGGCAAAAAAGTCAAAAACGGCAGCATATCCGATCTCGATGCGTACTCCGCTGCGGCTGAATTCTACTTTCCCGGCTCAAAGGTCAAGTTTCAGATGCGCATTGAGCTGAGCGAGCATGAGGAAAAGACCGACGACCTGCTTATAGATCTGTCGGCATTTCTGTGACATGGGGTACGAGAAGATGAGCACGGCGCTGCTCCCGGCACTGGAGGACTTCCCGGAGATAGAGAACACCGAGGAAGTGACGCGGCAGATAAACCGCTTTTTTGCCCCATACATATTCTTCGAGCGGCACAAGGACAGCATCGAGATCTGGTGTTCCTGCTGCATGACGCACAATTTTATAGACAATCCGCCGAGGACCGTGACACCGGAGATAGCCGAGGTGCTATACGGTCGGCACAACGAGACGTGCATCTGCCCATACTGCGGAGCAAGGGCGACATACAAGAACGCCCGAAAGCTCGGCAAGAAAACCAGGCTGCCGCAGTACCTGCCGGTGGTCCTGCTGGCAGAGAAGGACGGCGATCTTTACGCAAGAGCATACTGGACGCGCAAAACCTATGCCACACTCGACGGCGCACCGGAGTTTTACCTTGTCGAGGGCTATCACTTCACGCCGGGCAGGGCCACGATATACGCGCAAAGCTACAGCGGGTTCGAGCCGCACAGCGTCAGCGAAAGCTACGATCCGGTGCACAGGGTAGTGACCGAGCCGTTCACGGAGGGCAGCTACTACTGGTTCAGATACAAGCCCTATGTCGTTCTCGGCCTTGACGCTATCGGAAAAAGCGCATTCAGATACTGCGGCTATGAGAGCTTTGAGCGCGGCATCGATGCGGTGTGGGGGCTGGAAACAGTCCGCACACGATACGACATGATGAAGTTTCTCGCGGCAGCGAGCATCTATCCCCGGCAGATAGAAATGCTGCTTAAAACAAACTGCGGCGAGCTGGTTGACGACCTCGTCCGCGGCCGGAAGAAAAACAGGGACATATTCGACTGGTCAAGGGACAACTATCTTGACGCCTTCGGCCTTTCAAAAACGGAAATGCGCGCATGGCGCGAGTCCGGCGCTGAGCTGGAGGCCATTGCGTGGTACAGGAAATTGCGCCGTGCGGGACTATCCGAGAGCTTTGAGACGATTAAATACTTGGATGAGATGTGCCCGTACACATTCCCGATGCAGGATTTTGTCCGGCTGTGCTGCCGGGCAAGGGTAAAGCCCGCAAGGCTTGCCGCTTACCTTTCGCAGGGGCAGAAAGCCATTCCCGAAAATGAGATACAGACCTATAAGGACTATCTCGACATGGCCAAGGCTCTCGGCTGGGATATGAAGAATGACACTGTCAAGCTGCCGAAGAACCTGCACCGCCGACATGACGAGGCGGTGATCGAGATCAATATCAAGCTTGCCAATGAGGGCATCAAGCTTGCCGACGACAGCATAATAAAACGCCGTGCCAAGTACAACTTTGAGATGGGCGATTATCTGATACGCTGTGCAGTCAGCGCAAACGAGATCATCCGCGAGGGCAAGACCCTGCAGCACTGCGTGGGCGGTTATGCCCAGCGGCACATGTCCGGCGCTTTGACGATCTGCTTTCTACGGCGCAGGGATGCGCCGCACAAGAGCCTTTACACGATAGAAATGCAAGGCAACAGGCTCATGCAGATACACGGCTTTAAGAACGACCGCAACGCCGCAAATCCACGCACTACCATGGCGTGGATGATAAAGCCCTGGCTTGACTGGATAGCCAAGGGCAGCAAGCGCGACAAGGACGGCAAGCCCAGACTGCCGAAAAAGAAGGAGGCAAAAACAGCATGAACGATATACAGACCCAACGGACGCCGGATATTATCGGGGCGGAGATACGCGGCCTTACTCAGCAGGCCAAAACAATGACCCTGTGGTTCGGCATAGAGATCGGCCGGAGGCTCACGGAGGCAAAGGAAATGTTAGAGCACGGGCAGTGGCTTGCGTACCTGAAGGAGCAGACGGAGTTTTCACAGCCCTCGGCCTCGCGCCTTATGCGGCTTTACGATGAGTACGGAGCCAAGCAAACGAGCCTTTTCGGGGCTGAATTAAACTATTCAACGTTGAATAATTTGAGCATTTCCAATGCCTTGAGGCTGCTCGCCGTGCCGGAGGACGAGCGCGAGGAGTTCGCCGCAGAGCACGATGTCGAGCACATGTCGGCCAGGGAGCTTGACGAGCTTATCAAGCAGCGCGACGAGGCCGAGCAGCGAGCGGCAAGGGCCGAGGAGCAGGTGCAGCAGGCCGCCGACGGAGCGGCGAAGGCCGACGAGCAGTATCAGAAGGCAAAGCAGGAGCTGCATCTTTTGCGGGAGAAGCTCGGCAACGCCGAGGCGCAGAAGGCCGCGGCAGAGAAGGAGCTCTCCGAGCTGAGAGAGCGTCCGGTGGAGGTGGCCGTCGAGGTCGACGAAAAGGCAGTCGAGGAGGCCGTCACTGCCGCACGAGCCAAGAACGACGCCGAGTGGGCCGAGAAGATGGCAAAGGTCAAAAACGAGCTTTCCGAGGCAGGGCTCAAGGCAGAGAAGCTAAAGGCAAAAATAAAGAATGCGGAGGAAAAGGCCGCGGCTTCGGCCACCGAGCTTGAGAAGCTCAAAAAATCTCAGACACTGGCTGACCCGAACACGGCAGTTTTCAAGCAGATATTCGAGCAGGTGCAGGAGGATTTCAACAAGCTGCACGGCAGTCTTTTGAAGGTCAGGGCATCAGATCCCGACACGGCGCAGAAGCTCACCGTGGCGGTACGCGCCTTGGTTGACAAGATGCAGGGGGCGCTCAATGGGTAGCTGCGAAGGGTGCGAATACCTTGGATTTGAGCGCTTTCGGAGCGGGTACACGGCGGCACGGTGCTTTGCGCCGCTGGCACCGCCCTGGGGCAACGGCCGCGTTATAGGAAACCCCACGCCGAGACTGCTGCCCGAAAAGATAGAGCGCCCGAAATGGTGCGAGAAGGAGGATTAAGAATGAAACGTGAAGAAGATCTTTTGCTCTACATGAAGTGCTGGCGCGAAATGCAAACCTTTCTGAGTGAAGTCGTGCGCGACGATGCAGAAGGATATCCATATGCCCAAGACATACTTGAACTTATGCGAGCTATAGAACTGAAAATGGAGGGCGAAGATGGCACAAGCAAATAAGACGGGCAAACCCATCTCGACAGAAATCTTAGATTTTCTCGAATGGTTTTCAGCAGAAACACCCAACGAATACGAAAAAGGCATAGAAACAGGCTTGCGCATTGCGCAGACGATTGCCGAAATCGTAGAGCGAAGAGGCGAGGAGGACTGACGATGGCTGATATCATTCACAAGCCAACAAGAAGCGAATTCAAGCGTATGGCGGCACAGCTGGGCTATGAGCAGGTGGTGCGCTGCAGGGACGGCAAGTACAGCTACGAAGACATTAGTGGTTTAACTTGTGCATATGGTCCGCCCGTGGGTTGCATTGTGCAGGATAACTTCTACTGTGCTAACGGAGAAAGGGAAGAAGAATGAAGATCTACATAGCCGGAAAGATCACCGGCGAGCCCAATTACAAAGAGAAATTCGATATCGCCGCGACGAGCCTTGAGGCGCAGGGACATATCGTATTAAATCCTGCTGAGCTGCCGGAGGGCATGCTCCCGGCAGACTATATGCGCATCTGCTTCGCAATGATAGATACGGCCGACGCGATCTACCTGCTTAAGGGCTGGTATAGCAGCTCCGGCGCTTCTATCGAGCGGAACTACGCAATGTATACCGGCAAGTCAATACTTACTGAAGGAGAATAAACATGAAAAAGCTTATTGAAAAGCTGCGCCTGTGGCTTATACGGAGGCTTAACGCGGTGCCGATGGATGAGCACACGGAGCTGTGCCGGGAGGGTATAAGCCTGCTGCAAAGGCTTGAGCGGCAGGAGGCCGAGCAGAAACGGCTCACGGAGCGCTTCCGGTACGCCGTGCGCGAGATATGCCGCCGGAGCGAGAACACCTATTACGACTGGTGCTGCGACGTATGCTGCATGCGCGGCGAGAATTGCAGGGCAAACGGCTGGTGCAGAAGCTTCTGGCCGGGAAAGGTCAGGAAAAATGCCTGAATATTTCAACTGCCTTTACTGCGGCAAGCCCGCGGTCAGAAATTCCTCGCGGCAGATATACTGCCCGCGCTGCCGCGCCGAGCGGGAGCGCGAGTATAAGCGCGAGACCGCACGGAAAAAGCGGGAAGAGCTTCAAAGAGCCGCGACTCCACTCGACGCACCGATGATCCGATGCGAGGCCTGCGGCGGCCTGACTCCGGGAGGGCGTAACCGCAAATACTGCCCGGCATGCGCGAAGAAGCGCGCCAGGGAGAGAATGGAGGCGGCCAATGCCGGACGGTACAGATACACGCCGAACAAGAAGCCGCAGGCAGAGGAGGTAAAGCGGCACTATACGCGGCCGCGCCGCACGGGGCTGCTGTTCGATCTCGGCGGCAAGGAGCTTTCCGAGGTAGCGCTGGAGGCCAAGACGCTGGGCATGTCGTACGGGGAATACACCTCGGCCTGCTTCGGCGGCACGATAGAAAGGAAGCTTGCCATGCAGGGTGTCAGCCGCGAGGCCGCGGGACACATGATAGCAAGCGCCAAGCGCAAAAAGACTCTCGCCAAAAAGAAAAAAGCCGATGCCGCCCCTTAACGGGGCGGCCGGTTGAGATATGCGCAGTCGACTTACTGCGCATATCTGAGCCGAAAGGCTTATATATCCCACTCTGCCGCTGTCCGCCGGGCGGCAGGGCACACAAAATACACACAGGCGGACGCTGCCGGAGGGCAAATCAATTCTCTTGATCTTTGCCTCTTTTCCTTCTATTGATATTTTGCTTCCTTTTCTCTTCCACCGCACCCTCCGGCAGCGCTTCTACATTATATATAAACGCGCGCACGCGTTTCTTTTGAGACCTTTAGATGTCTAACATTACGCCGGAGAACAAGAAATGAGGACTAAAGTGAAATACTACATCGTATCAGGGCGCACCGTCGAGACTGTGATAAGCAGGATCGACATCAATGCGCGATATCAGAAACCTCGCCGCAAGCGTATCGCCGGAAAATCCACCGAGAAAAAGATCAAAGCAAACGAGATAGCACAGCAGCGCAGTCTTGCCAGGACGATAAACTGTAACTTCGGCACCGGCGATATGTGGACAACTCTCAAATTCGATAATATCCGTCTTCCGTCGTCCAGGGATGAAGCCGAGAAAATCGCCGAGAAGATCATTAAAAAGCTCCGCGCTCGTTTTAAAGCAAAATACGGCTATAACCCCAAGTACATCTACACGGTATCGGACGTTGACGCACGCACGGGCAAACCTACACGTCTGCATATCCACATTCTCATGAATCGCCTTGCTTATGATGATCTCGCGGCGCTGTGGCCGCAGGATCAGATCAGCTATGAAATACTGGATAGCCGCGCAGATCATACAGCTCTCGCCCGATACATCTACTCGAACGGTGATAGTCGTCCCAACAAAAAGCACTGGCATTCTTCCCGTGGAATGGCTAAGCCGATATACACCGAGCCCGAGCCGGCCGCCGAAGACGAGATCGCGCCGCTGAAGGACGCAATCACGAAAGACTATATTCTCAACTACGACGATGAATACGGCCTCATGTCGGCTTATCGCCGCGAAGTGGTTAAGACCCCGCTGCGCATTGCAGGCGGTCACATTGTGCTGCCCGAAAAGGTAAAGCGTCGGAAGGCAGGGAAAATTGAGTGACAACTAACACATCAGCCCGGAGAAATGATCGTGCTGCCCTGAAGGCGTATTTGCAGCAATATCATTTAGCCCTGCGGCAAAAAGACATTCTTGATGACCGTCGTGATCAGCTTAACGTCAAGCTCGCTTCGGCCACCGACATTGACGCACGTATTAAGCGGCAGCAAGAACACTTAGCCCGCATACTATCCGACATCATGGACGTAATCGATATCTTACCGCCAAACTCGCCCGGCCGCACGGTAATCGAGATGCGACACATCGATTGCATGTCATGGACAAAGATTGCGGATAGCCTGTATATGTCCAGGTCGAATGCGTTCAACTGCTACGAATCGGCCCTAGACGACCTGTTAAACCACAAGTCCGTGAATGAAAAAATCAAAAAAATCTCGCGCAAAAATCCCCGAAAGCATTGATACGCAAGGGAAAAACAATGTTTCAAAAGTCTGGACTCCACTGGACTTTTTATTTGCTACACTGGTATTAGGAAAGCAAACAGGGGTTTGACCTCCGAAACACAAACGAGGACCCCCGTCCACAAGGCCGGCGGTCCTTTGCTTTCCCCTCCCCCTGCTTAGGTACTCCCGGAGGGCACCCCAGGTGCGGGTCCGAAAGAAGGCGCGGGATTTTTTCGCAAAAACGAGACAAAAAAGCGCCGTGTTACGTTACGGCTTTGAAAAAGTCCGCGAAAATTATACCCCCGAAGGGGTATAACGCATTCCGGCAGCCTGCTGAAAAGGCGAAATGCCCAGCAAAGAACAACGCGAAACCGGGCAAGCGCGAGAAAGGAGGCTCTGCCGGTGGCGAAAAAAGAAAAATCAAACAAGCCGGCCGTGCTTTCAGGCACTGTCCCCGAGTGGGCGAGCACTTCGGTCATTGCGCAGCTGCTCGGCAAGACCGTGCGCAGGGTGCAGCAGCTGACGCAGGAGGGTGTTTTGGAAACGGAGATCCCTCCGGGCGGCGGCACAAGAAAGTATCGCACATGCGAAACGATCCAGCGATATGTTTCTTATGTCGAAGAAAAAGCGCACGAGACTGGCGAAAACAGTCGAGCGACCGAGTTGACGCTTAAAAAGCTTGAGGCCGAAGTCGAGCTGAAGGAAAGCCAGGGGCAGTTGCACCGCCTGAAAACCGCGATAGCCGAAGGCAGATATCTTCCGGCCGAGCAGGTGACCGAGGAAATGACGGAGTTTTTGACGACCTTCAAAAAATTTGCGCTGAATATTCCGCCGCGCATGGCCGGTTCACTGTCCGGCAGCGCCGATGCTGTCGCCGTCCGCGGTATGGAAAAGGCAATGCGGAAAGAGCTCGAAAAGCTGCTCGCCACGTTCACCGACGGCGCGAGCATTGAACGGGAGGATGAGCGGCTGTGAAAGAGTATAAGCAGGAACCGTATACCGTGCCTCTGTGGATATACAAGGCAATTCAAGTTCTGCGTCCGGTCGAGCGGCTGACCGTTTCAGAGTGGGCGGCAAAACACCGCACTTTGTCCGGCGGAGCCATACCGGGGCCATGGAACAACGATATCACGCCGTATTTGGTAGAGATCATGGATGCCTTTACCGACGATATAATCGAAGAAATCGTGTTCGTTAAGCCCACTCAGGTGGGCGGCACAACAGCGATGGAAAACATGATCGGCTGCTTGATTGACCAAGACCCGGCCCCCACCATGGTGGTTTATCCTTCTGACGACCTGGCGGAAGCGACGAGCGAAACTCGCCTGGTCCCTATGATAAAAAGCAATCAGTTCACCGCGGAGAAATTCCGTGAAAGCGAGAGCAAAAAGCTCTCCCTGAAATTCAGGGACATGTGGCTGTATCTGACCGGCGCAAATAGCCCGGCAGATCTTTCGAGCAAACCGATCAAAAATCTGTTTCTCGATGAGGTCGATAAGTTCCCGGGAGCATCGAAAAAAGAGGCCGATCCAGTGTCGCTCGCGAGAGAGCGAACAAAAACGTTTTTCAACCGAAAAATATTCATGGCATCTACCCCAACGCTGAAAACGGGGCACATTTGGAAGGCTAAAGAGGCGGCCGACGTCGAAAAGCATTACTTCGTTCCTTGCCCGCATTGCGGCAAATTCATCGAATTGAAGTTCGGCTGCCTGAAATGGCCGAGCAAGTTCGACGTTCCGGAGGAAACAGACCGAGCAGAGAGAACCGTTTACGTCTGTCAGGAATGTGGCGCCATCATCACAGACCACGACAAAGGAAAAATGCTGCGCGACGGTCGCTGGAGAGCGGTAAGGCGGAAAAGCAGCACACCGAGAAGCGTAGCATTTTGGCTCAATACGCTGTATTCCCCGTTTACGCGGTTTTCTGATATAGCCCGTGAATTTATGCGCAGTAAGGGCGATCCTGATCTGATGCACAACTTCAAAAACTCCTGGCTGGCCGAGCCCTGGGAGGAGCTGAGGATAAGAACAAGCCCGAGCCTGGTCATGGACCGGCAGACTGATGTACCCGAATGGGAGCTGCCATCGTGGACAAAGCTGATAACCGGCGGCATCGATGTGCAGAAGGACTGCCTTTACTGGGTCATTCGTGCGTGGGGCGACTACATGACAAGCCAGCTTATCGCGTGCGGCAAGGTTCAGACGATGGAAGAGATAGAGCCCATCATGAATACGGAATTCAAGCTGCCCGGCGGCGATACAGCAATGGTCAATCTTACGCTTATGGACAGCGGCGACCGCACAGATGAGGTTTACGAATTCTACTACCACAACTCCGACTGGATGCTGCCATGCAAAGGCACCACCACAATGACGTCGCATTACCGTCTTTCGATAATCAACAAAGCCGGCAGCAAGGCGACCGGCATGACGCTGGTGCTTGTTGACGGCGGCAAATACAAGGATCTGATAGCTGCCCGAATGCGCAAATCCAACGGTCAGGGTTCATGGATGGTGTTTGACGGCATCGACGATGAGTATGCCGAGCAGGTCACAGCCGAGCACAAGCTTACCGTGCGCTCCAACGGCCGAGACGTTGAGCGCTGGGTCAAGAAAACGACCCATGCGGACAACCACTATCTCGACTGCGAGGTATATGCCGCGGCGGCGGCCGACGTAATGGGCGTGCGCTCGCTCTACCCGGACGAGAGCGGCAACGCCCAACCGAAACAGATCACGCCGCCGTCAACCTCCAGTGAAGAAAACTGGATAAGCGAAAACGAGGAATGGATATAACGGAGGATCACATGAACGAAAACACTCAGAAAACGGCCGAAATGCTTGAACAGGTTAACAGCGCTATTGCCGCCGTTCTGGCCGGCGGTCAGTCGTATAAAATCGGCAGCCGATCATTGACGCGCGCCGACCTTTCACAGCTGAAAGCGATCAGGGATGACCTTGAAGCCCAGCTTTCGAGCGGGCAGGACAACTGCCTGCTGGACAGGACCTGCGTTGCATTTTTCGATGGGCGGTGATCGCATGAATATCTTTGATAACATCGTTGCCGCGATATCTCCGCGACTCGCGTGCGCACGTGAGGCATGGCGGCAGCAGCTTGAGAACATGCGCAGCTATGACGCTGCGAGCTTTGGCCGGTTAAACGCCGGCTGGCGCACATTCAACGAAAGCGCCGAGATCACCGACCGCACGAGCCGCGATGTGATTCGCGCCCGAGCGCGCGACCTCGAGCGCAACAGCGATATAGCACAGTCGATACTTCATGCTTACAAGCGCAATGTCGTCGGCCGCGGCTATACGCTTCAGGCCAAAACCGGCAATGACGAGCTTGACGAAAAGATTGAAAAAGCATGGCGGCAGTGGTGCAAGGCGCGAAACTGCGACGTGACCGGCGAGCAGAGCTTTAATCAGCTCCTGCGCATGGCCATTGACCGCAAAAAAGTCGATGGCGGCCTACTGTTCCTGTTCCGATACACGAAACAGGGCATGGTCCCGTTTCAGCTTCAGGCAATCGAGGTAGACGAGCTGGATATAAACGTGACCACGCCGAAAAGCCGCGGAAACCGTGTCGTCGGCGGCATCGAATACAACAAGTGGAGACGGCCGGTCGGCTACTGGATCCGTCAGTATGACATTGAGGGCTGGCAGCTCAACGACCCTGTGTACGTTGATGCAAAGGACGTGTATTTCTTCAAATCCAAAACTCGGCCGAGCCAGCTGCGCGAAATGTCCGACATGGCCCCCACCATTACACGCGTGCGCGACACTAACGAATTCATAACCGCAGTGTCGGTAAAGGAGCGCATCGCCGCATGCCTTGCAGTTTTCATAAAGCGTGCAGTCCCGTCCGGAGGCTTCGGTCGCGGCGGAACGAGAACCCCCGACGGCGGCACCGACTACGAGGGCAAGAAGCTCACGCCGGGCATGATATCGACGCTCGGCGCAGGAGACGGTATTGAGACCGTCAATCCCGGAAACTCCGGCAGCGCCGCCGCCGGTTTTCTGAAAACCCAGCAGGCGCTCATTGCCGCAGGGCAGGGCCTTAGCTATGAGGCCGTCAGCCGTGATATGTCCGGCGCGACATATTCCTCGGCGCGTCAGAACGCCATTGAGGACGAGAGCACATATGCCGAGGACGTTGAAATGCTTACGGAGTTCATGTCCGAAGTTTATGAGACGTTCGTAATTTCCTGTTATCTCTCCGGGCTTATCGAAATGCCCGGCTTTTGGGATAAAAAAGCCGAATACCTGTCCCACACTTGGACAAAAGCGCCGAAGAAATGGATCGATCCCGCAAAGGAAAGCAATGCCGGGAAAACCGCATTGCAATCCGGGCAGAAAACGTTCCAGGATATCTGCGCCGAACAGGGCAAGGACTGGAAAGAAGCAATCAATGAAATGGCCGAGGTGCTGGAATACGGCAGGACGGTCGGAATCGAATTAGGAGGTGTTATTTATGGAAGCGGAACTGCAGCGCAGCAGAACGCCCCCGGCACAGGCAAACAAAGCGCCGACGGAAAAGAATAACGGTCAGCGCAGCATGGGACATATCGAGTCCATGCGCGACGGTGGGCAGGAAGATAGCCGCCGTCGGACAATCAGCTTCTCAAGCGAAGAACCCTATAGACGATGGTGGGGGCCGGAGATCCTCGATCATTCGCCCGCCGCGGTAGATCTTACACGGTTGAACGAAGTCGGTGTTCTGCTGTTTAACCACAACACGAACATAGTAATCGGCAAGGTAAATCGCGCATGGATCGAGGATAGCCGCGGCATGGCGGAGGTCGAATTCGACACGGATGAGGACGCGGAAAAGATCTTCGGAAAAGTCAAATCCGGCACGCTTAAAACAACGTCTGTGCGCTACAGCGTGGACAGCTGGGAAGAGGTCGCCGCTGGCAAAAAATCCGCTGACGGGCGTTTCGCAGGCCCTTGCAGCGTCGCCAGAAAGTGGACTCCGATGGAAGTGTCCATTGTCTCTGTTCCCGCCGACGCGACAGTAGGCGTAGGTCGAGCGGATGATCCTGAGCAGGGTGCAGACCTTTCGATCTACGAGAAGCAGATACTTGTCAACAAAAATCTTTTACATAAGGAGTTTTTAACATGAACATTCAGGAAATGATCGCCCGTCAGCAGGCTATCGTCGACGGCGCTCGCGCCGCCGGCCGTGCGCTGTCGGCGGAGGAAAGCGCAGAGTTCGATAATCTGCAGCGTCAGATCGAAGATGCGCAGGGCAATCCCCCCGAAACACCCGAAAATCCCGATATCAACGAAGCGGCGCGTCAGGCAGTTATCGCCGAGCGCCAGCGCGTCAGCGATATCACTGCTCTGTGCCGTCAGGCCGGTATGGATCCGGCTGAGTACATCAGCAACGGCTCCGACATAAACGCGGTCCGTCAGGCCGCAGTCGATCATCTCATCGCGCACGGCGCACCCGTCGGCAGCAGAATGACCGGTTCGGAGGGCGATGACTTCCGCCAGGCTGCCGCAGACGCAATGCTTATGCGTACCGGAGTTGAAGTTCAGAATCCGGCACGCGGCGCCGAGGAAATGCGCGGCTTCTCACTGCGCGACATGGCTATCGAATGCCTTGCGCGTGACGGCGTAGGCACTACCACCTCTCTGCTGCGCATGAGCAAGGATGATCTTTTCAACACCGTTTGCCGCCAGTTCTTTAACCCCACTGCGGCATTCCCTGCGATTCTTGATAACGCTATCAGGAAAAACATCGTCCAGCTGTATCAGACCGTTCCTACCACGTTCCAGCTTTGGACCACCAAGGGCAGCGTTTCCGACTTCAAGCCCACCAAGGATCACAGCTACCTTGCCGGCGGCGCAGGCGACTTTCTCCGCGTCGGCGAAAACGGCGAGCTGAAGGCCGACAAGCCGTCGACCGAGCTTCTGCCTCAGCGTCAGATCGACACCTACGGCCGGCAGTTCTCCATGTCGCGTCAGGCGTTCATCAACGACGATATCGGCTTTATAACCGAGATCCCCGGCCTGTACGCCACAAGCGCAAAGCGCACTATCAACAAGCAGGTCTACAAGATCCTTGTTGATAACCCCGCCGTGTTCGACGGCGTGGCGCTGTTTGACAACGCGCATAACAACCTGATCGCCACCGGCGCAGCACCCTCCGTTGATACCCTGCAGGCGATCATGCTCAAGCTTCTTTCTCAGAAAGACCCCTTCGGCGACAGCATCATGGTAGAACCCGAGTATCTAATCGTTCCCGTAGGCTACGGCTTCAAGATGTCTCAGCTGCTTGAAACCGCGCTGATCGACGTCACCGGCATTGGCAGCCACACCGCAAACGCACTGTACAACTACCGCAACAAGCTCAAGGTCGTCGAGGAAGGTGCACTGAACGTTCTCGCGGCCGGCGGCGCGATTCCCTGGTTTGCTGTCGGTAATAAGAATTACGCAAAGTCCCTGCAGGTCGATTATCTGAACGGACAGGAGACCCCGACCATCCGCCGCAGCGAGGTCCCCGGCCAGCTGGGCATTGCAAAGAACCCCGGCGTAGCCCTGACCTGAAATAATAGGAGGTAACGAATATGACCGCGAAATACTGGCAGGCAGGTGAAGTGCTGGACTACACCCCCAGCGACAACGCCGTAGCAAACGGAGAGGTAGTAAGCCTCGGAACTCGCATCGGAGTTGCCGGTGCCGATATCGCAAAGGGCGCGACCGGCCCCTTGTACGTCGAAGGCGTATTTTACATGGACAAGGCATCCGGTGCCGTAACCATGGGGGCAGCGCTGTACTACGACGTTACGAATAAGAAAATAACTACTGTCGCTTCGACCGGCGAAAGCAGCGCCAAAGTCGATAATATCCCGGCCGGCTACGCGGCCGCGGCAGCCGCAGCAGGCGATGCGACCGTCCTTGTAAAGCTCCTCGGCTAATGGGAGGAGCAGAATGAAAAAACTTATTGCAAAGCGCCCTATTTTGTACGGCAGCCGCATGTATGAAGCAGGCGACACTCTTCCCGCAAACGATGAGCGCATGGTCAATGCGTGGCTCGCAGCGGAAAGCGCAGAGCTCATTGACACCGAAAAGGCCATTGAATGTGCAGATCGGGAGATGTCCGATGGATCCGCGGATGAAACTGCTGCTGACGCGCACCTTGATCCCGCGCAGCTGGAAGACATGTCGAAAGACAATCTTAAAAAGCTGGCTGAGGACATGGGCGTAGAGCTTCCCCGCGGAGCGGCTAAGGCGCTTATAATCGACCGTCTGACGGCAGTTGCCGTCCATGTCCCGGCTGAAAATGAAGAAGGTGCCCAGTAATGGGCACTTCCTTCAAGGACCAAATCAGGGCCGATATATCCTCGGTGTTTTTAAACGGTCTGGAATTTGCCGACGACCACGAGCTTAACGGCAAGACCATGAAGGCCGTCATTGACGACAATGAGCTGCTCGAGCGCGACAAAGCTAAGGTTATGAGCACAGAGATAGACGGCATCCATAAGATGCGCCGGTTTATCTACGTTGCGAAAGCAGACTTTGGGCCACGCCCGGCGCCAGGCATGATAGTAACCCTTGACCGAAAGCCGTTCCGCGTCAAAAACTGCACATCCGAGGCCGGTATTTTAGGCATCGAAGTGGAGGCAATCAAGTCATGAAAGAGCAGCCGATGCTGTACATAGATACGGCTACAGAGCTTGATTATATCGAAGCCCGGCTCAAAGATGTGCCGGAAAAGATCGCTTCAAAAAGGATCTTGAAAACAGCGCTTACCGCTGCGGCACGGCAGGCACGCAAGCATCTGATAAAAGACAATAAGCAGCGCTATGCTCTGAAAAAGAGCGGCACGTTCAGCCGGGAAAGCAAGGTCATTGCCGCTAAGACCTCAAAGCTCGAGGCAACGGTTTTGGCCAGCGGCCCTAAGCACAAGCTTTATGAATTCACATCAAGGCAAAACACAGCCAGGCTCGCTGTGCGCGCCAAGGTTCTCAAGGAATCTCCCTTGAAGGCTCTCGAAGTTGATAACCGTAAAGCGTTCGTTGCAACAATGGAGAGCGGCCACCAAGGCATATTTCAAAGAACGACCAAAGGCCGAAATCCGATTGTGGAGCTTGTTTCACCTACAGCTGCGGACATGTTCGGCCGCGTTGCTCGAAAGCCCGAAGTTGCCGAGCTGGTCCATGACATGCTTGCGAAGGAAGTCGAAAAGCGCATCGAGAAGGCGCTTGAATAGCCAAAAGGAGAAAAAACATGGACATGAACACACTGCAGGATGCCCTTATCAAGGATCTCGCCGCGCTTTTCAAGGACTTCAAGCTGCACAGTTCGATAAACGAGGCAAGCACTCTGCACATCTACCGGCAGTTTATCCCCATTCGCGTCGGCGAGGATGAAGACCCGGAAGCCTACGTTCCGCCCGAGCCATATATTCAGGTCAAGCTGGCCGACGGCGAGCTTAACGACCGCGATGAGCGGCAGACGGCGAATGTCGTTCTGATGATCGGCGTCTGTGACCATGACCCAAACCGACAGGGGTATTCCGATGCGCTGAACATCGTCGAGATGATAAAGCTGCACTATGGTGCAAACGGCGTTTTCGGAAAAAGCTTTGAGGTCGAAACGCCGATCAGATGGGCGATATCCGACGAGGACACACACCCGTATTATTACGCGGCTGTCGGCTTCAGTGTATCGGCCCCGGCCATTTACCGCGAAGGAGTTGAAACCTAATGGCAAAACAGAAAAACGCTGCGCCGTGCCCGGTCGTGATCTACTGCGGACCGACGATAGCAGGCGTAGCAAAACAGTACACAGTCTACAAGGGCGAGCTGCCGCCGGCGCTTAAAGAGGCGATATCCGCGCTGCCAGCCATGAAAGAACTGATATTCCCGCTTGAGAGGCTGCCCGAGGTAAGGCAGCAGCTAAACAGCAAGAGCGGGCACATTTACCGTCTGTACAGGATCGTACAGACCGAATTTTAAGGAGGAAGAAATATGGCATACAGACACGGCGTGTACAACATCGAGCAGCCGACAAGCATGCCCACGCCTCAGGAAGGCCGCGCGGCAATACAAGTCATAATCGGCACAGCGCCGATACACCTTGCAAAAGACCCGGCCGCCGCAGTGAACAAGCCCATTCTTTGCAGCAGCTATAAGGAAGCTGTTGAAGCCTTCGGCTATTCCGATGACTTCGATAACTTCACGCTTTGCCAGTCGATACAGGCATCGTTCGGCATCTTCAACGTTGCGCCAATCATCCTGATAAACGTTCTTGACCCGTCGAACACGGCGCACGTCACCGAAAACAGCGCCGAAAGCTGCGCCGTCAGCGACAAGACGGCCATTTATAAAAAGCAGTATGTTCTGCTTGATACCCTCAGCGTCAAAAGCGGTCAGACGGATCTCGTGCGCGGCACAGACTACTCAGCCGAGCACGATGATGACGGCAACGTCGTTATCACGCTTATATCCGAAACCGCATCCGCAGCGTCGAGCCTGAGCATCAGCAGCAAGAGCCTGAAGCCTTCCGGCGTGACGGCATCCGACATTGTCGGTGCGGTGAACACATCGACCGGCAAGGAAACCGGTCTTGAAACCATCCGTCAGGTATTCCCCAGGCTCGGCAAGATCCCCGGAACACTGCTTGCACCGGGCTGGTCTCATAATGCCGTTGTAGCCGCCGCGCTTCAAGCAAAGACCGAGGCCATAAACGGCGTATTCAACTGTGTCTGCCTTATAGACATTCCTTCCGGCAGCTCCGGCGCTACCGTGTGCACCGGCGTAAAGACCGCAAAGGAAAGCCTCGGTGTTACATCGCCCCATGCGGTGGCGCTGTGGCCGATGGCGCAGGTCGGCAAGAAGAAATACTACATGTCCGCGATCTTCGGCGCGATGATGGCGTACAACGACGTACTTAACGGCGATGTGCCCTGCAATCCGTCGAACAAGGCTCTGCCCATCGATGCGACAGTCCTTACCGATGGTACGGAAGTGCTGCTGGATCAGCAGCAGGCGGACGACTACATAAACGCTGTCGGTGTTATAACGGTCATCAATGCCGCCGGATTCCGCAGCTGGGGCAACAATACCGCTGCATATCCCAATACCACAGACCCCAAAGACAGATGGTTCGCCGTGCGCCGCTTCTTCGACTGGGACGGCAACGAATTTGTGTATAAATGCACATCGTATGTCGATAAGCCCGCGTCAAAGCGCCTTATCCAGTCGATAGTTGACAGTCAGAACATCATCGGCAACGGCTATGTCGCAAGAGACTACTGTGCAGCGTATCACATGGAATTCAGGTCCGACGAAAATTCCATTGAGCAGCTGCTCGCCGGTCAGCTTACGGTGCACACCCTGTTTGCCCCGTACATTCCGGCCGAAACCATCGAAAACATCCGCGAATACGACGTGAGCGCCCTTGAAAGCGTAATTGGAGGTTAAGCGATGAAAGACATTCCCACCAAGATAAACAAATACAACGTCTACAATGACGGTGACCGTCTGCTGGGCATGGGCGATGAAATGTCGCTGCCTGACTTCGAGGCATCCAGCGAAACCATTACCGGAGCGGGCATCCTCGGAGAAATCGACGACCCCACCGTCGGCTACTTCGGCAATCAGGAGATCGAGATAACCTTCCGGCTGCTGGATAAAGAGGCCATGTCCATGATGGACATGACAAAGGCCGTGCATCTCACGATCCGCGGCGCATGCCAGTCCACCGACAGCGAGGGTAATATCGCATTCAAGCCCATTCGCTGCGTCGTACGCGGCCGCAGCAAGAAGCTTGCCGCCGGCAAATTCAAAAACGGAAACCCCATGGACACATCGGTTTCGCTTACCGTTCTGTACATCCTCATCGAGGTTGAAGGGGAGCCCGTTATCGAGCTGGACAAGCTCAACGAAGTTTTCAAGGTCAACGGCATTGATATGCTGGCCGAAATTAAGGAGATGTGCTGACTATGGATGAAATCATAAACATGCCCCAGGTTGAGGAAGAAGACCTTGTCGTAAAATTCAGCAAGCCTTTTGTTTTTGAAAACAAGACCTACACCGAGGTCGATCTGCGCGGCCTCGAGGATCTCAACGGTGAGGATCTGTGCCGCGCTGATCGCGCAGTGCGCGCACAGGGAAATACAGCACCCATGACCGAAATGACCCCGGACATAGCCTGCTTTTTGAGCAGCGTTTCTGCACACCTGCCGGTCGAATTCTTCAAGGCCCTGCCCATAAGGGAAATGGTCAAGGTCAGGAACGCTGTTTCGGGTTTTCTGCTCGGTGGGGACGAATAACCCCACCGGAAATAAGAAAAACGTGTGTCGGCCTGTCGGCGCTGCTGCACACGGGCGTTGATTATTTTATGCATTTACCGATAGACGAATTGGTTTACTACGCGGAGGAGGCGACAAAACTGCATGGCAAGTAAAAGCAAAACATATGAGCTTGCACTGAAGATTGCAGGCAAAGTCGATAGCTCACTTAAAAAAAGCTGCCTCGCCGCTGCGAAAGATGTCAACACACTGAGCGCAAGCGTGCAAAAGGTCAGCGGTAAAGCGGCAAAGGCTATGGCAACAGCTACGAGCGCCGCTATCACTGCAATCACTGTTGATGCCGCAAAAAAGGCGATCGAGTTTGAAAGCACTATGGCCGACGTCGCTAAGGTCGTTGACGGACTGCGCGATCAAAACGGTGCATTCACCAAAAGCTACTACGAAATGTCCGACGCGCTGCTGAACATGTCCAAAAGCATCCCCATGACCGCGGATGCGCTGGGGCAGATAATGGCATCGGCAGGACAGGCAGGCATTGCGTCGGAGGATCTTACGAAGTTCACAGAAACCGCTGCAAAAATGGGCGTTGCGTTCGATACCACGGCCGAGCAGGCCGGTGAATGGATGGCGACATGGCGCACGGCCCTTAATCTTTCGCAAACGCAGGTCGCGGCGCTGGGCGATCAGCTCAACTATTTGGGCAACACCACATCCGAAAACGCGCTGAAGCTATCAGAGGTCGTCACACGTGTCGGTGCACTGGGTCAGACTGCCGGTCTGTCTGCCGGTGAAGTCGCGGCGCTGGCCGCGTCAATGCCCGGCGTTACTGCTGAGATATCCGCTACCGGTATAAAAAGCATGATGATCGCAATGACCGCCGGCGCATCAGCCACATCCAAGCAGGCCGCCGTTTTGCAGCAGTTGGGCTTCACAGCATCCGACATGGCAAACCGCATGCAGACCGATGCAAAGGGCGCGATAATCGACCTTTTAGGCGCAATAAAGCAGCTGCCGGCAGCCGAGCAGACTGCGGCGCTTAGCCAATACTTCGGCAAGGAAAGCGTTTCGTCCATAGCTCCGCTTCTGAAGAATCTCGGCTATCTTCAGCAGCAATTTGCCAAGGTCGGAGATGCTGCGGCATACAGCGGCTCCATGGAAGCGGAATACGCCGTGCGCGCCGATACAACGGCAAACAAGCTGCAATTGATGCAGAACAAGCTGGCTGTGCTGCAGGTGCAAATAGGCAACAAAATTCTCCCCTATGTCAATGACGCGCTGGATGATCTGTCGGCAAATGCGCTGCCGAAAGCGGAAAAGACCTTGGGGTTTATTATCCCCAAGGTTGCAAAGCTGTTGGGCTTTATGCTTGAGCACAGCAGTGCACTGATCAATATCGGATTAGGGATCACTGCTGTAGTAGGGATAAGCAAGACCTTTAAAGCCGTATCGACCGCCTACAAGGGAGCAACGGCCGCGGTCAAGCTTTTGAGAGCAGCGCAGCTTAAAACCAAAACAGCAACAATTGCCCTGACGGCACAAATCAGGGCACATACGTTTGCCATGAGAGCCAGTGCCGCCGCGAGCAAGGCCGCTGCCGTTGCTTCAAAAGCATTCCGCGCCGGTCTTGCATTTGTAACAAGTCCGATAGGCATTGCAATCTTGGCTATAACAGCACTTATCGCCGCAGGCGTATGGCTGTATAAAAACTGGGACACCGTCAAGGCAAAGGCCGCACAACTCGGCGCGAAGATCAGCGGAATTTGGACGAAGATCAACACTGCCGTCACAACGGCAATAGCAGCGATATCCTCGCGTTTTCCGGTTCTCGGAGCGGTATTGTCAGGGCTGTGGAAAAGCGTCCAAGACGTTTGGAATAACATTCAGGCTATCTTTTCTAACATAATAGGCTTTATTGATAACGTTTTTAGCGGAAATTGGTCAGCTGCATGGGGAAATGTCGTCTCGATATTCGGCAACATATTTGGTGAACTGGCCAACATAGCAAAAGCACCGATCAACGCTGTTATATCCGTCATAAATATGGTCTTGTCGAAGATCAACGAAATGAAGATATCTATTCCGGACTGGGTGCCCGGCGTGGGCGGCAAGACATTAGGCTTTAACATTCCGCAGATACCGACGCTTGCCACAGGCGGCATTGCAACAGCTCCGACACTGGCTATGGTCGGCGAGGGCGGAGAGCCAGAGGCCGTGCTGCCGCTGTCAAAGCTTGCTCAGCTGCTGGATGATTGGGATAAGAAGACGAAGCCCGGCTCTGCCGGAGGCGGCGAGAGCATCGTCTTCTCCCCTGTGTTCAATTTCTACGGCGGTACACCGTCGCGCGAGGAAGCCATGGAAGCCGGCCGCGTAAGCTTTGCGGAATTCAAGCGCCTGTATCGGCGCATGAAGGATGAAGAGCGCCGCAAGCAGTTTTCCCCGGCGTAAGGAGGGCAGGCATGAGCACAACCTACACTACAAAGCAGGGCGACACATGGGATCAAATATCCTACATTGTCTATGGAAGCGAAACACACATAGATTGGTTGGTGTCCAATAACCTGCCGCTTTTGGATAATTTCGTTTTCTCGGCCGGAGTCACCCTGCAAACGCCGGCTCTGCCGGAAGACTACACGGCAATATCTGTGCCGACGTGGAGGGTCAGCCCATGAAACCGCGGCATGCAGAGGTAGATCTTCGATATAACGGTGCCGCAGTCAAAACAGTGATGGACGAATACATCACCGACATAAGCTACACAGACCCTGCCAGCGGCGCGGCCGACAGCCTGGATATATCTATCCACGACCGCGCCCGGCAGTGGATCACTGCATGGATGCCTATAAGCGGTGATACGCTGTCGGCAAAAATATCGCTCAGCGGCGATGATGCCGGCGGCATACCGCTTGACTGCGGCTTTTTCGTGCTTGATAAATTCGAGTTCGGCGGCTGGCCAGTTACAGGCACGATATCCGCGGTGTCCACACCTGCCGACGGCGGCTTTATGGCCACGGCGCGCACCCAAAATTGGGAGGGTGTCACCATAAAGGAGATAGGCACAGAGATTGCTGCGCGAGCGGGTCTGAAGCTGGCCTGGGATGTGTCCGGAGCGGATTTCATTATCAAGTCCGTCGAGCAATCGGAGCAGACCGACAGTGACTTTTTCTCGAGCCTATGCGAGACTTACGGCCTCGAGGTCAAGGTCTACAGGCAAAAGATCGCCGTATATGACCGCGAGGCATACAAAGGAAAAGCACCCGTCCGCACGATAGGTACCGAGTCGCTAATCTCGTGGTCATGGTCCAAGGACATGGCCGGAACATATACCGGCGGCGAGTATACCTACACCGATATATCCACAGAGGCGGACATCGCCGTTTCGATCGGCAACGGCAAGCGCATTTTGAAGCAGTCCGGCAAAGCCGACAGCCGCGCCGACGCGGAGCGGAAGATCCGCGCGGCAGTAAACAAGGCAAACCACGGCAGCACAAAGCTAAGTGCAAGCATCATCGGCGACGCGCAGCTTGTGTCGGCGCAATGCGTTACCGTCGTCGGCATCGGCAGGCTATCCGGTAAATACTATATCGACAGCATTACGCACAACATATCCGGCAGCGGCTACACAATGGATTTGGAGATGTCTCTAGTCGAATCAATGTCCGACGAAGTCATGAAGGATTCTATAGGCCGCCTGTACGCTGTCGGGGTTATCACAGATATGCCTTACTGGATTGCCCGGTACACGCAGGTCAAGTACCTTGACGGTCTTATAGTCAATATGGCAACGGTCATTAAGGTCAACCGCGGCGGTAGCAGCATAAGCACCGTGTCTGCGGCGCTGGATGTGCTTACACAGTACGGCGTTATAAACTCGCCAACATATTGGGCTGCAAAGTACACACTCATTCCGGCGCTCGGGCAGCTCATCATCAACGCGGCAAATGCGCTGACGGAGGAATAACATGAAGAACAATATCCGTATAGGGAAAATATCTGCTATTGATTATGCATCGGGACTTGTCCGCGTTGTGTATCACGATAAAGACAATGCGGTCACCGGTCTCATACCGCTGCTGTCGAATGAATATTTCATGCCTGAAGTCGGTGCTCAGGTGATAGTCCTGCACCTTTCAAACGGTGTGGAGGCCGGCGTAGTTCTTGGCCGCCCATGGAGCGAAAAAAACAAACCGCCCGAGAGCGGAGAAGGCATTTACCGAAAGGAGCTTTCGCACGAAAACGGCAAAGCCTATATCCGCTATGAAGGCGGCGTTTTAAAAATTCACGCAGACAGCATCGTCCTTAACGGCAATGTCACCGTGACTGGCAGTCTGACATCAAACGAATAAGGAGCGGCTATGATTGGAACATTGGGAACAAAAATAGTGTTTGAAGTCTCGGCCGAGCAGGTGCTCACATTTGAAAGTCTCAGCCGCGAGGTAGCCGGTCGCTGGGCGGCGCACGAGATACTCGGGGCAAAGCCCAAGACAGAATACCTCGGTCCGGCTGCCCAAACAGCAAGTCTGACTATCCGGCTTTCCGCAGCACTCGGAGTCAAGCCCCGCGCGATGCTCGAAACTGTTGAAGAAATGGTCGAGAGCGGCGACGCGGAGTATCTGATAATCGGCGGCAAAATGATCGGCAGAAACCGCTTTTACATCGAAAGCGCGTCCGAGAGCTGGGATCGCATCTACAGCCGCGGCGAGCTGGCCGCAGCGTCGGTCACTTTGAATTTAGGTGAATATTCATGAACGACCTTTACGATTTTCAAATCGAATACACTTTTTCGGACAATAAGCTTGCCGATTTAGACCGCAGCATTTGTCTGTTGCTATCCACGCGCGCAGGGACTATACCGCTTGACCGCGAGCTCGGCCTGAGCATGGACTTCATCGACATGCCGCCGGAGACTGCAAAAAGCCTTTACACGGCGGAAGTGTCCGAAAAAATCGCAAAATTTATTCCCGGAGTACGGGTGAAAAGCGTTTCCTGGGATAAAGGAAACAACGGAAAAATGAAAAGCAAGGTGGTGATAACAGGTGTCTGAAATATCTGCGATCAAAAACACCCCCGATATATCTTTCATTGACGGGAAGACGGTCGACGATGTCCAGCGCGAGATGATAGCCGACTTTGAGGACTATATGACCCGCATCGACGGCAGGCCGGTCACCCTCGGCCGCGCATCGGTGCACAGGGCAATCATTAACGCGGCCGCCGTTCAGATCTATTTGGCCATGCAGTACGTCGACCGCGCCGGTAAGCAAAATCTTTTGAAGTATGCCTACGGCGATTTTCTCGACAACCTTGCACTGCTGCGCGGCGTAGAACGAACTCCGGCCACGGCTGCGACTACAACACTGAAATTCACTGCATCCGCCGCCCGTGCGTCCGCAATAAGCATACCGCAGGGTACTCGCGTCGCATCAGCCGGCGGCACGCTGTACTTCAAAACCGTCGAATATGCGGAGATCCCGGCCGGATCCACGACCGTTACCGTTGCGGCGGTGTGCACCGAAGCCGGAGCGGCCGCCAATTCGATAGCCGCCGGAGAACTGACGACCATCGTTGACCCCGTACCGTATGTCGCATCGGTCACGAACACGACCGATGCGGCAGGAGGAGCGGAGATTGAAACCGACGACGCACTGAAGGAGCGCATCTATCTCGCACCCGGTGCGTACTCCACAGCCGGAGCGGCAGATGCGTATATCTATCACGCGAAGCGGTACAGCGCGGCCGTGGGCGACGTTGTCGTGTCCGCAAATCACGATGCCGGTACTGTAAACATCGTATTCCTTAACAGCGACGGCACCGCGCCGGGCACGGAGATGATACAGGGGCTTACTGCGTACCTTTCCGCAAAAACCATCCGGCCGCTGACCGACAAGGTCGTTGTCGCCGCGCCGGCAAACGTAAGCTACAGCATAAGCCTGACGTACTACATAAGCCGCGAAGACAGCGCACAGGCCGAGAATATCCAAGCAGCCGTAAACACGTCCATATCGCAATACACGGCGTGGCAGCGCACCATAGGCCGCGATATAAACCCGTCGAAGCTGACGGCGATGGTCATTGCAGCCGGTGCAAAGCGCGTTGTCGTGTCCGCACCCGCCTACACCAAGGTGGCAGCAACATCCGTCGCAAATCTTTCGGCCGCGGCATTGGTCACATACGGAGGTCTTGAAGATGATTGATCTGAAGGACAGCCTTATGACCGACATACTGCCCGGACATTTGGAAACAGCCGAGGTCAAGGCGCTGGCCTACGCCATAGGCCGGCAGATCAGGCAGCTATGCTCCTACGCCGATAAGTCGCGCACATACGCGGCGCTTGCGTCCGCGCCGGACACGGTGCTGGATGCCCTCGCCGCCGAGCTGCGCACCCCGGCCTATGACGAAACATTGCCGGTCGAGACAAAGCGTGAGCTTGTTGCCAGCACCCTGACATTCTACACGCACCTCGGCACACCGGCTGCGCTCGAGCAGCTGATAAGCATTCTCTTTGCAAAAGGCAGCGTCGCCGAATGGTACAACTACAACGGCAGCGAATATCACTTCAAGGTTCAGATAGATATTGCCGCCGATGCCGTTGACGATGCAAAGCAGGCTCAGGTGCAGGCATGGGTAAACCAGTACAAAAACCAGCGCTCGATACTGGATACCATCGAATACTACGAAACCGGCGCCGAGACCGTCGCATTCACCGCCGCCGCATTCATCGGCTGTGAGCTGGTCGATAGCTGCACCGCCGAAAACTACAATTAATCCGGAGGTACACACATGGCAAAATGGACAGGTGTTGTCACCAACAAGGGCGCGGAGCTTCTCGCCGCATGGGCGGAGGGTACGACCCTGAATATATACTCTGCGGCCGCCGGCACGGGCACCGTCGCCGAGGCCGCAATGATAGCTCAAACCGCGCTTGCCGGGCAGAAGCAGGCCGCAAGCATCGTAAGCCACAGCAAGGCTGACGGCGCCACCGGCCTTAAAATCCAGCTTCAGATCACCGCACCGTCAACCGGCTACACCCTTAATCAGTTCGGCATATGGGCAAAGGTCGGCAGCGGCGAAGGCAAGCTGCTCGCACTATTTCAGAATTCCGAAGGCATCGACGTTCCGTCGGCATCCGATTCACCGGACTTCGTTTATACGTTCTATGGCCTGATCATGATATCCAACACCGGCAGTATCTCGGTCACGGTCGATGCAAGCGCCGTCGTTACCACAGCGACTATGCAGGCCGCAATCGCCACTGCTATCGCGGACATTCCTCAGCCCATCATCGGCACCACGCCGCCGACGACCTCGACCGTCGGCGTTGTCGGCCAGGAGTACATCGACACGGCGGCAAAGCTTATTTATCACTGCACAGCGGCGGGGACTACGGGGTATACGTGGATATCAGCCGACAAAAACCTGCAAGACACAAAGCAGGACAAATCCACGGCTATCACCACATCGAACATAGCAAGTCAAACCGTCAACAAGGCGAAGTACGCAACCGACGGTGTAGCGGTCGGTACACCTGCGCTGCGCAATCAGTATTTTGCAAGTGCGGAAGCAACGCCGACTGTAAACGGCCAGATATGCTGGGTGTACGGCTAATGGAGGTGCGGTATGGCATTACCAAGCGGATACGGCAAGATTGATTATATCGAAGCGACAGGAACGCAGTATTTTGACACGGGGTTTAAGCCCAATCAAAATACGCGCGTTGTGATGGATATCGAAGTTCTCGCAACGACGCAGTGTGCGCCGTTTGGCGCGCGCGCTTCGCAGAACGGCACTACATATACGCTGTTTCTGTTGACCGCGACTACCGGGCGCACGGATTACGGCACGTCAAAACAGACCATGACGTTCAGCAGCATTCTCGGGCGCTACACGATAGACGCGAACAAAAACGTCGTAACCGTCAACGGCGTTTCGATAACGCACACAGCCACTACATTTTCCGTTGATTATAACATGTTCCTTCTTGCCGTAAACACAGCCGGGGCAGCAAGCAACTACGCTAAGGTAAAGCTGTATTCCTGCAAAATCTACGACAACGGAACGCTTGTCCGCGACTTCGTGCCTTGCAAGAACACAACCGGCGCGCTGGGCTTGTGGGATAACGTCAAAAGCAAGTTTTACGCCAACGCCGGAACAGGCACGCTCTCCACCGGCAGCAAGCACAAGACGCTCATCGACGGCACAGGCTACGAGACAAAAAGTGGTCGTGTGCTAATCGGCGGTACAGGCTACGATATCAAAAAAGGCCGGGCTCTGATTGATGGGACAGGGTATGATATCAAGTTTGCAACACCCATAGGCGAACTTATCGCAGGCACAATTGTTTATATGAACGTCGATGGGGAACGAACGCCATATATAGTCGTGCATCAGGGTAATCCTGATACGACAGTATATGGTGCAAGCTGTAACGGAACATGGGTATTAATGAAGGACATTTACACTCTTACTAAGTGGCAAACAAGGCAAAACACCTACTACTACGATTCCTCGGATTGCTTGGTGCGACAACTTGCTCAATCCTTCCCGTCCAAACTGGACACTGTAATACAGAACAACCTTATGCCGTTAAAGCTGCTTAATATTCAGTACTCGTGGGAAGACATAAGTGGCGATAAGGCTTTTCCTTTGACAAGTAATGACTTGAGTAATATGGACTACTTTAGTGATGGTATGGTTTCAAAACGTATAGCCACATATAATGGCGCGGCAACCGGTTACTGGTTACGAGACCCAGATTCAAATGGTAGCAGGATTAAATACGTAACAGCATCGGGCACGATTTCTACGCGTGATGATAATTCTTACTATGGTGGTTATAAGGGACAGGGATTTCGCCCGGTGTATATTCTAAATACTGCGTCTTTGATGGCAGACAGTGATTTCAACATAATAGAACCATGAAAGGAGACACAATGACCTACATCAAAGTAAACAACACACTATACTCAGCGAAAATTGACGGCAGAATAGGCGACTACGAGTGGGGCAGGCGTGACACGAAGTCCATCACGCTCTCCATGACTTACGCCGAAGTGCTTGCGCTGCTGCCGGATAACACGCCGTGGAGCATCGTGCAGAAAGACACCTTGCCCATTTATGACCCCGATACAGGCGAGCAGACGGGTACAACTGTTGAAGAAAACGAGTTTGACAATAGCGAATACAACATGAGCGGCGTTATCCGCGATAACCGCGACGGCACTGTAACTATCAAAATGGGCAAGCCGACGGAGATAGAGAACATACTTAGTGAGCTTGAAAGCGAGGTAAACTAACATGACAGACGAAGTACGCGCAAGAGTAGATACCCTCAAGGAGGGCATAGCAACGCTTAAAACCGTTTCAGACACAATAGCCGAGGTGGGTATAACCATTGAGGACAAACCGACCGACATGCCGTCGCGCCCCGGCTACAAGTGGGTTCCGCATCAGGCAGTCGCAGGTGGTGCTATCACGTGGATAGAAACAGAGAGCGAGGACAAGACCGGCACGGCGGAGCAGCCCATTACCTTCGTTCCGGGCATGACGGTTTACCCGAACTACTACACCGACGGCACAACGCGCTATGTGTGCGTACAGGGCGGAAACCCCGACACCATCGGCGAGGGCGATTATTTCACGGAGCTTTAAGGGGAGGATAAGCTATGAACATTACCCCGAAACAGGTGCTCACGTTAGCCGCAAAGTACATAGGCTATAAGGAAAAGGCGTCGGACAAGGACTTATACAGCTTTGAGGATAATGCCGGGCGAGGCAACTTCACGATGTTTCAGGCGGAGCTGGACAAGGCAAAATTCTGGAACACGCCAAAAAACGGCTATGAGTGGTGTACAAGCTTTGTTGCATGGTGTTTCTGGCGCATTGCCGGGAGCGAGGCAAAGGATATTCTGTGCCTTACCGGGCCATACGGCGCAAGCTGCGTGAGCTGGGCGAAGTATTACGCAGGACAGGCGAGGCTTTTCACCAAGCCGCAGGTAGGCGACCAGTATTTCCAGAAAGACACGCGCGATGGGCTGCCCTGCCACACGGGCATTGTTGAAAGCGTAAACGGCAACACGTTCGTTACCATAGAGGGCAACTACGGCAACGCCGTGCAGCGCGTTACCAGGCATCTCGGCAGCACGGTCTACGGCTTTGGCAGGCCGAAATATACAGCAGAAAGCGAGGATGAAGAAATGGTCAGATGGAACAAAATCGAGGATGTTCCGGAGGGCTTTTACCGCAATACCGTCAGGCAGCTTATGCAGGACGGCATAATCAAGGGCAAGGGCAACGGCGTTATCGACCTGACGGAGGATATGCTCAGGGTAATGATCTTCTGTCAGCGCATTATGGAGGGCAAGTAAATGAACGCACCGGATAAAATCACAGAGATCAAGGGCGCCGCGACTGCGGTTGCGGCAATCATAACCGGCCTGATAGGCTGGGCAGGCTGGGCGGTAATGCTGTTTCTCGCGCTTGTCATCATCGACTGGACAACGGGCTCGTGCGCCGCGAAGAAGGCCGGAGACTGGAACAGCGCAAGATCCCGCGAGGGACGATGGCACAAGGTCGGCGAGATAGTCGCAGTAGTAGCCGCTTTTATGTGCGATTTAGCATTGAAGATAGGCATGCAGGGGCTCGGCATAACGCTGCCGATTGACTATGAAACGCTGTTCGGGCCCTTAGTCACAATGTGGTACATATTCACGGAAATAGGATCGATAGCCGAGAATGCACAGGCCCTCGGCGCGCCTGTGCCCGACTGGCTGACGAGCGGCATCAAAAAGCTCAAGGATAAGACCGATGATATCGGGAACAAGTGAATAGAAAAACAGCCCTCGGCATATCTGCCGAGGGCTCAGTCTGTCGAAAAAGTCCAGCAACGGCTGGGCTTTTTCGTATTTAGATGGTATAATAAATATGGGTGATGAAAGATGCTGGAACGCGGAAAAATGGATCGTGGTGTCATAGAAATCGTCGATACAGAGAGCTTGGTTCCCAAGGGGCATCTGCTGAGAAAAATAGATGAAGCAGTAGATTTTAACCGGCTCTATGAAATGGTGGAACCATTGTACAGCGAAGATAACGGGCGGCCCAGTGTGGACCCTGTTGTGCTGTTCAAAATGGTTCTGATCCAGCATCTGTACGGCCTGCCGTCCTTGCGGCGGACGGCGGATGAGATCAGCGCAAATATCTGCTACCGTTGGTTTCTGGGCTATACGCTGCAAGAGGAAACGCCGCATTTTTCCACGGTGAGTTATAATTTCCGTCATCGGTTTACCGCAGAAACCGTGGACCAGGTCTTTGCGTGGATACTGGAAGAGGTGGCGGAAGCGGGATATCTGTCCCC